>Ga0302230_10001304_pt1 | contig 16653 bp, 12 predicted proteins | sample II_Palsa_N2_1_FD_193523 | JGI IMG/M metagenome (GOLD analysis project Ga0302230, IMG submission 193523) | Peat permafrost microbial communities from Stordalen Mire near Abisko, Sweden - II_Palsa_N2_1 | ecosystem: Environmental > Terrestrial > Soil > Palsa > Peat permafrost | place: Sweden... | reverse complement strand
CGATACCCGACGTAACGATCAGGAAGTTCTCGGTCTGGAAGTAGCGCAGGATGTCGCCACGCGTCGCACCGATCGCGCGGCGGATGCCGATCTGCCGGCGCCGTTGCTGCACCCAGAAACTGGCGAGACCGACGATACCGAGCGCGGTGACCAGCAGCAGAGCCACGATCACGCCCAGCAGCATTCCCGCCATGATGCGGTCCTGACGGAAATAGACTTGCCGCAGATCGCCGATCGTCTGGCTGGCCTGTTGTTCGACTACCGCATCCGGCGCCAACTTGGCGATCGCGGCGCGCGCGTCCCGCAAGACGCGCGGGAGCTGTGCCGGATCGGCGCGCAGCAGGTAGACGCCCGAGAGATTCGCGCCCGGTTGTGCCGGCGTGAATACCGACCACTCGATGGTGCCGGGACCACCCTCACCGGCACTCGGACGCGCCAGATGCGCCACCACGCCTGTCACGCGAAAGTGGAAGTCCCCGCACCAGAATTCCTTGCCCAACGGATCGGTGTCAGGCCACAGGTGTTCGGCCAGTGAGCGGCTCACGATCACGTTTGCGCTCGAAGGAAGAAACGCTTTCATCGGTTGAAAATCATCTGCCCGCGGTGCGCGTCCGGAGATGAGCTGCAGGCCCAGCGCCTCGAAATTTCCCGGGCCGGCCACGTAGAAATCGACCACGCCAGCGAACTTCTGACCGGCGCTGTCCAGCGTGATGCCAGCGTTACCGGCGGTCTCGCCGAACGGCACCTCATTGATCACGCTGACCGACTGCATGCCCGGAATCTCGCGCAGACCGGACGTCACGCGGGCATTGAGATCGCTGGCCTTGGCCTCGTCGTAACCGGTCAGCTTGATCGTAGCCAGGGAACTCTCGTCCACGCCGCTGTCGACATGTGTCATCTGGATACGGCTGGCAATCAGAAAGCATGCGTTGCACAACACCGCGCACGCCAGTGCGATCTCCATGGCGATCAGGATGGTGGCTAGGCGATGGCGACGCAGGGCGGCAAGAACAGGCTGGATCTGCATGTCGAAAGTACCTGTAAGAAAACGCTCTTTTTGAGGAGTGCGGCCACGGATGGCCGCTTTCACGCGCATGGAAAGCGCATCACAAAGTCTTCAGTTGCAGACCAAGCGCAACACGGCTGGCACGCCAAGCGGGCACCGCACCTGCGAGCAGGCTGGCGACGATGGCCATGACGAACGTCGCCAGGAACATCGTGCTATCCAGGTGCAGCAGATCGGCGTACGCCACCGGCTGCTGGCGGATCAACGCAAGTCCGAGCAGTGTCAGAAGCCATCCGCCGAAACCACCGATCAACCCGATTAGACCGGCTTCAACCAGGCACTGCGTCAGCACGGCACCACGCGTCGCACCGAGCGCACGGCGTACACCGATCTCGCCGGAACGGCGCAGGAATTTCGCCAGCAACAGGCCGACCGTGTTGAACAAACAGATCAACAGGAACGCGAACGCCAGCCAAGTCTGCAGGCGCACGTCGCTGGGCACGACCTGGTTGAAGTCGAGCCACTGCATCAGGCTGGGCATCCTCGTGTTGTCGGCATGCGTCAGGCGACCGAGCGCTTTCTGCTGCGTGGCGTAGTCGGTGATGAAGGCCTTGTAGTCAGCGACTTTGGCGGCGTTGCCGAGCTCCACCCACAACGCAACGCTGACGCAAGGCGATGTCGTCATCGACGTACCCGGATCCGGCGCACGCCAGCAGGTGAAGGCCATGAAGCCGTCGGTGTTGATATCCAACGAACTCGAAAACGGCATGAAGACTTCCTGCGGCTTGCTGTAGAAGTCTGCCGTCTGGCCGTTCGAGAAACGGCCACCGACCAAGTCGTAGAACTGCGGCGATGGCCGCCATGGCGCGAGAACGCCGATAATGCGCACATCGCTGTCCTTGAGTCGCAACGTGCGGCCAACACTATTGGCGCCGCCGAACAGCTTGATGTTGAGATCAGAGGAAATCACGGCCACGCGCGTGCGCTGCTGATCGTCCTGAGGCTGCCAGCTATCGCCGTACTGGAAAGGCACCGCGAACATCGGGAAGAAATCCGAAGTGGTCGAGAGCACTTGCGCCATCAATGGCGGCTGGTTCATATCGGGCGCGGTCAAGCGCAACGCACTGCGGCCGATGAGCGCCTGGCGATCGGCGCGATGAGCACTCCACAGATCCGTCGCCGAACGGTAATCCATCATGTCCCACGGTTTGTGGGTGTTCTCCGGATCGGGCAACGGCGACGGATCCACCTGCGGATAGAAGATGTGCTGGCTGCGCCCAGGCAGCGGATCACCGGACAGCAGGTGCATTACCGTCAGCGTGGTCATGCTCGCACCGATACCGACAGCAATCGCGATTACCATCAGCGCGGTCAGCATCTTGTTGCGCATGAGACTTCGCAGGGCAAGGTTGAGGTAATAACCAAACATGCTCATTCGCCCCCTGAAAAGTAAAACATCTGAAAACGCCTTGCCCTCACACCGGATACGAAGCTCATACAAACTCCGCAGCAACGCGCTCATCGGATCGAGCCCGAGCCGCCAGCAGCAGAACGAATCCCGCGAAGACGTGAAGGCATGGGCTCAGTAGAACCAGGCAACCAGCCTCATGTGGGATAGCGACCCCAAGCGCGGTGATCGCGTTTGCGGCAGCATGGAAGACAACGCAGAGCAGGATGCTTGCGGTACGGCTGTACAGCCAACCCAGCATCAGGGCCATGCCTACCACACCCAGTGCAAAAACCGGGAAGTTGCTGCCGTACTGACTCACACCGGGGAGGAAAAAGAGCGGAACGTGCCAGAGAGCCCAGACCAGGCCAACCAATAGAGCCGCCTTTGCAGACCCGGTGGTACGCGCGATCTCCGGTTGGGCAATACCTCGCCAGCCGGGCTCCTCCAGGCCGCCGCCCACGATCATGACGGCGAGCAGCGGCACGAACATGTACCAGGGCCGGATCGAAAGTGCGCTCGACAGATCCGGACGGAACAGCACGGCAATCATCGTCGAGGCGATAGCCAGAACTACTGGCAGGCCAATGGCCACGGCATACCACCAGCCGGCAACCCGCCAACGAAACAATCGTTGATGAAATTCCCTGAGCGGAGCCTGCGACGAAGTCGACAGCACGGCTACATATGCTCCGATCATCGGCCCGAGACCGCCGAGCACATAGAGCAGCATGAATGGCCATTGGCCATAGACGAGTTGCTGCGCACGTGCGAGCCAACCCAGGATGCCCCACGCACTCCACGTCACACTGAAGCAGACGATCAGGAAGACCAACAGACGCCGGCTCACAAAAGACTTCATCATCATGCCGACCTCGTCGCCACCACGGGCGGCACTGCTGCTGCGCGACGCGCCGGCCCGAACACAGCGAACTGACCGATCAGCCACAACGCAATCGCGCCACCTGGCAGGTAATACCAGGGCATGCGCTCCATCTCGTAGTGCTGCATCAGATACAGATTGATGCCGAATGCCAGACCCATGCCAATGACCACGCCAGCCGTACTGAGTAGAAAATTCTCGGCCTGGAAGTACTGCATGATGTGGCCGCGCGTGGCGCCCACGGCACGGCGAATGCCGATCTGCCGACGACGCTGCTGCACCCAGAAACTGGTCAGGCCAACGATGCCGAAAGCGGTGACCGCCAGCATCACCACGCATACCAGCACCAGCATCCAGGCCATGCTGCTCATGTTGGCGAAATACCGTTCGCGGATATCGGTGTAGCTGTGGCCCTTGACGACTGCAATCGGGTTGAGCTCGCTCAAAGTCTGTTGGGCCTGCCGAACCACGCGGTCGCGATCCTGCGGCGCACTACGCACCACGTAGTAGCTCAGCGCACCGTCGGGGCTGAGCGGAAAGAAGGTGCTGTACCAGGCCTTCTGGCTGTTCACGAACGGGCGCAGCACATCAGCCACCACGCCGACCACCGTGTAGGCCAACGGTTTGGAATAGAGCACCTTGCCCAGCGCCGGCTGCCCCGGCCACATCCGCTCAGCCAAGCTTTGCGTGATGATGACGACATGCGTATCCACCAGTGGCATCGAGCCCCGTTTGCTGTCGGCGTATTCGTCTGAGCTGAAGAAACGTCCCTGCAGCAATTGCAGGCCAAGCGCCCTGTCGCCATCCTCACTGAGGAAGTACGCCGAGATATTCACGGCGTCGTTGAATCTGCTATCCGGCGTGGCACCAAACGCCCAGCCCCAGTTGTTGTTGCTCAATGGCACCGTGTTGGTTACCGCCACCGCTTGTACGCCGGCTATGCCACGCAACCGGCCAAGATTGCGCGGGATGTCACTGGAAGCCATCTTCGGGTCGCTGCCGTCCACGGTAATCACCCCGATGCCCCGCTCGTCGATGGCATTGGAGCGGTGGATATCGACCACGCGCTGGCCGATCATGAATACCGCGTTGCACAGCACGGCACAGGCCAGCGCGATCTCCAGCACGATCAGGATGGCCGGAATCCGGTGTTTGCGCAGGCTGGCGAGAATCGGTCGGATTTCCATAAGCACCTCAGGCGGCCTTCAGTTGCGAACCGGGCGCAAGCTGGCTGGCTCGCCACGCCGGCAGCAAGCCGGCGACCAGGCTCGAAACGAGCGCCACCAGGAACGTGAGCAGAAACATGTGGACGTCCAGATGAGCAAGTCCGGCATATTCAGCCGGCTGGTGGCGGATGCACCAGAGACCAAACTCCGCAAAGACCAAGCCCAGCAAACCGCCTGCCAACCCGACCATGCCGGCTTCGACCATGAACTGCGCGAAAATCTCACGCCGCATGGCCCCCAAGGCGCGGCGCACACCGATCTCCTGCGAACGGCGCAGACACTTGGCCAGCAACAGGCCTACCGTGTTCACCACGCAGATCAGCAAAAAGCCAAAGGCAAGACCGGCCTGCAAGCGCACGTCGTCAGGCACCACCTTCTCGTTGCGCAGCCACTGCATCAGATCCGACAACGCCACCTCGGGGCGATAGAAGCGGCCCAGTGCGATCTGCTGCTGTGCATAGTTCGACAGGAATTGCGTGTACGCGGCGACCTCGGCATCGCTGGATAGCTCCACCCAGAAGCCCAGCCATATGCAGGGTGCCGTTTCCAGCTTGGTGATGTCAGCAACCGCCCAACAGTCGTCGTTCGTCGGATCCATGTTGGCGGCACGCGCGGTCTGCAACGGCAGGAACACCGCATCACCATCGCCATAGCTGCGTCCGCCCAACTCCTGCGCGTAGAAGCGCGGTTGTGGCGCCCACTTTTTCAACACGCCGATGATGCGTAGATCGTGGTCATTGACGCGAATGATCCGACCCACACTGCTGGCGCCGCCAAACAGCTTGTCGTTGAGGAAGTCGGAGATCACTACGACCTGTGCACGGCTCTCATCGTCCGCCGCTGACCAACCGCCGCCGTACTGGAACGGCGCATCGAACATCGTGAAGAAATCCGCCGTGGTCATCACACCATCGCTGAAGAACGGATGCTCACCGCTGCGCAGCGGTGCAATTCTTGCGTCGGTCAATGCCAGCGCGACCTGTCGATCGGCCTGATGTGCGTGCAGCAGGTTCATCGCGTCGGTGTAGGCCATCAGGCGCTGCGGCTTGGTTTTCCCTGCCTCATAGCCATCCTTGGTATACGGATCGACTTGCGCATAGAAGAGGCGCGCACTCTTTTGTGGCAACGGATCGCCTGAGAGCAAACGCAGCACCGTCAATGTGGTGATCGACGCACCGATGCCCAACCCCAGCGTGACGATCATCAGCGCCGTAAGCACTTTGTTGCGCCGCAGACTGCGTAGCGCCAAGCCAAGGTAGTAGTCGAACATTTCGTACACTCCGTCAGCTTCTCCGCCCCTGCAAGCAGCGGAGGCAATCACATCAAGTCACACCGACCGCGTCGCCACCACCGGCGGCACCGCCGCCGCACGCAATGCCGGGCCAAGCACCGCTAGCTGCCCGATCACCCACAACGCGATCGCGCCAACCGGGAAATAGATGGCGGGAAGTCGTGGCAATTCGTAGTGCTGCATCAGGAACAGATTGATGCCGAAGGCGAGCGCCATGCCGATCACGATGCCGATGGTTGCCAGCAGAAAATTCTCGGTCTGGAAGTACTGCAGGATGTTGGCGCGGGTGGCGCCGAGCGCTCGGCGCACGCCGATGGTGCGTCGACGCTGCGCCACCCAGAAGCTGGCGAGGCCGACAATACCCAGTGCGGTGACGATCAGCAGCGCGAGGCACACGCCCACCAGGATGCCGGTCATCGCGCGATCGTTCGCGAAAAATGCGTGGCGCGCCTCGTCATAGGTGCGTTTCTGCAGCACCACGCGATTAGGGTCCAGCTGCTTCAGCGCAGCCAGCGCGGATTTCAGTACCCGCTCGCGCTCCTGCGGCGCGCAGCGGATCAAGAAGCTGGCGCCCTGCGCCACGTTCATGCTGATCGGCCATACCGTGCTGTATTCGACGCCCTTTGACAATCGGTTCGGCCGAGCCAGGTGTGCGACCACGCCGACCACCCGGAACGGAAGGCCCTGGCCCAGATAGATCTGCTTGCCCAGCGCGCTCTGCCCCGGCCATAGCCTTTCGGCCAGCATCTGGGTGATCACCAGCACTTGCGGCAAGCCCTTGAGGTTCCCGCTGTGCAGGGCTGTCACGGCAGCATCGAGATCGACGAATTCGTCCGGCCGGAAATCACGCCCTGCCACCAGTCTTGTGCCCAATGTAGACAACAGGTTTTCACCCATGTACTGGGTGACGTCTACCGTGTCCTCCTGCTGCTGCGGATCGAGCTTGATACCGCTGTTCGACGAACCACCATCGGTGAATGGCATTTGGAAGACCAACGCCACCTGGGTTACACCCGGAATCTGCCGCAATGCCGCCAGATCGGTTTTGGCGCGCGCCTCGGCATCGGAGCGGTTGCCGATGTTGGCCAGCTGGACCTGCACCAGCTCATGCTCGGCGATGCCGCTGGGCAGATTCATGCGCTCCAGGCGCTGGCTGATCAGGAACACCGCGTTGCACACGATCGCGCAGGTCAACGCGATTTCCAGGATGAGCAGCCATGCGGTGATCTTGTGCCGCCGCAAAGTGGAGAGAATCGGCAGGATATCCATGTCAGTTGCTCTTCAGTTGCAGGGCAGGAGTGATCTGGCAAGCGCGCCAGGCCGGCAACAAGCCCGCCAGCAGGCTCGCGCCTAGCGCCAGCAGGAAGGTGGTCAGCAGCATCCAGGGGTCCAGATGCGCCAGTGCCGCGTAGCTGGTCGGTTGCTGGCGCACAAGCCACAGACCGAGAAAGGCCAGTAACAAACCGCCAATGCCGCCGCTGAGACCAATCACACCAGCCTCCACCAACAGCTGCCCGAACAGCGCACGGCGCGAGGCGCCCAACGCTCGGCGCACACCCAGCTCACCCGCTCTGCGCATGAACTTGGCCAGCATCAGCCCCACCGTATTGACCAGACACACCAGCAGAAAGCCGAACGCCAGCCATACCTGCAGGCGCACGTCCCCGGGCACCACCATGTTGTAGTCCAGCCAGCCCATCAGATTGCGCAGGCGTACATTCGGCGGCCGCTGGAAACGCCCTAGCGCTTTTTGTTCCTGCGAGTAATGCACCAGGAACTCTTTGTAGACCGCAGCCTGCGCCGGGTTGTCCAGTTGCACCCAGAACTGCAGCCACACGCAAGTTCCGCTGTGGTCCGGGCGTTGACCCGCCCCACCGTTGCCCCAGCAATCGACGGAGCCATCATGGACAAGCTGCAGATCCTGCGAGGTGGACAGTGGCATATAAACCCCCTCGCTCTCGGCATAGTTGGTCACATTGAGGTCATAGAAATGCGGGTTCGGGCGCCAGTCGCCGAGCACGCCGACGATGCGCAATGCCGTGCCCTCCAGCCGCAGCATCTGGCCAGTACTGTCCTTGCCGCCGAACAACTTGTCGTTCAACGCGCTGCTGATCACCACCAACCGTGCGCTGCTGTCGTCATCAGCAGCGTTCCAGCCATGGCCGTACTGAAACAGCACACCAAACATCGGAAAGAAATCGGCGGTGGTGAAGCGCGCGTCCTCGTAGAACGGGTCGAGCGCGGACTGCGTCGGCTGGACCGCCACCGTGCCGCCTGTCATCAGCGCTTGACGATTCGCACGCTTCGCTTGCAACAGATTCTTGCCGTCAGTCCAGCTCACCTGCTCCATCGGCTCTTTGTCGGAATCGTGACCGGCGCTGTCACGAGGATCGACCTGCGGGTAATACAATGTGTTGCTGCGCTCCGGCAGCGGATCACCGGACAGCACATGCAGCACGGTCAACGTGGTCATGCTGGCACCAATACCGAGCGCGATCGCCAGTACCATCAGCGCGGTGAGCGCCCTGTTGCGCATGAGGCTGCGCAAGGCCAGTTCGAGGTAATAGGCGAACATGCATCAGGCTCCGGGAAAAAGTAAGAGACGAGGGGCGAGTCGCGAGAGCGCAAGTCCGCGAGATGACCACCAGCCCGGCGGGTGCGAAGGCAACAGCACAACGTCGACAGCAGGCAACATGTGCAGCCCGACGCTGCCACCCTCGCCCTCCACAACTCGCCCCTCGCCCCTGCCTCCCATCACGCCGCTCGCGTCGCTTCGACCGGCGACACGTTGGACGCGCGCCGTGCGGGAACGAAGACAGCAACCTGGCCCAGTATCATCAGCGCGACCAGACCGACCAGCACGTAGGCCAACGGGATGCGATCCATCTCGAAATGCTGCATCAGCCAGGCGTTGAGCCCGAGGGCGAGTAGTACGCCAATCACCGCGCCGATGCCGGCGATCATCAGGTTCTCGATCTGGAAGTAATGCAGGATGTCGATCTTGCGAGCCCCCAGCGCGCGCCGCACGCCGATCTGCCGATGTCGCTGACCGACCCAGAAACTGGTCAGGCCGACAATGCCCGCCGCGGTAACCCCGAGCAGAATCAGGCAGACCACACCCATCAGGATTGCCATACCGATATCGGCTCGGTAGGCACTGGCACGGATATCGGCGAACGACTTGACGCTGTCGTCGTCGAGGACGCGCAGCGGGTTGACCTTGTAGAGCGTCGGCGGTATCGCACGCATAGCCGCCTCCAGACGACCCGGCTTGGCACGTACCACATAGCGCGCATAGTTGTGGTCGATCCGGGTTGGCTCCAGCGTGGCGTTGTAGGCGAAATTGTTGGTCCAGCTGCCGGAGCCCGGTACCTGCAGGCGTTCGACCACGCCAATGATGGTGGTCGGCGTGGTACCTCCATCGAGATACATCACCTTGCCGACCGCACTTCCCTGCGGAAACAGCTTGTCCGCAATGGGCTTGGTGACAATGACGATCGACGGTTCGGTCTGATCACGAAAACTATGGTGCTGGATGTCGCCCGTATTGAAGGCACGCCCGGCGATCAGACGCAGCCCCAGCGTGGAAAGCATCTGTTCGTCGCCAAAATAAAAGGTCGTCCGCGTGTTGCCCTTGCTCTCGGTCGCTCCCGGCTTGAGCGAAATCTCACCGTTCGATGAGGAGTTGAGCAACGGCAGCGAATTGATCGACGCGACCGAAGCGACATCCGGCAGAGTGCGCAGCGCGACCAGATCTTCCTTCTGCATGCTGTCGAGTTTTTCGACGCCGGCAGGGTCATCGCCGCTGGGAGCACCTACCCACTGTTGGGTAACCAGAAACAGGTTGCTCTCGTCGAGCCCGGTGAGCCGGTTCACCCGGTCGATACGCTGACCGATGATGAAGATGGCATTGCAGACGATCGCCAAGGTCAGCGCGATCTGCATCGAAATCAACACGACGCCGGACTTGTGCTTGCGCAATGCCGCGAGAATGGGATGGAGAGCCATGACGTTGTCCTCAGTTCGACTTGAGCTGCCACGCGGGCTGAACGCGTGCAGCACGGAAAGTGGGGTACAGGCCAGCCAGCAGCGTCGCGACGACGGCAATCAGCAGGGTCATGGCGAGCAACATCAGATCCACCCGGGCCAGCGCGGCGATGTCCTTCGGCAACACCCAGCCAACACTGGCCACGCCCACGCCGGTCAACAACAGGCCGAGTACGCCACCGGCCAGACCGATCATCCCGGCCTCGGTAAGGAACTGCGCGTAGATCGACAGGCGCTGCGCACCCAGCGCGCGGCGCACGCCGATTTCGCTGCTACGGCGCAGAAATTTCGCCAGCAGCAGACCGGCCGTGTTGACCAGGCAGACGATCAACAACCCAAGCGCCACCAGCAACGAGACCTTGGTGTCACTGGGCACCACATGCTGCGAATCCAGCCAGTCCGGCAGATTGCGCAAGCGATTGTTGGGCGCCCAGGCAAAGCGGCCGGATTGCTGCTGCTGATGCGCATAACCGTCCAGATATGCCTTGTATGTACTTGCCGTCGCCGCGTCATCCAGTTCGGCCATGTAGGCGATCCAGACGCAGCTGGAATGCTGCAGGCCGACGAAACCCGATTCCGCAGGGATTGCGTTGCAGTTGGTGTTGCCGTCGTTGGGGATGGAGAGCGCAATCGCCCGCTCGAACGGCAGAAACACGTCGTCCAGACCGGTCGAGAATCCGCCGCTGTTAACGACATCGTAGAAGCGCGGCTGCGGATTCCAGTCGTTCGTCACACCAACCACACGGTAGTCCTTGCCTTCGACATTGACCGTCTTGCCCACGCTGTTGGCACCACCAAACAATTTCTCGTTGAGCTTGCTGCTGATCACCACCACCGCAGCGCGCTGCTCGTCGTCGTCCGCACTCCAACCGTTGCCATATTTGAACGGCACGTCCAGCATCGGAAAAAATTCGCTGTATACGGCATGCCCACTGACATTGATCGGATGTTTGCTGGCATCGGCCGGAACGATAGACGGGGAAACCTGGTACATCGCCGACTGCAGTTTGGCGCGGTGATCGCGCATCAGTTTCATCGCATCGGTATAGTCCATCGCGACGGGTGGCTCGCCATCGTCGCCGCGCCCCGTTGGTCCCCACATGTCGATCTGCGGTACGAACAGCTGTGATGATTTCCACGGAATCGGATCGCCCGACACCGCACGAAACACCGAATACGTCGTCATCGATGCGGCCACACCGAAACCGATCGAGAGCACCATCAGAATGGTCAGTCCGGGGCTGCGCTTGAGGCTGCGCAGGGCCAGTTCGAGGTAATAGGCAAACATGCGTCAGGCTCCGGTGCGGGTGAGTGGTGAAGGCGCAGAAAATAGAGAGGGGGAACGAGCAGCAAGCAACGAGGGTGTCGGTTCGTGAGCCTTCGATATGCAGGGCGTGAGCAACGCCGGCGCCACGGCGTTGTCACTGTTGCCCTTCACGATTCGCCCCTCGTCCCTGCTTTGCATCACGCCGCCCGTGTCGCTTCGATTGGCGACACGCGCGAAGCGCGGCGTGCCGGTACAAATACTGCCGCCTGACCCAGTGCCAGCAATGCGACCATGCCGATCAGCACGTAGATCACCGGCATGCGCGGCATCTCGTACTGACTCATCAGCCACAGGTTGAGCCCGACGGCGAGTACGACGCCGACCACCACGCCACCACCGGCAATCATCAGGTTTTCGATCTGGAAGTAATGCAGGATGTCGACCTTGCGTGCGCCAAGCGCGCGGCGCACGCCGATCTGCCGGTGCCGCTGGCCGACCCAGAAACTGGTCAGGCCGACGATACCTGCCGCGGTGACGCAAAGCATGATCAGGCAGACCACCGCCATCAAAATGGCCATGCCACGGTCGGCTCGATAAGCCTCGTGGCGTATCTCGGCAAAGCTGCGAATGCCACGATCCTCGTCGATGACCCGTTCCGGGTTGGCGGAAAACAGTGCTGTGCGTGCGGCCGCCATCACCGCGGCCTGCTGGCCCGGCCTGGTTTTCACTACATACCGCGAGATGTTGCCGTCCTGACGAACCGGCTCGATTATCGTGTAGTAATCGGAGTTATTGCCGAAAGTTTCCACCATGGACGACTCCAGCAGCTTGACGACGCCAATGATCGTGGTGCCCTTGGTGTCGCTGTAGATCGTCTTGCCCACCGCACTCTGGTTCGGAAACAATTTTTCGGCAGCGGCCTGACTCACGATGACCGAGGGCGGCAGCGCGTCATCGCGGAATCCCTGGTGCTGAACGTCGGCCGCGGTGAATGCACGCCCGGCAACGAGCTGTACACCCAGCGTGCTCATCAGCTTTTCGTCACCCAGAAACATCGTTGCCGACAGCGTCGAATTTTTCTGGTCCGGCGTCAGCGTGATGCCATTGATCATCGAGCTGTTGAACAGCGGCAGCGAATTGGTAGCGGCTACCGACTCCACACCTGGCAGCCGCCGCAAGGTATCCAGATCGGCACGCACCAACGAATCGATTTTTTCGACAGCGTCTGGCGCGCCATCCTCGGGCGTGCCCACCCATTGCTGCGAAATGACAAACAGATTCGCTTCGTCAATACCGGTGGGACGGTTAACACGATCGACACGTTGACCGATGATGAAGATCGCATTGCAGACAATAGCCAGGGTCAACGCAATCTGCAGGGCAATCAGGATGACGCCGGCCTTGTGTCGGCGCAGAGCGGCGAGGATCGGATGCGTGCTCATGATGGATTCCTCAATTCGATTTCAGCTGCCACGCGGGTTGCACGCGTGACGCACGGAAGGTGGGGTACAGGCCAGCCAGCAGTGCGGAGATCACCGCGACGACAAGGGTCAGCAGCAACAGCGAGAAGTTGACGTGCGCCAGCGCGGCAATGTCCTTGGGCAGCACCATGCCGACGCCGAGCACGCCCAGCGCCGTAAACACCAAGCCGACTACACCGCCTGCCAGACCCACGATGCCGGCCTCGGTAAGAAACTGTGCATAGATCGCCGCCTGCGGTGCACCCAGCGCACGGCGTACGCCGATCTCGCTGCTGCGACGAAGAAACTTGGCCAGCAGCAATCCAACCGTATTCACCAGACAGACGATCAACAGGCCCAGTGCCACCAACAGCGACACCTTGGTGTCACTCGGCACTACGTGCTGGTTATCGAGGAAGGCCGGCACATCGCGCAGGCGATTGTTCGGCGCCCAGGTGAAACGACCGGCGCTTTTCTGCGCCAGCGCATAGCCGTCAAGATACTCACGGTATTTTTGTATGGCGGTGGCATCGTCCAGCTCCGCCATGAACTCGATCCAGACACAGCTTGAACGCTGCATTCCTGCGAATCCGGCTTCCGCAGGATTGCTATTGCAAGAAGTGTTGCCGGCGTTGTTCATGTTCACGGCAATGGCGCGCGTGAAAGGCAGAAAAACGTCATCGGTATCGGTATCGAATCCGCCAGTGTCGACCACGTCATAGAACCGAGGTTGCGGGTCCCACTTACCGAGTACGCCGACAATCTGGTAATCCTTGCCGCCGATATCCAGTGTCTTGCCGACACTGTTCTGGCCATCGAACATTTTCTGATTGAGCTTGCCGCTGATCACTACAACAGCCGCCTGGTTGGTATCGGCATCGACCGACCAACCGCTGCCATAAGCAAACGGCACGTCCAGCATTGGAAAAAACTCGCTGTAAACCGCATGCCCGGAAATGCTGATCGGATGACGACCCGACCCCGGCACCTCCATCGTTGGCGCCACGCGGTAGCTCGCCGACTGCAGTTTGGCGCGGTGATCACGCATCAACGCCACGGCGTCGATATAGTCCAGCGCGTTCGGCGGCTCGCCATCCGCCCCTCGTCCGGCCGGTCCCCACATGTCGATCTGCGGTACAAACAGCTGCGACGATTTCCATGGAATCGGATCACCCGACACTGCGCGAAACACCGAGTACGTTGTCATCGACGCCGACACACCAAAGCCGATGGCCAGCACCATCAGAAGGGTAAGTCCGGGGCTGCGCTTCAGACTGCGCAGCGCCAGCTCAAGGTAATAACTGAACATGCGTATCTCCGGATTGGGGCGCCATCAGACAGGTAAATTCGATGGGATAAAATTTGAGGGTGTTCATACCGAGCGGGTTGCCTCCACTGGCGACACGCGCGAGGCACGCAGGGCCGGTGCCAACGTGGCGAGTTGGCCGAGCAGAAGCACCACAAGGACACCGACGCCGACATACGCAAGCGGCATTCGATTCAATTCGAAATACGCGATCAGCCCCAGATTCAAGCCCACTGCGAGTACCGAGCCGACTATCACACCGCCGGTGCTGATCAAAAGATTTTCGGTCAGGAAGTAGTCGAGAATATTGCGTCGAGTCGCACCCAGCGCACGGCGCACGCCAATCTGCTTGCGCCGCTGGCCCACCCAGAAGCTGGTAAGCCCGACGATGCCGGCAGCGGTGATCGCCAAAAGCACCACGCAAATCAAACCCATCATGATCGCCATGCCGCGATCACTCTTGTAGGCCTTGGTGCGTACATCACTTAAACGCTGCACACCATCCCGGGGGGAAATAACGCGCAGTCGATTGGCTGCGAATAAAGCCTTTGATACGCCATCAAACACCGCATCCATCTGACCCGGCTTGACACGCACCACATAGTTGTCGCCCCGCAACGTCGACAGCTGATCAGGCACCAGCGTCGAGCGCTCGGCCCAGTTGTCGGCAAAACTGTAGACCCATGGCACCTGCATGCGTTCGACGATGCCGACGATGGTGCTCGGCTTGGCACTGAGGTAAACCGCCTTGCCCAATGCATCGCCACGCGGAAACATTTTTTCGGCCAGGTCCCGGGTAACGATGATTTCCGACAACGCCATGCTGGAGACATCTTTCGCCTGCCTGATTTCATCCGCTTGGAAATTTCGCCCTGCGATCAACTTCAGACCGAGCGTCGGCAACGTGTGCTGATCCGCGAAGTAGATGGCCGTACTCGTCACCGATGCCTGCTTTTCGGGCGTGTAGCCCATGCCGAACGAGATGCCTCCGTTACCCAGTGGCCACGCATTGGTGGCGTAGGCATCGGCCACACCTGGTAACTGCCGCAACGTGGCCAGGTCGGCGGCCATCAACGACGACATTTCATCCGTCGAAGGTTTACCAGCCCACTGATTCTGGATGACCAGCAGACTCGCCTCATCGACACCGGTGGGACGGGAGAGATGCGCCATACGCTGACGAATGATGAATAACGCGTTGCACACAATGGCCAGCGTCAGCGCGATCTGCAAAGCGATCAGCGCCGTACCGGACTTGTGGTGTCTGAGCGCAGCGAGAATGGGTTTTATCTGCATGCCGGCCATCTCAGTTTGACTTCAATTGCCATGCCGGCTGTACACGCGCCGCACGCCAGGTGGGGTAGAACGCGGCAACAACCGTAGCTGCGACCGAAACCAGCAACGTAAATCCGACCAGGCTGACATTGAGGCGCGCCAGTCGCGCTATTTCAGGTTCGAAAACCAGGCTGATACCCAGTACGCCAAATGCCGTCAGCAACAGACCGAGCAGACCGCCAGCAACACCGACAACCGCCGCCTCGGTGAGAAACTGCGTGTAAATCTGACGACGCGATGCGCCCAGCGCGCGACGCACACCAATCTCCGATGCACGACGCATGAATTTGGCCAGTAGCAGACCAATGGTGTTGACCAGACACACCAGTAGAAAGCCGAGCGCCAGCACCAACGAGACCGTCGTTTCCTTGGGCACCACGTGTTCACGATCGAGCCATTGCATGAGATTGCTCAGCCGAATATTTGGCACCCAGTGAAAGCGACCGGCATGCTGCTGATCGGCGGTATAGGCTTCCAGATAGGACTGGTAGCGCGCCACGGCATTGGCATCGGGCAGCTCCACCCAAAGTGAAATCCAGGCACATTCCGAATGGAGCCAGCCGTCCCAACCCGGTGCCTGGCCTGTGGTGCCGTAGCAATTGTTGTTACCCAGGGTTTCGGTCTGAAGATCGATCGCACGCGTCAATGGCATGAACACATCGGGAGCATCACCGAAGCCGCTGCCGTTGTTGACGTCGTAGAAACGCGGCCGCGGATCCCAATCTGCCACGACGCCGGCAATACGGTAATCACGGCCATCCAATTGAATTCCGCGACCTACGCTGTTGGCGCCAGCAAAGATTTTCTGATTCAGTTCATTACTGATAACGACGACGTTGGCTCGATTATCGTCATCGACGCCTTGCCAGCCGCTGCCATACTGAAAAGGCACGTCGAACATCGCAAAAAAGTCGGCGTATGCCGCGTATCCATTGACGGCAAATGGCTGACTCGATGGATCGACCGGTACCAGGGTGAAACCGACCGGATAGATCGCGGTCTGCCTGACGGCCTTGTGCGCATGCATCAAGGCCATGGCATCGGTGTAGCTAAGCGACTCCGGAAGATCGCCACCCGTCTTGCGACTCTGCGGCCCCCAGTTATCTATCTGCGGCACGAACAACTGACCTGACTTATCAGGTAACGGATTGCCTGACACCGCACGAAACACGGCATATGTCGTCATCGACGCCGCCACGCCGAAGCCGATCGCCATCACCATCAGTGCCGTCAGCACCGGATTGCGCCGCAGGCTGCGCAGGCCGAGTTCAAAATAGTAGGCAAACATTTCAGGCCTCCGTCATGTCGATCGTGTCGCTTCGACAGGTGACACGCGCGAAGCCCGCAGTGCCGGCGCCAGCGTGGCCAGTTGGCCGAGTAACAGC
>Ga0302230_10001298_pt1 | contig 16701 bp, 23 predicted proteins | sample II_Palsa_N2_1_FD_193523 | JGI IMG/M metagenome (GOLD analysis project Ga0302230, IMG submission 193523) | Peat permafrost microbial communities from Stordalen Mire near Abisko, Sweden - II_Palsa_N2_1 | ecosystem: Environmental > Terrestrial > Soil > Palsa > Peat permafrost | place: Sweden... | reverse complement strand
ACTGATGTCACCTACATGCAAAAGATGCACGAAAAGCACGCTCCCAACAAGAACTACGTCAAGCCGAAGACCAACACCAATTTCTTTGGCATCGTCCACTACGCTGGTGAGGTCATGTACGACATCTCTGGTTTCCTGGACAAGAACAAGGACGAGACCTCGGATCTGTTGGTCGAAGCCCTCCGCAAGTCCAAGGTAATGAGATTACACACGATTTCAGTCCCCACCTGAGCCTCCAATTCCCTTTTCTTTGTAGCTTCCCCTCGTCAAGACCCTCGCTGAGGTTGCAGAGCAGGAGCCAGAGGACAAGAGCAAGACTCAGACCATGCGCCGCAAGCCTACCGTCGGCAACGTATTCAAGACACAGCTCACCAACCTCGTGAACGTCCTCGGTGCCACCGTTCCCCAGTACGTCCGCTGCATCAAGCCCAACGTCTCCAAGTCGTCGTTCCTGTGGGAGGATGACATGGTTCTTGGTACGCATAAAACCGTTTTCTTTCGAATGCGCTAACACGATCTCTGGCAATTACAGCCCAGCTCCGCTACTCTGGTATGCTCGAGACTATTCGCATCCGCAAGGCTGGTTACGCTATGCGTATTCCTTTCAAGCTTTTCCTGGAAAAGTATGCCGATTTGGTTGCTTAAATAAGATTGCTGATTATATATGTTTATATCGACTTGGACAGGTTCAAGATGCTTGCTCCCAAGGTCAAGGGTGCCGATGACAAGGAAATCGTCACTCGCATCATGGAGGCCCTGAAAGTCAACAAGGACAACTGGCAAATCGGTCTCACCAAGGTCTTCATGCGCAACAGCGTCGTACGTTTGATTTTTCTTTTCTTTTTTTCTTCTTTTTCGCAACCCTTTTTGCCTAAGCGAATCTTCAATCTAGTACCTGCCCCTGGAGGAGGCCAAGGAGAAGCACATGAACAAGTGCGCCGTCATCATCACCAAGGTCATTGTCGGCAACTTCCACCGCAAGCGTTTCCTGCGAATGAAGAAGAACATTGTCTTCCTCCAGAAGAGTACGTCGTTTTTTTTTATTATAATTATGAATATGTTTTTCAAAACAGCTGACACAACCAATTATCGCAGACATTCGCATGTTTATCAAGCGCACGATCTACAAGCGCAAGAAGGCCTCGGCCATCAAGATCCAGTCGGTTGTCCGCGGCTGGTTCGCCCGCGATCTCTATGCCATGATGAAGGAGCAGAAGCGCATCGAGGAGGAGCGCAAGCGTCAAGAGGAGGAGCGCAAGCGCCAAGAGGAGGAGGCCCGCCGCAGCAAGGAGGCTGAGGAGGCCATGAAGCAGGCCGAGAAGCGTCGTATTGAGGACGAGCGCAGGGAGAAGGAGAAGCGCCAACGCGAGGAGGAGGAGATTCTCGCCCTCACCCGTCAAGCACTCGAGGTCAAGCACAAGATGCACGAGAGCTCGTCGGCCACTCCCGCTGGCAACGACCCCCTCGGAGACATGTTTTCGTTCCTCGATGTTGTTGACAAGGACACGCCCGCGGACCAGCGCGGCTTCAAGAAGATCAACGACGAGATCGACCAGCTGTACGGTGCCGAGGCCGACGAGTACAAGAAGACTGTCCTCAACTCGCCTTCCTCGCCCTTCATTCCTGGTGCACCTGCACCTCCCCCAGTCTACGTTCCTCCGGTACAGCTTCTTATCTCTTTTCTCCCCCTTCTTGCTATTAAAAAAAAAAAAAACTAAATATTACCGACAGACCGAAAACATTTACGAGAACATTCGCGCACGCAAGGCCGAGAAGGAGCCCAAGCGCGTGATGAAGTCGAACCCCCTTGCAAAGAAGGTGGAAGCGGTAATGCCAATAAAATTAAATTTTTTTTTTCTTTTTCGAAACAGTTTGTTTTGCTGACGATATTTGGCCCTTGCAGGACAAGAGGAAGGAGGAAGAGGAGAACCCCCACGGCAGCGAGCACGACACGATGGAGGTGTTTGCGGAAAAGTTCTTTGAGGAGCACGAACAGATGTCTGGCACGCTGTCGATGAGCTTGACGCGCAAGAAGAAGGGCAAGCTGACGTCGGCGGAAATGCTCTTGTACACCAAGAACCCCATCCCCACATCGATGCTCAAGATCAACATGCCCGATGACCCACGTCGCGAGAAGATGATCACCGTCTCGGTCGAGATCTTCCGCGAGCTGCTCAAGATCATCGATCCCAACCTGAAGAAGGAGGAGAACGCCTCGCTGATGATCCAGAACGTGGTCAAGCTCGGCATCGGAGTGCCAGAGCTCCGCGACGAGATCTTTGTGCAGCTTGTGCGCCAGTCCAACGAGAACCCCAAGGAGAACAAGAACTGGGACCAGATCGCCCCCAAGGCATGGCAGATGCTCAACATTTGCCTTGCGTCGTTCCCGCCCAGCAAGGTTCTTGCCAGGTACCTGCGCAACTACCTCAAGAAGCACATCATCGACGAGTCCAAGGCTCCCACGACTCCCGATGCCCCGTCCTCGCCCTCAGCCGAGTTTGACCGCGAGGCCCTCAAGAAGCAGATCTCTGCCATCGCCAAGAACTGCGAGGAGGCCTTCAAGCAGTCGGTCCTCAACGGTCCCCGCAAGCTGCCCCCGTCGGCACTCGAGATTGACGCAATGAAGTCGGGACGCCCCATCATCTGCCGCTTCTACTTCCTCGACAACACTGTCAAGGCCATCGGTGTCTCTTCGTGGACCACTGCCAACCAGGCCGTCAAGGATCTTGCCAAGCGCATCGACCTCCCGGATACAACCGGCTGGGCCCTCTACGAGGTCACCCCTGATCGCGGTATGCAAAGAAGAGGGGGAAAAAAACTTTTTTTTGAAAAATTCGGTTGTCTAAATTGAAAAAAATTTCTTCCTTTCGCCGCTTTATAGAATATGCCGTCAAGGGTAGCGAAAACATCACCGACATTCTCGCCCGCTGGGAGATTGAAAAGCGCAACTCGTTTGTCGAAAGCAAGTACCAGACGATCCGCAAGGGTGAGGCGCCCGTGCAGGCCGTCGGTGGTGGCGAGGCCAAGTTCTACCTCAAGCGCCGCATCTTCAAGACGCCGCAAAAGATCCCCACGGACCCCGTCGAGTATCACTTGATCTATGCTCAGGCCATGCGCGGTGTCCTCGACGGCGACTACCCCGTCACGGAGCAGCCGGCCGTCCGTCTCGGTGCTCTCAAGGCACAGGTGGACTGGGGAGACTATGACTCGACTGTTCAGGGCCGCCTCAACGATCTCACCAACTACCTCCCGCCCAAGTTTATCAACGAGAAGCCCAAGCAGGAGTGGGTCGACCAGATCAACGCCATCCACCAGAAGCTCGCCGGCAAGTCGGTCCTCCAGGCCAAGGTGCTCTACCTCGAGGCCGTCAAGCAGTTCCCCATGTATGGCGCCACCTTCTTCCCGGCCGTGTACAAGGGATTCTGGGCCTTTGCCAACAACCTGCTCATCGCCGTGCACGTGGACGGTCTCGCTTGGATCCACCACAAGACCAAGGCCGTCATGAAGTCGTACTCGTACGACCGCCTGGCCTCGTGGGAGCTCGACCACAACGTCGTCACGCTCAACTTCACCTCCGAACCCACCGATCCCGATGGTGACCACATCAAGTGCGAGTTCCAGTGTGACCAGTCGGAGGAAGTCGTCAACCTCATCAAGGAGTACTCGCCCAACCACCGCCACGGTGTCACCAAGGAGGAGAAGGAGGCCAAGCGTCGCCAGGAGCTCGACATTTCCGAGGCCGAGCTCGGTGCCCTCGGCCTCGAGCTCGAGCGCTGCCGCCAGAAGCTCCTTGATGCCCAGCTGCTCCGCATCCCTGGCCCCGACTCGTCCAACACCGGCGGTTCCAAGTTTGGCACTCTTCAAACAATCAAGAAGCTCACCATCCGCCGAAGCATCGCAGCTGATGATAAGAAGAAGGCCGGCAACACGGATTACACCCTGGCTGACTGGGCCTTTTCCAAGGTATGTATACGTATAAATAAAATAAAATTTTTTTTTTAATGATCTTCTTCTCTCTCTCTCTTTTTTTTTTCTTTTTCAGAACCGTCTCTCGTTCTCTTTGTCCAACTTTGACCTCACCCTCGACGCGGACCTGAACGAGAACTCGATCCGCATGCACAACTGCCTGCTCGCCTACGCTGGCATCGTCCCTGCGCCATCACAGACTGAGGAGGAGAACTCGAATGTGCCCTTCTCGCTCATGATCCAGGACATCATGCGCGGCATCATTGAGGTCCCCAAGGCCCGTGACGAGCTCCACTTGCAGCTGATCAAGATGACCACCAACCACCCCGAGACGGACAGCAAGATTGTCCTCAAAATGTGGAAGCTCCTCGCCGTTGCTTGCTGGATTGCCCTTCCTTCCCAGACAGTCCTCAACTACCTGCGGTCTCACCTGCGCATGTAACGTTGTTTGTCGTTTTCACTCTTAATATTTTTTTAACGTTTACTCGTCCCCCTCCAGTTGCGCCTACGGCATGGCACCAAACTACTCGCGACGAAAGCGTGAACGTGAGCATGCCAAGTACTGCATCAAGGCTGTCCAGCGCACTCTTACCTCTGGACCTCGCAAGCAGCCCCCCTCAACGGACGAGCTCTTGGCTGTGACCGTATGTTTCTAAAAAAAAAAAAAAATTCTTCGAAAGTAACTGATCAAAAAAAAAATATTTTTTTTTTTGCAACAGAACATCAAAAACATGTTTGCTCGTTTCTTCTTTATGGACGGCCAGTCGCGTGCCCTTACCTTTGACCCTGCTGCGACGACATCAGAGATTGTTGGTAAGGAGCGGAACGAGTGTTCAAAAAAAAAAAAAAGGAAAATATGCATGCTAACAGAATTTTTTTACCAGAACTTGTCAAGGAGAAGATCGGCATCAAAAACTGCAGCGGGTTTGCACTGTTTGAGAGCTTTGGCTCTCTGGAGCGTGCCATGACCGCCAAGGAGAAGATTGCCGACACCATCTACAAGTGGGACAAATTTGCCAAACAGACCAACTCTGACAAGACGCTCCGGCTCGTGTTCAAGCGCCGCATCTTTATGCCCCCGCTGAACGTCTTCTGCAACGACATTGAGCGCGATCTGATCATGTACCAGGCGATCTACGACATTGCCAACGACCGCTTCCCCGTCAACGAGGAGGAGTCGGCGTACCTGTGCGGTCTGCGCGCGCAGATTGAGCTCGGTGACTGCGCCACCTACACGGGCGAGGAGAGCGGCTACCAGGACAACATCAAAAAGTACATGCCCAAGCACTTTGTCCGCCAGGGCGCGACCCAACTCGTCGCCCAACAACACCTCAAGCTCAAGGGTAAGACTCGCGACGAAAGCATCAAGCTCTACATGGCGCACATCATGGCCTGGGACCTGTACGGCTCCACCATCTTCAACGTGCTGCAGTCGTACACCTCTGCCATGCCCAACAACCTCTGGCTCGCCGTGTGCCACAACGGTGTCCACATCCTCAACCGACGCTCCAAGACTGCCCTGTTGTCGTACCCATACAAGAGCATCGTCAACTACAGCCCCTCGCACAAGAACATTATGATCATGACCGAGAGCCTCACGCGCGGCACCAAGTACGTCTTCAACACAAGCGAAGCCTCCCAGATTGCCCACCTGATCAAGGATTACACGGACGCCATCATCGCGGCACGAAAAGACGGCCCCAAGGAAGGTGGGTCCGCCGCAGGAGGCAAGGCTGCAACACCACAGATCAAGACCGGTGCCTCGTCTGCTGCCCCCAAGAAGAAGTGAACGCTTTCTCCATTTTTATAAATAAAAAAAAAGGAAACATTATTAATTAACACTTGGAGGGAACAAGGGCCGCTTCTTCACTTTTTTTTTGTCCTCGTCCTTTTTCCCATTCTCTCTCTCTCTCTCTCTCTTTCTTTTTTCTCCTTTCAAACCATTATCCCTTGTAGTTGTGCTCAGTACATTCACATCAAATCAAAAATCATTTGGGCTCACCAAGTCACTGCTGCAGCGGTAATGGTGGACGGAGGCGACAATCACGAGGACGACGGCGAGGACAGCTGGTACCAGGGACGTGATAAACATTGTCAAGTAGGCGGCAAAGGGCACGCCGGGCAGTGCGGGTGCACCAGAGCCGATTTCGGGCTCCCACGACATGTACGCTCGGACAGGGGCCTCCACAGTGACATAGGCTCGGCGGATGCACTGAACCATGGGCCGTGACATTACTCCCTTCATGATGGAAAAGGGTGCGTCCAGGTAGGATACTTGCGCCGACTGCACACACACGATGATTTTAATTTAGTTTTCACGTTTTTTAAATAAATTAAAAAAGCCATTGAAAATACATTGTCGAGGTCCAGTCGTGTAATATTGACAACGGCCGGGGCGGCGTCGGTAGGGGCGCCATCCGAGAGGCCGTTGATGGCATAGTCTGCGGGCTGCTTTGTTAGTACCGCCTCGCCCGGGTCGACGAGCCGCGCCAGCGGAGGCCAGCCGACGTAGCCGAGAACCGGTGGCTCGCCACCGTCTGGGTCAGCTAACCTTGGGACGATTTGGGCCACGAGGCGCGTAAAGAGCTTTGAGAACGTGACATCGGATGGCGTTGTGTAGTAGCCAAACTGCGGGCACTGGTTGCCCATCTCGGAGGACACTGTGACCTGGAACGCGACCCTGGATCGCTCGGGCTGCAGAAAGGGGAAGTTGCGGATCTCCATGCGCAGCTTGGCCGCGTCCGGCGTGAGCACGCCCAGGAGAGTGTCGACCTGGACCCCCGTGTTGTACACCTCGATGACGATGGTCTCGTCGAGCGAGACGAGCTTGACAAAGGTGAAGTTGCCACCGTCGTAGTCGATCATGGGCTCCTTCCACTGCACCGTGCTCAAATCGGTCACCTTGACGACCTCGTCGCGCGATGGGTCGTACTCGTTGGCGTTGAGCCCGTCAAAGCTGACCTTGTCCCTGCAAACGGGAGGAGGGGAGTCAGAACAAGCGTGTCTTTTTATTTTTATTTCCAGGGAGAGAAAACACGTACTCGACATCGCCCGTCGGCACAAACTCGACGATGGCCTCAAACACAAGTGACGTGCCCATCGACAGCGGTTCGCCGATGAAGCGCGCCGATGCCGAGCGTTCCAGGCCCAGACGGATGCAGTCGGCCTCGACTTCGAGCGGCCCGGGGGCGTACGCCATCAGGATCCCGGGCACGCCTACCGTGCTGAACAGGTACACGATGTGTCCGCTCGAGTCGCTGCGGTTTGTGCCTGCCGAGCCATCGACAAGGTCGGCCGTCAGCTGAAGCAGCAGCGGCGTCGTGCACAGCGTCGTCACGTTCACAACGCGCACGTCCGATGCGAGCCCCGCTGTCGTTAATATGGACAGAATGATGGGCAGAACGACCAAAAGAAGCTGGTTGGCGGCAACTGGCGGCCACATTTGTTTTTTAAAACAGTATGTTCCATTGTGCGTCCGACCCGTTTGGGTTTACCTACCGCCTTGCCTGGCCAAGTTCCCCCCCCTCTCCACGAACGAGCGCTGTGGCTCGTGCGCTGTATGGCTGCTATACCCGCCGTTCTTTTTTTTTTAAAACACGCCTTGTGCGTGCGTGTGTGGTTTTTTCTACCCGCCGCAGAACTGTGTCAAAAACCGACCAATCTTCCCTTACCTTTCGTCCCCTCTCCTACACGGCGAGACTAAATTCCTCACAACAAGGGCAACGGCATACGAAGGAAGAAATGGCCGATATTGACAACGGCAAACTGGACTTGTGGATTGCGCAGCTCAAGGACTGCAAACAGCTCACCGAGGCCGAGGTCAAGAAGTTGACAGACATGGTATGAACAATGAACAACGAACGTGTGCGTGTGTGCGCGCGCGTACGCAAAGACGGGAGAGGGGGGGAAGGAGGATGGAGAGAAACGCCGGTGGTGCTCTTGAAATTATACTGTGGCTGACCCTCGTTTTTCTTTTTTGTTTTATAGGGCCGTGTGATCCTCATGGAGGAGACCAACGTGCAAGCGGTCCGTTGCCCTGTCACGGTCTGTGGTGACATTCACGGCCAGTTCCACGACCTGCAGGAGGTTTGCTTTCATTCTTCTTTCCGTCTATTTGGCAATTGACACGCTCGTCGTTTTTTTTTTAAAAAAATAAAGTTGTTCAAAATTGGCGGTCAGTCACCAGACACAAACTACCTCTTCATGGGCGACTATGTCGACCGTGGCTACTATTCGGTGGAGACGGTCACCTTGCTGGTGGCGATGAAGGTGCGACACAAGGACCGCATCACCATCCTGCGCGGGTATTCGATAATATCAACAGCTCGTTCCACGATACAAAATGTTTTTTTAATTTTATTTTAGAAATCACGAGTCCCGCCAAATCACCCAGGTCTATGGCTTTTACGACGAGTGCCTCCGAAAGTACGGCAACGCCAACGTGTGGAAGTACTTTACCGACCTGTTTGACTTCCTCCCCCTGACGGCGCTGATTGAGGAGCAAGTACGCAAAAAACAAAAAAACAAAAAACGACAAATGTTTTCTGAGTTTTCTTTTCGTTTTAGATCTTCTGCTTGCACGGCGGCTTGTCGCCCTCGATCGATACCCTCGACCACATTCGCACCCTCGACCGACACATGGAGGTCCCCCACGAGGGCCCCATGTGCGACTTGCTCTGGTCCGATCCCGACGAACGCTCGGGGTATGCAACAACACAGCCTTTTTTTTTTAAAGAGGGCCAACTTAATCCCCACTGTTTATCCAGATGGGGCATTTCTCCTCGCGGCGCGGGATACACGTTTGGCGAGGACATTTCTACCACATTCAACCACAACAACAGCCTCACTCTCGTTGCACGAGCACATCAACTGGTCATGGACGGCTACAACTGGTGCCACGAGCGCAACGTTGTCACTGTATGCTCTTTCTTTTCGCCGCGTTTTACTAAAAGAAATTTGGTATCCCGCTTGCAGATCTTCAGTGCACCAAACTATTGCTACCGATGCGGCAACCAGGCCGCGATCATGGAGATTGACGAGCAGCTAAAGTACACTTTCCTACAGTTTGATCCGGCACCGCGCAAGTCTGAGCCCCACGTCACACGGAAGACGCCCGACTACTTCCTCTAAGCCGAGGGTGTTTACATTTCTTAACGATAGTGCTTTTAACTTTTTCATTCCTGTTTTACTTTTTTTTTTTCTTTCTTATCAGGTTTCCTTTTCTGTTTTGTTTTTCTTTCTCACTTTGTAAAAAAAATTTTTTTCCTTGAATAATAAAAAATAAAATCGAAACAACGCCAGTGTTCTTTTCTCTCTCTCTTTTTTTTTTGTTGTGAGGTGCTCTGCATGTCTTTGATAATCATTGCTGCGGTTCCGCGGCACTGGTTGGCTCGGTAGCGGAGGATCTTATGCTGGAGCTGTCAAAGTAGCTCGTGCTGCTCTCACTGCTGGCGCTGTTGCTGACGTCTGCGGCCATCACAGGGATCGAAATCGTTGTCGACGCGGCGTCGTTTGCAGAGGACCCTGCGCGTGCAAACTTGGTCGAGTTGTCGTCCTGGTCGAGCTTGACATCCTTGGGGTGTTCGGACGCAGGAGTTCTAGTGGCATCGTCGTCTTGGTTGGAGAACCCTTGGCGTTGAGTGAGCTGTGCAACAGGGCGTCTACCAAGGCAAGCACTCAAACAAACAAACAAACAAAAAAAAAAAAAATAGGAACGCATACAGTATGGGCTCAATGTAGTAAATCGGGTCGAGATCAGGCCGATCCACGCGCATGCGGCCGAGGCAGTCGTAGTCGTCTTCGTCAGCCAGAACGGTGATGTTGAGGGTGGACGACGGGGCGTGTGTGTTGTTGGTCGTCGGCGGATTTCCCTGACGGCGATCCTCCAGTGAGCCATAGTGGGTGCCCTTGTGGCGGTACGAGTACACGATCAACCTGCAAATAAAGAAAGAAAGAAAAAAGGTCAATACAAATCGTTTGTTTTTTTTCATTGGCCGCCGTTACCACATCACGTAGGTAAAGGTGATGCAGATACTGATGAGGGGCAAGATGTAGGCGTTTGTACCGGAAAGGGCGAGGAGAGCGATCATGACGAGCTGGAAAACAACGAGAACAGCGAGCAGCTGGGTAGTGACACGCGGCCACAGCGCGCCGTCCGACTCGTACGGAGGGCAGTTGACGTAGACGACGTTGTGCACGTTGATAGCACACGAGAGCACAAAGTAGCCAAAGGTGAAGATGAGGATGAAGGGGAACTGGACTGCGTAGACAAGTGAGATGAGCGCAATCAGCAGATCGCTGGCAGCGTTCACAGGGTAGTCGTAGGCGGGGCGATACGAAGCAATAAACTGCTCACCTCGCAGATTGGACAAATAACGGTTGATCCAGAGCATGATGACACCGCCGATCCCGAGAATGTTGAGTGTCGACCTGCAAAACTAGAACACAGATCAACGGTTATTTTAAATAAAAATAAAAACTTTTTTTTTATTCATTCTGTATTTTACGTTGACAAGCAGGTACGAGACAAAGAATGGACCCTGGCGGGGAATGGACGCTGCCATGAGGTTGACGATAGAGATCTGACCCTGTTGTTTTTTGAAAGAGGAAAGGAAAGTGATCAGGATTGGAATGTTTGCGCTTGATTGGACTTACATCCATGATTGGCTGAATCTGCGTCATGATCGAGCCCGCGATGGCAGAGGCAAAGAGCACGTTGACAACAACAAACCACAAGTAGCGAACATGGACCACCCGGTCAGTGTCGACGAGTTGAAAATGACCCTCGCGCATCGCAAGCTAGACGCAAGCATTATTATTGAGAAAAAAAGTTTTACTTTCGGACATCGTACTGTGCGAATGACAGGAACGACAAGGCTCATGAGAACAGCGAGCAAGACGGAAGGGACGAGGACAGCAAGAAAACTTTCGCAGGTAGGGCCGATATAGTTGAGAATGCTGGTGATCCAAAACAATCCAGGTTGAGTGGCGAGATGGCGAAGGTTACCCAGCGTCTTTTATTGGGTTGGTCATCACTTAGAAAAAAGAAAGCAAATAGTACTGGGCCTACCTGGATGGCGGTCACCGGGATGATCCAGAAGAGGAGGATAAAGATGAATACACCCATGGAGATCGCCCACATGGCCAACTTTTTCCCACCGCGGACGTGCAGATAGTTCCAGTTGATGGCCTCGCGACGGGCCACCGACTTAATTTTCATGGGCTTGAGCGTTTGCAGGTTGCGGTGGTCAAAGCACTTGCTGGCCGCTTCGACTGTCTTGAATGCTGGTATATATTGGGGGAAAAAAATTATTTTTTTTTTTGTAAATATAAGAACTTTCCATAGTGAATTATTACTGACAAAGGCAACACCGGTGGACTTGCCCGGACTGTTGTTTTGTTGCTCGATGATCTCGTGGCGGACCTTGGTAAGCTTCCCGTTGGAATCGGAGAGCTTTTCGGGGTTGGTCTTCTTCTTTTTCGTGCTGTCCACAGACGTGTTGCTCGCCTGTGCCTGTGGCTGTTCTTGAGCTTGCTGCTGCTGCTCTGTTTGCTGTTGCTGCTGCTGCACCTCTGGGTCTTGTTCATCTCGTCGGCCACGGCATCGCTGAAGAAAAAAGATTACTACTTTGGGAACAAGCGCACTTTTTTTTTCTTCAGAAATACCGACAGGCATCCACGAGAACGGCTGTGCTCACGCTCGCGTGCAGCGATCTCGCGGTTCTCCATCTCCTCCTGGTGGGTGGCCTCATAAGCGATAAGCTGATCGAGCTTGGAGACCTCCATGCCCAGCTTTTGTTCCTTTGCCCACAGTTTGACCAGCGCCTCGTTGTAGCGGACAATGTTGATGGTACTGACCTCGCCGACGTAGAGGCTCTCGAATCGACGGCGCAGTTCCTCGACCGTGACCTTGCGGCTGAGCCGGACGACGAGCGAGCGGGTCTGGACAGGGCTTTGATCGCGCAAACGGCGCTGGGCGTGGAGGTAAGCTCGCTGGAGACGGGTCGCCGAGCCAATGCCCATGAGCGCGATCACGAAAACAACGACACCATGGGCCCAGTACAGCTCTGAGCCAGACGAGAGGTTGGCCATCGAGATACTGTTTTATTGAAAAAGAGGGAAAATTATTTTTATTGTGGTGGATGTTGATTTGTTTCGTACGTCATGATGCCAGACATGTAGAGCGGGTCTGACGAGGGCAAAAACTTGTTGTCGCCGGCCCAGTTGATGGGGGCAATGACGATGAGACAGAGGACGAGGATCGCCGTGAAGAGCAGGACCATCTCGTACTGGAAGCGGATGAACAGGGCCGCATCGATGCCGCGGTGCTTCTCTATCCACGAGGGCCGCCAGTACTTGCGCAGCGACCAGCACCAACTGATCAGCGGGATGCCCTTGAGACGCTCGTCCACATCCTTGGTTTCCTCGAGGACCCATCGGCGGTTGTACAGGTCGGGGTAGTAGCGGCGGCACAGCTCAAAGACCACCAGGATCACGACTCCGATCGCGGCGTTGATTCCAAAAGAGACGCCCAGGGCCTTTCCTGCATCACTGGCATTGGCGTCGGACCCAGACTCCGAACTAGACATGCTGCGTTGGCCCTTTCGATTACTGCTTGTTTTGTGAGGTCAGTGCACTTTCGGAGGTGATACAAATTGCAACGTTGGACACGTACCACGGTCGGCGTCAGGAGCGCACCTCCGACTACATCCCTTATTTGCGGCAGACCATGACGGATAGCTGACCGCCCTTTGACTGATTAAAGGGGAGCGAAACTCGGATAAAGGGGAGGTGTATAATAATTAATGAAGAAAATTATTATTAAAATAAAAAAAGGGGGGTCGTGAAGGCAAGACGTTTTCGTAAGACACAAAACAAAAAAGGAAAGACACAAAACAAAAAGGAAACACTTTGCAGACCCGAGGATAGATCCACTTGAGAGAGAGGAGAGAGACGAAAACAAGAGAGAACACGAGAATGCGATTACGCAAACTGGTGCACAATGGGCGCAAAGAGCTGCCACAGCGAGCCAGTGAAAGTGTAGTAAAACTGGTCGAGTTGGACTGCGGGATCGCTGAGGAGGACATAGAGGAAGAGTTGGACCACAGTGCCAATGCTGCCGAGTAGACATCGAAAAACGTTTAGTTGTAAAGTACGTGCTATGAAGGGCTACCTCACAGCGTGTGCGAACGAGCGCAGCACGTCAATGTTGCAGGCGTACAAAAAGACGTAGACGAGGCGAGTGGTGACGTGGATGAGCGAAAGCCTAGAGAAAAAAGATGAAAATTATCAGGGAAGATGATGCGTCGTTACGTGATGCGGACGTCGATGGGGACCTTCTCGAGGTGGGCAATGATGAGGGCGGCGCCAAAGATGACCAGGTTCTCGTAGGCGTTCTCGTGTGCGGCGTGGAGGCGGCCGGCAAAGGAGACGGCGTGGAGTTTCTTGGTGCGAGGATGCTAAAGAAACCGTTGGGAAAAAACAAAGTGAGCGACCAGCGTGTCATAAAAAGAGAGAGAGAGAGAGAGCAGGGAAGAGGCAGGAGCAAACATACGTTGTTGTCGTAGAGGCCCATGAACGAAAAGGCGATGATGCTAAGCGTGCCCGCAATGTAAGCAATGACAAACTCGGCGAAGAACGCAGCCCAAGGGATGACCGCCTTCTTGAGGCCGAGGGCGGAGAAGTAGGGCAGGACATAGGTGGTGGCAAGGCCGCTCTTGAACAGGTAGACCGAGAAGAGGGCGGCGCTAAAGTAGAGCACGGGGATGGCCACGGACATGTACACGCCGTCCGCTAGCCCGCTCTTCTTGGGCTGCTGCTTGTCCTCGGCCACAACACCGGCCAGGCTGGCCGACGCCGATCCAACGGCGGTGGGTGCGGGCGTGACAGAGGCACTGCCAGCGAGACCGGCCGGCGCGGGCGTGGCGGGCTTCTTGTTGCCGGTTTGCTTGGAGGGGGTCGACGACATCGCAACGACTTTTTTCCTTGTTGTTTTTACTGGTATTAAAAAAATACAATAAAACGGCCAGGGGAGGGGGATGGACAGGTGAGAGCAAGAGGCACTAATGGAGCTTGGGCGAAGTAGGAGGGTGGGGTGAGGTGGAGTGGGAAACATTAGCTCAGAGAGTATAGTACATATTTTGGTGAGTGTTGGGTGGGTGCTGATGCTCTTGTTGTGAGAGCATGTACGGCTGATGGTGGTGCTCGCCCGCATCCTGCTGCCATAATGGCCCGCTGCCAGAGGAGTCCAGTGTGAGAGCTGTATAGTAATAATTAGTATTTTCCCTTTGTGAAAAAAAAAATTTTTTTTTTTTACATGATTGCGAGTAATCGCTCCCACTGCCGTCGCCACCAACGCCAACGCCGCTGTAGTCGTACGAAAAGTGGGAGTCTGAGGAGAGCGGCGTTTGCTCGCGCTCGTCGCCTGATGCAACGGCCTCCGACGTAGACACAAAGTGGGCTTGATGATGAACATACTGGGGCGGCAGGTAGGAGGGAACGCGCTCGGTGCTGTCCATACCGTCGTCGGTACCTTGGCCATACATGCCGTTGTCGCCCACATCTGCGGCTGACAGCGCTTCTTGTTGTGCCAGGTACATGGAACCGTGCGGATACTCTGGCGGCGGTGGCATCGAGCTTGGGATCGCGCCGACACGTCCGCCCGTCGCTGCATAGAGGGACCGTGTGGTGGGCGGGGACGTCGGGCCGGTGAACGGAAGAGTAGACTGCGCCCATTGTGGTAGATTATTCTGCGGGTGGAGATGCGCGTTCGCCATATCCATCGAGTCTTCGCCGTGCGGTGGCTGCGCAGAAATAAATAAAGAAACAAATAAATATAAAATAATGCTTGTTTTTCATTACCTGGATAAAGGTCATGTTGGGACTTGAGATGGACAAGTTGGAGAAAATACGAGGCGAGAGTGCATTGTCGTACGCAGATGCATGCTGTTGCTGTAGTTGATGCTGCTGAAGCTGCAAAGCTTGGTACTGCTGCACCGCTTGTTGTTGCTGTTGGTGGAGCTGGGCTGACGAGGCACCGTTGCCGCGCGGGCTGAGGTTGTAATAGGCGGCGGCAGACGAGCCCCCTCCGTTGGTGCCGTAGGGGGAGAACCTTGGGGAGCGTGTGCTGTTGCTGCCATACCACGTTTTTGACGGGGTACCACCTGTTCCCGGCGGTGATATCATGGAAGGCGCGTTGGAGGCTGCGGCAACGGCGGCGTCGACCTGCAATGGCGTTAACCTCTGGTTCGCCTCGGGTGTCAGGAGACGCTCCAGGAGGACCTGCTTCCGGCCTGTGGTTGGGAGGCCGCGTCGGCGCAAGTGGTCCTTGAGCTCGATCACGTTGGCATCCTGGATGTCGTGCGGCAGTGGTTCGCTCGTGGGCACCAGCTGCTGCTGCTGCTGCTGCTGCTGCTGCAGGTGTAGTTGCCGGAATTGTTGCTCGGCTGCTGCTGTTGCTGCTGCGATAGACGCTGCCTGCTGCTGCTGCGAGAGCAGCTGCAGTCGTCTGTTGTTATCGCCGTGCAGAGGATAGGCCGGTGGAGGCTGCTGTTGGAACGGCGGGACGCCATGCTGGTCGTGCACATAGCGGGGGAACTGGCCGGGCGCTGTGTTGCTGCGGGGTCGCTTGTACATCTTGACCTTGAAGTTGTGCTGCAGTTCCTGCTGGCGCTCCTTGTGGTTGACCTGGGATTTACGTTCCGGCATGGCCAGGTTGGGCGTGGGCGTGGTGGGCGAGGATGTGGACGCGGGGCTGGTCACGTTTGAGCCGCTGTTGGACCCGCCCCCTCCCCCGCCCCCTCCTCCGTTGCTGCTGCTGTTGTTGTTATTGATCGTGTTTGGGGTGGCGGCGGAGGGCACAAGGGCGCCGTTACCCAGGTACTTTCCGTTGTTTGGGCCATTATTACTATAGCCGCTCGTGTTGTTGTTGTTGTTGTTGTTGTTGTTGTTGTTGCCAAACGGGGGGGAGGCCATGGTGTAGCCCACGTTGGCGGCGAGGTTGCCCGTCGTGGAGGCGTTGACCAGTTGGTTCTGGTGCTGTGTCATAACCGCAGCCTGCCGTTGCTGCTGTTTTTGCATTGCGGCCCAGCCCTTTTTTGCGAAATCGGCTCGCCCTTGTTTTCTTATTTCTTAAACAAAAATACATTTGCGATGTGTTTAGAACAGGGAAACGAGTTTGAAATGCATTCGGGGCGTCGAGTGTGGACAGGATGGGCGACGGACATGTTACAATTGAAGAGAGAAATTAGGGTTTGATGTAAAAAAAAAAAAAAAGAAACGTACAGGATGTATAGCCTTCTACCCGGCGGCCAACTCACTCGACCTGATCAAGATCGGCTTCTCCCCTTCAGGTTGTTTTTTCTTTTCTCTGCTTCCAATTTTTTCTTCTTCTCCTTCAGTTGCTTGCTGTGGCATGGGGTGGCATGGGTGACGCGGGCGGCTCTGGTCATTTGTATGTCGTTTAAAACGCATTTACAAACGTATTTCGAATGGATTTAAAACGCATTGCCACAAACGCATCTCAAAAGGCGGTCAAAATGCTTTCAAAAAATTCACACACCACGTGAATTTTTTTTCCCTTCATTCCGAATGACTCTGTTGGCCCTGGTCGCCGCAGCCGTGCTGGCTGTCGTTGCCACTGCTGTTGACCCGCGCAATACCAAAGTCCCCCAGGGCCACGGGGTATCTTTGCGAGATCCCCCCTGACGAAGAAGCTAAGTCTTACTGCAGCTTCAG
>Ga0302230_10001295_pt1 | contig 16711 bp, 25 predicted proteins | sample II_Palsa_N2_1_FD_193523 | JGI IMG/M metagenome (GOLD analysis project Ga0302230, IMG submission 193523) | Peat permafrost microbial communities from Stordalen Mire near Abisko, Sweden - II_Palsa_N2_1 | ecosystem: Environmental > Terrestrial > Soil > Palsa > Peat permafrost | place: Sweden... | reverse complement strand
AGGTTTCGGCGATCCTATCGATGCGGAGCTAATCGTTCTCCACCCAAAACACAGAAAAGGACTATCTTCTCGTCGTCATTCAAGACCCCCAAACAAACTAGATTCTGTTGTACTGTTGTCGAGTAACTATCACCCTAAAAGCGAATAACTATCCTGAAAGCAACTGGGAAGAGGCCCCCAGTCACTGGATAAGAAAGGGTGATGGTTGGATCATCCGGCGAACCCATTTACTCGATTATTTTTCATACTTTTTATTAATAATACAAACGCTGTGGGTCTGCTAGGCTACCGACTCGTATTCGTAATCATCCAAGGACAAGCTCGAATCCGATAACGAAAATATTGAGGAAGATGAGGGGTACTGGGTTGAAATCAAGGGTCAGCCAAAGACCAAGCAAACACAGACATACTTCTAAGGAGCATTTGCACAGACGAGATGAGCGTAATCAAGCGGCTCTTGACAGAGGCCTGCTGTTGTTGCTGTTGCTGTCCAAACCCGGGCTCGTTGAGGCTGTTCGTGCTGAAGCCGACTGTATATTTTTTGTTGTGCGTGTGTGCGTGTCGATTGTGAGCAGGCAAGAAATAAAATGACGAGGCAGAAAAGCAAACAGACGTACTGTGCACGAGGAAGCGCTGCTCGTTTAGCACGGCCACGGCATTCACCAGCAACAGGCCGGCCAGGAGGAGGTCCCACAGGCCAAACGACATGGACGTTTCTTGAACGGACGTTTAAAAATTCTCCATTTACCATGATGTCGCTCCCAGGTCTTGGACACGCACTGCGGGCTCTGCAGCGGCAGCAGCAGCAGCAGCAGCAGGCTCGGTACGCTCGCTCGCGAAAGCAGCGCACGAGAGGGACTAACATGCCATATGACCTCACTAGGTGGATCACACAGTACTTCAAGAGGATTGACTTGTCACCGAAGAAGCTGAAGAAGGCTGCGTGGGAGAAGAAAGAGCAAGAGCGGGTGGACGAGGGCAAAAAGCCAGAGCAGAAGGCCGCAGAGTCCTCGGTCGGGAGCCTGTCCGATTCTGTCGTCGAGGTAGTGCTTTGAAAAAATGGCAACGACTAAAATAGGCGTGAGCAGAAAGGCGAGAAGAAGGGAAAGACGGACAAGGTAGAGTCTGCGGCGCTTAGGGACCCGCTCAAGACCACCCACATCGAGCGGCACCATGAGATCAAGTATAGCCCGCGCAAGATGACCCAGATTCTCAAGCTCATTCGCAACAAGCCGATTGACGAAGGTACGTATCCTCCCTCTCTGTAACTCGGCTGATATGCAATCTACCTGCAGCCCTCCTGCAGATGCAATTCTCGCAGAAGCGCAAGGCCCGCGAGGAGGTGTACCGTGCGCTACACCGAGGAAAGATCAACGCCAAAACAAACCACCACATGGACCGGTCGAAACTCTACGTCGGTAAAAGAGATTTCAACTTGCAAAATTTGGGTATTGATTTTTTTAAAAAAAAAAAAAAAAAAAAAACTAGCCGAGGCCTACGCGACCAAGGGCAAATACCTGAAGCGTTTGGATATCAAGGGTCGCGGTCGCTCTGGTCAGCGAAAGAAGCCTTTCTGCCACATTGTTATCAAGCTCAAGGAGCGCGGAAAGGTGCTCAGCCGAACCGAGAGGATCGTCAAAAAGTTTAAGAAGCTCACTTTCCGGCCAAAGGGTGTCAGCCGGTTGTACTAAATAGACATTGCCATCCAAAAAAAAAAAAATCACCTTGTACAAAGGACAGGGGAAAAAAAAAGTGCATTTATAACCTGCTAGAAATACAAACCAGATTCAGAAACAGGGGCCACCACAGGCGGTTGGTTATTGCAGTGCATTTGTGTAGAGCTCGCGAAGGCGAGTTTGGACAATGTGGCACATGCACTCTTGGCAGAAGAGACCGAGTGCTTGGCATCCATCTCCGAAGGGCGTCGCGTCTGCGCGATTGAGATCCTCCTGTAGGAGAGTAATGGCCCGGATCCAAATCATCAGGAACACACCCGCGTTGTGCCTGGCGACATTGTGCGACTCCTGTTTTCACAAAAAAAAAAAAAATAAAAAAAAATAATTAAATTAAAATAAATAAAATAAAAGTATGCAGTACGGTCTCGGCAACGTCGGCGCACTGCCTGTAGACTTGCTTGAACCAGTTTGCCAGCGATACGGACGGGGACATCGGTGCGGCCTTTGAGCTAGCATACAGCTGGGTTGGGAAGTGGACAAAGACGGTGTCGACAAGCCGTGTGCCGATGCTGGCCCACTCGGTCGCTCGGCGGATGCTGACGAAATCGAGGTTCCTCCAGCGGCTGAGAAGTTGTGCAAGGAAGGATTTGTTGACGAGGAGGGCGTCCATCTGCTGTGCCAACTGTGCAAGCCTGCTGAGCCGATCGAGCTCGGCCTTGAACGCGCGCGCTGCCTGCAACTTGATCGACCGCAGCGCGAGCCCCAGGTCGATCACAAAGGAAGTGGCCTGTCCGTCCGCGACCGCCGACACGATCGGTTCGAGCATCATGCTGTTCACCTGCTCGTTAGCGTCCACAATGGGTATTCCGACCGTGAGAAGCGAGTTGATGTGTGCACGGCCCAGAGGGCTGAGCGGGTCAAGGGCCTCACTGCCGCCGCCACGGGACGAGCCCCTGATGATGCCGTCGTACAGCTGTGCGTCCATGTTTGAGACGTACGAGGACACGGCGGTGAAGTCGTCCAGCGTCGAGCTGCTGGGCCAGGACGACACGAGCAGGTACGACTGATTGACGCAGTGCTGAATGCTGCGTTCACCATCGGCGAATAAATTGACGGGGGTGCTCCCTTGTCCTCCTCCCCCACCGCCCCCACTCGTGAGGCTCAGGCTGCTCGCCAGCCGTAGCAGCGTGTGCGACAGCGCGAGGTATTGCTGCGAATAGTCGACAGGGCCACTCCCGCCCTGGAAGGTGGTGGGAAAAAGAGATAAGTAACGCCGCGAATTGGCGGGTTTAATGTCATGTTTCAATAATTTTACCTCTCATGATTGCAGACGGAGTAACCGAAATAGACGGCAGCGTGTTCGCCGGCTCATGGTAACCGGTGGGGGCAGACCAAATTTGCGTCGACATTGCCACCGCTGCTGCTTTCTCGTAAGCCGCTGCATTATGTGGACGAGGAGCATAAGATACGAGGTGAAAAAAAAAAAAAAGCCAAAACACTCATCGGCGATTTATTTTCCGATGCAGACTCTTTGTTCGAGTGCCGTTACGGTTGGTGCGCGCGCACAGATGAGAACATGGGCCACAGACAGACAAAGAAAGACTGAGAGCACACTGCGGCACAAACGCCACTGTCAAAAAAAAAAAAAGCGCCGGTCACCTTGCGCTCCACGTCGGCAAAAAACAACAACTGGGATTTTCTCTCTCTCTCTCTCTCTCTCTCTCTCTCAAGTCACAGGCTGACCGTGGCGCCGGGAATTATTTGTCCAGAGTCACGCACGGCCGGGCGCCCGTGTCTCGTGTCTCGGCGAAAATCGATGAGAAGAAGAAAAAAGAACACTGCGGGATCCTAATCCGATAGCAACAGGGGTCCCCAAAGTCCCCGTCGGCATCCTCCTTTGTTGAAAGCAAAAGATCAACCGACGACATACTTGCCAATACAATTTGTAAGGCGTGTGGGCGGGCGTCGAGTGTGTCGTTTTCAGTTTCGTTGCCATCACATGCTGACGACACGCACGGCTGCGCTTCGCCGCATTGCCTTTGCAACCACGCAGGCGCGCACATCGTCGCTGCCAGCAGGTACTGCACCGATCCGTCGCGCGGGGTTCCAAGTGAGCCGGCCGCCCCAGCCACAACAAGAGTACAAGTACTTCAAGCGTGCCGGCGGCGGTGGAAGTCACGGTAGCACGCAGCAGCACGCGCAGACACGATGGCTCACGGGGGCAGGCATCGTGACGGTGTTTGGACTGTACTACATGACGCATCTGGAGACTGTGCCTGTGTCTGGTATGTGAGGACGACGACGACACGTTGGGGGGGGGACAGGGCTGACGTATGTACTTAGGGCGCCGCCGCTTCAACAATGTGTCTGTCGAGAGCGAGCACAGGATGGGCGCACAGGCATACCAGGAGATCCTCCGCGAGCACCGGGGCCATATCCTTCCCGAGACCGATCCTGTACTCCCGCTTTCGCGACGACGCAAATCTGAGTCTTTTTTTTTAAAAAAAACAAAACAAAACAGCGCGTTCGCCAAATCAAGCGAGTGGGCATGCGCATCGCCAAGGTCAGCGGGTTGCAGGAGGACTGGGAGTTTACCGTCATCGAATCTAAGCAGATCAATGCCTTTGTCCTTCCAGGTGATAAATATATACGACATTGCCAGTTGATTTCTTTATCCTAACTGTGTGTTTTTGCAGGAGGAAAGGTCTTTGTTTTTACGGGCATCCTTCCAATCATGGGCAACGATGACGGCATCGCAGCGGTGTTGGGCCATGAGGTGTCGCAGCGGTCTCGGTTTTTTTTTTTTTTTTTTGGAGTAAACAGGAGAAATAATAGATTGCGCACCAAGTCGCGCGACACTCGGCCGAGCGCATGTCCATTGCCCAGATCGCCATGCTGTTCAACGTGCTCGTGTCCCTCGTCATCGGCTCCGATTTTACACAGCTCGGGCGCCTCGTTTTCACGCTGGGCTACGAGCTGCCGTACTCGCGTGGAAGCGAGAGTGAGGCCGATTACATTGGCCTTCTCCTGATGGCCCAGGCCTGTTTCAATCCGCGCGAAGCTGTGCAGCTTTGGAAGGTACTCTGCATACCATTTTCTTCATTTCACGTGAATAAATTGCTGGTGAGCAGAGGATGGAGCAGACCAAGAAAGACGGCGCCCTCGACAAGTTCCTGTCGACGCACCCAACGCACAAGAACCGTATCGAAAGCATCGGCAAGTGGATGCCCGAGGCGATCGACAAGCGCGAGAATTCTGACTGCTCCATGCGCACGACCTCCTACCTGCAGCAGTTCATGTCGCATTATTAATGGAACAAACAAGAGACGAGAAGTCGACAAAAAAAAAAATAAAAAAAAAATACACACGTGTTGCGTCAACCACTTTACGTGTTGCGTCCCAACATGAAAACGACACTGCTCGTGCTGGCGGTGCTGGCGGCTCTCGGCGCCGTCGTGGGCGCCGTGGACAAGGTAACCGTGCCGTGCTATTGGACCCCAGCACCGACTGAGCAACGCCCTCTTGACAGAACAACTTTAAGACGTGCTCGCAGAGTGGGTTCTGCAAGCGCAGCCGCAAACTGGACGATCAAGAGATTGCCGCGGCGGACTTGCTGTACAGCGTCGTCGAGGGCTCTGTCAAGGCTGCCAACAACAAGCTGTCTGCCGACCTGTCGTCGCCGCACTCGCCCTCAACGCTCGTCCTCGAGGTATTGCCTGCTTTGTGTGGGTTGGTGATGGACACTCAGATCACTTCTGCTGTTAGGCCTTCATCTTTGAGGACAAGCAGTTCCGTGTCAAGATCAACGAAAAGACGCCGCTGTCTCCGCGCTACGAGGTGCAAGATGTCGTCGTCGGGTCACCCGAGGCATCTGCCGCCGCGCAGCTGATCTCGTCGTCGTCCAGCAAGAGCGTCTTTTCGGATGGTTCGATTTCGCTCGCGATCCAGGTACACACCGATTGAGGCGCTGTGCACAGACAGAGCTGATCCCAATCAATCATAAAAATAAAAAAATAAAAAGCACTCGCCGCTCAAGATTGACGTCTACGAGAACGATGTGCTCGCAATCTCGCTCAACAGCCGACAGCTCCTTGAAATCGAGTACTTGCGCACAAAGGAGCAGGAGGAGCAGGAGTGGAAGAAGGCGGCCGCCGTCGCTGAAGCTGCAGCGGGTGAGGCTGAAGAGGGAGAGACTGCGGAGGACGGCGAAGGCCATCAAGACGATGAAGCCGTCCCTGCGATCAAAAAGAAGCAGCCCCAGAACCCCAACAAGGACAGGCACCACTGGGAGGAGACTTTCAAAAGCCACACGGACAAGAAGCCCAAGGGTACATCGGCAAACGAGCCGCATGGTTAAAAACAAAAAAAATCATAAAATGTAGGTCCCGAGGCAGTCTCGCTCGACATTTCCTTTGTCAACTACGTCCACCTCTACGGAATTCCCGAGCATGCGGCTCCGCTCGACCTGCCGGACACAAAGGGCCCGAATGCAAAGTACTCGGAGCCTTACCGTCTGTACAACCTGGATGTGTTTGAGTACGAGCTCGACAACTCGATGGCCCTCTACGGCTCGATCCCATTCATTCTTGCGCACAAGCAAAGTACGTCCCCCCTTGATGGTTTACTATTTATAAAAGTGGTTGTTATGAAGGTGGATCGGCCGGTATCCTCTGGCTCAATGCGGCAGAGACTTGGGTCGATGTTCAGCGCGAGGATGGCAGTGCCGTCACGCACTGGCTGAGCGAGAGTGGTATAATCGACATCTTTGGCTTCATCGGTGCCTCGCCCAAGGGCGTCCTGAGCAAGTACACTGCTCTGACGGGAACTACGGCAATGCCCCGCCAGTTTGCTATCGCATATCACCAGTGCCGCTGGAACTACATCGATGAGAAGGACGTTGCTGGCGTCAACGAGGGCTTTGAGACCAACGACATCCCCTACGACGTCCTCTGGCTTGATATTGAGCACACTGACGACAAAAAGTACTTTACGTGGGATCCCGTCAAGTTCCCCACACCCAAGGACATGCAGGTGATTTTTTATTTTTTTTGATTTTTTAAAAAAAAACGAAACAACTAAGAGAAACAATTTTTTTCTTATAGAACAACATTGCCAAGACCGGACGCAAGATGGTCACCATTGTCGACCCCCACATCAAGCGCGCAAACAATTACTATATTCACGAGGAGGTAAGCAACCCACCGTAATTTTTTTTGGTTGAGGTTTGATAAACCCCTCGCCCCACCCCCACCCCCACCCCCAAAAAGGCGCTTGCTCTTGACCTCTACGTCAAGGACGACAACAACAAGAATGCGTTTGATGGATGGTGCTGGCCCGGAAGCTCGTCCTGGATCGACTTTACCAACCCGACAGCACGCCAGTGGTGGAGTGCAAAGTTTTCCTATGAAGTTTACGCCGGCAGCACCCCCAACTTGTACGATTGATTTATGCTCTTTTTAGTTACAAGCCTTTGCCGCTAGGTTTACATGGAACGACATGAACGAGCCCTCTGTCTTCAACGGTCCCGAGATCTCGATGCACAAACACAACATTCACTATGGCGGATGGGAGCACCGTGACGTGCACAACGTCTACGGCTTTTACCAGTTCCTCGCAACGTCGCAGGCGCTCACGGCCCGTGACAACAAGCGACCCTTTGTTCTGTCGCGTGCCTTTTTCGCCGGCAGCCAGCGCCATGGCGCCATCTGGACGGGTGACAACACCGCCGACTTTAGCCATCTCAAGGCGTCCGTGCCAATGCTTCTTTCGGTCGGTGTTGCTGGCCTTGCCTTTGCAGGCGCAGATGTCGGCGGCTTCTTTGGCAACCCCAACCCCGAGCTGTTCACTCGTTGGTACGAGCTCGGTGCTTTCCAGCCATTCTTCCGTGGGCACGCCCACCTCGACACGCGCCGACGCGAGCCCTGGCTCTTTGTGCGTTTTTTTTTTTTTTTTTTTTTGGTTTTTTTTTTTTTTTGGCATATCTAAAACAAATTCCTTGTGTTTTTTAAAGGGCGAGCCTTTCACGGGCTACATCCGCACCGCCATCCGACGCCGCTATGCCCTTTTGCCGCTGTGGTACACCCTCTTCCACGAGGCGAGCGTCACTGGCGCGCCCGTCATGCGCCCGCTCTTCTTCGAGTTTCCCGACGAGGTCGCGACCTATTCGATTGACGATGCATTCATGATTGGCGCTGCGCTGCTCGTCCACCCCGTCGTGCAGGAGGGCAAGACACAGCAGACCGTCTTCCTCCCAGGTGGTGCATCGCAGGTCTGGTACGGCTACGAGACGTTCGCCCCCTACAAGGGCTCGAGCTCGGTCACGGTCGCTGCCCCCCTGGGCACGATCCCCGTCTTCCTGCGTGGCGGTTCGATCATCCCGCGCCGCGATCGTGTGCGCCGCTCGTCCTCACTCATGGCCAACGACCCCTACACGCTCATCGTCGCCGTCGGCGCCAACGGAGAGGCCTCTGGCGACCTCTACCTCGACGATGGCGAGAGCTTTGCCTACAAGTCGGGCTCGTTTGCCCACAAGTTGCTCACGCTGAAGCAGTCCACACTGTCCTCCGCCGACTACTCTACCACTGACAAGAGCAAGCATGCGGCGGCCTACTCAGCCTTTGCCCAGAGCTACACCCCCGAGATTGAGCGCATCGTCCTCGTGGGCCTCAAGGTCCAGCCCCAGTCGGTCAACCTCGTCAGCTCTGGCGGCGCCAAGACGCCCCTCAGCTTCACCACGGACGAGAAGACGGGCACGGTCACCATCAAGAAGCCCGGTGTCGGGGCCGCATCCAACTGGCAGATCGAGTTGGCTTAGGAGTAGGACAAAAGAACAAAAAAAAAACCATGAAACAGTAAAATAGTGCCCTGGGCATCACACATGCACGATTTTTGAAAAGTGTGGTCGACGCACATGGCACTGGGCAGCTACGACGGCGGCTACCGCAAGTTGGCCATCCGCCAGTACCCTTCGCTGCCGGGGCGCCAGACGGCCGAGTCGCGCTACTGGCGCCGTTTCCGCGTACGTGCCCTTTCTCGTCTTGTGCTTTTCATGTGCTTGAAAACCAATCTTTACAGCATCCCGTGCTGGTCAAGGAGTTTGCGAGCGTCACGAGCGTGCACTTCTCGCCCGTCAAGCCGCACGACTTTGCCGTGACGAGCTCGACACGCGTGCAGATCTACAGCACCCAGACCAACTCGGTACGTTGCGCCCCCCCTTTGTCACAAACTAAACAGTTGCATGTCTTGTACAGGTCAAAAAGGTCATCTCACGCTTCAGCGACGTCGCCTACTCGGGGACGTTCCGTGCGGACGGAAAGCTCCTCGCGGCCGGTGGACAGGCTAGTATTGTGCAGGTGTTTGACTTGGCCAGCCGCGCTGTCCTGCGAACGTTCAAGGGCCACGAGAGCGCTGTGCACGTTGCCCAGTTCACGCCCAACAAGACGCAGGTCATGTCGTGCTCGGATGACAAGACCGTGCGCCTGTGGAGCCTCGAGGACGACAGGGAGCTCAACTGCTTCCGTGGGCACGAGGACTATGTCCGCACCGGGCTCGTCAGCGTCGACAACCCAAACATCGTCGCCTCTGGTAAAACAAAGTACATGGGTTTAATATGTAACTGGTCCTGTGTGTGTGTGTGTGTGCAGGTTCGTATGATCACACTGTTAAGCTCTGGGATGCACGATCTGGACAATGCACAATGTCACTGGACCATGGCAGCCCCGTGGAGAAGATCCTCTTGTTCCCTGGCGGTGGCCTTATGCTCTCTTCCGGTACAGTGAGATGAGATGCCTCAAAATATATATTTATGCCCCCATTTTTTTTCCTGCAGGGCAAAACGTCGTCAACGTGTGGGATCTGCTCAGCGGTGGTCGTCTTGTGCACTCTCTCTCCAACCACCAAAAGACAATCACCGACATGTGCTTTGACTCGACCCACTCGCGCCTCCTCACCGCTTCACTGGACCAGCACATCAAAGTGTACAACGTCACAGACTACAAGGTCACACACTCGATGAAGTACCCTGCGCCTTTGCTCTCTGTCGCCCTCTCGCCGGATGACACGTATCTCGTCGCAGGCATGAACACTGGTCTGCTCTCGATCCGCCGGAGAATAGTCCACTCTGCCGAGCAGATCCACCAACGCTCGTCCAAGGTCGTCCATGGTGGCACCTTCCGATACTACATGCGCGGTCAAGGGAAGCGAGCTAGCCAGGTATGTTTTTTTTTTTTTTTCCCCTTAGCATTCAGCTAACCGATTCTTTTTTTTTTTTTTCCAATTACCGAAAGGACGATTACAAAGTCGAGGAACGAAGAAAGCCGCACTTGAAACCGTACGATCTCCTGCTCAAGTCATTCCGGTACAAGGATGCACTGGACGCAGTCCTCCAGAACCAACGGCCAATCGTTGTCATGGCATTGCTCGAGGAGTTGTCTCACCGTGATGCTCTCCGAACGGCAATCTCTGGTCGTGACGACATTGCCCTTGAGCCCCTCTTGACCTTCCTCGTACGCAAGCGCAAGTCCAAAGAGTTTAAACTAAATAAAATCTCTCCTGCATTCCAATTCAATAGGCCAAGCATGTCACCAACCCTCGTTATTCATCGTTGCTGATCGACGTCACAAACATTGTCCTCGATCTGTACACGACCGTTATCGGGCAATCGATCATCGTCGACCAACTTCTTGCCAAGCTTCGCCAGAAGCTCCTGCAAGAGGTGGCCCTTCAAAAACAGATCCTCGAACTCATGGGCGGCCTGGACATGCTGTTTGCCATGACCTCTCACCGCGAATCAGGGATTGCCGGCAGTCTGTCTGCATCGGTAAATCATCACTTTCGTCTTTCTTTTTTTTAGTAATTAACAAACAAAATAAAAAAATAATAATAAAGATCCCCGGGCTGTTGGATGAATCGCAAAACAGCATTTCGCCGATCAACGCAGGCGACTACTTTACGGAGGACAACGACGAATACGCTGCCGACGACGTCGTGAACGAAGATAACCCAGAGGGCATAGAAGAGAAGGACGAAACGGAAGGCCAAGAGTATAACGATGACGACGACGAGTACGACGACGACGATTACGATGACGAATAAGCAGCAGCAAACATAGTCTTGTACACAAATTAAAAAAAAAAAAAAAAGTAAAACTTTCGAAACATTTTTATCTAAGGCCTATGCAAAATCATTGAACTTGACAGTTCTCCTGGTTCTCATCAGCACCAGCAGAGGAAGCGGTTGATACTACTGGAGGAGCAGTGCTCACTGCCACGACAGGAACCTGGCGGATGCTCGCCATCGATCGTGTCGTTGACCGGGCGGCAGGCGATGCAGCGATCGACTTTTCGCCGGCCGCAAGTCGTTTCCGTTGCTGCTGGTTCTCCGCATCGGCGTTCTCGACAGACTCGTCGTCCACGGCCGATCGCTTGGATGCTGACTGTGGGAGCTTCACTGGCAGTTGCTGAGAGGCCGCTCGGGAAGGTGTTTGGGTTTGAAGGATCAAAGGACGAGACGTCGACGAGGCCGAGACGGCAGAGCGCGACGGTGTGACGGCCGACATCGTTGGCCTGTCGGTGGCATGGATTGAGCGCTTGATAGCAGATGAGGTGGATAGAGGGGCCGCTTTCACGGCCGATGCGGAGGAGGCAGAGACCGGCTGCTCGATGGCGGTCGACTGCTGTACAAGTTTCTCCAACTTCTTGGTCTTGATGACCAGATTGTAGTACTTGTCGTTGGCACCGTCGCGTTCGGCCGTGATTTCCTTGACCGAGTTTACTAGGGTCGCATTCTCAGACTTGAGCTTTGACATTTCTGCATCCGCATCACTTGCGCTTTCCTTCTGCAATGTGAATTAAAATAATACATTCAGTACGACTTTTTCAATAGGCACTCTTTTGTAAAAAAAAAAAGATTTTAATTACGATGGCGTAGAGTTCGGCAACACGTCGCTCAAACTCGTTGGCTCGGGTCTCCTGGGCGACCAGTTCCTGCTCTGTCTGCTTGAGCGTCTTCTGCACTTTGGCAAGCTGGCTATCGCTGTGGCGCTTCTCCGAATCCGTGGCACTGACGGTCGCCTCGAGATCCGAGACCTGGCTCTTCAGCTGACTAATGTCGTTCTTGAGTTTGCCCACGCGATCCTCCATCTAGCGTTACGAGTTTTAGCAAAGGAAGAAACAGTGTTTTTACAGCAGCTGTCTCCTGCTTTCGCGCTGTCAACTGATGCTCAAGATCGGTAATGGCCTTCTCCTGCTCCTGGTTTGCAGCGGTCGCCTTTTCGTAGGCATCCTGCAGATCCGACATTTGCTCCTTGAACGAGGCAACCTGCTCTTCCAACTTGGCAACCTAACAAGCCAGTGTGAGTTTATAAATAAATACTACTTTACAGGTAAGGTACCTGCTTGGACTTGACCGCCAAGTCCTTTTCGAGAGCCGACGACAACTTGTGTTGCTCGCTAATGTCATGCTGGAACGAATCCTTGACTTGCTCGAGGATTTCGATCTTGGAATACAGTTGCTCGCATTCCGCCTTGCTTTCGGCATAGTTCTTTTTTTTTTTTTTAGATTTGCACAGCATAGTTAGAAAATCGTAACAAAAAAGCTGTACGAACGCTGTACCTTTTCAATACCCGCAAACTTGGCAGCGAGCTCGGAGAGTTGGAACTCGGCGGTCTTGGCGATCGACTTTTGTTCAATGATGGCGGCAGATGCGGCCTCAAATTGATCCTGCCAGGACGCATTCTCGTGCTCGAGTTGGGAAAGCTTGGCCTGGAGGGACTCGGCAAGGGCCTGCAAGTTGGACTGCTCCGACTGGGTGAAGGACTGATCGTGCTTGAGGGCAAACAGGTCTTTCTCCAGTTCAGAAACTGTTGCCTTGAGGGTTTCGCGTTCTCCCTCGATTTGATCAATCTGCCCGCGCAGCTCCTCTTGGGTCTCCAGGAGTCTCTTTATAAATGAAATGAAATATAAATATTAAGTTTCGTGGTTAAAACAAGTAATGCATTACGTTGACGCGTTCGAGAGATTCGGCATCCTTCTTTGCTGCAGAATCGGCTGACTGCTGGAATTTATCTTCGATGCTTGACTTGAGAGTTCGGAGTTCCTCGCAGTGCTCCTCAAGCTCTTGGAATCGAATGGTCACCTCCTGCAAAAAAAAAAAAAAAAAAAAAAAAATTCGTTACAAAATATACCGTTTCATTTATTTGGTTCGCTTACCTTAAGGTCAGACTCAAGCTCTGTGAATGCAGCATCCGATGCCTCGAGCGCGACGACAGCCTGTTTGGCAGACGCCTCGTACATCTTGGTCGCTGCCTTCTGCTGATCCAGGAGAACCTTGAGTTCGACGACTTGTTCATTGGCCTTGCGAGCTTCAGCGTCGAGGTTCATTTCGTTGGTGTGCACAACGGCGGTCACGTCCTGAAGTTGCTTGCCGAGCGCAAAGACCTCCTCCTGCTTCTGGGCGAGATCGTGCCTGACAGACTGGAGAAGTGCCTCGGTCGACTGGAGAGTATCGTTCAAGAAGGAGGCGCGCGTCTCGACCTCGGTGTTCTGCGCCTCGGCGGAAATGAGAGAAGACATGAGGCCGCTGATTTTATTCTCGAGCGACTCCACTTTGGACCCCAATTCGGCCTCGATCTCCTGCTTGGACGAGCGCAAAATTTCCATTTCATGTTTTTGCTGCAAATGATGATCAACATAAGTGAATATTTCGACTCTGTATTCGTACCTGTTGCTCCACAAAGGATGTCTGCGACGAAATCTGCTGGATGGTGGCTTGCGAAGCTTCCAAGGACGCCTCGAGCAAAGACTTTTCCTGGGCGAGGTTGCTTATTTGCTGCTTCAACTCTGCAAGCTCTACACAGAGTGCTTGGATCCTCTCGTCCTTGCTCGTGTCGGAGACACGATCGGTGAGGCTCAAATTCTGAAGGGAAAAAAAAGGGGTTCTTTTAGGCCGACCGGCAAATTATTTCCCCCCTGGACGTACCTCCTCAAGGACATGCTCCATTTCCAACTGAACGCCGTCGTACTTGGATTGGAGGTCGTTGAAGGCATCTTGCAGACTGTTCCTGTTTACATTTGCAGCATAAGAAAAAACAATAAAAAGTGGATAACGCACTTGGAGGTCTCGGCAGCGTACAGCTTGTTGCGAAGATCGTCGAGGTCAAAAGATGCGGAGGTGCCCTGCAACTCCAATGCGTGGGCCTTTTGGAGTGCAGCTTCGAGTTCGTCCTTGAGAGACACAATTTCGTCCTTTGCCTGCTGCAGCTGGTAGGTGACTTGGTCGACCTGCTTGCGGTACTTGTGGCCCTGCTCCTCCATTTCTGCTTGCTCCGACTTGAGATGGTCCATCGCGCTGTTGACTTGGGCACGCATGGATTCGGTTTGGGTGTTGGCGTCCTCGAGCTGACCGGCGAGATCAGCAGCGTGCACTTGGGCGGCCTTAAAGTTGGTCTGAAGAGAGACAGCCTCGGTGCGGAGGAGCTCGACCGTCTCGAGCAGGCTGGTCTCCTTGTCGCCCAGAGAACGAATGGTCGCTTCCAGCTTGACGACGACGTTGGACTGTTCCGCGATCGTGGCCTGAAGGGTTTCGACGTGGGCATCCGCACTGGAGAGGCGTGTAGACGTTGCTGTAAAGTCTTGCTGGAGATGCTCGAGCACGCCTTGCGTGGTGCGAAGGGTATCGGCAGTGGTGTCGTACATGTCCATCGCCTCGGTGAGCTGCTTCTGGAGCTCCTCGGTGGTCGATGATGAGGTCGCAAGCGAGTCCTCTTTGGCCGCGACGACTTGACGGAGACGGACGACTTCTTCCTGCGATGCTGCGAGCTCGACTTGCTTGTTGGCGAGTTCTGCGCTTTGGGCGGTCCACGCCTCGTCCATCTTCTTTTGCTCATCCGAGGTCAAGGCGGCGAAAGCGAGCAGTCGCTGCTCGAGCGTCTGCTGCGCGACCTTTGAGATGTGCAGCTCCTCACGGAAGAGAGCATCGGCCCTCTCGTGGGAAGCAGCACGCTCTTTGTACTCGGACAGTTTTTCTTCTGTGGCAATGAGCTTGCTTGACAGCTCTTGGAATGACTGGCTCGCCTGGTCCAGCGCCGTCAGCTTGCTGTTGTGCTCTGTCTTGGCATTCTCAAGGGCTACGACAGATTTCTTAAGAACCGCTTTATATGACACACAACAAATGTACCAAGTTGCAAGTCCTTGTTGGTCTTCTCGAGCTGCTCGATCATTCCAGCGGACTCGGCTAGCTGCTCCTCCAGATCCTTGACAGAGTCCTCAAACATGTTGTTCTGGGCAACCTGCTGCTTGAGGGCAACGCTCTTGACACCCAGAGCATCGCGCAGTTGTTCTTCCTGGGTGGTGCGTAGAAGAAGAAAAAATTAAAAAAATAAAATAAAATACGGAACTATGCGCCAACTCAAGAGATTATTATTACCTTGGCCTCGAGGTCCTTGACCTTGGCGAGCGCTTCGTCAAGTGCAGATGTCAACTCGACATTCTTTTGATCAAGGTCTGCGATTTGAAAAAAAAAAAGTTTTTTTTCTATTTTTTTTATTATTATTATTTATGTATTGACGTACGTTTGGACAGGTCTCCGTGCGTAGACATTGCCGCATCCAGTTGCTCTTGGAGCTTGACGACCTGTGCCTCTAGGGCAGTCTTGAGGGAGCCAACTTGTAAGTTCTCGGCTTGCAGCTGTGAATGCTCGTTTTGGAGGCCCCGGAAGGATTCGAGCTGCGTGTCTATTTCCTGGTCGGCCTCGGCAAGTTTCTGTGTCACAGCGTCGAGGTTCTGTTGCAAGCCCTGTGCAGTGGCCACGGATGCATTGAACTTGGCCGTGAGTACTTGGATGGATTCTTCGGAGGAAGCCAGCTTGCTCGCGAGCACTTGCAGCTCCGCATCGACACCTGTAATGAATTCTTATGGAGGTAGCAGAAAATTTTTTCACTGTACCTTGCATGTTCTGCTTGCCTGCAGCAATCGTGGCCTCGAGATCTTGGATCGTGCTTGTGTTGGCCTGGACGACTTGCTGGAGGGACGAGAGTTCGGTCTCCACGACCTCTTTGGTGTGTTTCAATTCGGCGAGTTGAGCAACGGTGAGGTCAAACTCGGCGTCCTTGGACGACGACGTTTCGACAAGGTCGTGCTGAAAAGAAAAGCTAAGGTTATCAAATGCAAACGATTAAAGTACCAGTTGAGCCTCGTAGTCGGCCTTGATGGACGTAATGCTTTCGCGCAGACGCTGGACTTCGAGGTCCCTTGCGGCGAGGTCTTGTTGTGACTGCTGCAGGTGGAGGGCAGTCTGATTGAGCTGCACGGCGATCAGTTCCGCAGACGCATCGGATTCTGTCTGCTGGCTCTGGACCGCCTCCAGTTGCGCGTTCAGCTGGAGGTTGGCATCCTTTGCGGCCGACAGCTGGAACTGGATCTCGTGCAGCTGGTCCTGGTTGGCAGCGAGGGCTTGGGCAGTCTGTTCGGTTTTGGATAGCGTGTGAGCGAGCTGGTCTTTTGATGAGCCCAGTTCGGCTGTGAGCGAGGCAATCGTCTCGTCCTTTGAGACGATGGACTGAGACTGGAAAGACGACTTCTGCTCCAGATCCGCGAGCATCTGCTTGCACTCGTCGAGCTGGACAGAGAGGGTCTGCTGTTGCACGAGGGCCCTTTCGAGTTCGGCCTTGGAAGTGTCGAGCAACTTCTGGGCTTGCATGCACTGCTCATGCTCGTAGTTGTACTTGTTGGAGAGCTCCAGCACGCCGGCCTGCGCCTGCTTGAGCTGGACGAGAGTGGCGTCTTGCACAGCGATGAGTTGCTGGTGGATCGTGTCAGAGTCGGCAGCCGACGCATCGAGCTCCTGCTGGGTCTTCTCGAGCTGCTGGACGAGGGTCTCGTTGTGCTGAGCAAGGAGCACCTTGTCCTGCTCGACTTTGGCGAGGGCTTGCTTGGTCTGCTCGAGAATCTCAAGGAGGCCTGCGATCCTCCCGGCTGCCTCGGTGAACTGTTCGCTCACGTCTTTGCTCTCCGCCGACGACTCGTGGAGGCGCATGCGC
>Ga0302230_10001294_pt1 | contig 16716 bp, 20 predicted proteins | sample II_Palsa_N2_1_FD_193523 | JGI IMG/M metagenome (GOLD analysis project Ga0302230, IMG submission 193523) | Peat permafrost microbial communities from Stordalen Mire near Abisko, Sweden - II_Palsa_N2_1 | ecosystem: Environmental > Terrestrial > Soil > Palsa > Peat permafrost | place: Sweden... | reverse complement strand
CTTGAGTTTCTCCTTTTGCGACAAGCCTGACGGTGCAGGCGCAACAGCAGACGAACTCGAGGCAACGGACGAGTCCGTCACCTTGGCCACCTTTGGCAACTTGAGCGTGGCATCTCGGTTGTGCATGAGCTTTTCTTTTTGCAGCTATATTGCACCAAAAAACTGTCAAAAAGTACTCGTCACCACTTGGTTTCTGCTACCTCGAGCTCCATCTTGTCGTGGCGGATCTTCATGGCCTTGTGGTCCGACAAGATTTGAGTCTTCTCGGCAACGAGGGAGGTTTTGTCGCGAATCACTTGGGCCTTTGCTTCCTCTGCAATGTCGATGCGTGCCTTGAGATTTGCAATGTCGATGGTCATGACACGGATCTGCTCTCGACACGAGCGATTGTCCTCCTTGAGGCCTTCAACCTCCTTGATCATGGCCACGCGATCCTTCTCCATCTCGGCCTTTTGCGTGAGCAGGCCCTTGATCTTCTTCTCCCACTCCTCCAGGTCCAGCAGGTCCACCTTGACCATCATGTTTTCCGAGCCAGCTGCGGCCGCCGCTCCTGCTCCGCTGTTGACCGTGTTGCAGTCGCTGGCAAACTTCTTGAAGATTGGTTTCTACGGCGTGCGTACGCTCATTTAATCCGGGCGGGAGCGGACCGTGCGTGTAAGATGAGATACCTCAAAAGGAGACGCAGGAACCAGAGTCGCGTCCTTGTCATCGGTGAAGCTGTAGAGACTGTTGGCGCGAGTGGATGACGCCAGCGGAGTGCTCGGCGCCCCCGCCGACAGTACGGCCGCAGGGGCCGTGCCGCCTCGTCGGCCACTGCGTTGAATAGCTGCGGGGAAAGAGTAAAAACGTTACTTTCGCTTAAATTTTATGTCCACTTGTACAGGCAATGCGTTGGGCTCCCGCAAGTTGCAGGCTCGCGTTCCTGGGGGTCATTGCGGGGGTGTACGGCGATTTGGGCGCGAGTGCGGACCCCGACCTCGTCGAGCGAGCCGGTGTTGTTGGGGCCGCAAAAGACATGAGCAGAGGGGCCAAGAAAAAAAACGACGACGACGGTTACAAAACTGCGTGACGTCATCGCCACATGTCCGCCTCTGAGGCTGCACCGAAACGCAAGACCTACTTTGGGCTGCCTGCGCTGGACCAGGCGGTCTCGGGCGTGGGGGCCGGCGCGCTGTCGACGCTGCTGGTGCACCCACTGGACGTGGTCCGTGTCCGGCTGCAGAGTAAGCGAGCAGGACCCGCCAATTGCTCATGTACAAACCCACGTTCAGTCCAGGACGGCCGCCAGACAAACAGGTACAACAGGCCGCAGTACCGCGGTGCGATCGACGCGTTCCGAACGATCGTGCGCACGGAGGGCTGGCGGACGCTGTACCAGGGCCTGTCGCCCAACCTGGCGGGCGCGACATTGTCGTGGGGCTTGTACTTTTTCTGGTACGACATAATCAAGCACTGGCAGCAGCGCCAGCCCTCGCAACTCACGTCCATCGACTACATGGTGGCCGCGGCCGAGGCGGGCGCACTGACATCGCTCGTAACCAACCCCATCTGGCTCGTGAAGACACGCATGGCAATGCAGCTTGCGGGCCATCCCGATGCGTACAATGGGCTGATTGACGGGTTAAGGCGCGTGTACGCCAGCGAGGGCGTCCGCGGGCTCTACAAGGGCTTTGTGCCCTCGCTCTTCAGCACTCTCCACGGCTCGCTTCAATTCCTCGCGTACGAAAACCTCAAGATCTTTTTCCAAAAGGACAAATCAGCCAAGCAGGAAAAACTGGTATTTTTATTTTTTTATTTTTAAGCGAGACCTTTCTCTTATGAGCCATCAACACTCTGTAGCCGGTGCCAGTCTATCTCTTTATCGCATCAACGTCCAAAATTTTCGCGACGTGTGGGACATATCCTTTCCAGGTGATCCGCGCGAGACTGCAAGACCAGCGCAGCATTGCCGGCGTCACGCCGTCTGAGGGCTATAACGGGATCATAGACATGGGGCGCAAGATGTGGCGGTATAGGGGAAAGCGCTGGTTTTTTTTATTTATTTATTATCTGAAAAAAAAAAAATTCCTGTATCAGAAACGAGGGCATCTACGGATTTTATCGCGGCATGATCCCCAGTATTTTCCGCGTCTTACCCGCGACGTGCGTCACCTTCCTTGTATACGAGCATCTCACGCATCTGCTTCTCGATGGTGCAGCCCGCCTTGGCACGACCACATCGCATAGCAGTAGCACCAGCAATGTAAAAATCTAATCGCAAATCAGCAGTCTTGTGCTTTCACCAGCCGGGCAAGAAAAAAAACATTGAAATAAAACAAGAAAACTCTATGGCCAATGAAAGAGATTTATTCAATTACTTGGTAGGGGAGGGAATAATTTTTTCTTCTTGAGCCTCTTCGGAAAAAAAAAAAACGTACATGTGAAAAGGATAGAACAAAAAACGTGTAGGAAGCAGTTTAAAAAACAAAAAACAAAACATTCTCATGCTTTACGCGGCCTGCGGTTCAGCAGCAGACTCCTCGAATGCATGCTCCTCCTCGTCTGCTGATGCCTCCTGGTACTGCTGGTACTCGGACACGAGGTCGTTCATGTTGGACTCGGCCTCGGTGAACTCCATCTTCACACGGCATTCAGTTATTAAGTATTGACCTTGACTAGTAGTGCGTTACCTCGTCCATGCCCTCGCCAGTGTACCAGTGCAAGAAAGCCTTGCGCTTGAACATGGCAGTGAACTGGTCCGAGACACGCTTGAAAAGCTCCTGGACGGCGGTCGAGTTGCCGATGAAGGTGACCGACATCTTGAGGCCCTTGGGGGGGATGTCGCAAACGGCGGTCTTGACGTTGTTGGGGATCCTACGGAGGACACAGGTTGGCATGTGAAAAAGAGCACCTACCCGAGTTCTTACCATTCAACGAAATACGAGCTGTTCTTGTTCTGGACGTTGAGCATCTGCTCGTCAACCTCCTTCATGGCCATGCGGCCACGGAACATGGCAGCGACGGTGAGGTAACGACTGGAGAATGGAGAATGAAAAATAAAAAAAATATTGCGGAGAATATACGAACCCGTGTCGGGGGTCGCAGGCAGCCATCATGTTCTTCGAGTCGAACATTTGCTGGGTGAGCTCAGCGACCGAGAGGTTGCGGTACGACGACGAGCCGCGGGCAGTGAGGGGGGCAAAACCGACCATGAAGAAGTGGAGACGGGGGAAGGGGATCATGTTGACGGCGAGCTTGCGCAGATCAGCGTTGAGCTACAAGGACAGAACAACAATTAATTTTTTTTTTATTGGAAAAAAAAAAGCGGCTTTGAGCATACCTGGCCGGGGAAGCGCAGGCAGGTGGTAATGCCCGACATGACGTACGAGACAAGGTGGTTCAGGTCGCCATAGGTGGGGGTGGTGAGCTTGAGGGTGCGGAAGCAGATGTCATAGAGAGCCTCGTTATCAATGCAGAAAGTCTCGTCAGAGTTCTCGACGAGTTGGTGGACCGAGAGGGTGGCGTTGTAGGGCTCGACGACGGTGTCCGAGACCTTGGGAGAGGGGACGACCGAGAATGTGCACATCATGCGGTCAGGGAACTCCTCGCGAATCTTGGAGATGAGGAGAGTGCCCATGCCGGAGCCAGTGCCACCACCGAGCGAATGGGTGATTTGGAAGCCCTGGAGGCAGTCGCAGCCCTCAGCCTCCTTGCGGACGACATCGAGAACCGAGTCGACGAGCTCAGCACCTACACGTTGCTCTCGTTCAGGGACAGACAGAGTGCAACAAAGAAAAAATGGGGGCGTACCCTCAGTGTAGTGGCCCTTGGCCCAGTTGTTGCCTGCACCCGACTGACCAAAGACAAAGTTGTCAGGACGGAAGAGGGCGCCGTAAGGTCCACCGCGGACAGAGTCCATGGTTCCGGGCTCCAAGTCGACGAGGACGGCACGGGGGACATACTTGCCACCGCTGGCCTGCAACACGGAAAGCCAAAAAGGTAAGGCGAAAGGAAAGAAAGAAAAAAGAGCATAATTAGACCGACGTACCTCATTGTAGTAGACGTCAATGCGCTCAAGCTGGAGGTCGGCATCACCGACGTAGGCTCCCGAGGGGTCGATGCCGTGCTCGTCGGAAATAACCTCCCAGAACTTGGCACCGATCTGGTTACCGCACTGACCGGTCTGAAGGTGGACAATCTCGCGCATGGTTGCTGACTTGGGTTCTTGAGCTTGAAAAAGACAAAGCTGTTTTTTGAACAACACAGGTTTATCGTCAGACCGAGAGAGCCAGCTAGGGTTAGGACAAGGTGAGCTGGGCTGGGCACCAAGCACCAAAAAAAAAAAGAAGAAGATGGGGCGTTTTATCGCATGAAAAAGGGAAAAAAAAAAAAAAGAGTGAAAGAAAAAAAAAACGGACAGCGTGAGATCTGCGCGATAAAACCCACTGAAAGAAAGCGCGGAGGGGGGCGCGACAGCCAGACAGAAGGGAAGGCAGTTGGTAAGGCCACGTCGACACGCGATACAAGTTGGCCTGAATAAATTTAAATTACGTGGAGAACGAAAAACTTTTGGAGCCGTTAAAAAAACGAACTTGTACACGTATATATAAAAAAAAACCAATACGTCCAGGTCCCTTTTCACTAGTTTGAGCGAAGAGACGTACGGGTCAATTGCACATGCGCACATTTCATTTGAAACGAAAATTAAACGAAAAAGAAGACAAGGTAAAAAAAAAAAAGGCAGTCGAGAAAGTATTTGAAAAAAAAGCAGTGTCAGCCTCGTCGGGCCTTGCAAAAAAAAAAAAAACAACGGCTCTCAGCCTCGGCTACAAGAGACGCAGACGCCGGACAGGGCGGGGTGCATGCACAAAAGCGGAGCCCACCCCTGACTTCTTCCACACAAAAGCGGCCGTTTAACGGATCAAACGTCGCCCCCCCAAAAAAAGCGCGCGCTCTGCCAGAATTGCCAAATATGGAAAATGTTGCCAGATTCGGCGGCCATTTAAGCATGTCTCTGCCCATGCCGCCGGTGTCGTCATCCTTGATCGGGGCGTTTCTTGCCTCGAGTGCGATTGTCGCGTGGGGCCTCAGCAGGAACTCGCTGAGCCCATCGGGCGGTGCGGCTGCCTTCGTGGTCGGCTTCGTGACGATGATGGCGGGCGTGGACTTTGGTGTGGCGCTGGTTTATTTTTTCGTCTCGAGTTCCCTCATCACAAAGTTTGGCCACAAACGGAAGGCCGCGATCGAGGACGGCTACGTGGCGGGCGGGCGCCGATCGGCTGTGCAGGTGCTAGCCAATGGACTCACGGGCACGGTGGCCGCGGGCATCTACTGGTACCACGAAGCACAAGACTGCCGATCGCCCTTGTTGCTGACACTCGTTTGTGCGTTCATCGGCCACTACGGCTGTTGCATCGGGGACACGTGGGCGAGCGAACTTGGAGTGCTGAGCAAAAGCAAGCCCATTCTTCTGACAACACTCAGGACCGTCCCGACGGGAACAAACGGGGCGATCTCTCTCGTCGGCACCCTCGCCAGCATCGCCGGAGGCCTCTCTCTCGGCATTGTGTTTTACGTGACCTCTCTACTCACCCGGCAACCGCCGTGTGCCTACCCTCCCTCCATCATTGTCCTTGGCCTGCTGAGTGGCCTCGTCGGCTCCTTGGTACAATATTAATATTTTTATTTCTATAAAGGCGATGATGTACGACATCCTTCTTAAACAGCTGGACTCTCTCCTCGGCGCTACCGTGCAAGCGTCTTACTTTTCCACGGCTAAAAACAAGGTTGTCAACGGACCAGAAGAGTCTGCATGGCACATGTAAGCCTGGGAGGGAAAATGTTGTGTACTAAACGACTGAAAAAAAATTTTTTTTTATTATTATTATTCAGCTCTGGAGCAAACATCTTGGACAACCACCAGGTCAACTTTGTGAGCTCTCTTCTCACTGCCGTTTTGCTTAGTTTAACGAGTGTTCCCTTGTTGTTGTGAAAAAAAAAAATAAAAATAAAAATATGGAATCATCGATTGTGAATCGCCGGCAAGAAACAAACAAGAGACTGACAAACTGAACAAAGGGTGGAGTGGAAATTAGGATCTTTATTTTAAGGCAACACCAAAAAACACTTGGTGATCACGCGTCGGGAGCAAGGCTGTAAAGGACGCAACCAGGACGCTTCTTGTCGGTGCTGGTGCCGAGCGCAAGGATCGCGAGTCCACTGGTGCTCTGCTTGAGCATGCGCAGCTTGAGCTGCGTTGTGTAGAGCGACTGGATGGGATCGCCCGTGGTTGGCGAGCGAATCTCGATCAAGGCGTCGGTGAACGCCATGATATAGCTCTTTTGACGCAGGACTGTTTTGATCGGATTAACCGCGACAATGCAGGAACCGTTCAAACGTACCTGTGACGAGAGGAGGAATCGACCAGCGGATGACGGTGTCGCTCTTGACATCACCAAGCAAGGTCACGTACTTGCTCTTGTCCTCCACCGTGAGCAACATTGCTTCTGAATTCAAGTCGCCATGCACGATAGCCACGTGCGACTTGTCGATCTGATTGTTGCGCATCTGGTCAACAAACGACTGCAACGATGCCATCGACGTGGCCGAGCCGCGACGGTCGATAGCCTGAGGCAATCTAGACATTGCTGGCGAGGCGGCAGCCAAAGAGCCACCCATTGCGCTCAGCACGGCCAGCGGTGGGGCCTTTTCCTCACCCACATCGAGCAGCAGGGACACGTCCACAGGCCCCGAGCGTCGCACAAGCGTGCCGTCCCTGGAGTAGGAATTTTTTCTCGTTGCAGAATCCTCCCAAAAAAAAAAAAAAAACGTACGATGAAAACGCAGGTTTGATGTCGATAAACGACATTTCGGTAGAGTGAAAGTCGATGAGGAAGAGGTCGTCCTTCACTTGGATCAGGTAGTTTTTGAGGCGGTCGGATCCAGCAACGAGGCCGATCAGCGTAGGATACGTGACAATGAAGGACAATGACTATAGGGAAATACAAAACATTTTAATCAATTTGTTTTTTTTGTTTTTGAAACCTACAATGACTTCCATGAATCGATTGAACGGGTGGGCAGCCCATGAAAACACGCTCATCGTCTTCTTACCCAAGATCGTCAGGTAAACAGACTTTTCGAGGCGGGCTGAAAGTTATAACCAAGCTTTTTTTAAAAATGATACCACAGCGATGAAAACAACATACTCAGACGGTACTCCTCGGTCGATCGCGTGTTGGGGAGCTTTTCGCACGTGGCATCTAGTTGCTTGAGGTAGCTAACAGAAATATTCAAAATAAGAATCAAGCCATGAAAAAAAAAAAAAGGATTTTTTTAAATACTGGTCGATTTCACTGACAGCGGCCTTGCTGGGAGCAGATCCATCCGGTTGAAACACACACTCGATCACCTTTCGAAGAAGGGCCAAGTCGTACACGCGGACGCTGTTACTCTTGCCGCACAGCGCAATCATGACACCATACTCTTCGAGAATGTCGATACGTTTGAACGACTCGCCCTTGAGCAAAGGCTTTGGCGGCATTGTCGACCCGGCAACGGTGCCATAGAGACCACGATCGGATGCCATGAGAACATAGCGACCTTTTTTTTATTTTTAGCGCACTACTTTTTTAGTTGCTGCTTCAGACACACGAATTTATACCCCAGATGTCTGCAAAGCTGATTTCGTATTCGGCAAATCCGAGCTCAATGACGCTAAAGAGCTTTTTCCCACTGTCAGGCACAGGACCGCCGGGCTTAAGCAAGCCAGACAGATGGTGTTTGTCCCCCTGCAGCGCAAAGCACTATAGGATCCAATACGAAAAAGGGAGAGTTTTGCGTACCGCGCTCTGAGAACTGTCGGCCTCGAGCATCTCGAGGAAACTAAGAGAAGACGACAGCTCCGAGTCGTCGACGTCCTCCCCAAGGAAATCCGACAAGCCCAGGAACTTGTCGAGCGTGTCTTTCTGCATACAAAATAAACAAAAACAAAATACACAGACACTCGTACCCGAACGGTGCCATAGTAAACGTCCTTGCGAGGTTTGAGGGGAGAGGACGTGGTCGACGATGTGGAGGAGGCGATGGATGGAGTGCGCTTGAGGGTGTTCATGTCTACCTCAGAGGCGACAGAGTCCAGTGTCCCAGAGCGCGTGATATTTACTTCTTGCTGTTGTTGCTCCGGGCGGAGCGTATCGGTCTGCGCGGCTGCCACCACCGCGTCGGCATGGACGGCAAGTGCTTTCGGTGGTGCGGGGGGAGCGACCTAATGGAAGAACAGCAGATAAATGACACGATTTCCTACAAAAAAGTTTTCGTTTGTTTGTTTGTTTGTTACGGCAAGCGACTGAGCGACATCAAACTGTGCGCTCACAGACTGGTCAGAGACACCATACTTTGCGAGGAGCTTTTGACGGTTAGCGGCCTTGGCCGTGTGGGCGCTGTCAACCAAGGCTGCGATCGCGGCCACGCTCACGTTTTTGTGTGCCTCGATGAACGGGTGCTATTGACGGTTCGAGTTTTGAGAAAAAAGGAAAAAAAAGGAGCAGAATACCTTGAGCAATTGGGCAGCAGCAGGGCGATCGGTGGGCGACTTGATCAGGGTGTCGGCAATGAAGTCTTGGAACTTTTTCGACCACTTTTTCTCGTCCTTCAGTTTCGGCGGCGTCGAGTGGGGGATTTCGTACATGGCTCGCATGGGGTGGAGGTGATCGAGCGGGGGCTTCAATGAAAAACACAAGACGTCAACTTGCTAGAAAGCCCCACGTTTGTCTGACAGATACCTTCATCTGAGCTAGCTCCAGCGCGGTAATGCCGACCGACCACACATCTGCGCTGACGCTGTAAGCCTGTCCGGATGTCTGCGCGAGCAGGACCTCTGGTGCCATCCAGTACGGGGAGCCAATACAAGTCTTTCGCAACGAAAACTTGTCTGAGAGCTGCGCACTCACACCAAAGTCTGCGAGCTTGATCTTTCCGTCGTCGGTGAAGAGGATGTTTGCGGCCTTGATGTCGCGGTGAATGCGGTTGTTCACGTGGAGGTACACGAGCCCCTATATTAAAAAAATTTTTTTTTGTTGTTATTTGACCATACGCTTAGACAGCAGCTCGAGCCTCGAGATTGATTCTTACATGGAGCGTCTCTCGCAGGATTGCAGAGATGATCTCCTCGGTGAATGGGACCTTGAGGGCTACACATTCACAGCATGTCAGGTAATAGAGCAGACTGTATTGTACCCTTCATAATCGTCAGTGCAGAACCACCGCCGCAAAACTCCATTGCAATCTGTTTTTTTTTTTTCAGTGGTTTGTTAGTCATCGCGTGCACGAACGAACACAGCCACGTCGCGTGATCTGACGGTCCAAACACGCAGGCGTAAAAAAAAAACAAACGTACCCAAAGGTCGTCGTGGTTGACGTAGGCCTGGATGAACCCGGTGATGTTCTCGTGCCGGCACTCGCGCAGGATCTCCACCTCGTTCACGAGCTTGCTCAGCTCCTCGGCGTCGGACGACATTGGGACGATTTTGACAGCAACAACAGCGCCCGTCGTCGTGTCGATGGCCTGTCATGAATACACATATTTTCTTGCATTGGTCGCCTCGCTTGCACACAAGTAGGCATTACCTTGTGCACGGCGCCATAGCTACCGTGGCCGATCTTGTCCACAAGCTGGAAGCGGCCTTGTTGACCGGCCATGCTCACTGGTAGGCTCACTCGTAAAATGGGTGACTGTCACCTTTTTCGCAGGCGAAATCCTACTTTTTAAAAAAACACGTACATGTAGAATTATTTTTTAGCTGGCCTCGACAGCAGTGGGCGCGGGGGCCAGGTTGGGCGAGGCCTCCGAGGCGGGGTCGGTCGCCGACTTGACCATGAACGACTCGACGTCCATGACCGTGAGCGAGGTCAAGTTGGCCTTGTTGATGAGTTTCATAAACTCCTGGTCGCTCTTGTTGGACACAGAGATCTCGTCGATGGCGATGATGACATCGCCAGTCTTGAGGCCGACGATTTGGCCGTACCCGCCCTCCTCTACGCTGGTGATGCGGAACCCTTGGCGGTTCTTGAGCGAGGCCACGCGGATCTTGAAGCCTCCCTCGGGCTTGCGCACAATGATGACACGGGGCTTATGGAGCTCGTCCTCGTCTTCGTCCTCGTCTTCGTCCTCGCCGCCTTCCTCCTCCTCCTCCTCCTCTTCCCCATCACCGTTTTCTTGGTGCTGCTGCTCCTCCTCCTGCTGCTGCTCCTCCTCCTGTTTCTTTTCGACCACCTTGACTTCAGCGGCGGGGAGGATGTCCTGGTCGTCGTCGTCGTCCTCTTCTGCGTCCTCCTCAACGGATGCAGCCTGGGCAGCAATAGCAGGCGGCGGCTGGACAAACATTGACACGGGGCGTTCCTTGCTGTGGTGTGACCCGTTGCTCCGTTGCGATGAGGTGCGGGCCTTGCTGACGACGGGCTCCGGGGCAGGCCCGTCGTACTGGGCCGAGTACTTTTGCACGCTCGAGACGGATGCGACCGAGTTGCGGCGCGACACTGACAGCACGGGGGCGAGGTTGATGAGGCCGCGGCGCTTGACCTTGGTGGCCTCCTTCTCGGCCGGCGTCTTCTTGCTGCCACCGCCCAAAAAGCTGAAGCGACGTGACTCTTTCTCGGCCTTGGATGCGACCGGGGCGGCCTTGCCGCCGGCCGTGACCGAGAGGTTGCTGCTGACGCTGGCGGAGCGGTTGACGCGGGATGGCTCGACGTAGTCGTCATCGTCATCGTCAAAGACAATCTCGTTGGTGGACGAGAGGCGGACGACGGACGTGCCCAACGACAGGGGCGTGGTCGGGACGGGCAGGGCCCCCAGGGCGCTATCGTTGGCGGCACGGCGGAGCGTGAGCGAGTGGACCTCGCCCTTGAGCAGGAGCGCGAGGACCATGCTGAGCGGCCACTGCTCGATCGACTGGCCGTTGACACACAGGAGCTGGTCGTTGACGGCCAGGCCCATCTTCTCGGCGTAGGACCCGGAGATGACCTGCTCAATCATGACGTGGCTGTGCACGCCCGATCCCATCAGGAGGCCCGTGCGGTTGACGAGCGACATGCCAAAGCCCGTCTCGGGGCGCTTGACGTTGACCACGCGGTCCATGTTGACATAGTTGGACACACGGCGCACCGTCACCGACTGGGGCTGGGTCTTGAGCGTGGCGATGGCCTCGGCCAGGGTCATGCTGGACACGGGCATGCTGTTGATGCCCACGATGAGGTCGTCCGAGGTCAGGCCGAGCTGGCTCGCGAGCTCGCTGTATTGGCCCTTGTTGCCGTCAATCTTATAGCCGTACTTGTGCTTGCTCTGGCGCAGCTCGGCGAGGTTGCCGAGGTCGCCGTACACAGGGAGGACCAGCTCCTCGAGGGCCAGCGATGACAGCGACGGGCCGTTGGACTGCGACAGGATGCTCATCACGCGCTGGACCGCGTCCTTGACGAGCTTGATCAGCGGCGTTCTCACGCGGCGGTTGGACAAGACCGTCTGTGCGCGCATGAAGAAGAGGACGGCATAGTGCAGGACCTTGCGGCGCTCGTACATCAGGCCGACCTCGTAGAGTGCGCCCACCGTGTCGCTGTGCGTCTCACCCAGCGAGTAGCGCAGGCCAAAGAGCGCCAGCTCCAGGTGCTCGAGGGCATAGTCGGAGGCACCCGTCAGCTGCAGGTGCAGGCCCAGGACGAGATGGGCGTGTGCGGTCTCGGGGTGCGTGAGGCCGTACGCGTGCGAGAGGATGTTGGCGCGCATCTCGCGGCAGCTGATGGCGTGGCTGTTGTCCTTCTGCAGCACGTACGCCTGCGAGAGGCCGCGGTAGGTTGCTGCCGTGAGCGGGTGGTACTCGTCCAGGTCCACGAGGATGTCGCGCGCACGCATCAGGTTGGCCACGATCGTGTCCTTGGAGCTGAGCTGCATGTGCGCCTTGCGGGCCACCTGGAGATCGGTCATCGCGTCCTGCACCAGTGCCTGTGCGACGAGGAACTTTTGGTTTTTGTTGGCCATGGCGAGGGCTTTCGGCAGGGCCTGCGTAGTATATATATATATTTTAAGAAAAAATATACATAGACATTCTTTTCTTGATTGGATACCTTGATTGCCTGGGGACTGTGCTTTTGGCAGAGCTCACCGATGGCCACGAGGACGCTGGTGACGTCTCCGCCCTCTGACTTGCCGAGCTGGGTCGCATGAGCGACCAGGCGCTCGCCAAGGATCTTGATCTCGGACGAGGACAGGCGCGCGGCGAGGAAGGACTCGGCGTCGACCAGGGCCTCGGCGAGGAGCGAGTAGTTGCTCACGTCAAACTGAACGCGCATGAGTGTGCGCGAGATGTGGGCCCACGAGCTCTGGACGAGGGCTGCTGCCGCAGTGGGACACTGGGCCACGTTGAGGGCACACGCCCGCTTGAGGCGGATGAGCAGGACGCGCTGCATGCGCACGCCGCCCGTGCGGATCTCGTTGTGCAGCGGCTTGAAGTTGCTGACGATCTCGGTCAGGCCGGGCACGAGCGTCCACATGCGCAGGCGCTCGGTGATCATGTGCGCCTCTTGGAGCAGGCGGAGGAGGTGGCGCGTGGAGATGCTTGGCGACTTGGACACAATGTTGTGGTTGCCGATCATGTGCAGGGCGAGTTCTGTGTCGAACGGACCGTCGCGGTTGGCGAGGATCAGGCGTGCACAGGCCTTGACCATGTCGCGCCAGAGGCCGATCGAATTGGCAGTGGGTGCGGGGCTGAGCGAGCGCAGCGTCTGGAGCGACTGCGTGATCATCTTGCCGGGGACTCCCGTGCTGATGGTCTCGTCAATATACTCTTGCGACAGGAAGGCCGACTCGGCGCTGTACAGACGCACGAGGTGCTCGGCGTCGATCGGGTTGAGCGGCTTCACCTCGATGGGCGCCAGGGCGAGCGGGGCAGGCACGTACTTTTCCAGCGGCGCCGTCACGCTCGACCACGGGTTGCGCGACGTGACGATGACGGCGATCATGGCCGGCGGCGTCGACAGGACCACGGGCAGCCACTCGAGGGCGATCAGCGGATCGCTGCCGAAGGGCTCGTCCAGGTTGTCGATCCACAAGAGCGTCGGCGCGACCAGTGTGTTGGACCACATCGACAGGGACTCGACAGAGGTGTGCATGTAGTGCGGGACCACCTTGTGCAGGATGGCCGATGTGACACTCGCGTGGTTGTGACCACGGACGTCGACATAATGGACAGCGTGGAACTGCTGCTCGAGGCACTTGTTGGCGATGCCGCTGGCCAGGCTTGACTTGCCCACGCCCTCGGGACCCGAGAGCCACGCAACGCGCACCTTGCCTGCCATGGAATAAAATAACGTGGTCAAACAAACAATTATAATAAAAAATACCTTGAGAGAGGGCCTTGGAAATGATGTGGATCTGCTCGTCGCGGCCAACAAAGAAGGAAGGGACCGAAGGAGTGACAGTGAGAGCCTCGGTCGTGACGAGCTCGTGGAAAAGGTTTTCAGGAGGACCGTCCAGGATTGCCGACGAGAGATGGCCGAGGTAGGCGGCCGACACGTACGAGCCATCGACAGCGATACGATCGCGCAGGAGGGCCAACGTCGAGGGATCCTTTGGAACCGATCTTTTTTTTTTTTTTCCCTCATTGGCTTAGTTGCGATTAAATAGAGTACGGGGGCGTACTCTGAGGGGAGGTGAGGTGCGACAGCCCAGATAAACACATCAAAGGAGACGCGATCCACATTGGGGAAGAGGCGGAACCAGAGCGCACGCCAGAGAGAGTGCTTGATGACCTGGTGGGGACCCTCTTGGAAGTCGGCGACCTGGCTCTCGCGCAAGAGTCGGAGCTCACGGGCGGCCGAGTTGATGGCAATTTTGAGCTTGCCCAGGTCGATCTCAAAGTGCGCCGCTAGCTTGGCCTGGTCGTCAGAGATCATCGCTAGGATGTCGAAGCGCTCGACGTCGTCAGCCAGCTGACGCAGAGGCGCGAGCTACAATTGGCCACAGGCAGTGTTAAAATCCCACTGAAAGAGGAAAAACGTACCTTGGTAACGAGGAGCATCTCGTTGCCGAGGCGGACAAAGTTGTCGTCAAAGTGCTGCAGCTGGGCCACATCCACTGGGGCATACGGGAGACGCGTGAGGAAACCCTCGGACGAGAACAGCGTCATGAACTCTGCGGCCTCCTTGGCAAGGTTGACGCTGGCCTGTCGTCGTCGCAAGAAAAAGAAGAAAATCCATAAGAATTTTTGCAGGAGAAAACAAACATGTACCTGAAGGCAATCAACGGGGAGAGTCTCGAAAAAGTCGCTGGGCATGGTGGCGATGGCCTCGCACTGGTCGATGACACGGGCGGCAATATGAGCACAGTTGCGCGTGTTGATGCGAGCATTGTAGGCATTGATGGCGACCTGACGGGCAGCCATGAGGAGGTCTGGGAATGGTCCACTTGAAAGACCGTTTTGCTTGATCAGGCCGTCGAGCTTGACGATGAGTTGGCCCACGTTGGGATGTTCCGGAACGCCGCCCTTGACCACCTTGAGGAGCATCTTGAGTTCTTCAGCCTCCTTTTGGGTAAGCGGGCTGCCCCAGTTTTCGTCTTCGGCCTGCAGGGGAGGGGAAAAAAACACGAGTGAATTCGTGCACAAGGGAAAAATAGGAAAAATACCGCCCGAATGGCCGTCTTCATGATGCGCATATCGTGCTCAAGGCCATCTGCGCTCTTGGGCTCCATGGCCTATTTTTTTTTTTTTTAAAAAAAAACAAACTTAAAACAGGAACAAACTAAGAAATTCGTGGTTACCGAATAGTCGACACGACGGGGAGTCGGCTGGCCGGCTGCGGCGCCCTTGCCTTTAGCTTTGAAGAAAAGCTCGTAGATGTTGGCAGAGTTGCCGGACGCGGAGACGTTGTTGCTGGGCGAGGATCGACTGAAGGTGCCAGAGCGGCTGACCGAGAGAGGGAGATCCTGGAGGGCTCCATACTCGTCGTCCTCTTCGACATGATCAGGCGTGCGTTCAACGACGGCGCCCTTCCTGGATGAGAGGACCAGGAGATTGTTGTGGTGTTCGGACCCGGCCGACTCCTCTGCGCTGTTGTTTCGAGGCTGCTTGAGCGCCGACGACAGATTGCCCGCCGAGCTTGTACCGCTGACGGCGGCCGACGAGTTGAGGAACGCGTTGAGGGCATCGTGGGCGTCCTGTTTGGACACTTGCTTGGGCGGTGGCTTGACAAATTTGTAGTTGGCCACCTTGGGCTGGCTCTGGTACGCCTGGCTGGTTGAGGACAAGGGCGATGGTGCCACAAAGCGCTTGTCGTGGACCTGGGCGTGGGCGTGGGCCGGACCCTGGCCGGGCATCGACTGGAAGAACTCGTCGTTGAACTCGTCCTCGTCGTCGAAGACGAGCTCTCGCGTGTTGTGCTGCGGGGACGAGTTCTTGTACACGGTTGACTGAGAGTCGTCGCTGTAGGCCGTCCAGTTGGCCTCGATGTTGCCCTTGAGGCTGGCGCTATTGCCCGCCGAGAACGAGAGGGTCTGGCCTGACGGCTGCTTACGGGGCGTCGACTGGTTGGTGGCGAAGGACGCACTGCTGGCGATGCGCTCCTGGTCACGGGTGGACATGGGAACGGGCGAGATGAACCGCTTTCCAGCGTGATGGCTGTTGTCGATGTCTGGCAGCACTGGTGCGGCGGCGGCAAAGACAGGCTGCTGCTGGATAGGCACGACCATGCTAGCGCGCTTGGAGACGGTTCCGACAATCGGCGGGGGCAGCTTGACCGCAGAGACGGTGGGCTTGGGCGGCTCAGCTACAGCGGCGACTGGTTTGGGGGCCTCGGCAGCAACGATGGCCGGCTTGGGGGCCTCTGCAGCAACGATGGCCGGCTTGGGGGCCTCGGCAGCAACGGCGGCCGGCGCTGCCTTGACGGGTGTGGGCCTGACGGGCTCCTCGAGGACGACGACCGGCTTGTAGACCTTTGGGGGCTCGAGGGCCGCCTTCTCGTTTTCTTGTTTGGCTATCTCTGCCTGGGCGAGCATGTCCTCCAAGGGCAGCGCGACCACATGGCTCTCCTTGAGCTTGGACAGGTCGACGTCCACGACAAAGGGCTTCTCGTTGATGGCGACGGGGTCGTCGAGGGTCATCATCGACAGTCGGTTCGAGGGCTACCATCATGTCGACAACAAAAATAAATAAAACAAGAAACACATGAAAAACGCACCCGACGCGAGACCGTGGGAGACGAGACGGTCTGCGTGTACATGGACGCAGCCTTGGGGGCGACACCGGACGTGGCCACGCTCTTGGCGATCCACATCTCGGCCACGCTCTTGGGCCTCTCACCGTTCGGCAGAAGGACAGGCTCCGGCGTGGGCGGCGTGGGCGTCTCGGTCTTCTTGGCCACGACGGGCGAGGACGCGCCAGAAAGGCTGTTGAATACACCGGAGCCAGTGCGCGTCGTCTTGACTGGCGCCGGCACGGGCGCCTTGACCTTGGGTGCAACAGCGGATGTTGCACTGGTCGTTTCAGGTTGCTTGCTTTTGTTTTCCTTCTGTTTTTTTTGGTGCAAGTTTTTTTTTTTCCATATTGCAGGGGTCAGCAGAGCGGCAGTCAGAAGCGGGAAAGAGAGGGCCAGAGAGAGAGAAGGAAGAGGGGCGGGCCAGGGAACCCGCGTAGAATTTTTTTACGAGGGGAGATAAGAAAGGTGGGTAAAAAAAAAACCGAAACGTACAATGGA
>Ga0302230_10001279_pt1 | contig 16805 bp, 22 predicted proteins | sample II_Palsa_N2_1_FD_193523 | JGI IMG/M metagenome (GOLD analysis project Ga0302230, IMG submission 193523) | Peat permafrost microbial communities from Stordalen Mire near Abisko, Sweden - II_Palsa_N2_1 | ecosystem: Environmental > Terrestrial > Soil > Palsa > Peat permafrost | place: Sweden... | reverse complement strand
TGATGAGCGACTTGGTGCTGATGTCGTAGATAAAGTTTCTCAGGTTGCGCGGGGTACCGCTGGCCGTCGCGGTGAACTGCAGGGGCGCGTGGGTGACGTTGGGATCGTGGGTCGACATGGGTGTGTACGTGTGGCCATCCACCTTGAGCACGACGTCATCGCTGAGAAAGTAGTACCTGCCCTTGGCGGCTGCGCTCTTCCGCCACACGACCGAGCCGTCACTGGCGTACTTGATCACGACCCACCCCAAGGACCGTCCGTCCCCCTCCTTGTTGGCACACACGATGATGGAGCCGTCGTTGAAGGCGACCATGGTGGTCCCGTACAGGCCGTCCTCCACCTTGGCCGAGAGGACGAGCATGCCGCTGTCGCCGTTGTAGTACTCGATGCGCCCCGCCTTCTCCAGAAAGAGGACGTACTCGCCGTTGCCCAGCACGCCCAACGAGCCGACAATCGCGGACGCGGTGATGTGCAGCACCGGTAATCGCGTGGACACGTCCACAACGCTGAGCTGCTTGCCGCCGCGGGGCACGCTCAGCACGCGGTTGCGCAGCGTGTCGTAGGCCGACTCCAACGGGGACGACGATCTGCCCGTGGGGACTTCGAGATAGTAGCCGGCGCTGTTGCGCGCAAACGTAAAGTTGAACAGGGGGGCGTGCCACGAGAGGTCCAGCGTGTTGGCGCCGTTGACGAGGACGGGGCGGCGCGTGGTCTGGCCAAAGCGGCCGGCCGTGATCTTTTTCTGCGCTTGGACGATAGGTTGGTTCACCGAGAGGCGGCTCTCCTCCACGTCCAGGTCGAGCGTCGACTGGACCACGAGCGTGGGTGACAGCACCAGGGCGAGCAGGTACGACGTCTGGATCTGCAGCGACGCCAGGTCCTTGAGCGACCACACGGCGGGCGCGGCCAGGGCCTCTTGCAGCGCGTGCATCGTCGCCTCGTAACGGCTCTGCACCACGAGCAGGTTGTCGTGCTGGTCCTGGAGCATCTTCATCGCGGCGGAAATGTCCGGCTTGACCTTGGTCTCAAAGATCGTCAGGACCTGCTCCTTGCGCTGGTCGCCACCGCTCTTGTCGATGCGCACACGCTTGAGCACGGCCTTGACGACGGCTGGCGCTGGGACAACGGGGGCAACGGCTGCAGGTGCAGCTGCTGTCGCGGGAGAAGTGGTGGTAGCTGCCGCAGCTGGGGCGGCGGTGGTGGCAGCGGCGGCAGCGGCGGCAGGAGTCACGTCCACTGCGTCCGTTGGTTCGTCTGCGTCGGTCGCGGCACGCTTGTTGGTGCTGCTTGCTGCGGCGGTGGTGACGTCCATTGCCTCCGTCGCATCTACTGCATCGTATACAGCCTGGACGGCAGCAGCAGCAGCAGCAGCAGCAGCCGACGACGACGTCCGGGAAACGGGAGCCTTTACGCTCACATAGACGGGCGGACCCCCGTCCGACTTGGCCGTCTCAAAGTACGAGTCGATGGCCGCAGGCAGCGCCGCGAGCCGGGCCCGCAGCTTGGCGACCGTGTCGTCCAGTCCGGTCACGGCGGCGGTGAGGCCGGGCAGACGGTCGCGGCTGATGGTCACGCTCATGCGCTCGAGAGCCGTTAAAACGGCCATTTTGTACACGTTGTTGCTGTCGTCGTTGTCGTTGCTGCTGCTGCTGCTCCGCTTCTTGACCTGGATAAACGACTGCAGGCGGCGCTCCGTCTCGTCGTCCTCCTCCTTTGCCCCTTGATCCTGCGCACCACCGTCGTCGTCGTCGTCGTCGTCGTCGTCGTCGTCCCAGAACGGCGTGCCACAGTCAAAGCCCGCGTCGCTCAGCTTGAACACACAGCGCGGGGCCCGTCCGCCCTCGGCGTCACGCACCTCGGCCTGCAGACACGGCTCGCAGATGGGGTGGCAGCACGGAAGCAGCACGTACGCGCCAACACTCAGATCGTCGCCACAGGCAGAACACTCGAGCGCAACGTCCATTTTGTTGGTTTTCGAAAGTTTTCACTGCATTCGCATCGCCCGATGCCAGTAACGTGATGAGGTCGGTGTTTTTAGTTCAAAATAAATGCCTCAGCTTTGGTTTGTTTGTTTCTTTTCAGCCGTTTTCAGGATGCCCTGTTTTATTTTTGTTTTGTTGTCAGCCCCACACTTTGATGGTGCGATCGGCACAGCCAGAAATAAGGCTCGAGTCGGCGACGGTCATGGCGTGGACGTAGCCCTTGTGCCCGCGCAGCGTCGCCGAGCACGACATTGTGCGCATATCCCATCGCTTGATCGTGTGGTCGAACGAACCCGAAAAGAGCACCGAGTCGGTGTGGACGAGCTGCCAGACCTCCCACTTGTGGCCCGACAGGGTCGCGTGCGGGCTCCAGTCGCGCATGTCGTACGCGACAATGTCAGAGTCGTAGCCGGCCGAGAAGAGGAGACCGTTGCCCAGCGTCATGTTGAGCACCTCGGACGACGGCGAGCTGATTGTCTTGGAGCACTGGCCCGTTTCGAGATCCCAGATCTAAAAATAAAAAATAATAAAAAGAAGCACAGAAAAAAAAAAGCACACCTTGATCGTTTTGTCGTGCGATCCAGAGGCCAGGGCTGTGCCCTCGTTCAGCGAGACCATCGTGTTGACACCGTCCGTGTGGCCCGACAGCGTCGATATGCACTCGAGCGTCTCCAGGTTCCACACTTTGATTGTCCGGTCGGACGAGGCCGAAAACATCCGGTCGCCACGGATCAGAAGCGAGTATATCCTGCCTTTGTGCGACGTGAGCGTGTCCACGCACACGGTGGAGTTGTCGGCCGTGTTCCACGCCTTGATCGTGCCTTTGAATAAGGGTTTTTCATTTTAAAATATGAAAATAGAAAAATACGACCATACCGTCAGAAGACGCCGAGTACAGTCGGTCCCGAGGAGGATCGGTGGCGAGCGACCAGACAGTGTAGTGGTGGCCAACGAGAGTTCGCTTGACCGTGCCCGACGCAAAGTCCCAGGACTTGGTCGAGCCATCGTGTCCCCCAGAATACAGCGTGCCACGGTCATAGCACACCGACGTTACACCGCACGAGTGCTCTGCCATCGTTGAAATGCACTGCAGTTCTCCTCTGGGCCAGTTTGACTGCACACATGAATATCAGTATTTTTCTACTTTTTCAGTGGTCGGTACAAGTCCCAGGTCAGATTCGCCCGAGGTTGAGTTGGCGCCCCCACCGCCCATGTCGTATACCTGGGCGGAAGCAGCGTCCGACACCCCTGCGGCACCCTTGAGCACGAGGCGCTTGACATAGGCGCGCAACTCCTCGATCTCACGTGCCTGCGACTGCAACTGCGTGTTGAGCATTGAAATCTGCCGCTCGTTGCGCTCGATGTAGCCCTTCATCTTTTGCAGGACGCAGTCGTTCAAGTGCTGCTTGACGGTGTACTCTCCCCCTGATCATAAAATTTAACAACCCGTGAACTGAACGACTACCTTGGAAGTTGCATCCGTGAATGTAATTGGGGCATCGCGAGGGCGCAAAGCCGCAGTTCTTCCTGTGTGACTCGCGCGAGTCCAGCCGGATGGTCGCCGTGCAGCCGTACTGCTTGTACGGGCAGTACACTAGCATTTCCTGGATGAGACCGGCCAAAGCAAGGTTCGGGTGCAAATCTGGTGTTTTATTGTAAGCAAAAGCAAACAAAAAGGGGGAAAAGGACACCTTTCTGGCTCAACTGATGACGGCACAAGGGGCACACACTCTCCCGGTCCAACGCCTGAAAGATGCTGCCTCGATAGATTAGGTAACAGATTAAATAAAACAGGCGCCGGGGTTACCATGCCGTGCAGTACGAGTGGTTGCAGACATGGGTGATGAGCGGGTCGCGGCACACGTCGTAGCACACGGGACACAGAATGCTGCCCCATCGCTGGCATTCAGCATCCCAGCACCCCCACAAAAAAAAAAACAATTGCTTTACCTCTGTGACGGGGGATAGACATACTCGACCGTGTCTGTCGACGTCAGGCTCTCTGGGGTCGTCATCACGGCCGATGCCACTGCCGCAGCGCCTGCTGCTCCTGCCGCCGGCGACGGCGACGGTGACGGCAGCGAGGACGACGACGAGGACGGCACCGGTGCCAGCAGCGCATTGTGTCGGTTGTTTGCCGCCATGATTTTCAAAGTGTGTTGCCCGCATGGACGAGGGAGTCTTCTCGTCGTGGTCGCGTGCCGAGCTCATTGCGGCCCTTGTCAGGGCGACGACCGATCGTCCTGCTGCTCCTGCTCCTGCTCCTGCTCCTGCTCCTGCTCCTCCTGCGCCGCAAGAGGGCGGCGGCAAGAAGAAGCGCAAGGCACGGGAGATGGACTTTGACAAGTACACCGAGGTCAAGATCGCGCTCAAGCTGGCCTACTTTGGGTGGCCGTACCGCGGTCTGGCTGTGCAGGACGATGGGGACGACACGGTCGAGGGGCAGCTGTTCAGGGCCCTGGTCACGGCAAAGCTCATCCGTGACAGGCAGTCGTGCGATTTCACGCGCTGTGGGCGGACGGACAAGGGCGTGAGCTCGTTTGGGCAGGTCGTGTCGCTCAATGTGCGCACAAACGAGCTCAAGAACAGCAAGGAAGGGGGAGATGACAACCAAGCGCAGGATGGGTTGGACGATGCCGATGAGGAGATGGACATGGACCAACAGCCACAAGCAAGCAGCAAGAGGCACAACCACAGCGCATCGCCGTCCAGCTCCGCATCGTCGTCCAGCAACAACGCCAACAGCAAGAGCAACAGCAAGGGCAAGAGCCCCGCGATCGCCAAGAAACCAGACCCGCTAAACTATGTGACGATCCTCAATCGACTCTTGCCCGAGAACATCCGCATCCTGTCGTGTGTGCCGGTCGACAGGGCGTTCCATGCGCGATTCAGCTGCCTCTCGCGCACGTACCACTACTACTTTTGGCCGCAAAACAAGGACGTCGAGGTATTTTTTTTTTCTCTTCTCTTCTTTCTAGATTCTTTTTTTATCATCAGAAAATGCGGGAGGCGGCTCAACACTACCTCGGCCTGCACGACTTTCGCAACTTTTGCAAGGTCGATCTGTCGCAAAAGATCCCTAATTTCATGCGACGGATCTTTCACATTGACATTGTCCCCGTGAGGTGACAACTATCTCAAAATCTCGACTCACCCCCTTTTTTTTTCAGGGCCTCGAATCCACCTTCCCCATACGACCTGTATGCCGTGGTCATCGTCGGACGCGCGTTCCTGTGGCACCAGATCCGGTGCATGATGGCCGTTCTGTTTGCCGTGGGTGACGGTCTTGAGCCCCCATCTGTAAAAACATTTGATTTTCCTTTATTTCTCGTTCTCAATACGCGCGTTTAGATCGTCCAGGATATGCTCGACGTGACAAGGGTCTCTGCAAAGCCGGTCTACGACATGGCATCCGACCTGCCGCTAATCCTGTACGACTGCTCGTTCGAAGACGTGCACTTTTTGGTGGATCCGCACGAGCAGCAAAAGGTCTCCAACCACCTCGTCAAACTCTGGCACGACCGCCAAGTCGTGGCAAAGATGACCGAGTCGCTCATGCTCGATGTCGTCGGCGCGCAGTACGCCTACGAGCGCGACGCGGCCACAGACAGGCCCACAGACAAGATCGTGCGGTCTGTGCCCTCGACGTCCTACTCGCTCACCGTGTCCACGACCAAAGTATACGTGCCGCTGCTGCAACGTGCACGCGAGAGAGCCTTCCCCACGAGCACGCCAGCGACCGAGACCTCCGAGATGGACGAGTAGCCGGCTGAGAAAAACACCCAATGTAGATGTAGATGTATATCATAAGACGGTAACTGTACAGGGAACAATCGTGCAAAAGAATGGAAGAAAAGGAAATTTTTATTTTTTGATTTAATTTCTGAAAACGCAGAAAAGACGTCGTGCAGCCGATGCTAAGACGACTGAGAAACCGGAGAGACCTTTTCAGACACGAGGTCTTGGAGGCTCTCGATCTTGGCTTTGCAAAAGAAGCAGACGTTGGCCTCGAGGAGCTGTCGCTGGATGCAAGGGTTGCAGGAAAGGTGGCCGCAGGGAAGGAATTTTGTCGACACCACATCCGTGTAGCAGATCGGGCACAGGTTCTCATTGTCCAGATCAGCAGCCCCTGCGGACAAGGGCACTTCCCGGAGCTTGAGCACCGCCCCAAAGGACTGCAGGAGCTCGTTCTTGGCTTGGTCAGACACGGATTCGTCTGCATGATGTTTTTAGAGCCCTATTTTTATCATTTCAACATACATATGGAAAGGTCGACGCCGCCGTCCAGGACAAACTTTAGCGCCTCGTCTGCGAGTGCGCCCTGGTTTGCGAGCATCTGCTCAGCGACGTTGACTCCCTGATTTTCGATGTTTAATACATTTTATGAAATACGCGCCTAACCTTTTCGTAGGTAGACTGGGAAACAATCGCGTGGATGATGCCAAAAACGGGGGCCAAGACAGTGTACCGTTGGTCTAACCGGCAAAGAAGAGACATCGTGAGAAATTTACTTTTTTTTTTTTTTGTGGTTGTACTAGGGACGTGCTGGGAGGCGACGATGCTGTTAAAATGTTTGCTGTTGTTTCCAGTCGTGAAGCGTCCAAGGAAGGTCAGGACGAGCTGGATGACACGGAGGAGCATCACCTCCTTTTCCTCAAAGAACACTGCAGGGCAGACTTGACAGGTAAACTCCATCGACTGTATTTTTGCATTATTAGCAAGAGCAAATTAAAAAAAATACAGAACCTTGAGCAGAGAAACGGTCACGTCCGAGAGGAGGGCGTAGCGATTGAAAATCTGCACGGTCGGGACCCCTTGTGGGCGCTCGACGACATTGTTCATGGCGACGGTAAACTCGGTGAGGCACCAGTTCAGGTTGTTGAACAGACGGTTGACAAAGCGGCGGGCGAGCTCGCGGTTGCCGTTGAGGGCCTCGCGGTACTTTTGCACAAACAACTCGGAGCCGTCGGTCATGTCGGGCTTGAGGACGTTATCGATGAGCTTATCGCGCGCAATCTTTGTAATCTCGGGGATGCGGCCCCACGCGTGCGACTTATTCACGCGCATGAGGATCTTCATGATCGACAGCCACGTGCGCTCCTCGTAATTGTTGACAATCTCCAGCATAAACTTCTCCCGTGCGATCGGGTTTTGCTCTAGCAGCTTGACGAGCGACGCCTCCTGGAAGAGCATTGTAACTGCGTTCAGGTAATAGTCCCTCGTTTCTAGCAGTCGTTTTAGCCACAAGAACCAAACCAAAAAAAAAAAAAAAGCAGTACCTGGATTCACAACGCGCTTGTCAAACCAGTGCACAGAAAGGAACGACATCACATGGTCAAAGAGGCTGATAAACTCGGCTGCAGGGAGAAAAAAAAAAAAGAACACATTAAAAAAGACTCGCTTGCTTGCCCCTCGTACCTGACTGGTATTTGTTGTCGTGCTCAAACTTGCTGATGGCAAGGGTGCTGTCGACGAGTGTCTCGACGTAGTACTCGGGAATGAAGCTAAAGAAGTCTGTGGGGCTGGCGCGGACGAGGAAATCGGCGGTGAGCTCAAAGGAGGACATCATGTTGACGAGGTTCTGCCTGTCAAAGATGCGCAGCTCGTTCCAGTAGCACGACCGGCCGGCCTCGAGCAACTGGTTGACGACGATCGGGCGAGCAGCCTTCGCGTCCGACACGGAGCCGCTGTTGGCTCGAATGCGCTCGTCCACCTCGTGCAGGCTGCCCAAGAGATCGTCGCGCGTCTGTACAGAGTTGCTGCTAGCCTTGTAGCAGGGTATGAGGACATAGTAGTGGATCAGCATGGCAGCATTGAGCAGGACGAGCGAGCGCTCGATGTGTGACGACGTCTGGTTTTTTAGAGGTCGCTTTAGAAAAAGGCGGGAAAAAAAAAAGGCAATTTTTACCACTTCCGAGGAATACGTCGACAAGGGCATGGCATCGCCTTTGGCAGAGGCCAGCTCACGTCGCAAGTGTGTGACGGTGCCTCCGAGACGCGCAAATTCAAAGAAGGAAAACATGAATGCGGTTCCATTGTTCTCGACAGAGTCTGTTGAAAGGCCGCCTTGGAGGTTGCATGCGCCAAAATTCTCGGGAGTAACAGCCCAGTCGCTCAGGGGCTTGTTGATGGCCCTGATGCAGCGCAAGAGGGCAAAGTAGACGTTCATCAGGACCGACGGGTTGGAGACCTCGCCGTTGCGCACGCTGCGTGTGACCACGCGGTTCTTGTACAGTAGCGCGCGAAGCCATGTAAGGAATGATGCCGAGACGCTTTCCTCTGTGATTATTATTTCTTATTAGCGGGCGCAAAAAAAAGCGCAATGAGCAGATACTGCGGATGCTCGAGCCGAGGAGCAAAAGGGCGATCTGGGACTGGAGGTGCTCGACCTTGCGCAGCTCCACGTCGATGGGCACGAGCGCTTGCTTGGCCGCAGCCTCGCTTAGGCACTCGCCTGCGTCGGCGTGCTCCTTGTCCCAGAACGTCGAGGGGATGAGGGTCCTGAGGTCGACCTGGTTGGGCGACTTTAGGAAGAATAGGGACTCGATCGTCTGGGAGAAGCGCCCGCTGGACTCGGTCCAGTTTTGGAGGACGGCCGGGGTGTTGAGGAGCGCGAGGACAAACGCGAGTGCGACCGATGTTGTTGGGGCGCACACTTTGAGGGGCAGGATCGAGCTGTCGAGCGAGTGCAAGTCGATGATCGAGGCGACCCGGCAGAGGGAGCCCATGGCGTGCATGAGCTTGTTGACAAAGGGCTCACGCTCGTGGTCTTCCATGTGCTCCAAGAGGACGCCCAATACGCTGTCGAGAAGGCCCTCCTCGTGGTACTTGAACAGCGCAGGCACAATGTGGTCAAACACAACGGGATCCTCGACGTCGCTCTTTCGTAGCATGATACTAACGAGCTGCTCCACAACGTGGTATGCGCAGATCGTGGCCACGACATCGCTCCCGATTTCGGCAGACTGGAACGCGACAGGCTAACCAGCACGCTTTTAACAAAAAGAGCAAATGCTGGGGAACTGCAGTTACCTTGGACCGATGGACATCACTGTTGGGATAGTAGTAGGGCAAGAGTCGGTCGAGGCAGCCGAGGAGGTACTGCGCTGCCTTGGCGTGCGAGATAGACATATCCACAGGCAGGTATCCGTTGACGGGGTACTTGAACGCGGTGGCGCCAAAGTTGTACGTGCACTTTTCGCCCTCCGACATGCTGAACGAGGGGAAAAGCGCCATGCCCTTCATGTTTGCTCGGATGCGCTCAAACGCGCGGCCCATCGACTTGCCATTGTGGTAGTACTCGATGGTGTCGTCGTCTTTTTTTTTTTTTTTTTTTTTGCGGCAAAGAGGTGAGCGCGTTTTCAACCGAGTAAAATTAAAAAAAAAAAAAATACCGAGGTCGATCAAGCAGCCAATGACATCGCCGGTGACCCAGCCGTGGCCGTACGGCGTCGGGTCCTTGTTCCACTTGCACGATCGCTTTCCGTCGTACGCATACGACAGCCTCTCGTCGCCCACGCCCGCCTCCTTTGTAAAGCTGCAGTTGAGCGTGCTCCATCCGATCTGGTGGATGCCGGTCGTCACGAGCGTGGCCTCGTACATCCACTTGCCCTATTGTGCTGAGGCAATTAGCATTGCAGCTGTGCGAGGGGGATGATTGCTACAGTACCTTGAAAAAGCACACGTTTGCGCGGGCCGAGCCAAAGTGGTTGATGCTCTCGACCTGCAAATTAATCGGCCGGTCAGCCGCACAACAAGGAGGAAAGGGTACGGCGGGCGACGTGTACCTCATGACCGGACCAGCTCGTGCTCACGACGCAGCCCTTGGACGTGGCCAGGTCAAACTTGGCCTCGCGCGGACCCAGCCGACCGACGGCAAACTCCAACGGATGCCGCCCTGCCGCCACGTTGTCCTCCTGCGACAGCGACGCTGTCTCGTCCGCGAGCGTCTGGAGCTGTGCTGCGAGGGCCGCCTCGACGCCGTCCAGGCCGAGCAGACCTGGGCCGCTGCTGCGTTTGGGGGAGAAAAAGGGATTCGTTGTCAGTGACCGAACGACTGCTCTCGTAAGCACTGGAAGAGCCCACAAGAGGGGACAGATAGACAGGACGTACCTGCTGTCTTGCTGCTGCTGCTGCTGCTGCTGCTGCTGGGGGTCGAGGCCCAGCACGTACCGCAACAACGTGTCCATGTCAGCCGCGGCTGCGGTGTCAGTGCAACGTTTGGCCGACTGAGCGAAAAAAAATTCAAAAACTTTTTTTTTTGAATTTTTTTTTCTTTCCCTTCTAAATTACAGTAAGTATTTTAATTAGTGGCAAGGTCCGTGCAGCGTCTTTTTGCTACTAATTAGAGACTGCCACTGATGAGAAAATATCCCCAATTCTATTTTTTTTTGAGCACCCAAGCCCATCCCTCACTCTGGGACTACGTAGAACGCGAACAAAAAAAAAAAAAACTGAAAAAAGTAAAACTGAAAGTTTCAAAACTGGTTGCTCAGTGCCGGACGCTCAAGAAGCATCAGCAGCCGCGGTCGCGGCGGCAAGAGTCCCAGTCGTACTCGTCTTTCACCAGCTGAGCGCCTGAAAGTGACCCAACTCCTTCGCGACAATAAAATAACAATTGTCGATGTGTGCCAGCAGTACGACATCGGTGTCTCGACAGCCAACAAGTACGCTTGACCGCTGTGGCCACGGCCTCACAGAGTGGAGAAAAGCTCACACTGTGGATAACTGGCAAGGCCACACAACCTCGTTTACAAACTCTCGCAACTCTCGTGTTTTCCCACATCAGACTGGTGAGAGTGGCGAGAAGAACGAATGAAACCATAGAGCCTGAACGAGAGCGGCCAGAGAGTGAAAACATAGTGCGGAAACATTTTTTTTTTTCTTCAAATAAAAATACTCACAAATTCTTGTCACCACACAAAAGCACTCACAGCACTAAGAATAAATAGAGCAAGACCCATGATGTAGATCAAAGCTTGTAGGAAGCCGTCGCTACTCGTTTGAGTAAGCACCTTGACCGCGCAGATGAGCACCACGATAGCCCACGCCACGAGAAGTAGCTTTCTCTTGTAGAACGGTCTCTTGATGCACCCGTCCGGGATCCACTTGGAAAGCTCTGTGAAGAGACCGTCCGGAAGCTCCTGTCCACCATTCCCAACTTGCTAAATATTGTCGATTAGCCACACACAACAAAGAAAAAAAAAACATACTCCACCCGGCGGGTTGTTGTTGTCCCCCACCTGCACGATAGCCCCGTAGATTTGCGCGCCTTCTTACTAACACAAACAAACATGAGCACAAAGAAAAATATAGTTCATACCAATGCTCTGCTCAGTGTCGCGGAGGCTTTGACGAGCAAGCCGAAGTGCTTCTAGAGTGGCTGCACGGGCTTCAGGTGTAGTGGCTTGAACGAGCTGATTCTCGAGACGTGTGATGTTTGCTTGCTCATCATCGACACGACGAATAAGGCGCTCAGACAATGGGTCCGCCATATTTTGTTGTTGCTCCTATCGATATGATAGAAAGAGGTTGAGGAGAAGAGGACGAGTGGGGACGAGCAGTGGATTGGGGATTAGCCTGTTTTCGCCAAAAACGCATTCAAATCATTCAAAAAATCACAAAATAAAAAAAAAGCACAACACTCAATTAAGCGGTTTCTTCCTGTTCCGACAACACAATGTCACAGTTCACGACGACGCACAGCTCACGACGACGCACAGCTCACGACGACGCACAACAAGCACTCCAAAGACGACGTCACTTTTACCCGGGTAAAATTGACCATGTGGTCATTTTTCCCAGGCAGGCTTTGCCATACCCATTAAGAGTCGGAATTTAATCAGGTACCCGCTCCTCGTCGCTGAGCGAGAGCGTGTACGGCATGAACTGGTACGAATGCAGCGACACCACCCACAGCATGGCCAGGGCGCGGAACCCGTCCAGCGGTGCCACGTGCGACCATCGAAAAAAGCGGCAAAAGTCTATTTTTGGGAACGGGGATTTCCCCCATCTGTTGGGTTTTTCCCCGGCCGTGAAAAGTATATAGACACACCCCATTTCCCCCCCTCGTTCAAGTCATGCAACAAGCCCACCACCACCACCCCTCCTCCTCCTCCTCCCCTTCCTCCTCCTCTGTTCGTCTGCACAGCCAACCATGTCCAGCGGCAACGAAACGATCGTGTTCCCCCCCGGTGTGACCACGCCGGCCGAGCTTTTCTACGCATACACCTTCCACTTTTACCCAAGCGTCCTGCCCGGCGCGCTGGTCTGCGCCACCTTTGCCGTGTTCACCGTCGTCCTGCTCGGCCTCACGCTCAAGTTTGGCGGGCGGTACATGTACTTTCTCGTGGCCAGCGCGCTGCTCGAGACGATCGGCTACGGGATGCGCGTCATGATCGCCCAGGCGGTGCCGGCCAAGCCGTCGCTGACGAGCTACATGATCTTTGCCCTGTTCACGCTGCTCCCGCCCATCTTCATGGCCCTGGTCAACTACTACGTCGTCGGCAAGCTGATCGAGGCCTCGGGCAAGACCGTCAGGCTGCTGGGCCGTGAGCTGCACCACAACCACGTTGCGCGCGTCTTCCTCGGCGGCGACATCCTCACGCTGTGGATCCAGGGCGGCGGCAGCGGGCTCCTCATCATCCAAAACACGACGTTCAACACGCTTGGCCTGGCCGTCGTCCTCTTTGGCCTCGTCCTCCAGCTCTTCTTCTTTGTCGCGTTTGTGTGGATCATCCGCCGTGTGGCCGTCGACGCAGAGTACTGGACGCCCATGGCCGCCAGGCTGCCCAAGCTCAAGCAGATCTACCTCGGGCTCAACCTCACCATCGGCTTCCTCTTTGTCCGCAACGTCTACCGCATCGTCGAGTTTGCCCTGAGCTCGCAGCCGTCCATCAACCAGCCCATGGAGCTAGTCTTCTTCCTCTTTGAGAGCACGGCCATCCTGTCAGCATTGTTCTGCTACTCGGTGTTCCACTTTGGCCACCTGTTCAACTACAAGGAGGCGGACGTGCAGGCATCCGCCGACCAGGCCGTCCATCTCGACCAATTCGACACTGTCTAAAATAAATCACTATCTCCACTATCGTTCATTATTCTTGTATCCTCTATATTCAAATCATCATATGAATTCTGTTTGGATATAATCAATGGCACACACACAAAAAAGACACAGCAACACTCGACTATTTATTTATCAAGGTGGGCGTCTTCGTCCTCGTACCCACCGTCGTCGTTGTCAGTGCCGTCCGATCCGGCGGGCGAGGACGCCAGAACAGCCTCAACCGCACTCGTGTCGACGGCCCTTCGGCCCGAGCCACGTCCTCGGCCCGATCCTCGGCCTCGGCCACGACCGCGACCCCGGCCCCCTCGAGGCGAAGAAAATGCGGCGGAAACGGTAGCCTTCTTGGGGGCGGACGACGAAGAGGGCGACTGGTTCGTCGGGTCGGTGGTGCCCACGACCATAGGCCAGAAGAAGAGCGAGTCAAACCGCTCCTGGAGGAGGGACCACGGCCGCGAGTCGGGAAACAGGCTTGTGGCCACGTCGGGCTCGTCATCCGTGTTGAGCAGCTTTGCCAGACCGCTAGTCTCGTCCATCCGATCTGGCTTTGACGAGTGGCCCGCACTGAGGGGCGAGGCAGGGTCCTGGAAGTCTATTTATTATTTAAATTAAAAAAAAAAAAAACTCAAGAAAAATTAAGTAAACCTGATAGGAGCCGCTGGAAAGCAGTCACGGTGGGGAGGGACGGGGGAACCATGCGCTGCACCGGGTCGTTCATGAACGCGGCCGGGTTCTTGACGTTGATGCTAAAGTTCTCGTGCAGGTACATCTTGAGCAGCTTGGTGCGTTCCTGCGGGTGGGCGAGCATGCGGGCGAGCGTGGGCTTGCCCTTGTCGGCCTTGCTGACTGGCACCTTGCGGCGACGGAGGCTGTACTCGCGGTACGGCGACATCTGCTGCTCCAGGCCCTTCCAACGGCGCCAGCACTGGTTGTCTGTACGCGGCGCCATCACTTTGGCGACATCGCTCCACTTGCGGTCAAACTCTTGCGCACACTTGAGCAGCTTGTCGTCCTCCTCCTTGGTCCACGGGACCAGCTTGAGGTCGGGGCTCACCACGTTGCACCATCGCTCACGACACTGCACATCCGTGCGTCCTTGGACGTGGTGCTGGCAGGTAAAGGAAATAAACCAGATGCAAAGACAGCGGCTGTTTATATGTATACCATGATTTTTACCCAAGCGCCGACTCCGTGCACCTTGACGGCCTCGCGCAATGCCTGGTCTTCCTCTTTGGACCACCGACCACGGCGGATCGAGGGCTTGAGCGTTTTCTCCCAGCGATGGAGGCACTGCTGGCCGCTTCGGTTGGTGAGATGGTTGGCAACCTTGCGTTCAAAACAAAAAAAGAACAATATTTTTAATCCCATAGGACCAACCAAAATACCTGCTGCCAGTTTTTCTCGCCATGGATGCGGATGGCCTCGCGCAGGACCGCGTCCTCCTCCTCGGACCATCGTTTGCGGGCCTCGGACAGGTGGTCGAGCTCGAGGTATTTGCGAAAGCACTGGAGTGCGGTGCGGTTGTTTCCGACCTCTTCGGCGATCTTGGCCCAGTCGCGGCCGTTGTTGTCATTGGCCACCTGCACGAGCTGGTTCTCCTCGACTCGCGTCCACGCAGAGTGGTTGATGATCGGGTGCTCGTTCAGCCACTGGATCACACAGTCCTCGGCCGTGCGCTTGTTGCCCACCAAAACGGCCACATCCTCCCAGTCGATCTCCTCGAGGCTCCTCTCCAGCATCTTGCCCGGCAGCCTTCGAAGCTGTTCCAACAAAGCGTGAAAAGACGTGCACATAAAACACCGGGTACCTTTTCAGTCTCCTTCAAGAACGCCTCTTTGTTCAGTTCGCCAGCGTCCAACCTGGCCTGCAGACGATGAAGCATGACCTTTTGGTTTTGCGCGCGCACTCCTGCCGCGAGGCGTGTGCGTTCAAGTTTGACCCCTGCAACATGTTTTAGTATGCAAGAGACTAGCAAAACGGCTGTATACATGGCTTCCAGGTAAACATCATCGGGACGTGCTGCAGCGTTTGCTTTTTGCGTATTGTGTCTTCATTGTCCGGGGGAAACTGAAAAATAGTAGTAAATTTAAGACATTCGAGTTTTTTTTTTTTTTTTTTTTCATTGCTTCCTTACGCTGTTCTGCTTGTCGACAAAGAACGGGGGCGCATTGCGCCGGAAGGGCGTGGACTGTTGGATGGCAACGCGATTCTTGATAATGGTCTCCTTGAGACGAGCTTGCAATTCGACGACGTGCTGGCGTGCCTGGTCCACGTGCTGATACTGGGCGAAGAGCAGTTTCTGATAGTTTTGGTTGAGGACGAGGGCATGTCGGGCACGGGCAATAATGGGTTCGTCGGTGAGCTCGTCGATCGTGGGCTTGCGGACAATGTCCAGTTCGGGCACGGGAACGCCGACGGCGTCAATGTCGCTGTTGCCGATGTGGTGATGAAGGTGGCTGTGCTCAGCCACCTCCATATCACTCGTAGAATGGGGGACCGGATAGGAAGCAGAGGCAGAAGCCGCAGCGGACGACGAGGACCCAGACAGTTGGCGCAAGAAATCCAGGTGGTCATGCTCGTAGACCGCTCCCGCCGCCGCTGCTCCCGCCGCCGCTGCTCCCGCCGTCACAGAATTGTAGTACTCTTGCGACATCAGATCGTCGCCCAGACCCCTGTTTGTGTTTTCTCAGCAAGGCAAAAAAAAAATTTTTTTTTTTATGAACGTGCTGGAAAAGGAACTGGCTGTTGCTCATGGACGTCGATGGCCACGGGACGTAGTCCAGGATGGGATGGCTTCCTGGCCCTCCAGCGCCCCCACTTCCATCCACCCTGCCCCTGCCTGCCCGTCTGTCGTCCACGTCGTCGTCCATGTCGTCGTCCATGTCGTCCTCGTCGGGGTAGTCCTCGTCCTCTTCGTCCTCGTCCCCGTCCTCCTCCGCCAACACGGTTCGCCGCGCCGCCGCCGCCTGCTGCACCAGCCGATGCAGCTCCACCTGCCGCCGCGCATCGTCCTCGTCCTGCTGCAGCTCGTCGTCGTCCAGGTCCTCCTTGTGGCTCATTCTGGGCAGTTTACTGATCCAAAATGGCCACCACGAGCACACCACACGAGGCAACCAGCCTGCCGCAGTCCGTGTCGCGGACGGACGCAGACATCCAGCTGGATCGCACGGACGACCTGCTGTTTGCCGTGCCCAAGAAGGGCCGTCTGTATGAAAAGTGCCTCAAGGTAAGGCTCGTCCTCTGTTTTCTGACCGGACGAGTAAAAATAAAACAACGCACATGGCAGCTGATGGAAGGCGCTGGGATCAAGTTTAACCGCGAGAACCGCCTCGACCTCGCGCCCTCGACCAACATGCCGGTGTCGCTCGTGTTCCTGCCTGCGGCCGACATTGCCAAGTACGTGGGCGAGGGCAACATTGACATGGGCATCACTGGCCTCGGTGCGTTGTGCTCTTGGCGGGAGGACCCTCATCCTAGCGCTCTGAATAGACATGGTCCATGAGTCCGAATCGCAGGTCAAGGTCCTGACGGACCTCGACTTTGGAAAGTGCACGCTCGCGCTGCAGGCGCCGATCAAGGCCGGCATCAAGGACCCAAAGCAGCTTGCGGGCGGTCGCATCGTCACGTCCTTCCCGACGCTCACCAAAAAGTACTTTGAGGGGCTGGCGCCGGAGAAGAGCACAGCGATCAAGTTTGTGTCTGGATCTGTCGAGGTGGCTTGTGCCCTGGGTCTTGCCGATGGCATTGGTACACTAGCAAAA
>Ga0302230_10001276_pt1 | contig 16832 bp, 26 predicted proteins | sample II_Palsa_N2_1_FD_193523 | JGI IMG/M metagenome (GOLD analysis project Ga0302230, IMG submission 193523) | Peat permafrost microbial communities from Stordalen Mire near Abisko, Sweden - II_Palsa_N2_1 | ecosystem: Environmental > Terrestrial > Soil > Palsa > Peat permafrost | place: Sweden... | reverse complement strand
CCGCTGTGTTTGCAAATGACTTCGAACAAAAAATAAAAAAAAAAAACAGGATTCAACGCCCAGTTTGGCCAGGTCGAGTGCGTCAAGCTGTGCGCGTCGCCAAAGTTCTCGGACAAGCGCCTGGGCTACCTCGGTATCATGCTCCTGCTGGACGAGAACCAGGAGGTGCTGACGCTGGTGACCAACTCGCTGAAAAAGTAAGCCCCTCTTGCCTCGAATGAGCTAAGCAATCCGGTGTGGGGTTATCAACAGCGACATGAACCACCCCAACGTGTTTATCAACGGCCTTGCCTGCTGCACCCTGGGCAACATCTCCTCGGCCGAGATGGCACGCGACCTCGCCAGCGAGGTTGAGAAGCTCATTGGTAGCCAGAGCTCGTACGTCCGCAAGAAGGCTTGCCTCTGCGCCGTCCGCATCATGCGCAAGGTCCCCGAGCTGCACGAGAACTACATTGTATAAAATTCGAGAGGGAAAAAAAGAGGGAGGGGAGATTCTAATTTCTCTATTTTTATGTACGCCAGAATCGTGCTCTCAGCATCCTCTCTGAGCGCAACCACGCCGTCCTCCTGACTGGTGTGACGCTCATCAACGAGCTCCTCAAGGTCAACCCCGAGCTGATCCCTCAGTTCCGCAAGGTACATCTCGCAAAATAAAGCCAAAGGGGGAAATGTATTCACTAAATAGAATATATATATATATATATATGTATGGTGTTCCAGTTTGTTCCCGATCTCGTCCGCCTGATGAAGGCCCTGAGCACGTCGACCGGCTCGTCGGAGCACGATGTCGGTGGTACGATTCAAACTTTCATTCACAAGCTCGTTTTGTTCACGCACGCTGTCTGTGTCACAGGCATCTCGGATCCTTTCCTCCAGGTTCGCATCCTCCACCTCATGCGCACGCTTGGTAAGGGCGACGCCCAGGCCAGCGAACTCATGAGCGACACGCTTGCCCGTGTGGCCACCAACACGGACGCATCCAAGAACGTCGGCAACTCGATCCTGTACGAGACCGTGCTCACGATCATGGAAATCGAGAGTGAGTCTGGATTGCGCGTGCTCGCCATCAACATCCTCGGCCGTTTCCTCGCCAACCGCGACAACAACATTCGCTACGTCGCCCTCAACACCCTCCTGAAGACCCTGGTAAGACAAAGTGATACCTTTAAAGAGCACCCCTGGTCTCAATCGCCACCCCATCACCCCATCACTCTCGTTTCTAGTCGATGGACAACAATGCTGTCCAACGCCACCGCAACACCGTGGTCGAGTGCCTCCAGGACGGCGACATCTCGATCCGGCGCCGTGCCCTCGAGCTGACCTTTGCCTTGATTAACGACAGCAACATCCGCGTGCTCGTCCGCGAGCTCCTCACTTTCCTTGAGAAGGCCGACAAGGAGTTCAAACCCCGCATCACCTCTGAGATTGCGGCCGCAGCTGACCGGTATAAGGGAGAGGGAATAAAAGAGGACACTAAAGTCGTTTGATTGGACCGACAGCGATGCACCGAACAAGCGATGGCACGTCGACACGATCCTGCGCGTCCTGCGATTGGCCGGCAACTTTGTCGAGGATGATATCCTCGCCAACTTTATCCGCCTCATCACAACCAGCCCCGAGCTCCACGCGTACACCGTCAACAAGCTGTACCACGCGATCAAGGAGGACGTCTCGCAGGAAGCGCTCATGTACGCCGCCGTCTGGTCGATCGGTGAGTATGGTGATGTTCTCGTCAAGGGGGAGGGTCTCGACCCTGAGGAGAACCACGTCAAGATCTCGGAGGCGGACGTCCTCGACCTCCTCGAGGCCACCCTCAAGTCGCCCTACACCTCCACCACCACACGCGAGTACATCCTCACCGCCCTGCTGAAGCTCACCACCCGCTTTGCCTCTGGTATTTAATCTTTCTCTGTAAATTTTTTAAATGGTGTTTGCCCATGCCCCTTTGCTTGTCCAGGCTCGGACCGCATCCAGGCGCTCCTCCTGAGCCTTCTCAACAGCGTCAACGTGGAGCTCCAGCAGCGTGCCGCCGAATACCTCAAGATCTTCCAGTTTGACCAGATCCGCAGCTCGCTCCTCGAGCGCATGCCCCCGCCAGAAGCCCGCGAGATCCGCAAGTCGGGTGGTGCTGCTTCCGGTGAGTCGCCACTGGAGTCTGTATCGGCTTCCGCGCCTGCTGCACAGTTCCAGCAGCAGCAGCAGCAGACATCGTCGGCGTCAGCTGCATCCAACCTCCTCGAGCTCGATCTCATGGGCGACCTTGCCCCCTCCCAGCCTGTGGCCGCATCCACATCCTCGGCCAACGACCTCTTGTCGCTTTTTGGCGGATCCAGTGCGCCAGCTGCTGCACCGGCTGTCTACCACCAGTCCCTTGACCCGCTCGCCGACCTGTTGGGCGGCAGCCTTTCTTCGCCTGCTCCTGCTGCTGTTGTGTCGCCTTCGTACGCCGCGGCATCTCCTCTGGCCAGCGCAGGTGGCGCCGCCACGTTTGTTGGATACGAGAAGAACGGCATCAAGATCCAGTTCACCGTCCAAAAGGACCCTTCAAACGCTCAAGTATCTCAACTGTCTTTTATTGTTTTTCTTACTACTTGCTCACCTTCCCGTTCTTGTAGATCATCAACACTACAGTCAACTTTGTCAACGGCACACCCGCAGCCCTAAACGATTTTGGTGTCCAGGTGGCCGTGCCCAAGACTCTCAAGCTCCAAGTGCAGCCCCCATCAACAACTGTCCTCACCCCGGGCGGCAGCGGCACGCAGCTCATGCGCATCCTCAACCCTACTGGCGTATGCTTCCTCTTCAATAAAAAGAAATATTTATTTCAATTTTTTTTTTTTTTTTTTTTTTTGCAGGAGCTTGTACGTCTCCGCCTCAAGGTCGTCTTTAACGCCAACGGTCAGCACTACGAGGATCTCGATCAGGTCAACAACTTCCCTCAGCTCTAGACCATCTCCTTTTTTTTTTCCAGGTTATTTCGTTTGTGTTTTTTTTTTTGTGTTGAATTTAAATAAAAAATTTTTTTTCGCATTGGTCTTTTTTTTATTATTTTTATTATTTTCTCTTTTTTTTCTCGTTATTTTAATTCACAAGTTGTCGGTAGATAGCTACGTAGACGCTGAAAAGAAACACAGCAGGAGAAAGCAAAAAGCGCCCTCTGTCCACTGGGGGTTGGCTCTTCTTTTTAACGGTACGACTTCTGGTAGCGTGCGCGGGCACCGGGTCCACCGAACTTCTTGGGCTCGCAGCGGCGGGGGTCGGCAACGAGGAGCGAGCGGTCGTAAGCGAGGAGGGTGTCCTTGATCTCCTTCTTGGATGCCTCGTCGACAAACTTCTGGTAGAAAGCAACGACGCCCTTGGCAATGGCCTGACGGATAGCATAGACACGCGAAGTGCTACCACCACCGTTGACACGGACGCGGATGTCGAGGTCAGCGAAGCGGTTAGCGCCGAGGAGGAGGATGGGCTCCTGGACTGTAGTCGTGCAACGTCCAAATTATCCACAGTCACCAAAAAAAGAGAGAGTCGAAGAGCGGAAGGGGGCAAGTCAGTCACAAGCACCGGCGGTCGTTTCAATAGAGCGTTACCCTTGGTGCGGAGGATCTCGGGCTGGACAAGCGAGAGGGGGACACCGTTCACCTTGATCACACCCTTGCCCTTCTTGACGTGGGCGACGGCGGTGGCGGTTTTCTGTGCAAAAAATGGGTCAGTTGCGTCGTCCGAGCACAGTTAAGCGCGGGTTACCTTGCGACCGTAAGTCTGGACAGCTTCAGCCATTCTCTACAAAGCGCAAGTTGCAAAATTAGCACAGTCCAACCAACCCACCAAACTCAATCCAATCCCGTACAATCCCGTCCAATCCAATCCATCCATCCTCTTCCAAGAGCGGTCCCCACCCTCTCCTGCGCTGCGCAACGGACGTATCTCCCTCCTCCTCCCTCAGCAGTCCCCTCCACACGTCCGCTGCCGCGCCCTCGGCCACCACGCCCGACTCGTACGTACGGAATAAAAGAGAACGTTCTCGAATCAATTTTCAGCCAAAATTTTCCGAGCCAAAAGCTGTGTGTTCCATGAGGCTGCCAATAACTGCGCCGCCGATTCGAACGATACGGACGATGGCCCCATCGGTCAAGACGGGGCGGTCGATGCTGCAGAAACTTACGGATGTCATAAATGTCCCCCACACGAACTCGGCCATCACCTTCACTGCGCATGTGGCGCCGAAAATAAAGTACGCAGGCGACCCAGCCCTCCATCGGCCGGCCAGGCCTGTGGATTCCAGTGAGTTTGGCGGCCCCCTGCTCAAGGAGATCGAAGCGGACATGCGCCAAATAATGGCGTCGAAGGAGCTTGGGCCTGTCGGTCTTGCAGCTAACCAGGTATATTGTGTTAAATTCTTCCTTTATAGTTCTCAAAGAATAATTATATTATTCAATCAAGGTCGGGGCCCCTCTGCAGATATTGGCTTTGCAGTTCAAGGACGAGTGGATGAGCGACACAACTAGGGCGATAGGCTGTCGTCCCGTGCCGCTCACCGTACGCCTTTGGATCTGTTGATGCGAATGACTTGTTTTTCTAAACTGTGCGCAACAGTTTGTAGCAAATCCGATTGTCACCTTTGCAACCGATTCATTCAAGGATGACTACGAGGCAAGCCATGTGATACTACCCCCAAAACTGTTCCACTGACGAAAGCAATTGCAATACTAGGTATGTCTTAGTGTTCCCGGTTACGCCGCCATCGTCCCTCGCGCTACCAAGGTGCTCGTCTCTGGCGTGAGTATGGAAGGAAAGCCTGTTAAATTCATGTACCCATCAACGGAAGCGTACCTACTGTTTTCTAAAAAAAGGAACGATTACTTTTTTACACAGGGCACTGGACTACACCGCACGCATCATTCAGCACGAATATGACCATCTCAAAGGCATTCTCTTCACCGAGCGAGCCTACATCAACACTCTCCGCGTCCTTGAAAACGTAAGTATGCCCCGCCCGGACGAGAAAAGCAACCCTGCGCTTCCGCAGACGTTTGCTTCCTCTCGAAAAATGTAAATCAATGTACACATGAACAACAACAAGACAAGTTTTATTTCTTCAACGTGCGTTGTTTCTCGGCGTTCTCGACAATTTTGTCGTCAACAGCGAGACCCTAGAATAGAGATAATATGCAATTTTTTTTTTTAATTTAAATAAAAAGAAAAGTACTACTAATTTTGAAATTACCTTGCGACGGCGGACCGCGAGCATATAGCGACGTGCGACATTCTCGCGGTCAGATTTTTCGCCCAGGTCCTCCAGCTCCTCCTCAGTCGTGGGCACCCAGAAGGGATCCAGCTCAAAGGTCTCCCATCCACTGAAAACAAGCTGAGGACTCGCGAGGCCGGACGTCTTGCTGCGGATCTCGTCTGCAAAGCCGAAACTCTCGACAACGGGGAGGGTTGCGCGGATGTTGAAGATGGACGTGCCCTCTTTCATCACTTCGGAGAGGATCTTGCCGCGGCGGCGAGACAGTACAGCGTAGACCTTGCCAAGAACGTCCGCTAAAAGAGCCGACGTTTACAATTTTCAAATGAATAGGAGCAAACGGAACGTACAGGTCGCCTGGATATTGCACGAGTACACCGCCAGGACCAACCGTGGAGAGCTTCCCAAAAAAGCCTGACGGCAAGCCTCCTTGGTTGCGGAGATGATTTGTCCGGTGATCGGACCAAATGAGCGAGTCTCTGGAAAACACACACACGCAAAAAAAAAAATTTTTTTTTTACTTTCATCCAACGAGAAAAACACCCAACGCACCCTCCTGATCATTGTCGTCCTTTCGAATGCCCTCGACGATAAAGCAAACACCGGTGATGGGCTCGTCACACAAAGGACCTGCCATGGTCGCAAGCTGGAAGCCGTTGATGATGGCAGAGTCGTACTCGCCATGGTACCCACCCGTTCGGAAGAATCCTGCCGACGAACTCACGGAATGGTCATCGCTGGCAGCCTGTGACCTCGTGTCGTCCTCAAGAGCCGCATTGGCAATCGCGTCACTTGAATCGGCGCCATCCTGGTCGCGGAAAGCGGGCGCTTTACCGGTCCACTCGGGGGATACCGGCGAGACCCACGAACTGCAAGTAGGAATGAGAGAGAGAGAGAGAACAAAACTAAATAACCCAGGTACCTGTCGGTTCCGTAACCGGGGATTGCGTTGATGAGAATGTTGGACCCAACGCGCCTTGGGCCAAAGCTCCACAAGAGGTTGAACCGTGCCTTCCACTCTGGGCCGGCCTCGGCGAAAGCGTCGTTTAGACTGTCGTAGAACACGGTTGCGGCCTCCTTGTCGTGTGGGCGTGCCTGCAGGGCCTTGATCTGTTCGGCCGACTTTTCGAGCAAGACGCGGAGCGATTCAGGCAAAGGCACGGCCTGGACCGTCATGTGCAGTTTCTTGTTGGCGGTGGCGATTGTTGCCGTGTTCTTGTCATTTCCATTGACAGGCGTGACCGTCTCGCGGAAGGGCACGATAGGGGGCGATTGTTCGATGCTGATTTTGGCAAAGCGCTCCCTGAGATCCTTCATGCACCGCTCGAGATGGAGCTCGCCAGCTGTGATGAGGATGTGTTCGCCGGTGGACTGCTGGATGATTTCAACAGAAGGATCCGCCTGGTTGAGCAGCTTGAGACCCTCTACAAGCTGCGGCATCTTGACTGCACAAGGCATTTTTAGGGCAAGGGGGAGAGAAATGACAAAGTAGATATGTACGTGGATTGGTAGGCTCGAGGGCGACGCGGACAATGGGAGCTTGCTATAAATTGTTGCAACGAGTTATACATCAATGCGTGTATGTGGGGCCATACCGCGCCATGGACTTTGCCGAATGGTGGGCAGGAGAGGGTCGACGAGATGGTTGCAGACTTGAGGACGGTCTCGGCGAGGCCTTCGATCGAGACAAGGTTTCCGGGCGGCACCTCGTCGAGCTCCTCGAGATCGCGACCCATCATCAAGTAGATCTTGTCGATGGTAACCTTGTGGAAGTGCTGCGTTGGGTCCGCGGGGTTGTAGCGCGGCAAGAGCACGTAAACCTCTTGTCCTGGTCGCAGCACGCCGGAAAAGACACGCGCAAAGCCCATGAACACGTCTGTCTCTCGTTTGGCAGGTTGAGCCGCAGCGGCTTTTGCGACCTCGATGGAGATCGCATCGGTGGCGACTTCTACAGTGCTAGGTGCGGCCACAGGCGATTCGGTCGCGCCCGATGCAGCCGTGGCTGCTGCTGCCTCCCTACAGGCACAGTCATCAGTGAATTATTTTTAAAAGGGTGTTTAAAAAATACGCACTTGGCCTTTTGGCGACGAGCGCGCAGCTCCTCGGCTGTGAGTTGAATACGTCGGTTGGTAGGGAAGGATTCAGGGGCCACTGCGACCATCTTGGCGACGAAGACGGCGAGGGGAGCCGCATCGTCCGAGCGGCAGTGCGCTATGGCCTCCTCCACTGCGGCTGTTTCTGGGTTGGTCGAAACGGCCTTGAAAACCTTTTCGCCGACAGTGGAGAAGTCTGGCTTGGCACCGTGCAGGATCGAGGGTGCACGCACGAGTTGAGCCTGGCGGGGGGATGGGAGCGCGTGCACGACCATCACTAGAAAGAAAGGTGCTTAAATATTACTACTTTATTCTTATCCAGTACGCAGGACGGCGTTGGAGAGAGGCAGCCACTGGGACATGAGGATGTTGACGAGCAGTTTGCCGTCTTTAATCTTGAGGTCTCGCGGCTGGACTTTAAGTTTGAGTGTGTTGACAATCTTTTCGATCTTGGCCGAATCCCTGAATTGTTCATCAAAAAAATAGGCCACATAAATTTCCCAAATACGGGTTCAAAATGACGCTGTCATAGACGGCCCAGATGTTCTCGAGGACAAACTGGACAAACATGGGCTTGAGCTTGCCGTGGCCCTGTGCACGTCCGACCACGCGCTTTGCCTTGGGGTCGAGGTAAAAGTCGCCCCAGAGCGTTTTCCTGAGCACGTCGACCTTGACTCCGAGCTTTTCGGCGTAGATCTGGGCAAACTGGTCCAGACTGAACGCCCAGCCGTCGATGGCCGAGGCAAAGACGACGTTGCCGCGCTCAGGCAAAAAGTAGATCTCCGAGTCGTCCTTGTCCTCGAGGTTCCAGTCAAACACACGCTCCTCCAGCGGGACGGCGCTCTCCTCGGCCGTCGGCAGCGGCACATCGTCTTCGTCTGCGAGATCGCCTGCAAAGAGCATGCCCATGATCGCATTGACGCGCTCGACAATGTTTTGCAGGTGCTGATGGGCCTCCATCGGCGTCAGGCGCAGCTCGGTGATGAGCCGGTCAATCTTGTTGAGGACGAGGCACGGCTTGACGTTCTCGCTCCACGCCTGGCGCAGCACCGAGATCGTCTGTGTGCTCACGCCCTCGACCGCATCGACCAGCACGAGGCCGCCGTCGCACAGCCGCACGGCCGTCGAGACCTCGCTCGCAAAGTCGACGTGTCCGGGCGAGTCGATCAGGTTGATCAGGTACTCTTTTGTCTCCAACGATTCGTCCGCCTATGTTTTTTTTTTGTTTTGTTTTTTGTTTTTGTTTTTTCATTCCTTGTTAACGATGGAGCTCACCTTTTTGTGCTGGACACCAAAGTACAGCGAGACGGCGCTCGATTTCATCGTGATGCCACGCTCCTGCTCGTCCTCGCGGCTGTCCAGGTAGCGCACCTTTCCGGCCATCTTGTTGGAGATGATGCCGTTGGACGCCAGCAGCGAGTCGGACAAGGTCGTCTTGCCTTTTGTGGTGCAAAAATGGTCAGCAAGACCCTTCACAGTGGAGGCATACCGTGGTCAATGTGCGCCAAAATGCAAATGTTGCGGATCGCATCCGCGTCGTGCTGCAATCGCACGATCCGTTCCTTTGGTGGTGGTGGGGCCATCCGGGCAGCGGTCGCAGCGGTTGCGCAAAAAGGGCTGCCACGTGGTCGCTCACAGCCACATTTTCAAGCAGTGTATTCCCCATGCATTACGTGTACGTTGACCCGGTCAACGACAACCTGGTGTGCGGCGTGTGCGGCGAGCCCTTTCAATCGCCGCGTGTGCTGCCGTGCGGCCATACGTAACAGCCCTTTTTCTTTTCTTTTTGAATTTTTCGGTTAGTTTTAAATAAGGGTGGCAAATTACAGGTTTTGTTTGGACTGCCTCGAACGCGCACTCGCCGTCAAGGCCGAGTGCCCGCTGGACCGATCGCCTGCGTCGATCGACGAGTGCTCGCCGGCAGGGCGGATCATCAACAACATGCTCAACGAGCTAAAGGTGCACTGCGAACATCGCGACAAGGGCTGCAAGGCCGTTGTGGAACGCCAGACACTGGAAGGGCACCTGGCAAACGTGTGCGAGTACCACCCGATCCCGTGTGGCCACGATCCGTGCTCGGCGACCGTCGTGCGCACAGACAAGGCAAAGCATGAGGCCGACTGCCAGTACAGGCCCGAGGCCTGCGCTCTGTGCTCGGCGATGGTGCCCAAATGCCAGATGGAGGTAAACAGCCCCCTCTTCTTGCAAATATTTAAATTCTCTGCTGCAGCAACACATCCAAGGCGCATGTCCCTCGGCTATAATAACGTGCGATCAATGCGAGGCGCAGTTTGTCCGGTCCGCGCTCGATGAGCATCAGACAACGTGCCCGTTTTGCCCCGTGCCGTGTTCGAATAGCACCTACGGATGCCGGCACTCGATGGCTCGGAAGGACCTCGGAGAACACGTGTCGTCCGGCTGCGTCTTTGAGACGTTCAGGCCGTACTTTGAGCAGCAGCGCCTCAAGTACGAGGCCATGGCAGAGGAAAATATTGAGCTCAAACGTCGCCTCGCGCTCGTCGAAACCGAGCTGCAATCGCTGCAGAATCCTGACTTGCCGCTGCCTATGGGCCCCAATGGCGAAATGCTTCCCTTTATCAGCCCCGACGAGATGGACTTGATTCGGCGCGAGAACGATTTGCTTCGGCAGGACCTTGAGAGTGCGCTCAATCTTTCGCAAGGAAACGTACACTTAATAAAAAACAAACAATTCTAGTCCTCCGGGAAGACACACGGCGTATGGACATGCTTCAGAACGTGCAGCGGTCCGCCGACAATATGCGCTTACATGAGGTACCCTCCAGAGGAATTGAAAACCGGCTCGCTAAACAAATAACGAAAGGAGGTGGAGGCGCTCAATGCCATTACGAGAACTCTGCAAGCCCAGATAACACGGCTCTCTTCAGATCTCGTGTCCCAGCAGCGCTCTACCAGTACAACACGCAAGACTGGTGCAAGTGCGAACCAGCAGCCACAGCCGACTGCTCAGCCGGCTTCAAACCCGCCGACTTCCATTGGCTCGAGTGGAGCCGGAGTATCGGGAGGAAACGGAGCGGCGTCGACCTCCGCAATCGTGCACGATCTTCTATCCAGCTTCTCGGCTGGCGGGAAAAAACAGGGAAACAAACTGTAGCCATTTATTTATTTGGATTTTTTTTTTTTCAGAAATGCGAAAGCGTAACTGAGACTGAGCAAAGAAGAAGGAAAACAAATAACTAAAGATAAAGATTATAAGGTGTAACTTGGTCAACCTATAAAAAAAAAAAGAGGAGAAAGACAACTGCTCTTCTTTTTTCCCAAGGAGGGACAGATACCTGTCGGTAGCGTATTCTTTTTTCTTTTTCTTTTTTCTTTTTTTTTTTTTTTGCCCACCCTTCATTGCCTACCCATCACCGCTCGTTCTACATCAGCACACAACATCCCTTCTTGACTTCGGCCGACTCTGGAGCCTTTTTCGAGGGCGAGGACGAAGACGCCTGGACCTATTCTCATTTTTTAAGGTGACATAAAGTATGAAGAAAGGACGTTACAGCTGCTCCGCTGCTGTTGCCAGCGCCGCTCCTTGTGTCACGGATGTGTTTGACAATGGCAATAAAAGCTTCCTCGATGTTGATGCGTTCCTTTGCGCTCGTTTCCAAAAAGAGGGCGTTTGACTTTTTCGCAAACTCTTTCCCGTCGGCCTCTGAGACGTCACGATAGTCCTTGAGATCGCACTTGTTTCCGAGGACGATGATCGGACACTGTGGATAATATAAATTGCAATTATTTTTCAGGTAGCAGTGGTGCGGCGCGCCTGCCTACCTTGTCGACGTCTTTTGCGCGCAAGATCTGGTCCCTGAACACCTCGAGTTCCTCGAACGACGTCCGCGAGGTGATCGAGTACACGCACAGGAATCCGTCGCCATTTCGCATGAACTTGTCGCCCCATAGGCCTCTGCGAGAAACGGTGCTTTTTGTCAGTCTCCCCCCCAAAAGGCACGCAGATTAGAGCAGGGAGCGCACCTATACTCCTCTTGGCCGGCGGTGTCGGTGATATCTAGCATGCAGTCTACGCCATCGACGACGCACTGCTTCTGATAGGAGTCCTCGATGGTGGGGTCGTACCTAGGGGAAGGGGGGAACAGAGCATGCATGAGGCCCTCCGTGTCCGACCGTGTTCTACAGTGTGAAAAAAATAAAACATACTCTTCGACAAACCTGTCGTAATAAATTGCGGAAGGGTGAGTTCACTTTGCTCTGTCGGGAACACTGCCAAACATACTGTCCACGCATGAAGTTGAGGGTGATGGCCGACTTGCCGACACCACCGCCGCCCACGACGACGAGCGAGTACTTGTTGGCGGCCATGTGTTCGCTTATCTGCTGCTGTGACATTGGACGCACGAGGAGAGTTTAGTCAGAGGGACCTGCAGCACCACCACTCGAATGAAACGCAGACAGACCGCGGGTAGAGAGCGTCTTCACTTTATTAATCGCAAAACCAGGCCGGGTGCGCAGGCACGACTATGTGCCGCTCGGCGTTCCAAAAAGTCGACCAATAAACAAAAATAGCCGGTGTTCTGAAACCGTTGACAGCGCAAAAACAGCACTGGCGCGCCACAAAAAAGGCAGTCCTGCAGCGGCCGGCAGGGAAGGGCGACTACGTGCGGGATAAACGAGCACGAGAAAAAAAAAACACCGTGCGAGCCCCGTCCTGCTGTCCCAAAATAGAAAAAACATCTAGGGACTCACACTTGCGAAAATGGCTGATCTGTTTGCCGATGATGTCAGCTTGGGTTGCGCAAGCAACTGGCCGCCCTTCATAAGGGCGCCCCCGTGCCCCCCACGAATGCTCACTTTTTGGAAAGAGAAGGCCACACCCCCCAACCTGTCTTCGCCACGAAAGACACCACCAGACCCGGCCGCCGTTCAACCATGTTGATTTGTGACTGGAAGTCGTAAGTTTCGTTCTCCCCCTCGCTCTTCCTCTTGCTGATGAAACAACCACCGTAGGGTGCTTTCGTGGCGTCAGCGGGGACGACATCCCAGATAGCCTCCTTCGTCAAAATCCAAGTCTTATACTTCCTTCGTCGGTTTTTGTGGTCTCCTTCTTTCTCCCCTTCCTCTTGCCTTTTTTACGGTGGTGGTTGTCGGGAGACTGAATGTGGGGCTGCAATTACTCTTAGCCCGTTACCGAAGTAACCACGCTATCTGCCTTTTTGTGGGCAGCATTCAATGTGGTGGTAACGGGCGTGGCGCGCAAAGAATGTCATGTGTCGCTCTTTCCTGTACTGGGTCTCTCTTCTCCTTTGTTCACCGGCTCTGCTGTGGTGTTGGATTTCCTTTCGAGGGGATCCACTCTGCACAGGCTGGGGGGGCATGGGGGGGAGGGACTCCTGGTCAGGGGGGCGCGCTGACATTTGCGCCATCCCTCCCAATCAAAAAATTAAATAAAAAAATTAAAAATTAAAAATTAAAAAATTTTTAAACGTTTGTTCACCAGCAGCAGCACCAAGAGCCCGAGATCATTTCAAGCCAAACTCATCGACTACACGTTAACAAAAATACAAAAAAATGAAGTATATTTAGGGGAAGCAAGTGACACAACTGAAGGGTTGAGCTGTAAAACATTACGGACACGTGTGTGTTGCTTTCATTCGGGGAGAAGCGAGTACTTTGCTGTGGACGCGATTTTGCCCGAGTTGATGCTGGGCAGGATCGAATCGGGGTCCTGCTCCACCAGCATATAGTGATTGCTGCGCTTGCGGCGGCGCATGTAGTAGAGACCGACGAGGACAATGATGGCGATGACAACGATCGGGATCATGACGGCCCATATGATCGTGTTGGTGTTGTCGGGGCCCTGCACATTGAGGTCGTACGGCGTGCCGACGAGCGGTGTGCCAGAGATGTCGATGTAGATCTTGTACGAGCCAGCTTGATCATCGGTGGGCACAAACGACACAGAGTACGTGCCGTTGTTGGTGTCGACGACCGTGGGTACGATCTTGGCCTGCGTCGACCCGGAGTTGTCGTTGACCACGTTCACGACAACAGAGTCGCCGCCCGTGGTCGCCACATTTCCATACTGGTCAACGGCCTGCACAAGGAAGAAGACAACACGGCCAGACTTGGCGGAAACAAACTGGTCCTGGTACATCGCGGGGACGCTTGACTTGACCGGATCGGCGGGGGCAGAGTAGACAATGGAGCGCGAGGGCGATCCCACGACGTTGACGCCTCCGGAAGTCACAGACACTTGGTACGTGCCCGACGTCGTCACATCGTAGACCAGCGTGATTGTGCCGTCCTTGTTGTCCACTTGCGAAGTCGTAGCAGCGGACGGGCCGGTGACTTGCAGCTGGAAACCAATATATATTTTTACGAGAACGGAGGCATATCCAGCAACATACCACGAGCTGGAACGTTGTCGGTGGAGACGTCTTGTACAGATTATTGAAGTCGTCGACGACTTGGACGTTGACAAGCGAGGGCACACCCGCAACTGCGGAGCTGAGACCACCACCTGTTGCAATACACGCGCCTGCACTAGGATCTGTGGGCTGGACGGTGATTGGGTAGGGTGACTAAACGAAGAAACGCGTTACGAAAGAACACAGCAAATGAAATGGCAAAGTACATTGGCAACGTCGGCGTTGCTCAGCAAGACGCCAAGCATGAAACTGTCGGCCTTCGTGATCGTGACCAAAAACGAGTACTGGCCATTCAAGTGATCTGTTTTTTTTTTTTGTTTTTTTTTTGAAAGCGATTAGAGTCGAGTGTGAAAAATCATGTGTGCCTCGTACCAGTTGCGGCGATGGTTGTACTGTTGACCTGGGGCAACGCAGTCACGACAAAATTATCACCGCCGGTTTCAATGGCGTTCTTGTATTGGTCCATGGCGTTGACAATGATATTCACCGGCAGGCCCGCGACTACCGAATTTCCCGCTTGGACAACACCCGTAACAAGCGAGGACGAAGCAGAAGCACTCGCGGGAGTAACGGTGATTGTCTTGGGGAATGAAGGGACCATAGAGCCGTCAACCAAAACAGTCAATCTATACGCTTGCTTCTTGGTTCCCGTGAAGGAAATGCGAACTTTGCCTTGGCCTATCAAAATACTCACCTGATTAGAGAGAGCGCGAGAGAGACACGCTTTTAACAGAACAGACGTACCAATATCTGTGACAGGTCCAGTAACGTCGTCGCTTCCAACCTCAGGGCCAGAAAACGTGTAAGTAAAGGAGCTTGCCACGCTGCCCGACGTAATGACGTTGTTGTATTGATCATAGGCCTAAACGGAAAACTAAGCAAATAGAGAGCAATTTATGAAAGTGTCAGTGCCTGCAATTCGACGGTCAAAGGAGTTCCAGCCGTGGTAGTGGAAGGCGGTGACATGATAACCAAAGAGTTGGCAGGCACGTCAGGGTTAATCTGGACGTTCAGTGGGCCACCACCCTGGACGACCTGACCATTAATCTGGATCGTGAGCGCATACTGCGTTGCAAAAGTCGCACTATAGGTCACAGTGTACGATCCGTCGTTCTGCAAAACGAACGTACCATGTTCAGCCAAGAGGAACCATAACAAAAAAAGTGCATACGTTGTCGACAATGCTGGACTGGGTACTCGCAGCAGGAGAAAATGCGACGGTGACAACGTCACCGCCGACAATCATGTTGTTGCCATACTGGTCCACGGCGATGACAGTAAAGGACAGAGGTATTCCGGCGGTGCCGCTTGTGGTCTGGCCGCTCAGGATCGAGTTTGCGCCACCCTTTCCAAGATATTTGAAGCTCCAGTTGAAGACCTTTTGTGCCGGGTCGGACGATCCTAGATGGCGTCAACATTTTGCAATCATTATCAAATGGGTGGCATTGCGCAGCAACGACATACCACTGGTGGTGGCGGTGAAACCAACGTAGGCAAGATTATTGGAGCCAAACGAGATGTACTGCAGTAGATTAAAATTCTGAATCACAATGGCATCGGGGACGCCAAAGGCAGCGACCACCAAATTGTTGGGTGTACCAGGCGCTGGATCGTACGTGATTGTGACGGTCTGCCTGCGATATATTGAGAAGGAGAGTACGTAAGATGAAGGGCAAAATCATAATAGGCTACCTTTGTCCACAAGCAGTCAGGGAAGTTTGTGTAAACCGTACATCCGTTGCCCTCTCAGTGGCATTGAGGATACCACCGTGACTATCAGGAAGGTGAAGTGAGAGATGAGGGGCCCTCACCAGACTCCCGTTGTCTGCGACCAGGTCATTACAATTTGTATCATTGCATGCACGCACTACATACATGTATCCGTCAGCGCATTTGCGATGCAATCGATCTCAAGGGCAATGCCGTTCCCGATGGTACCATAGCCAAGCTGCTCAAAACGACCACCCAGGGCTTCCGTTCCGGAATTCTGGATGACAAAGGCAACGCCCTGACGACAGTGTTAGCACTCTCTACCCCAGCCGCACTCCTTACCTCAGATGAGTTGTTGGCAGTATAGCCAGTTTGGAAGTCAAAGGTGACCTCGAAACCGCTCACCAGCACTTGTTGGTAGTACCTATTCCAATCGGTAAAAAAATAATAACTTGGTTCGCTAGGGTGTTTACCAGGCGGCGTTGTTGGCACCGCTTTGACTGGTCAACAGCAAGTTTGTGCCGTCGAGACCCACACTGCCTCCTTGAGTGATGATGGTACTATCCAGCGCGCCGAGAAAGGAGGTGAACGCAAAGGACGCTGACGACACACGCACCGAGTGACGCCAGAATTTTTTTTGTTTCACAAACAAACGTCAGTACCGCCCACCACCGACCATGTCCTTCCCTTCCTCCCCCCCTCCTCCTCCTCCTCCTCTCTCTCCCTCTCTCGTGTCCTGGGTTGAAAGTTACCGGGGGCTGCCGCGCGAACACTCGCAGCCACGCACAAAGCGACGCCGAGGGCAAGTGCTCCAGATGGCCACATTTTTTGAAATGCGTTTCCCATATACAAATTTTTTATTTTTCCGATCGCTGGCGTTTGGACGCATGGACGCCGTCGATTTCGTCGCCGAGGTCGCCGTGTTCGTCTTCGGACAGTGCACCGTCCTCCTCTACGTCGGCCGCATCGTCCTCTTCGGGCTCCTCCCCTTCTTCGAGGTCTTGGACAGGATGCTTGCGTTTCCTGCCTGCGGATGTCGACGGGACTGCAGTCGATGGAGGGGCTGATGGCGCGTCAGAGATCTCGCCGTCCTCCTCTTCAGTGTTCACGTCGCTGATCGTGCTTGCGGGCTTCGTTTTGTCTTGTTGCGGTGTTTGGACTTTAGTTTGCCCTGGGACGCCGCGTTTTTGAGGCTGCGGTTGCTGCGACTGCTGCTGCGGTTGCCGGCGGCTTTGACTAATAAATAATTGATTGAGTAAAACCAAAGAAGGTTTTAAAAAAATTTTTTTTCCAAATAGATAAACAAATAAATACCCCTTTGTATGCTGTTGCTGTGGACCGCGTCGGGCTCCAAAGGAAGAGGGGATAGGG
>Ga0302230_10001269_pt1 | contig 16910 bp, 27 predicted proteins | sample II_Palsa_N2_1_FD_193523 | JGI IMG/M metagenome (GOLD analysis project Ga0302230, IMG submission 193523) | Peat permafrost microbial communities from Stordalen Mire near Abisko, Sweden - II_Palsa_N2_1 | ecosystem: Environmental > Terrestrial > Soil > Palsa > Peat permafrost | place: Sweden... | reverse complement strand
TCAATTCGCTGTGCTAGATTGGCTAGGAATCGTCGCCATTTGCGTGACGGGAGCGTGGTTGATCCTGTTCCGAAAGTGGCGGTAAACGAAGATCAGGAAAAGCCGTTCTGCTCGGCCCGCAGCAACGTCCCGCGCCAATCCTGAATCTGCATGAACAGCTCTACCTGGCAAGCCAGTTGTATGCGTGAGAGCCTAGAGATGTCCAGTCGGCCGTGGAAAATAGGCATCCGACGATGCACGCCGTTGTGGGAAATCATTAGGGAGGTAATGGGGCATCAAATGGAGCCAGGAGCCAGTACGGTGCCGGCACGAGGAAAACCGGGAACGTGATCGTGGAAAGTCAAAAGTCATCTATGACATTGGGCGAGTGGTGCATCCTGGCAATATAGGAACCGGGAATTATCCGGCAAAGTTTGACTGCTATGCCGGCACCGTGCCGGAATAGAACGAGGGCTACTCCATGAATAAACGGGCGGGCGAGACGGTTGACCAGACCGTCGAGGAAATCGCTGAAACTATCGTGCTTGACTGGGGTTTGTGCTTCGGTGACCATGATCGTGCCGTTGACGCGGTTGCAAAAGCGCTTGGCGCCGAGCGGTCACTACGGATTAAGGCGCAGCAAGAGCTTCGGCGTGCGATGACGGTCACCAGTCGCTTGCGGTAAGGGCGGCCAAGGTACGAAAACAGGGGGATGTGTTGGGCAGTTCGGACGCATGCGTTACCAAAGGGAAAACTAATGAACGTGAAAGAGAACAACGTTTGGGTCGAGCGGTCGGTTATTCTGGTAATCATCGCCGGGTTGATAACGTGGTACGTGCTGCACACTCCGCCGGAGGTGCCTGTGCTAAGCGCCTATGTCACAGAGACCTATGGGCCGTTGTTGCGGTCGGAAAGCGTCAGCGAACTTCGCTGGCGCGACCGAGTGTTCGGTATTTGGCGCCAAGTGAAAATTAGTTCCGGCGGCCGGACATCTGACACGTCCTATTTGTGTTCGGGATACCGATGTAATGAAGAAAATCTTGTATTTGGTGACTTGTTAATCAAGAGAGTGGGAGATCGCTACGTGGCGTATGCCAATGTCGACCAGTCCAAGGCTTCGGCTGACGCTGCAGAGTCGCAGGCCGCTTGGCTGATCGAAGATATCGTCTCCGCACAAGAAACACAACAACAGCGGGCAAGGGATATCGCAGAGTCGTGGAAAAAATGAAACTCGACTAGCGCCGCGCCGGGCCGGGCGGCCGGCCGGCCACCCGAGAGATCCCTTGATGCGAGTGTGTTGTGCCGACCTCGTTTCTGGCCATCGCCAGCCGAATGTCGCGATCGCGCCGGCGAGTAAAAGCTTTTCGCCCCAGGTTGTATTATTCCGTCCTTGTCCATAATCCCAAAGAAGATGCCCGCGATTGACCTGAACCTGCCTGCTTACACTGTACTCGCAGCCGAAGAGACGGCCAGCGACTACGTGTCGCGCGTGGAAGTCTCACAGGCGCCAAGTTTCTGTCCGAATTGCGGATCCGACCACCTGGTTGGTTTCGGCCATCGAGAACAGCCTGTGAAGGATCTCCCGTTCCGGGGCAAGCGGGTAGTGATCTACGTAAGCACGCGCAGGATGCTGTGCAGGACCTGCGGCCGGACATTCAGCGAGCAGCTGCCCGACGTCGACAAAAAACGCGCCATGACGGCGCGTTTGGTGGGATGGATCGGGCCACAGGCGGTCAAGCGCACGTTTTCGAGCATTGCCGAGGAGGTCGGCGTCGTCCCGGGTACCGTGCGAGCGATTTTCCTCGATTATGTGCGCGAGCTGGGGGAGCGGATCCGTTTTGCAACGCCCCGATGGATGGGCATCGAAGAGATGCATGTGATCCACCCGCGTAACATGGTCACGAACGTTGAAAGCTGCACCACTGTCGACTTGCTACTCGATCGGAGCAAAGGCAGCCTGTCTCAGTTCCTCCGTTCGCTCGCCGATCCGGACGCCGTGGAATATGTCGCTATGGATCTATGGCTCCCGTCTCGCAATGCTGTCCGAGCGGTTTTGCCGGCGGCAAGGATTGTCGTGGACGGGCGCCACGTGGTGCGGTTGGCGGACGAGGCGGTGGACTCGGTATGGAGCGCGACCGCGCAGGGGTTTGAGGGCCCTCGCCGACGCAATATGACGCAGATTCGGGGCCTGTTGACCAGGCGTGAAGGTGACTTGAGTGAGCAGGAGCGGCTGTTGCTTGCCGATTTTGCTCGATCGTCCCCGGTTATAGGCGAAGCATTTTGGCTGAAAGAACGGTTCTGGGATATCTACGATGCCGAAACGCCGGCCGCGGCATGCTCGGCGTACGAGGAATGGAGCCAGGCCATCCCGAGAGGCCTCCGTGCTCACTTCAAGCCCATCATCAAAGCTTTCGAACAGTGGATGCCGGAGATTTTGGCGTACTTCGAGCATCCGGTTGCGAACGACTATGGCAACGCCGTGAATGAATTGCGTGGCGTGGTGAACCAGCTCGGCCGCGGCTATAGCTTCGAAGCGCTTCGCGTCCAGATGCTTTATTCGGAAAATGCATTAAACAGCCTGGTCAACGGATTCGCGGTGGAGAGACGTACTCGAGCGCCGCGTGAAGCGGTCCCGCTCGCCGGCGTGGACTTGACACTCCTGGCCCGGCTGATCGGGACGGGCGAGATATGAAGTGCCGTCGCGTTGAGCAAGTCCGAGGCGGCGCCGGCTGAGAGGGTATTGCAAATCTGTACGGTCCATGGTGCGGGCAGCGGGCGGCGCGGTATCTTACGACTGGTTTCAAACGCCGGCGCCGACCACCTCGATCTGATATTCTCGAAAACGCTCAAAATCCATTGTTCGCCCTGTAGTCCTTGGTGCCATCGCTGCCGGCTTGCCCTTTCGGTTTAGTCTTACGTTTACTCAGTCCCCAATATCTACTCGGAAGTGTATTTAACGCTCAACCGTGTCACGATCGCGTCAATGATAATTGGCGCGTCAACCTACTTTGGCAATTCAGGCTGGTACGAGAGGAATATGCCAGCCAACGAACGTTGCACGGCCGCGCGCCTCTTTCATTTTATGGCTCCTGTGATCATCAAAAATGAACCAATCTCCAGCACATGGTGCGTGGCGCACACCATCTTGTGAAAAAATCAATCCATCGTTGTGTAAAACAACCATTAGCACAAACCCACCACCATCGGTATGCGGGTCGACGCCGGCTGTCACCACCAGTTCGTGCGGAATATTCGAGCGTCGGTAGCCAAGATCTGACACGTCGGGTAACCAAGCGGTCCCGCCCCGTTTAGCCCATATTGGAATTGCGTAGGTCTCAACCGATTCACCGGAAAACTCTTCTTTCTCCGCCGCGGTGAAAAATTCTTCGGAGAGCTTCGCCGCGTTGCTGGTTATATGGTCCGGCATCACTATAGACCCCAGTATTGCGCCCGGCACGACCGTCGTCATTGAGCCAGCAGGCGCTACGCGGCGACGTGGAATGTCCTGAGTTTTTTGCACGATTTTTCCTATTGGTTTTGAGCAACTGCTTTGAATACTTGGCCCTTACCACTGCCACCGCAATGCAAAGGCCCTGCGGATTACCGTGTGGAACATGGGACATGGCTGGTGACGGCCTTGTATTCCGCTGCCAGCTGTGACCGCATCTTGCGAGTCGCCCAACCCGACGAGTCGACAAAGCCGAACGTGAACGCTCGTGGCGAGCCGACGAACCATGCCCAAACAGCACCCGGGCCGTGAAGGTCACTGACCGGCACGCCCGTGGCACATTCTCGTTCAAATGTTTCCGAAGGCTGAATCAAGGCACGAGCGCCGTTGAACTCTTACGCTCCGAACTCATAGCGCAGGCGGCTGTGGACACTAAAAACCCGGCGGAGCACATCACTCGGATTGCGTAGTGCGGGCTCATTGCGCCTATTGGCATCCAGTGCGGGTACGATTTCCACACAGATTTCCGTTTTTTCACTTTGCACGGGTAGATCCTATCCACACGTTTGTCCGGATAGCTTTTTAAAGCTTGAAACCATCATGACTTAGGTCAATAACTAATGCGCTATCGACGCGGCTTTTGCCGATATATGGGGTGGCCCACTTCCGCCGTTGCAGCGGCGATCGCTTCGCGCATGCTCGTTCATGTCGCCGCTTCCACGCGCGCGCCAGTCCCTGCATGTCACGATTGAATATCGTGAACAACCGGAACTCGGCACCGCAATAATTGCAATCTGCATTGCCGGTGTTGTTGGTCCCCATCGTCAATTACCCCTTGTCTACCGCGATTTTCAGCCGCACCGGTTTTTCTCGCAACCTATAAGCAATCTTCCAACGATCTGTTTATAAAGATGCTCGTATCGACAGAATTATCTGGGGGATATCCGGATTATTGTGTGGAAATCACTATTCCGGCTCACGCGTAATGAGCGCGGCTTTGGGTCGGAACAACTCCCAAAATGGTGCATGCGCTGGTCGCTAACCTTCCACTGCCATCTGGTACGGCAAGTTGTGTCCACGAGGTCACCAGCCTTGTGTCCGCGTCAATCCTGCCACTTTCCTGGCCGCTCTGACCGGGTATTGAATTGCGGGACGGTGATCCGCTCCGCGCGCGGTTCGGGTGGTTACTTATCGACGGCCAAGGGCATCGCCAGCAATTTCGACCAACCGTGAAGCACACTTGTCTTCCGACAGGCTAGGGAACTCGGGAATGTGTTCGCCGGCGCCAGGGTGCCCGCTGTTCCAGATTTTCTCGAGAGCGACTTTCATCGTGGAATAGGACGGCGCGTGTGCATGGTGCTTGTCACTGAAAGCACCACAACGCTCCTTGACGGCGTCCGCTTCGTCATTCCACTCTCGGACGCGGCCGGGCCCCCAGTTGATCGGCAACGGATCACGATCCTGGAAATGCGCGTCTGGTCTGACGTATATCAAAAGAGCGTCGGTGTAGCCAGACGGATTCAGGACTGTGTATGCCTGAAAGGGATAGCGGCCACGGCAATCGGTGGCGCAGACCGGTAGGGCACTCTCGCCTCTGTCAATCAGGATTTGCAGATAGGCGTGAAATTCAGCAACGGTGTACGTGCGAAGTTGGATGGTCATAGTTGTTCTCAGCCTCTGTTAGCCCGAGGTGGGGTTGTGGGCTATCCACTGTTTGATAATGCACGCAATGCACGTCTTATCAAGAGGCGCGTCAATCACGAAAAACGAATACATTCAGAAAGTTTGTAACAGCATTGCCGGTTTTTCGTTGCCACTGCCATCTCTCAGTGTGGGCATCGTGCCCACTGGAGATGACGATGAAAAAATTCTGCTTGTTGTGCTTTGGTCTGCGTACCAGATGAGCTACTCGATGAGTTGCTCATACTGCCAGGCGTGCGCCTGAATCGAGTTTCGTCTGGAGTCGTCAGCGTGCATTTCGACGGCACCGAAGCTGAACTGCATGTGCTTCTTGCCGCTACGCCGTGGTCTGCGTTCGACGTTCTCGTTAGCGAAAGCCGCACATACCGATTGCAATAATAAGGGACCTAGCACCATGAAGCTTTCGAACCGAAAACGACGCCAGCGCCATGACCTCGCATTGCTTCCGCCGGACAAGCGGCGAGAAGTCATCGCCTTCTTTCAGCGCGGCTGCATTGCAAAGGAATGGTTTGAGCGTAAGCCTGCCTCGCCGAAACACATCCGGCGTTTGTTCGCTGCCTAGCCAATGCAGAATGAGAAGCCAATGATGAAACGGATTGTTGCCACAGCCATCTTCTGGACCGTCGCCGCTGCTGTGCATGCTGACGCCGCGATGGGATCGCGACAGGACCTTGTTTCGGGTTAGACGTTCCGATGCGAAGGCTACTTGAGGCCGGTCGCAGTGCTCCAAATTCGCGACGGTACGCCGATCCAGTGCGTCGTACTCAATGACGTTTGGTCGATGGGATCAGGCGTCGTAGTTATCCCGAAGAAGAGCCGACTCTTCGGCTGGAAGAAAGGGTCGTCCATCGAGTGGACCTCATGGACTACGCCGGATCGTGTTTTCGTTGGGGATGCCACCTTGCACGGCACGGCCGCGGTATCGGAGATTGATCCAGGCTCAGATTCCTACGCTGTAGCCGTGGCCTGCAACATATCGGTGCCCGAAAGTGAGCGGCATTAACACCTCCTGAAAGTGGTCGAGTTTGCCGAGGATGCTACTTGGGCGTCACCACCAGCCTAGGTCTACGATATTTCCAGATGACGCTCGAGCAGATTCGTGCCGGCGACGTCGGTATAGAAGGGTATCCGTATAGAAAAACTCGCCTCTGGCCAGCGAAAGTGAGCCGGCACAGTCAACGTTAGCTGTATTCGGCGAGCTCGCTTAGAAACCAAGCCGTCGGAGCCAAGCTGACACTTGTCGAAAAGCATCGACCTGTACCTGCTCGGCGGTCATGTTGCCGAGACCTGCAGAGTCGCGTAGAAAATAACGGACAGTGGTCGGTCCATACGCCTTCTCACTGCTGAATTTTGACGCGATATGTCGATATCCTTCCACGGCGACAGGATCCTCCAGTAGCGGGCGGCAAGCCTCGACCAAAGCATCGAGCCCACCATCGAACTGGCGCACGGAAAAATAAATGTCGTAGGCATCTTTCTTTTTGTCGCGGCCGATCAGCGCGAATCCCTTCATTACCAGGAGCGCGGGAATGCTCGCGACTCGCAGCTGGACAATATTGGGGCGCCCATCTGGCATGTTGCCATCGAAAGCATGTTGGACGTAGGAATGCATGGCCACTTCTGCGCCGTCTGCCTTTTGAACCGCAAAATTCGCCAGCAGAGGAGGTTTGTTGCGCACGAACTGTGCGGCGCGAGGCATGAGAAAGTCGATAATGACGGGAATGGGTTCGCCGGCGTCGATCTGCACCGTGCGGCGCAACTGGAACATTTTCATGTCTTCGGTACCGCGGTGATATCCCGCGCTTTCCAGTACTTCGATCAGGCTCTTGTAGTCACCATCCCCCAAAGCTTCGGCGTCGAGGCAGATATCGATGTCCATGGTGCCGATGTGGGTCGGCACTGCGTTGGGCAGCAACAGCCATGGAACAGACCCTCCGATCAAGACGAAGCGGTCCCGGTAGCTACCGAGCACCTGGCCGAGTTCAAGTAGCACCGAATAGACGGCGCGTGTGCCGCGGTCCTCATAGTCGTTCGCGGAGTTGGACTCCATCATGGCTCAATGGTAAGGAGGGGGGTTATTTGTTCGGCCCGCCAGTGCTCGGCGGCTTCTGCGCCGCGTTCGCCACTGCCTAATAGATCAAGGTAGGTCTGTATCACCCCCGTGGCTTTCAGGTTGAAGCCCAGATCCATATTCTCAAGCCAAAAGGTATCGTTGCTGGCGCCGTAAATTGACACGTTTTCGCCCCGCATAGTCGGTGTGATCTGCAGGTGGTGTTCAAGCAATTCGAGGCCGGCGGCATCAGCATAGAAAAATTCGCCAGCGACTCGGGCGAAAGGCGCGACGCGGCGAGCAACGGAGTGGCCCGCTAGTAGTAGTCGAGCACCGGAGTTGGCCGCATCAGAAAAAGCGCTTACGATGGCCTCCTCGAGTGCTGCGCCGTGCTTGAGGGTATGGCCCAACATCAGCAGCTCGGTTGGGCGTTGTCCCTCATAGTGCCAAGCGTCCAGCAATGCCTCGGGGTTGGTGAGCCGGAAGCCACCACCTACTTCGGGTACCGCCCATTCACGGTCGATTAGGGCACGGCGGATCTTGCTGACCTGGCCAGCGCTAACGCCAGTTTGGAGAACCAAATCGGTCACCTTCCATACAGAGCGAGGTGAGTGCAACAAGAACTTGAGGAGCCAAGCCGATTTGGGGAAAAATAGTGAGCGCTGCTCGCGCTTTCTCGAAAATGGGTCGTGATCGGTTTTGTCGATCTCTAGATGGAAGCGCGGGAAAATAATGCGGGTGTTACCGGCAAAGTCCAGCCAGCCCATACCATTTTCAGCAAGGATCGCACGTGAGGTAGAAGAAATGAATGGTGCCACCACGATGCCGCGCATCGCGGAGGAAGATCGATTGATATTTTGGTCGAGATGGAGGGCGGCTAATCGCATATGGCGTGGCTGCCCGGACGGCTTACACTCCACCAATAAGTAGTGAAGCTCGTCGCCCACGCGAAATATGGCGCTGCCGTCGATATCACCGTTGGTGTTCTGCTTTCCCTGTTGAATCTGGATGTCGCTCACGATCGGCGAGGAGTTGAGCAAGTCCCGCAGCCGGTCTGGCCACATCTCTAGAGGGATCGGTTGCAGCACGAAAGTGGGGAACGCAGTATTCATAGTTTGGTGAAACCGGCTCTTATAATGAAAAAATGGGTGAATTCATTGGAAAATACAGTTTCACCATTCGGTGAATATATCATTTCAGTGAAAAAACTGGAAGTGTTCACTGTAGGAGGGGCTTTCACCGAGCGGTGAAACTGGCAAAAATAGTGAATGTGCCACTCTCAGGGCTACGTTATTCCGCCCTGGTTGCAGGCGCTGGTGCTGCGGCTACCGTAGCCCTAGGTCACCGCCGAAGACGGGATAAAGCTGCGGGGTGCATGTGTCGGGTTGATCCCGACGTCGATGGATCCACCTAGAAATGCTTGCACTCGTCACTGGGCGAGGAGATGGTCGTAATGGAGGCCAGGGTGGAGGCCTCAGCATGCTCATGTCCGTCAATGGCGAAGTCTTGTCCTGTGGCCACCGGCCGGCTAGAGCGGGCGTACGCTATTTCCCTTGCCGCCGGCTGGTGAGCCACCGATCGCGTTCAAATGAGAGGAGCAAATCCTAAGCCGGTAGCTTGCCACGTCTTGGCTGAGGGACTACTGTCCAGGGTCCGGCGGGTCCGGCATAGTGTTCCGCGGGCCCTACAATCCAAATTACGCTGGGCAAAATGGGGAAGATGTCGGGAAATGACCCCAAAAAAGACCAAAAAAAACCCCGGAAGCCAGGGTTTTTCGCACTCAGTACACCCTTCAATGGGGCGGCTGATCGTCAGTGATTGACGAAGATCAGCGTAAGGATCGCTCCGATTCCCGCGATGGCGGCCACCACACCGCTTGAGATCGACACGAATTTACGCGCTTGATCACGGCTCCACGTGTGTACGGTGCCATTTTTCGTCAGAGTGGTCATAGTGGCCCCTTAACTCAGAGTTTTTAGATGTACGCCAATGAAGACGGCGCCGGATGCGATGGCTACTATTATAGACCCAGAGAGCCTTTGCGGTCTATTGGTCGAATTATCTGCGGTGACGGCGCCGCCGGCGGCGATAAACATGGCAGTTATCATGATAACCGCGTCGAATGCCAAGAGAATCCCGACCCAGTGGTATACGTGGTTCTGGACGTCCATGTATTCCCACGCTTCGTAGATACTCGCGGCAGACCAGGCAAGCGCGAGCCACCCGAGTTGCCCGTCTTGAATTGTCGTTATGACACGCGTTCGCTTTTTTTCAGCATCTTGGAGCGGCATCAACCGGGCCAATAAGAGCCCAGCCGGCGGCAAAGTCACTGGCACGAAAATATTGATCCCGATCCAGCCGATATTGTTCCAGACCAGAGAAAGTATTTTCCAAATTTGATCCAATGACGGCCCCTTGAAGTGTGTGCTAAATCGAAATCGTCGATCTGGACGGTGAAACGCAGTCGTCAGGTCCAGACGCCCAGTCTACTTCCGTGGCAATTATCGCTTATAGTGTAATTGTACCGACCAAATGCCATAGTCGAGCTACGCTACCGCACGTGAGCTTGCCCAAACGATTTGAGGATTTCGGTCCGGTCGGCATCGGTGTCGCGACGTTCTGGTTATGTCCATCGATAACCAAGATGCGCCGACGGGCGGCGCAGGTGTCCCGCTAGGGCATATCTGGCGATCCCGCAGTCACTATTTCGGCTATCCGGAATAACGTGTGGAAACGCCATGCCCTGGTACATCTCATTTTTCAGAGATATTGGCTATCCGGATTAAGTGGTGGAAATCACTTCGTCGCCGTACGCACAATGAGCGCAGTTTTCAGTAGGAACAATTCCCAAAAAGCCGGATGCATGCGCCGGTCTCCCGCTTCCCACTGCTGCCAAGTGCGACATGTTGTGTGTAACAGGGCGGCTGCGGCTGTTTGCGATATTCCGGCTGACTCGCGTGCAGCGCGAATCTCGGTGGTAGCTGGATTGGACGAAGGCCCTTGCGGGCCTCTGTTGGGATGGTTAGGCATTTTCAGATTCACATTCGACGAATCCGACATATTCGCAGTCACGCTGGACGGCCTCGATTACGTCCCGATTCTGGCCGTCCTGCACCACAGCTACTGCCTCGCCGCCGTTGACATCGGCGCGGTACACGTCGTAGCCAGAAACCGTCGTGCGCGGGTTACGGGTATGTTCTACGTAGTTCCGGCCATGCTCGCCAATGGACGCGTCCAACATTCGCGCCGCATCCGCGATACTTGTAATCTCGCTTTGGCGACCAGCAGCGAAATCAGCGGTGTCGCCAAAAATGTAGCCGGAATTGCTATCTATGAGGATGTAGCGTGCCATGTCGTGTCTCGGTTCTGGTTAAAGGTATTGGCGAGTCGTAGCAGGCAATTCGTCCCACTTCGCATAGTGCGTAGATCCCTGAATGCCTTGCCATGTGATGCCAACATTCGCGCCCGGAGTATCACGGACCTGCGCGACGTGAACTGACCAGCGATCTTTCGCGATCTCGTACGCTTGCGCTTTGGTGAGCGGGATCATTGACGGCACGTTGAAGTAGAGTTCTTGGGGCATTTTATTCTCCAGCCCCTGTTCCCGAGGCGCGGTAGGCAGTGAGTGCCGATGAATTTAATTATACGCGCATTGCGCGTATTTTCAAGAACTATTTTCAACACGATAATCCGAAGTCATGTGTAACATGGCACCGGTTGTTTGAGATAGATACGCACGGTAACCATTTATTTCATGTCAGTTGCCGTATTTGCTGAGGAATATATTCAAGCTCTTCTTTAGCGCCGACAATAACGTAACTGCTGTCTCCCGAGGTCGCGTAATTAAGTGCGATTGCCGCAGCACCCCCAGGATCACTTGCTGTCGAATACAGCGTCCGTCCGGCACCGGCTAGCTGGATTTCATACTCTCCAAGTAGCGATCTGCTTGCGACGATTGTGATTATTCGCATGTTTATGACTTTTTAATTTAGTCGAATGCTGGGAGTGTATCGACGTCGAAATCTGTGACAGTGAGGACGCACGAAGCACCTTTCCCATCCACGCCTTGATCCGCTGAAATCGTTGCTGTGTATGCTGAGTCGCCATGCGCGAATGCCCATTCTGCTTTCTCAGCATGCGTAGCGAAGATCGACTCGACGCAATTTTCTTCTTTTCGAATGCTCACGATCGCTGCGTAGTTTTTAAAGTTTTCGCGAAGGAACGCAGTCAGTTTCGCCTTTCCGGCTTCATTGATGTTGTAGATCGTGGTCATTTCGTCTCTCCGGTAGTTTGCTGATAAGGCGTTGTGTCGATGAATTTAATTATACGCGCATTGCGCGTAGTTTCAAGAACTTTTCCACCACTTAATCCGGATAGCCGAGATATTTTTCAAATTGATTCCGCCAGCAGCAAACCAATAAGTTGATTTAACTGTTGAGCGGCTTGCGTTGCCTGGCCCGCGACATCTTGAATCCTTGACGTGTCCGCCAACGACACCTTTTCAGCAGGGACCAAGTACAGCATCTTCAAGGCCATCTCAAGGGATGCTTTCGCCTCATCAATGCGAATTTGCTTATTCAAACTCATGACTTACCTTCTTTTAAGAATTGAGATTCCACATGTTATTCCGTTGAGCCACTATTTCGAGGTTCGGCGCGTGCGCGCCCGGTCCGAGGAATCGCATGTGCCTGCAGGGTCTGGGGCTCCGGCATGAGCTGCATACGTGTCGAACAGCGGTTTTAGCTTTTCGCGTAGACTCTTCACATGGACGCCGACCTGTTGCTTTGTATAACCGTAACGCTCTGCGGCGGTTGCCTGCGGCTCGCCCAGCACCAGGTGATCGTGAAGTGCCCGGCGCATCTTTTCTTTGGTAATACGAGTGGCACCCAGCATCGCGTTGAGCATGTCGGCGGTAAGTTGATAATTTGGAATATCCATTGATCCTAGGCCTGTGAGCGAGCTTATCCGGGGTGGCGAGGCGATATTGACGTCACGCACGCCACCAAGTGGTCCGGCTACGCAGCAAGACGGGCGTTGAATTTGGCATCTAGGCGCTCTTGTAGTTCGGCCATGTCTGCGGGCAACTTGACGTTGGCCAACAGCAACAGTCTCGCGGCCGTGCCTTTCACCCCGTCTGCCGTTTTCTGCATCTTGCCGAGCACCACGCACCGATTTTCCCACATAAGCGCTTCGCGGCGCGGATCGATCTTGGCCAGCGCGGCCATGGAGTCAAAATTGGCCAGATTCGGCTTAATGACGCCCTCGTCGGTGCGTCCGTGGTCGAAGAGATAGCCGGTGAACAGTGCCCGGCGGCCGAAGGTGCCCAGCGCTTCAAGCCAAACAGCGTGGCCAACGACGAATTGCTCCCGCACGTCGAATGCCGGTATTGTGCCATCGAGCATTTTCGCCCAGTTCGGAATGTGGCAATCGCACGCTGCGAAGAACGCCTCTAGGAACCGGTCGATTTCACGCAGCGCTCCCTCGCTCAGCTCGCCAATGTTCTTGGCGTTGACTCCGGTCAGGATCGACAGAAATTTTTTGAATGCGACGAGACTCCACAGCTTATGTGACTTGGCCGGAACCGTGGAATTCTCTACGTCGATGCGCGGGCCCACGCGCGGTAAGATGTCCATCACCGACAGCGCCCAGGCATTGAACGGATCGCGCCGATCGTACAGGGCGTTGATGGCCGACGACGGCTTAACCTGCTTGCCGTTGATGTCCGCGAACATCTGCTGCGACCGCGTGAGGCCCTGGTCAAAGAAGATCGTCACCGTGATGGTCTCTTCGCGCAAGGCTGGGGCGCGCGCGATCGCATGCTCGATACCGCGGCGCCGGTGCTGGCCATCATTGATCAGCAAAACCGCATCCATCGGGATGTGCAGCAAGCCAATGCGGCCGGCCGCACCGGGAACGGACACCGCCTCGAACGACATTTCTGCCGAGACACTGGCCGTGATCGCCGGCAGGACGTAATCCCCGGGATTGTCGACCACATACTCGCCGATATCCTCGGCGCGCCGCTCGTTGAGCACGCGTTGCGCCCGCAAGTGCGCCGGCACCACATCCTCGGCGTCAAACGTAAAGAGTTTCACGAGGGCGCCAAACGGTACCTGGGCGGCATAGTACGTCTGGCCGGCCTGGATGCCGGCGACGGCAGGGAAGGTGTAGGTGAAGTCGCTGCGCTCGGCCGCGACTTCGTTGCGGACAGCCTCGATTCGGGCCCGCCGCTCGGCATTGCCGATGCGATTGAGCTGGGCAGCATCCAGCTCGGCGCGAGCGCGGTCCTCGAATTGCGATCGCAAGTCAACCAGGGTGATCTTCAAGTCATCCAGTACCCAGGCCGTGTGCTCATCTGTCACCGGCGTGCTGCTCTGCCAGTACGGGTCCAAGACGCCCTTCATGGCGTGGATGGCATCGGCCTCGTATTTTTCATGTAAGTATTTTTCGACAAGCTCGGGGTGCACAGCGCCTTTGACGAGCGGCGTGTCGTGTTGCATCGCCGCGAACCCAGGCGTGCGCGGGGTGTGGCCGCCGCGGCGGTTGAGTTTGTCCGCATTGTCGCGCGCGGTCCCGCGCTCGGTGTGTCCGGAGAGGACTGTTCCTGGCGCAACAACATCTCCGTAACCCGGTGCGAAGGTTTGTTTCAGTGCGAGGACATAGTGGGTGATAGCCATGATGAGTATCTCAAAGAGTGTCGCGAGGCCAGGCGTTGACAGCGCGATGACAAGGGTATGCCATGGCTTAATCGTAGACCAGGGCTAATCAATGGTCAATAGATATATATTGACCATTGATTAGGATTCTGTGATGATGAAAGCTCACTCACACCGGAGACATCATCATGGGAACGCGTCGTGCCAACATACCTCAATCAGTTCGGCTAAAGCTCATGCAGGGCGGAACCATCGGCCAAATGGAAGCCCTGGCCGGCCTGCCCAGTGATCACGCATCCAGATTGGCTTTTTGGCTTGAATGCGACCGCACGGCGCGCTCGCGCAATCGGCTCCAGGTGCCGGAGCCGTTGGAGGTGGTGGCCGTTGCGCGCGAGCGGTGCCACGCGATGACGTACGCGCGCATCCAGCGCGGGGAATTGTGTTTGCTCTGACATGGGCGCCTTGATTCCGGGCTGCACTTCACTGGGCGTGTCCGTGCGCCAGCAGCGGTCGGATACTTTCCTATCCATTATTTGAACGAGATTTTTCGCCGTTCGACGGTTGCTCTAAGCCGTCTGATTTCACGCCGGCCCGCTTGAACCTTGGCGAGCATGCTAGCATTTTTTTTGGCGAGTATTTCGATCGCCAGTTTGGTAAGAAAGGCATGTTGCTCGTCAGGCTCTAACGGAAAATTCTCAATTTTTCCCAGATCCTTAAAGCCTTGTGTGGCCAAAAATTGAGTCGTCGAGGAACTGTTCGCTCCCACACCGATATCAACCTCCAGCCATTCCTCGCGAGGATGTCTTCGCTGCTATCCGCCAGCAGCGGATTGATTGTCACGCCGCCGATCCTATCGGAAATGGTTATACAGCAGTATATTTACGTTTTTCTGATTAGTCGCCGTAACACCGTCGTTGTAAAGACTCATCCGGTTCGTATGTCCAACCGCTTTGACCGACTTACATGTAGTCACGGCCACGGGGTCCATACGGCGTTGGAGGGGGGCAACCAAGTACCTCCAGCACATCGCTGTAATGAGTGACTACCCGCGGTGCGCCAGTCGGACTATTCGGGAGTGGCATCCAATCGTTGCGGTCTCGGCTGAACTGCAGCAACTCGCTTGTGCCGGTGGCGTTTGGCCATAACTGCACGACCCAGACCAAGTACACCTTGTAGGGCCTCTCGGGCGGGGGAGGCTTTTGTTCGCGACAGTCAATCCAGTTAATGTTGGTCATTGATTCCACGAAAACTCCCAATCTGTTTACACGCGATTTTCTGATTGTCCATTTTTGGAGCGGCGCGGACCGTGAGATCAGCTAAGAAATCCGGATACCCGAACACAAGATACGAGTATGCCCTGATAGCTATTACCCCGGAGCCGGAGGAGATACAGGAACCGGGCCAGCATACTGTCCCGCTGGCACCCAACAGTCCAAATTGCGCTGCTCGGGCGGCAAGCGGTCCCAAACGATATCTTTAACAAACAGTGCAAATGTTCGAAATGCTGCGTCTTCGCGAGGAGACAACAATTCATCGAACTGAGTGACTTCGTCGATCATTCTTTCAATTGGCGATAGACGTGCAGCTTCCCCGAGCTTCTGGCCGGTCAACCGAACAAAATTTTCAACAAACTCGTCGTGTAGGGCAGATCGGCGTAGGCAGTCTAAGTAGGTGATTTTTGGCATGAATTATATCGAAAAGCGACTTTCAACGTTGTACGGGTGATTGCAAGGAGTTCCCTGCGATCTTAGAGGACTGGTCGGAAGGCAAGCGCATTACCGAGAACCTAAAGAAAACAATACCGAGCAGAATAAAAAGGAGACTGACCGCTGCATGTACTACCGCGTGTGCGACGGAGTTACCCGCGACCTGAATGCGGTGGATTTTCCACGCCACGTCGCCGTCCAGCCATACCACCAGGGCGAATGCCAACATCATCACACCGGGGTGAAATTCATTAAACCGGAACAGATGGCGATGACGCCAAATCAACCAGTTCATCAAGGCGAAAAGAGGAATTGCCACAATGATGTCCCATTTCCCGTAGGCGGCATGCTTTCCGAGCCAAAGAAGATAGACGGAAAAACCTGTGCATACCCACTTGAAGGTGATTGTCAACCAGCGCTTTTTCCACCAGTCGCCTTGCAAGCAGGTTTTCAATCTGCGTAATCCCGATTTCACCCTCGCAGGCGTCAACGACGCGAGACCAAATATCTTTCTTCTCACAGCCGTGGCAATGTGCCCGGGAGGGCGCCCATTCCCGGAATCTTCCTGCAACGCGACAACAATTTGATGCAGCCAATGGACCATCACGTAACCGATGACACAGCAACCGAGCCCAAACAGCGCATGTTCAATGACCGAGACGGCATGTCGAGAATGAAACGCGGTTCTCACCGCAGCCCGGGCAACAACAACGGGCCGATATCCTTTGTGCGCGAAAATCCGCTGTTCGTCCGCGGCGTCCCCAACCACCGCAGTGAGCGCCAGCATCGCGCGGATTGCGTTAGCGTGTGACCAACGGATATGATTGTTAACGACGTACGACATGTGAAATTCTAGGATCCGAATGATGATGGAAGGGCGCTGCAGCGCCGAGCATACCTCAGGCGCGAGCCGGGAGCGATGGCGCCGCGATGCTAACACTCGGGGGCGGCACGTGATCGAAGCCCCGCTACGACGACCCTCGGACACTTTCAAATGCCGGCGACATCGAAAACCCGGGGAACGGGCGAAAGCGCTCCGCCGGCGGCCGCGCGTAGTCCAACATCCACTCTGCGCCGACCCAGCGCCGGGCGTTGATTTCGGCGGCCATTGCCGTTTTGAAGCTGCCCGAGAACGGGTCATAGACGAGAGCACCCGGCTCGGTCAGGAATTTCACGTAGAAGTCGGCAACCGAGAGCGGCATTACCGCCCCGTGCACCGGAAATCCAAGGCCAAGGGCATCTCGTCGAGCTCGCAGCGTATCCGCGCAACGATTTCCGCGCATCAAGATGTCCGCTGGGATTTTGCCTTCTGTCGGCGTCGAAAAATCGCCGGGCCTGGCGATATAGGCGCCATCCCCATATACCGCGTT
>Ga0302230_10001262_pt1 | contig 16956 bp, 27 predicted proteins | sample II_Palsa_N2_1_FD_193523 | JGI IMG/M metagenome (GOLD analysis project Ga0302230, IMG submission 193523) | Peat permafrost microbial communities from Stordalen Mire near Abisko, Sweden - II_Palsa_N2_1 | ecosystem: Environmental > Terrestrial > Soil > Palsa > Peat permafrost | place: Sweden... | reverse complement strand
TTGAGCTAAAAAAAATATATATATATTTTTCTTTTATCCTTTATTCTTTGGGGAGTAGTCGTCCGTCGAGTTGCCCGTGTACCTGAGCGAGGTCGAGCACCAGCAGATACACGATTGATGCATATGTGTGGCGATCAGTGTGGTGTGGTGTAAAAAAAATTTGTCTTATTTTTGAGCATGGCTCCGCCGACCGTTGAAGCGCCCGGCCTCCCAGTCGAGCACGACTGGGAGGAATTCCTGCAGAAAAAGTACGCAGCGGACGAGGCGGCAAAGAACGGTATGACAACGCCAACAAACGACCCGGAGCATGTGGTCACGCGTGGACCTTGTGATGCTAACCCCCCTCCCCCCCAACCTTTCCCCCCGTTTTTCCTCTGTGTGGTAACGTACGTGCAGCTGACGGTGCCTTTCAGCCTCACAAGAACAAGGAAGAGTTCCGCGACTACAAGAAGGAGGCGCGCCCGTCGGTCAAGGCGTTCTACAAAAAGAACCACGAGATGCAGGTTTGCCCCACCTCTTATCAAGCCTTTGTTGACCACCTGTTACAGACCCTCGATTTTGTCTTGGCCAAGAAGAAGCAGTTTGCCAACGTCAAGGAGAACAGCCGAGTGTCTATGGGCATCTGGGAGGCTCTGGAGTACCTGGTATGTTCTACGTCGATCACGCCGGTTTGTCCTGAAATATTGTATCGAAAGGACACCCTGGTCGACGACAGCGACCCAGACACGTCGATGACCCAGATTCAGCACTGCCTGCAAACTGCCGAGGCCATGCGCAAAGACGGTCAGCCTCGCTGGATGATCCTGACCGGTTTGATTCACGACCTGGGCAAGGTTTGCTTACGCTATTTCTTTTGGTTTTTTTTATTTTATTTTTATTTTTTTTATTTAACGTACCGTATCAAAAAGATCCTCTGCCTCTGGGGCGAGCCGCAAGAGTGCGTTGTCGGCGACACGTTCCCCGTGGGCTGCCAATACTCGGACCGCGTTGTCTTCCCCGAATTTTTCGAAAACAACCCCGATTTCAAGAAAGACAACCTGCAGACAGAGCTCGGCATTTACGAGCGTGGCTGCGGCCTGGACCGCGTCCATCTCTCGTGGGGTCACGACGAGTACCTCTACCACGTCGTCAAGGACTACATGCCCCTGTCGGCGTTGTACATGATCCGTTTCCACAGCTTTTACTCGTGGCACCGCGAGGGCCAGTACCAGCACCTTCTCAACGATCAGGATCGTGAGAACCTCCAATGGGTGCAGCGCTTCAATCCGTACGACCTCTACAGCAAGTGCGAGGTTCCCCCGAATGTCGACGAGCTCAAACCCTACTATCTCGAGCTCATCGACGAGTATTTCGGTGCGGGCACCAAGCTCCAGTGGTAGAAAACAAAAACAAAAACAAAAACAAAAAACAAAAACAAAAAAAATTCTTGTCACATTAACGCTGTATCGGTAAGACCTCAGGAAATGCTCAAATCAAGTCGACATTGTACACATTTTGAAGGGCGGCAGTAGCCGCCCCCGCCAGATGGAGACTGCCGACAACGAGGACACGGACGGGCGTGGGCGCGAGTGTTCTGGTCCAGCGCACGACTTGTTCCAGATCTTGGAAAACGTGGACGCTGCTCACAGGAGTTGCTCCGTTGGCCACCAACTCCTTCCACGTGCTGGCGTTGGCATGCTGTGCGTTCAATTCCAAATCTGGCCGTGACGTCTTGTCGAGAAGATCGGATGCCGTTGTCTGGGAAGAAACAACGTTGGGGCAGAAGGCGACGTGGGCGAAAGGGGACGTGTGTAGATGCACTTGCGCAAGCGGCTTGAGCAGGATGGCCGAACTGCGATCGTGAGTGCAGTTGAAAACAAGCACACGCGTCGTCGGCTCGCTAGCTTTCGAGAGTTCGCTGGTGTACCATCGCACCATAGCCTCCATGCTCTCTGGCGTGTGGGCGCCGTCAATCATGTACAGATTGTCAAGCTGGATGGTCTGGCATCTGCCAGGCCAGGATGTCACCGCGAGCGATTTGGCCATAGAGTTTAACACTACAAGCGTGGTCAATGAAATGATATTAATAAATCTAGCACTGCACCTTGTGGAGAAAGTTCGCGACCCTTTTGGGCAAGCCACTTTTGACACAGGGCGACAGCGAGGCCAGCGTTTAGTAGCTGATGCGAGCCTGGAAGGCCCAGGGTGGCAACGTGTTCAAAGCCGGCCAGGTCGTTAAGCGACTTTACAAACTCAAACGATTTAACCTATATTTTAAGAGAAAAAGAATGGACAAATTACGGTTCACAAAGTAAAAAGGCACAGACAGCGCACCTTGAGCTCGGTCGCTCGCTGCGCCACGACCTGGGCAGCATCGTCGAGCTGCTCGACAGAGAGAGCGGCCACGCCTGGCTTCATGATTCCGCTCTTGTGCTGCGCGATCTCTGCGCGTGTGTTGCCCAGGAGGGCCTGGTGGTCGATTCCGATCGATGTAATGCCGGTGACCGCGGGTCGCTCGATTACATTAGTAGCATCGTAGCTCCCGCCAATGCCGACCTCGAGGACGGCCGCGTCCACCTTTTCGCTCATAAACACATGGAAGGCCATCAGCGTAAGAAACCGAAAATACGTCGGAAGTGGCGTGGGCACGTCAAACTCCTTGAGTCCATCGTCGTCCTTTGATGACATTATTGCTCAGTTTCACGCCTGTATGTGCACAAGGTTACCCTGGCCGAGCTTTGCAAAAGCTTGTCTCTCGTTTCGAAAAAGTACTTTGCGAATTGGTCGCGCGAGAGAGGCACGCCATTCACACGGATGCGCTCGCGGACCTCGACCAAGTGCGGGCTCGTGTACAGACCCGTCTTGTACCCGAGATCGCGCAGGATGCGCTCGGCGAATGCGCACGTCGAGCCCTTTCCCTTGGTGCCTGTGACGTGGATCACGTTGGCTGTGTCCAGGTCGCTCACCTGTTCCGTAAGTTCTTTAGCACAAGCGATCCCTGCTTCACACAAGAATACCTTGTAGCCCAGTCGTCGCACGTACTCGCGCATCTCTGGGATGCTTCGGCTGTTCATGGACCCGCGCGAAGCCCGCAGTGCCTCGATGACCTGCGCGTTCGACTGCAGGCCATTCAGCTCTTCCAACGCAGCCTTTTTCCCCCCCCCCCGAAAACACAGAGGATTGTTCCATTGTTGTTGCGCATGCTCTTATCATGGAAACTTACCTCGTAGGATAACCCCATCTTGGTAGCAGCAATCTGGCCGGTAGAAATCGTTCGCTTGATCGCACGCAGCCACATTGGAATAAAACGTGTTACGTCCACCACTTTACGTGTTGCGTTACAGTCCGTCGGCAGCCAGTCGGCAGCGTGCATGTTGGTCTTCCTGCGCACGTCCTCTTCATTTGACATTCCCTGCCGGTAAACAAAAGAATGGGACGTGCACGACTTGGGATAAATCTCGTGGACAAATACATAGAGCAAACCAAAAGCGCCTTGTCAACTGAACAAGCCTACCCCAACGCAGCGAAAAAAAAAAAAAAAAAGAAACACCAAAATAACAGATGTCGTCGTCGTCGTTGTCGTCCAGCAGCAACGCCGAGCCCGAGGTGCCGCCCACCAAGCCCTCGTACCGTCGTGCCACCGAGATCGTCCGCGTCGAGGCCGACAGGTATGTCTTTTTTTTTAAATGCAACATTTTTTTGGTTTTTTCACTCACTCGTCGTTTCTGAAGCAACGACCCTTACCACCCGTCCTCGACGCCAATCTACCAGACCGCCACCTTCAAGCAGACGTCCTCGACCACATTTGGCGAGTACGACTACACGCGCAGTGGCAACCCCACCCGGTATGTCGCCCGATCGCTCTTTGCTTTTGTTTACAGGATCATAGCTCCCAGCTGGAGAAACACCTTGCTCGCTTGTGCTCGGCCAAGTACGCCTATGCCGTCAGCTCGGGCATGACGGCTCTCGATGTCATCCTGCGCCAGGTCAAGGCGGGCGAGGAAATCATTGCCGGAAACGACATCTACGGAGGTATACTGGGCAACTTGCATAATGAAACTTACGTTCTCTCTCTCTCTCTCTCCCCTCTAGGAACCAACCGACTCTTAAAGTATCTCGAGAACCAGGACATCAAGACGCACCACGTGGATACGTGTGTTATCTCATCGGTCGAGGCGGCCATGAGCGACCGCACGCGCGTTGTCCTTCTGGAGACGCCGACAAACCCCCTCATCAAGATCGCCGACCTTCGTGGCATCGCGTCGATGGTCCATGCACGCAACCCCAACAGTATGAGCGATCTTGCCAGTTTTTTGTCTGTACTGAAAAAAAAAAATAACTGCAGCCCTGGTCGTGGTTGACAATACAATGATGTCGCCCTATTTGCAGCTTACCCTCGAACTCGGCGCCGACATCGAGTACCACTCTGGCACCAAGTACCTTAGCGGCCATCACGACCTCATGGCGGGTGTCATTGCTTGCAACGACAAGGCCATTTCTGATGTAAGATAACAAGAATTTTTATTTATTTAAATAAAAATATATTATCTTCAGAAAGTTTACTTTATCATCAACGCAACGGGTGTTGGCATTGCGCCCTTTGACGCCTGGCTCCTGCAGCGCGGTCTCAAGACGATGTCGGTGCGCATGGACCGCCAGGAGAAGAACGCGCACATTATTGCAGAATACCTCGAGAAGAAGGGCTTTGTGGTGCACTACCCCGGCCTCAAGTCGCACCCACAGTACGAGTTGCACCATAGCCAGGCCACTGGATCCGGTGCTGTCTTGTCCTTTGAGACGGGCTCAACCATGGTGTCAGAGCAGGTTGTCGAGGCCGCTCGCCTCTTCACCATCTCGGTCTCTTTTGGTTGCGTCAACTCGCTCATCAGCATGCCCTGCCGTATGTCGCACGCGTCCATCCCGGCCTCGGTCCGCAAGGAGCGAGCCTTGCCTGAGGATCTTATCCGTCTGTGCATCGGCATTGAGGACGTCGATGATTTGATCGACGACCTTGAGCAGGCGCTCAGGGCCGCATCTGCAATCTAAGAGCAATAATCGAAGTGTGCAGTGTGTGTTGGTCGGAATTTTTTTTTAAAAAAACAAACAAAAAAAAAAACAACAAGACAACAACATCCAACAAGACATAGTCCAAAGTTTAACGTATTCAAAATGCAGAACGGCGGATGGGCCAGACGTTCTTGGGAGTGACCGCCTTCTTGATGGGCGAGGACACGCCGTGCTTCTTAAAGGCGACATGCTCCTTGGGACCCACGGGAGCATCCGGGTTGCTGTCTATGCTGCTGGTCTCGCCAGCATCGGCCACGTCGTGCCCCTGTTTTTCATAGTCTTCGTCGTCACTTGAATCCTCCTCTGCCTCGTCGTCGGCGGCACGACCATTGTCGCTGTCTTCCAGGTGGCGCGGCTTGTAAGCGAGCAACAGCGAGAGGTCTGTTGTGGTGGGCGCAGGAACAATGTCTGCCGACGAAATGCCTTCGGCCGATGCGGCAGAGCTCTCAGACTTGGGGGGTTCTAATTGTTTGTTTGTTGCTCCCTTAATGCACGTTGAAGAAATAATAAGGGATTACGAAGTGCCTCCATGAGTGTGCGGGCGCGTGTTCCAGAGACTGTTTCGTTTCCTCCAAGCATAAAGACGGTCTTTCGTCGTGTCGTGACGTTGCGACCCAGCGCTGGCTGTTGATCTGCACAAGAGGATTACATGTTTTCTTCTGCAAACAATTTATTTCTTACCGAGTTGAATTTCTTGCTCGCTTGGAACAGTGTACTCTGACTTGAGAGCCGTGACGATGGCTCCGGGCGCGTCAGGGTATGCGTCGACGAGGTCGTTTACAAAAGAATCCACAGGGTTGCCAAACGCCGCGATGGCTTCAGGGATGGCCAGGGCAGTTTCATCCTTGCGCGTGAGGCGCTTTTCGAGTTTTCTAAAGTGAACCCCCCGTAAAAACCAAGAAAGACAAAAAAAGAAAAAAAAAGAAAAGAGAAGAAACACTCTTACGCCATGCTCGAGTCACGGAGCAATTGCTGCTCTTGCTCGGAAACGGAAAAGTCGAGGAGTGGCTTCCATTGCTTTTTGGACTCGAGCGAGGACTGATACTTGGACAGCCATTCGGTAGCTTTTGCGCTCTTGGCCTTGGCGGCGACAGCGGCCAGGACACCGACGACAAAATGGTTTGCGACCAACTTGCGCGTGGCGTTGGCTGTGGCATCGAGCGCGGCGTTTTCGGCCTGGACCTTGATCAGGATCGGGACGATCGTGGCAATTTCGGGCAGGCCAAACAGTTCGATGAGCGCCGTCAGCAGTTCGTACGTGACAGCATAATCAGACGGCGACACTTGGTTGTAGATTGTCAGCAGATCGTACAGTCGTTTGTGCAGGAGCTGACCAAACTGTGGACATTATTTAATCAAAAAGAAGAAAGAAAAAAAAAATAAAATCGAAACCAAACCTGATCAATCAGCTTGGTCGCGTTCTCCTTGCGCGTCTTGGACGACAGAGTGGCGCCCGGTGCCTTAGCAGACAAGTTGAAGAAAATGCGCTTGATGATGGCGAACGACGTGAGACGGACAACTGAAAAAATACAAGTTTAATTTTGCAGTAGAATCGTTTTCCTTCTTCTTACCGCGATTGTTGTTGTTGAGCAGATTGGCAAAGGCTGTGAGCACAGTGGGGTTAAACTCGGTCACAAAGTCGCTCTCGGTATTGATCGTGGCCACTGTGTAGATAATCTGGAGGAAAGGACCGTGCAGACTAATCTGCTCTTCCTCGGCGTTCTGCTTGGTGCGTTCATCCTCCTTGGAGAGACGGTTGAGAAGGAGCTCGAGACAGTCGTACTTGACGCTGTTCGAGACAACAGAGGTGGACACTTTCTCTGGTATCAAATGTGAGAAGACAAAAAGAAGACGTCCGATACCAACGCAGCTAAAGATGGCCAGGTTGAGCTCCTGGCCTCCCCCGACGACCTTGTCCTTGATCGACGAAGTGGACTCGGACTCGACGACCTCCTTGGGCGGGAGGGCGGCCTTGACTTGCTCGGGAAGATCGAGGAGGCCTGGGGTGACGTGGTTTGCGAGCGAGTCGAGAAGCTCAAAGAGCGAGACGCCGCTCGAGTTTCCGTTGGCGTTGGTCAGGATATAGTTGAGGATCGAGATGAGGCGCGTGCGGAACGCTTCTGGTTGGTCCTTGCTCTTGCTCGAGAGGCGCTTGGTGCACTCGACCACAAACAGGTTTGTGTACTTTGGCGTGAGCGACCCAGAGATGAGCTTGAACATCTGCTCAAAGAGTCCAGCGGTCTCCCAGAGGTTGTGCTCGGCCATCCAGCTAAACATCTTGCTGATGATCAGAGGGGCCGACGTGGCTGTGACGCGGGCGGCAGCCTCTTTGATCACGGCCGCGGCGACAATGACCGCGTTGGAGCTATACTCGTTGAGTTCCACCGGGTTGGCGTTGTCATCGAAGGCACGGAGATCCGCGATGGTGGCGTGGCGCAGGGTCGTCCACGCGACGGGGATGACCTTTTCCAGGAGGGGCTGATTCTCAGCACGGAGTAGCGCGGACGAGCTCACGGTCGCACTGATGCCCTTGAGGCCCTGGAGACGACAGCCGACGTTGTGCTCACCGTCGCCCACGTGCGAGGCGAGGCTGGCAAAGGCTTCGATGATCTCGACCAGGAGATCGCGCGTCTCGTTCTGCTTTGAGGACGCGAGGTCGTTCGAGTTGACCGCGGCCAGGTTCACAAACTGCATGCATGATTCGGCGGATTGTTTTTTTTTTTCTTTTAGCGTGCTGCAGCAAACGGTCGTCCACGTACCAGGCTGGTGCCGAGGCTGATCCATTCGAGGTCCTCCGACTTGAGCAGGCGGGCGACGACGTGCATGACGTACGGGCTGAACGCGCCCACGTTGCCGTGCGACGCTTTGATCAGGTGTTTGAGGATGTCGACCGAGATCTTGAGGTTCCTGTTTTTTTTGTTTTTTCCATGGGTCAGCGCGAGACTGAGCCCACCCCCCTCTCATCCCCTCTCACCCCGTCAGCAAAAAGAAACAACGTACACGACGTTCTTGCTGCGGTAGTCGCCGTCGATCTTCTTCTCCAAGAACGCGCCCACCTTGAGCAGCTTGACCGGACGCTGCTCGACGTAGTACTGCAGGTAGGACAGCGCCGTGTCGTTGGCGTGTGTCTCGCCCGACTTCTGCTGTGCTCTGGTCAGTCAAGACCCAACCCTATCATTTGCGCCGCCGTACCGGGTACACATTGAGCACCAGGCGTTGGTGGTTCGGTGTTGCCATCGGAAAAAACAAAAAATATTTATATTTTTTTGGTTGGACTAATAACTGGGGGTGCAGTGAAGAAGGTGCAGTGAAGAAGGTGCAGTGAAGAAAAAGACATCACAAACAGACAAAAAAGAGAATCATATATGCGGCAGAGTGAGCTGTCCGATGATGTCTGTACCCTCGACCATGTCGCAAAACTCTTCAAACGACACCTTTCCGTCCTGATCTTTGTCGGCTTTGATGATTGTTTTGTCGACAATTTGCTGGAGCTGGGCGTCCTTGAGGTTGTCTCCGACCATCGTCTTGAGGACCTGTGTATTCAAACGGTGTTTGGTCCAGAGCCCCTTTGAAACATCGAGTCGTTACCTGGAAGAGCTCGCCGTTGGAGATGAAGCCGTCCCTGTCGATATCGTACACCTTGAAGGCAAATCGCAGCTTCTCCGTCTTGTCTCCTTGTGGGCTAAACACAGACAGACCCTACACGCGGACAGTTAGAAACATACGGACCCAGCGTTCAAAACACCAGCCCCCCCTCACCCTCACCCCTCACCCCTCACAGACCCATTCACCGCGTTCAAACACACCGCACCTTGATAAACTCTTTAAAGTCAACGTCACCGCCGTTGTCCTCGTCAAAGATTTGAATCACTCGTCGTGCCAGCGGGTTGTTTGCAATCTGTGCCACAGCCATAAACTCATTCTGGTCGAGACCTGTGTATCGGGAGCACGGGTTTGTTAGTTTGTTTGTTGTGACGGCGGGGGGTGGGTGGGTTGGCAGAGGAAGGACGCGTTGTTGTGTATGTGTGAGAGATTGCGAAGGGGGATGTTTTTTTGTTTGGTTCTGCACGTACTGCCGTTGCCGTCCTTATCGAGCTTCTTGAAGCGCAGGGCCATCTTCTGAATGTCCTCGCGCGTAAAGTTGGTCGACTCGGCGAGCTCTTCAATGAGCTGTGACGTCTGATTGCCCATTTCGTCGTCGACACACTTTGGTACTTTCAAACTCGCTCTCGTTTTTTTTTGTTTTTTTTTTGGCACACGTTGTCCCTAACTATCCATCCGCTTTTTTGTTGCATACTGCCAGTGGGCCTTACGCTGTTGTCTTCTTGGGTCCACCAAACTTTTCACCCTTGTTTGCGCCTCTGTGCAAAACGAGTTTTAGATGAAGGTACGAAAGACCAAACGCACCGTAGACGAACGCCGAGGACACGCTCGAGCTTGCTGAGGATTTGCTGGTTGGGGATGGCGCGACCGCTCTCGTACTCTGAAATCGTCGTCTGGAGCTCGTTGATGCGCTGGGCGAGCTCCTTCTGGGTCAGCTTGAGCTCTTGGCGATTCTGCTGGATGATGCGAGCGACTTCAAGGCCAACCTTGTCGTCTGCATAGGAAAACGCGTCAGGTGACAGAATAGAGAGGTCACGATACGATGGAGCTCCTCCGTCTCACGGTCCAGCTTGGCAGAGTCCTTGGCCGCCGTGGTCTGGCGGTTTGAACCGGCAGTGACTTTTTTTTTTCCCCCCCCCAAAAAAAAAATTTTAAGCCAGAGTTCTCTCTTGAGGAAAGGGTTCGTACACTTCTTCTCTGTCACGACGTCACCACCCGCACGACGGGCCGAGTTCACGGCCGACTCAGTCTTGAGCACACCGCCCGAGGCGGGCTTCTTGCGGATGACCTGCCGTGGAAAGTATGAGACACGCCAACCCAAACGAATTGGTGCACGTACGGTTACGGTATCCCAGTCGCTGTCGCTCATTCTCTTGCCAAATTATCCAGTAAACTGCGGTTGGGAGCAAAGGGTCAGAGCGAAAACAAAACGTGGCGTGCGTTTTTGTCGACAAGGAGAGGAGAAAGCGCAACGCAAGAAGAGGGAAAGCCTGAAAGAAAGAAAAGAGTCGATGCGCGGCCACTGTGCCAGGTGCACGGCAAGGTAGGCTGCGACAGGTGAATAAAGGGTTGCGAGGGCAGGGTTGCGCGTTGTGCGTGCTCGAGTGACGCAACACAGGGAGCATGCATTTAAAAAAATGGACGTCGTCGTAAAAATCCCAACAGCGGGTGGGTTGGTCGCATCGCTGGCACAGGCGCAAAAAGGTACGCCTGCGATCTTTTAGCTCCTCCCTTGGTGCAAAAGTTTGTCTGCACAGAGATCAATGCCCTCTTGACGGATCAACTCGCCGCGGACGCGGATGCGCCAGGTCAGGACGACGACGGTGACGACCTCGACGAAGACGACGAGGACGGCAGCGAAGAAGAAAGCAAAGGCGATGCAGAGGTGAGAGAATGTGATGAGAGGGCTATGAGCTTATTCATATCCTTTTTCTGTAAAACAGAGCCACCAACCTGAGAACAAAAAGCTTAAACTGTCGGAATCGCCACCACGAAGCAAAGCATTGTGAAAATTGTTCAAAGGAGAGGGAAAAAACAAACAAGTCCTGCTTGATTGAAACATCAAAATTTATGTGCAGATTTCATGTCTGTATTGACGTCGCAAAACTCGGGGTTGTGTTCACACCACTTGGGGCGGAGGGCGGCCGCCGCAATGCCGCGGGCCACGAGACGGTTCCGGTGGTGCTCGAGGCGGATCATGGCGTCGTCCACGTCGCGAACCTCTTTAGCTGACCACAGGCGCTCGCCAGCAGCAGCGGCACGTGGCCAGACACGGTTGTCGAGCGAGACCGAGTCAACCGACTCCCCCCAGCTGCAAACCTCGCCACCGATCAGGAGCTCCACAAGGTCTGGTTGGTCGGCGATTATGTCTGGCACCGGCTCGTTCAAATACACCGTTTTCCAGCCTATGTTTTAACAGAATTCACTATACATTAAAGCATTTTGTTTTCTTCGAATCGTACCGTTGTACTCGCACCAGTTGTCGTCGCCACCGGTCAGCCAGCTGCCATGGCCACAATCCAGGTACCAGGCCTCGTAGTTGCTCAGGAGGGCACGGTACCCGGCCTGGAGGATCGGGACGAGGGACGCGGGGGCGTTCCAGATCTGGAGAACGCTGCTGCTGGGGAGAGTGAGGCCGTGGTCAAAGGCCTCTTGCCAAAACACAGGCGTGCGCTGAAGACGGTTGGTAATTTGAACCAGTTTGTCTGCGTGGTACTGCAGCAGATCCTCGATCGTCTGTTGTGTATAAAGTCAGACGTTTTTGTCAAAAACTGAAGAGCATTTATTCTTTTTTTTACGCTCAATCCGTTCCCGGCCATCCATTCCACCAGGCCAGCGTCCGACATGAAGCAGTTTTCGTTCACTTCGTCAAAGCCAAGGTGAACAAAGTCATCTCCAAAGTCGTTGGCGGCTTGCGACAGGAGCCCATCCAAAATGTCATAAGTGAGCGGGGTGCTCGGGTTGAGCTGGCCACAGGGTGGCTGCAGACAGTACTGGATGTATGGAACGGCATTTGCACACACCGTCACGTTGGGGTACTCGGCAAAGCCGGCATTTGCGTGTCCTATTTGCATAGTAAGGAACACACGATAAAGGAAAATTTATTGCAATACCGGGAGAGTCAAACTCGGGCATGACGCGAACACCACGCAGGTATCCATAGTGCACAACCTCTGCAACATCAGACGGAAGATAGACCTCCTTGTAGCTGTATGCTCCGTCGGAAAGGCGATCGAACGCCGGCACATGGTACGGGAACGACTGGGAATCGGTCATGTGCCAGTGGAGCACGTTCATCTTGGACGCGGCGAGTCCGTCGATCGAGCGAAACAGGGCCTCCTTGCTGAGGAAGTTGCGCGACGAATCCACCAGCAAGCCGCGATGCGGGAAGCGCGGGGCATCGATGACAGTGATAGGGATGCCTACATGAAAGGTTGAAACAAAAACAAAACAAAAAAATGGGGTGGTGGGGGGGGTGCGATACTGTAAACGTAAGACTCCTCCTCAGAGATGCCCCTGATAAGCTGGGCAATGGTCTCAAGAGCGTGCAGGGCGCCCCAGACTGTCGCGGCCGAGATCGTCGAGGTGTCGCCATCGTTCAAGTGGAGCGTGTACGACTCGTCCACACCAAACGCGAGCGTGTCGTCGCTGCTCGCCACGTCCACTTGGATCTTGACCAGGGTGGTCGCGGCAGAGAACGTCGGCGCCCTGCGGCTGCTGGATATGGGGAAATACAGGTCCTTGTAGCGGACATAGGCCTCGTCCAGGACGGGCGACTGCGCCCCCACCGTCTCAAACTCGAGCAGGTTCCTGTGGTTTCCGGTTAAAAGCAAGACCTCGATAAGGGGCAGTACTTGTCAAAGATGAGAGTGCGATCGTCCGTCCACTGGATCGAGGCAGGCAGCGGCCACAACGTATCGGTGGCGAGGCCATGCGCCAACGCAGCAAAGCCGACAGTCACCAGCAGAACAGATGGGCACAGCATATTGCAAAAGTATGGCATCCTACGTGGTGGTATTTGCAGCAACCACTGCAACGTTTGGAACATTGATGCTTTGTCGTAGGACGTCCGTGATGCCATCCACCGGAGGAATGCACCACAGCTGGCATGTCTGCTGAGTCTGGCCCATCGGAGCGATGCGGAGAGTCAGGCGATCGGGCGGATGGACCAGGTACACGGACCCAAAATGAAACAAGTGCTGACAGGCTACAGCAGGCGATCGCTCGCCAAGAGACCAGCAAGCACCTTCCAGACCCGTTCGATTCAATCGTGCTGACACACATCAGGTGCATACACAAGGTCGTGGTGGAGCAGAGCTACAGCGACGCGACAGAGGATCAAATCAACATTGTCGTGTACGGGGGCGGCGCGGGCGGGTTGACAATGATGTTGACGCATTTTGTCAAAACAGAAATATGCGACGCTACGTGATGGAGGACGACAGATGGCAATGGAGTCTGCCCGTGATGAAGCAGGCATGCTCGGATCTTTTAGCGCTTGCCAAAAAGGTTTCCTACCTGAAGAAACGGTTCTGAAAAAAAAAAAAATTTTTTTTTTTTCAAAAAGACTGGCAAACTGGACAAGGCCATGGATGTGTTCCGAAAATGTTTCTCGACTGCCAAGAACGACCGAAACGGCCAGGAAAACTTTGAGATGGTCAAGTTTGCATTGCAAATCGTCAATTTGATCTGCAATGGCTACTTTGCAGTATGGTTTTTTTTTTTCCCTTTAGATTACCCTATTGACTTTTTATTTTATTTTAATAAATAGCTGAAAAACGTCGAGCCATGTTCTCAGTTTGCCGACGAGTTTCTGAAATCGTTTGGCAAGTTGCGCATGCCAAAGTCGTCCTTTGTTACCCTGCAGTACTACCGCGGACGTGTTTTTCTTTTCGCTGGCAAGATGCACGACGCTGAGCAGGCTCTTTCCAGCGCCTTCCAGTCGTGCCACAGACAGAGCGTCGGCAATAAGAGGTATTTAACTGATTTTTACTTTTTTTTCTTCTAGGGTTCACGAAATCGGTGCAGAAAAATCTTGTTGTTCTTGATCTTTGTGCGGATGCTGCGAGGGTCCATGCCAAAGCCGGCACTGATCCAAAAGTATAGCTTGGGTCGTCTCTTTGACGGGTTTATCCACGCTGTCAAGCAAGGCAACATCCAACAGTTTGATCGTGTCGCTGGCAGTTTGGAGGAGACGCTGATCCAGCTCGGGGTATACCACGTTGTCCAGGAGCAACTGCGTCTCATCGTCTACCGCAACCTCTTGCGCCGTGTATTCCGTCTCAAGAGCACCCCTGAAGCCCGACTGGACATTCCGTTCTTTACATCCGCGTTGCGAATGCAGCTTCCCGGAACAACTGCCGACGAGGCCGAGGGCATCATCGTCAACCTGATCGCAAAGGTAAAATATGCTTTCTTTTTTTTTTAAAAAAAAATTAAACGAAAAAAATCAGGACTTGGTAAAGGCATACATCTCCAACGAGCGCCAGATAGTCGTCTTTCACAAAGCAGGCCCCTTTCCCTCTGTCGCTTTGTAGAGTCTCGACAGTAATAAATAAAAAAAGAATACACGACTACGAAAAATTGTACAAGCGCACAGTCTTGTCGAACGAAGTCGAGAGGATCCGCACGCTGTCAAAGGCGGCAAATGTCACGGTGTTTGCGTGTGCGCTGATCTCTGTCAGCTTCTGGCAAGTCTTGTAGTCCCACACGACAATCGTTCGGTCTTTGGATGTGCTGATGACTCGGCTCGTGCTCAGGCCCACCGGTGGGAGCGAGTCCGACGAGGTGGGCTGGCTGTGCTGCAACTCGTGACGCACACAGTAGACGCTGTCCTTGTGCTGACCGACCAGAATCAGACTGTGGCTCACGATTACATGGTCGGGTGTCTGCGAGACGAGGACTCGGAAAACGTTACCGATCGTGTCACCCACGACGATCGAGTCGGAGTTGGCACTCACACACCGCACTGGTGCTCTGATTGTGATAGCAATTTTTCAGAACTGAGAATGTTTCTGTGTGTGTGTGTGTGTGTGCGTGTGTGTATGTGGGTGGGTAGGGGCGCATCATACGAAAATGGGAAGGCCGCCTTTAGATCGCCATTGGTGGACCACAAGCGGATGGTCTGGTCGAGCGAGCCGGTGATTATGTACGGGTGCTGGTATGCCACGGAAAGGACATAGTCGGTATGGCCCGTCAGGACGCGATGGCAGCGGCCGTTGATAAATGCCGCAGAGTCACCCTGCTCCATGCCTAGGTCCCACAGGACGACCGTGCCATCACACGACGACGACGCCAGAAACTTGTCCTCGATTAGAATTAGGCTACAGACCTAGGGCTCTGCTTCAACGACAAGCCATCCTTAAAAAAACAGCGATTATTACCTCGGCGCGATGCCCCCGCCACTGCGCAATCAGCCTTCCGTCGGCAACCGTCCACACCCCGACGCTTCCGTCCGATGATCCAGAGAAGAGTAGCGACCGAAAGAGGGCACAGCAGGTGACGCCTTTGCTGTGGCCCGTGAGGACGGCCTGCATGACGATGTCGTCGCGCTGCGGGTTAAACCTCCACAGAACGAGAGTTCCGTCGTACGAAGCCGACACGGCCTTTTGCAGGTCAAAGTCGACACAGAAAACAGACCGGGAGTGGCGCGCCATCACCCGCTGCGTGAAGCGACTGCGCCTCCAGTTGGTCGAGACCTGATGGCACAGTTGAAACGGGTTCTGGCAGGGACCCGCGCCCACGAGGAACCGGTCAGCATAGCGCCGCCATCTGGGCATCGCATCAATCACAACCCGCCACGCTCGGTCCACACATCTCGCCGCACACAGTGTCCTGTTGTCCAGCAACTCGAGCACCAGCAGTGCGAGCTCTCGAGGCAGCGCGACCACAAAGTCGCGGTGCAGCAATTCTCCTAAAAAAATTTTTTTAACTGTCAACGCATGCATCCAGAGCAAAAAAACAAGAGGTGTGGTCACATACTGCATCGTTTTGCCACATAGACGAGTGCGGACGGGGGCAACTGCGCAAGCCAGTCGTCGAGCAGTCCTATTTCCATCACACGTCGGAGGCCACGTGGGCGTGAGCGGAAATGTTGGCATGATTTTCGAAATGTCTCTGCCCATGGCTTTGCTGAGAAGGCTTTCCACGACATCTGCCGCAGCCACAGCCACAGCCGCAGCCACAGTCGCCACAGCGATCAGTGTCGCTTCAGCCACGTCTGCATCGGCCACCGTTGATTCACCCACGGCCAAGGTTGACATTGCCGCGGCGCTGGCCTTTCGCAACCAGTTCTTGTCGGACGAACTGACGCTGTTCGAGCTCAAGACGAAGAGTACCTCTCTCCTGCTTGAGTTGGCAAAGCGGTGGAACCTGCCAAAGTACGTGGGCGTGGATCCACAATGCCTCAAGACTATTGGCAACAAGGAGAAGCATCTCTTCCGCCACAGCTTGATGACCGATGTCTTGGGTGCGACCGGTATCGCCTACGGCGTCACCAACCACGACCTCATCATCGGCCTGCTCATGAAGGACAACTTGAAAAGGCTGCTCAAGCGCGCAAAGCACCTCAAGCTCGGCGACTATGTGGAAATGACGTTTGACGAACTCCCGGGTCCATCAGAACCCAAGTTTGCCCTGACTCGTGTCAACTTGATCATGAGCGTGGCGCAAGAGCGAGGTGCCTTCACAAGGACATGTCTGGGTATCGCTATGCAGGAACACATAGAAAGGATCAAAGTGAATTGACAGAAATTTCTTATTATTCTTCGCGCAGTTGTTTTGTGTTGAAATAAGAAACAGATGTTGGAAAATACTCTCACAAGTCAATCGAGTTGAGAGCCTCGTGAATGCTCTTGGCGATGTCGTCCCAGTCCGCAGGGTTGTGCTGCCTGCAAAAAAAAATTTTTTTTTTGTTTTTGTTTTTTAATTTAAAATTGCAAAGGAAACGAGAGAAATAAATACGGATGGTGAGCAATCTTGGGACGCTTGGTAGCCGAACCACCCACAGTGCACTCATCGCGCCAGCGCTTCAACTGCAGCAAGATGTCTTGTCGTTTGCGCCCAAAGTGCTCCCTGATGATGGGTCCAAACTCTGGGAAGACGGGGTTGAGGATTGTCTTGGCCTGGCACGCAATGTTTGAAAAAAAAAAAAAAAAAAAAGAAAGGAAAGGAAAAATATGTTTACAATGGCAACGCGCATGGTCTCTCTGTAAATGGTTTGATCGTAATTCCGCGAGTTTTCCTATTGACAGTTGTTCTAGTTGGGATTAAAAAAAAAACACAACAGGATTACTTTTTCACGCTCAG
>Ga0302230_10001260_pt1 | contig 16972 bp, 21 predicted proteins | sample II_Palsa_N2_1_FD_193523 | JGI IMG/M metagenome (GOLD analysis project Ga0302230, IMG submission 193523) | Peat permafrost microbial communities from Stordalen Mire near Abisko, Sweden - II_Palsa_N2_1 | ecosystem: Environmental > Terrestrial > Soil > Palsa > Peat permafrost | place: Sweden... | reverse complement strand
GCGTCGTCGTCGACCACGACAGGCCGGTTTCTGGCAGGGTCTCTTGACAGGTCATCAGCACCATTGAGGAGATCCTCGTCGAGGGGAAGCGGGCTGTGGGGCTGGCTGAGGGGTCTTAGGTCGAGCTACCTGACGCGGGTCTCTGTTTGGTAGGAGACTGCAGTCGCGCAACTCGCGCCACTGCCGGATTCGTCCATTGTTATTCGAAATGAACATCCCAGCGTGCCACTGTTGTCAACTTTCTGCCATTCCTCTCAACTCTTGGCACAACTTTGTGCCACTCCGTGCGACTCAACTGCACTCAACTGCATTGCAAACACACACAAATTCACAATTACTTGCATAGTGCCACTTGTGCAAATCTATGCCACTCTGTGCCACTCTGAACTCAATTCCACTCAACTCAACTCAACGAATTCTCAGTTGTTTTGATCTCAGTTGTTTTGATCTTGAGGGTATTTCTAGTCTGGGCCGTGTGGGCGGAACACACGGAACCCAAACCATTTTTCCCAAACCACACCTCGATTTCTACTCCAAAATCGGCACTCTCAAGGAATTACCCTAAAGGAATCCAGCGTGGGCATTTATTTATAGGGTCCTAATACTACCTGTTAAGTGCACTCTCGCCTTTTCTCCGAGGGCTCTCGGAAGACAACTCGCGAAGCCTGCTCCTCTCTGGCGGGTTACCGCCGCGTTCATGGACCCCACCCATTTAATTGCACTTCTTTATCTGCGTGGTATGAGTTCCAATGCAGGAAGAGAGAGCCGACAGCAGCAGACGATCACTGGTCCGAAGCCGTCCTCCGCTTCTAAGCACGTCACTGCTATTCTGGGTGACGGCGCGACAGCCACCAGCATTCGAATGTTATTGAACAGTGGGAGTAACTTGTCTCCTTCCTCTGCTAGCCAGGGCAACTACTTTGAGCCCGGCCGCGACCGTGTGAAATTGGACAAGACCAGGCCCGAGTACGACGTATTTGTATCGCATGCCAGTGAAATCAAGAAAGGCGTGTCGCTCCTGGTCGATTACTTGGAGAATTGGGGATTGCGTGTTCGTTGACTACGGCATGGGCGCGGTCGACCCTGCGACCGAGGACATGCTTCACGCGGCCAGCCACGCCAAGGTGGGCCTGTCTGTGCTGAGCCCCGACTTTATTTGGCGAGAACGAATGGATGTACAAGGAGTTGCTCATTTCTTGGGGTGACAAGCTTCAGACTATCCAATGAGCGACCCAACTACGGCAAGACCGAGCCCCTCTACACGTCTACCTTCGACCACCTCCCGCAAGTGCAGCTGAGATGGACGACCAGACGGCCGACTTCCGCATGGCCTGAGATCACTGGGCCAAAAAGTACAGCTTTGTATTCTTGCACGAGTGCTTCAAGACTGATCTGGCGGCAGCGCGTGTCTATGAGTTAACTGGATTCAATGGCCTGTACGACATCACAAAGCCGTCTGTGCCCTGCTTGTGATACTCGAATTGCACTCTTGCAACTTAGTAGGTTTTTAAAGAGTCGCGTCAACGATCATCGATTGCAACTACAAGGTGCGAGCCAAGCCCACGGTGGCCATCGACAACTGGGGCGCCGTTCTTGACCTGTTGATCCACGGACAGGGGACGTCGCTGGGTGACCATCCATATCAAAACGAGATCTGAGGCGTCCTCGATGATGCTCGCTCGTACGCGCGAAAATGTTTGATACATATGTCTGCGTGGCCTTGGTCGCGACCTAAAGCCAGCGAACAATTAAATAGCCGGTTTATAGGGTTGAAAATAATATGTCGAGTGCAAACTCACAGTCAAACATGCAATTATGAACACATTCAGGTAGGAAGTGAAAACAAGTGTTTATGAAATAAGCGTAGAGATTTTTGTACTCCAAGGTAGAGTGGAGGGTTGTCAATTTGTCAATTTGAATTTCAGTGCTGTAATATCTAGATGATAACCTGGAAAGATGTATCGCTCTTTGAGCGCCATCTATTTGTCACGTCGTGGTGTTTGAAAATAGACTCCGCTCTGACCAAGTAGACATCTATGGCTTGCCCCTCTAGGGTACACGTGCAAATCGTCCAACAATTGAGGCATACGTGCAAACGAACAGTTCCAATAAGATAAAAAGCCCGCATATCTTTCTCGAGAGAAAAAACACTTCCGCCAGAATCGCCGCGGCAAACAGACAGTTTACATTTGACATGCGCAGGTTCGGCATCTAGGGCTGATTGAGGATAACGGTCTGCAAAACCCCTCAATTCGCCGATGGATTTGGTCCGGCTACCCAAAAGAAAAACTGGTTTACTACGAATTTTTGATGCATCTGTTCCAAGAAAAATAGTAATTTTATTGCTTGGACCAATTGTTACCGAATTGCAATCCGTAGTAACTTCAGTGATAGCGACGCTTTTCCCATTGATTTGTCGAGATTGGATGCTTTTGCTTATGTCATCTCTAATTTTATCGGTAATCTCACACACTGCGAAGTCGTGCCGGGGAGTAACCAGTTCTTCGAACTTTGGAGCAACCAAAATAGCATTGGTCACCCCACAAACTACACTCTCGCCGACTTTTGAAAATGCATGTCCAGTTGTGACGAGGTCGTATGGTGTATCCGTATTAAAATATTTAGAGTTGGCATTTTTTCGCAAACACAAAAAACTGACTGTTCCAGTTTTCTTATCGCAAACAACTTTGTCTCCCATGCTTGCAAATTCGACCAATTCAGTTGATGCTGTCGGACTTGCCTCATCCGCATGGCTTTCTTCATTTTGCGAATCAGCCAATAAGTCAACCATCACTGGCTCTTTTTCCAGGAATGAAATGGACAAGTCTGAAAAGAGCCATCCAAGGGTGAGTCTGACAACATCATCGCAATTATTATTTTGAGATAGAAGGGTGAAGGTAACTTTGACCTCCCCATCGATAGTCTCGCAAGATGTCTCCCGGAGAGAGCGCAGAATTCCGACCCGTGACAGCAAAAAAATGAACTTCCTTATACGCAAATAGTAGTTGTCCATAGACTCCTCTGATTGTTTTGGGATAATAGGACCAGACGATTCACCCACAAATAAATTCTTCATAAAGGCGGATGGAATTTGTGAATCGACATCATCTGGCCAATCCTCCACTCCCTCCAATAGCACAGACGCAGCGGGAATTTTGCTCAAAATGATGGCTCTACAATTTTCAAATGATTCGTCTTCACGGCTCCCTACCAATCCAAAATAAGTTCAAACATGTCAACAACGCAACAACGTACACTGGATGTTGGAGTTTTTGGCATTGAACGTATCATCCAGAGCCTTGAGACTGTTTGCACCAATCGGATTGTCTAACCATCCAAAGATTAAAAGAAATATCAACAGAAGCAACAAACCATTAAGGTTCAGGGATGTGAGCGTCGTGTTGGTCTGGAGGGCGCCCGCAAGGGCCTTGGCGCCTTCATCGCCGATGCTGTTCACTAGGAACGTCCGCCACAAACAAACTCAGCAAGCTAAAGCGATAAGACACATACCCTCAAGGTTCAGCGTCATGAGCACCGTGTTGGCCTTGAGCGCACCCGCAAGGGCTATGGCACCGTCGTCGCCAATCTGATTCACTACCATCCCAGGAGAGTTATGAACAGTGATCAGATGTAAAACTTACCACTAAGGTCCAGAGTCGTGAGCGTTTTGTTGGTCTTGAGGGTGTCAGCGAGGGCCTTGGCACCATCAGCATCAATAAGGTTTGCTTTCAAATGACCCAGTCAGAAAACTATCAGCATATAAAAGGTACCCTTAAGACTCAGCGTGACGAGGGTCTCGTTAAATTTGAGGGCATTCGCAAGGGCCTTGGCACAGTTGTCAAACATGACATAATTGTGATTGACTACCAGGCCAGAAGAGTTCAGTAAGAGAAAGAAAACACGATAACGCACTCCCGAGGTCCAACGTGGTGAGTGCTGTGTTGGTTTCGAGGGCCTTTGCCAGCTGGTGGACGTCCTCCGGTTTCGATAGGAATACTTTCAACTCTGTCTCCCTGTTGTCGCGCACAATAACGACAGCCTCGTCCCCGACAGCGACGATCTTTTTTCCGTTCATAAGCGATAAAGGTGTCCGCAAAATATTCTCGTGATTCTTGCCGAGCACCTTCTTGCGGATGGCCAGCGACGTGTTGTAGTACTCGAGGGAGCGAGCGTAGTCATCCTGGGCATAGTATTCATTGGCGATGTTGTTGTACGAGTCGGCCGTGTCGGGATGCTCCTTGCCGAGAAGCTTCTCGCGGATGGCAAGTGACTTGTTATACCCCACAAATATAGTTCCACGAATAGTGTCGTCCAAGCGGCGCAAAAATACAAAGCATGGCTTGGCGGTGAAAAGATACTTGATGGTGACCTTGATCGTCTTGACGTCCGCCATGGTGCCCAGGACATACACGTCGACCGTAACGAGGGTCGCCGACATTTGGACGGCCCACTCGTTCACGAGGCCATCGCAGACTCGTTCAATCGAGCGTCCACGCACATTGTCAGAAAGCATCGAGTAGGTTACAGTGTCGATTTCTGCAATAGAAAAATTCTCAATTAAAGCGTATTAGTAGATATTGTACCTGCGCCACCGTACTCCAACTTGACCGACTCGACAAGGTCCATGTTTGCGTCCCCTTCGAGCAAAATTCGGACGAGTTGGCGGTCAGCCACGGCATCTGTCTCCTCCTTCACGTCTGAGACCGAAACACTGAGACAGTCATTCTAACCAGCCGGCCGTTTAAAATTTAATATCGATAAATAAATACCCGTACTGTGAAAGCAGGCGCGAGTGACTGCCGGTGAACGTCCTGTGCTTCACCCGCTTTAATAAGATCGACCTTGAGTTTAGCGCAGTACGTATCCTGCATACTATGCTGAAAGAATAGAAAGGTTACCAGCGACAGGTAGTCAGTCCAAAGAATACCAAAGTGAGATTTGGCCACGAGGCGATCAACGAGGCCTCATCCTTGAAGTTTGCAGTGAGGCGGTTGATGATCTCCTTGCTGTCGTTCGTTTGGACTGAATCATCGGCAAAGAGATAATGGCCAACTGGCTTGTACGGCTGTCGCAGTTGCGGGATCTTGCTTATCCATTCGTTTACTACCTGAGTAGTTGACGCTTGGTCCTCTGGGATTTTGTTGAGGCTCTGCTTTCGTTGAGTCAGCCAAAGAACCATAGAAAAGGTACCTCGATAAACATGGTGATATTCGCATCCGTAGACCACAGGCGCCACGCAGCCTAAAATCGAATGAACAAAATATAATAAACACCGAAAATACCTTTGAAAGAGCGTTCACGATTCCAATGTACTTGGCAATGGGCCCGGGAAGGAGGACGCTGGGCACAGGGTCGCCATCTACAACAACGTTAAGAAAATTGCGGTTCATGTAGACAGGCAAGGTGTCGCCGAGGCCCTCGGACAGGTCGATTCGCCACAGGGGGCCGGCGAATCCGATTGCAAGGACCTAGCAGGATGATATTGAATGATATAAAAGGAGGGACGCCCTTACCCTGCCTTGCTCCACGGCAAGTTGGAGTTCAGCGTCATCTCCGTTGTCGGCGACAAAGCGATGGAACGCGACCTGTGAAGCCGCACAGCCCAAGCTGTGGCCAGTAAATACGAGATCGCGAGACTCATCTTGCTTGAACAGGCTAATCAGGGATGAGCCCGACGACGGGACAAGCTTGCTGCGCTTGTAGAATCCTTGAAACAAAATTAGAAAGGGCGAACTAATTGCAACCGTACCGCGATGTAGGATCTCGTCAAGATGGCTTGTGGGTCCAAACTTCACATCCGACAAAAGGTCGGCAATGTCGTCGGTACCGCGGAACGAAACAAAGGTCGTGCTATCGTCTTGAGCAATGAGCACGTTAGCGTGAGCACCGAGAATCGTGATGCCCTGGGCGTTGAGGAGTCTCTTTTGATGCGGCGACATGGGGCTCTCGTAAGCCGCCACAGCGCAAACAGCGGCCTGCTTGATCAACTTGTCCTTGCGTTCTTTGTTTTGGATGATGAACGACCTATGTGAAAACGTCAGAACTATACTTGATTTTAAAACGTACTTTTGCGTGGCATTGTATAGGTTGACGACAAACATGCACGCCACTCCAGCCGAGAAAGCAATGAAAAAAAGTGTAATGAACGACACTTGTACCACATCGGCGATGTATCGCAACAACATCAAACTACCCCAGAAGATCGCAAGAAGCATCAAAATGAGCAGGCGAAGATCAGATCCGAGTCCAAGCGAGCGCATAATGCTTTTGCATGACGCCAAAATCCTGCTGTTTATTTTGAACGGGCCGTCATCCGAGCCACCCGAGCCGCCAGGCGACATCAACTTGAACACGAACGACGCAATGCTGACGGCAGCCATGAGCGGCTCCTTCGCAGCCATGATGAACGAACCCACCATCACCGCGGCGTTCACACCAAAGGTCACCATCCCCACGACCGCACCAGCGACTGCAGCACCAACGGCAGGGAAGACAAAGCAACCAATGAAAAGTGCTCCAATTGTAAGAAGAGCAATCTTTCCTTTGTGCTTCCACACAAACTGCCCAGTCACCTACGTCAAAGTTAATGAACAGTTACCAACAAGGGGAACTCACCTCGGCAGCAGCACGAACGGCGCGGACAGGACGCTGAGTTTTCAAGTTTATTATTTTTCATGGAAAAAAAAAGAATTCATACCGACCGGGCGACCTTGCGAGCCAGCCTGCGAGAAGACTTGGAAGCGCGCTGCCACAGGGTAAGCTTCTTGGCGGCTCGGACGCTAGCCTCCTCGGCCTGAAAAATGGCCGCACTGACCGGTTGGCCACAAATACTGCTCTCCAGTCCTTTCTCAGCAGCTTGCAGAAGGGTTTCCGCTTGAACGTGCGCAGGGATTTGCTTCGTAGTGGGCTGTTTAGAGCAACAGCAACACGGTCAGCGTGCGCCTTACCACTTCTATCTCAAGTGCCACCAGCAGAGCAGCCGCGCTCTCGGCCTCGGCCGTGGCCTCGTTTCTCGTATCACGGAGGTATTCCACTACGGCAGCCATATATAGAATATGCGTCTACCATGGGTCGAAATTTCATGAACTAAACTGCGTTGATTGTACGGATATTGTGAGGGTGAACTTGGGAAGGGGTTACAGAAAAAGAGGAGAGTGCGGTAATTAAAAAAAACGAAAAAGAGGAGAGTGAAGGAATTTAAAAGAACAAACTTAACTTGGGTAGAGCGGAAAGGTTTTTTTCCCCGATTTATCTGATGTTGCTTTGATCAAACAAACGTTACCTGAGTAAACTGAGACCACACCCACCAACAGAATAAAGAAACCAATCCAATAATTGCAAACCCAAAAATAAGTGCATTTCGATCACAGGAGTGGCAGTAGGCTTTGCAGGCTCAGATCCCGGACCAAAAGGCGCTAAAGTCTTTGGAACATGCATTGCCGCTGGAGTAACGGAAGGCACTGCTGGTGAAGTTCCTATTTTAAAGGTAAACGTTGATCCCAGTTTATTTTTCTCGTACCCTTGTTCGCAAGTTTGTGCAAGGCGTGCGCAATTCCGATCGTTAATCCAGCCGCCATCAATTGTGGTACGGTCATTTGCGTGATTGTCTCAATTGCTTGAATGTCGTTGTCGAACAAGGACGATGCGAACTTGGTCCCATTGACAGATTGAAGGGCCGACTGGAAATCGTTGGGTAATTCTAAGAGAAGAAAATGAGATATTGCTTTTCCCATCGGCTTACTGTTCATAGCGGCTCGTTCTTGAATGTAGCGTTCGCTTTATGAAAACTCTTGCGATCTGCCATTTTCTTTACACCAGCCGACGAAAGATCACTGTCAGTGGCTTCGGATGCGAGTCCAAGCGACGTGATCCCTTGGTTTTTCAGCTTGTCAATCAAAGCGGAGTCCCAGTTTGCCCTTTCTTGTCAAGGAGGAATTTTTCCAACACCTCCTCCTCTGGAGTTTCTGTAATAAAATCGAGGCAACGATGAAAGCATTATCGACCAACTGACTTTTCGATTCTTTTGAAGCCACGCTCCAGACCGGGTCGATGACAACATCGGGCGTAGGTGCGGGTATCCCACCGACGACGTCGAATCGTTGGAAGCCAACCAAATCGCCGTCTTTCGATCCATCGTGAAGAGGATACAGAATAATTCCGCACTCTCCTTTCGCCAGGCCCGAATTGGCATCTTGTTGCATGGTCGACAGGCGAATCGACACCTCCTTGCTGATGAGTGCCTTGATGTCGCAACTCGTTGGGGGCTAAGCACATATGATTAGTGCTAGAAGTCGCAATATGTCCAACATACTGAACCCTTGACTTTCCCTTCTTGTCGTTCTCTTTCTTGTCGTTTTCAGCCTTGGCCGACTTATAATTTTTCACTTGCTGACAGCGAAGTCGCTTGATAAAAGCATCCTCAAGGCTCGTGTGCCATTTCTACCATCTCCATTAATTTGAAAACAAAAAAAATTCAAACAATACCATAAGGTAGCGAGGACGCTCAGGATTCAAAGCAGCATTGCGAATCTCCTGAAGTCGTTTGCGGATCATATTGCCCAGATGGGCGTCGTCGAAGGGCACGTAGGGCAGGGATTCCATTCGGTCGAAGAAGGCAGAAGCAGTCGTGGAGGACTTTTTTGTTGTTTTTTGTTCCTCCTCAGAGAGAGGTAGTTTATTGTGCAACTCGGTCGCTCTCTTGCTCCAGAAAGTCTTGTGGTCTTTCTTTTGCTCGATCATCTACGATACGATGGAGTGTAAGTGGTAGTACATAGACATCAATAGTACCTCGGCAAAATCGACTTTCAGCTGCTCTCCACACCAGTTTGACGCAAAGATAAACAGAATGCGGTTGCAGGGAATCGGCGTGGGGTCAACAGAGTCGCCATCGATCTCAGCCTTGCCGTCCAACGCCTGATTATACTTTCAGTACTCGCCCAATTGAAATCTGCACGTACCGTCAAGAATGTGCTGAGTGCCTTTGGATGACCCTTGTCAGTTTCGTCAATAAAGACAATGCCCTTCTTGCCCTCTGCATTTATGCGACGAACAAAGTGCTGACGTTCGCCGCCTTTGTTGCAAACTTCGTCAGAAAGAAACTACCCGACATGAACTTACCTTGGTCGCTGCCCACAAGACCGGTCGCAGAGCCAACAATGCGTGACGTGTCCTCTTTAGAATTGACGAGAGAAAAGTCGAACCGCCGCAATTCCCAGCCTGTCACCGCCGAGATGGCGCGCGCAGTCTCGGTCTTGCCATGGCCGGACAAGCCAAACAGATGGACCGCGCGAAAGCCCTCTGGATCGAAGCCGCTCTGCGAAACAGGCAGCTGTTCAGATAGGTACTTGATGACATGCTCTTGGCCAGTGATGAGTTTCGAAAGGCGATTTTCGATGCGCTGGTTCAGGATAGCATCTGAGTCCAATATTGGCTGGTCGACTGCGAAGGGGCTTTTTAGTACAACAAAATTCATAGATGACATAGATGACACTACTTATTGGCTTTGTGACGTCGAAGAAATTGGAGTTTGCAAGTTGGGAGAACCATTTTTCGTTGTACATACATCCAAATTGCCCAGGCGTTGTGGAAGCCTTCAACGCTTTTCGGTTCCTTTCCAAGAGTTCTTCTGATATCGCTACTCCTGTATTAAAAGTAATCAGGCGAAGAGACCAAAAGTTATTGCAAGTATCAAACCAGCCAAGTTGAGAAGGATAAAGTTGCTTGCAAGTAAATCCGCCAGCGCGTTGGCACCGTCATCACCGATTCTGTTGTCTACACACACGAAAAGTTAGACCACGAACGACAAGCGAACACACCACTCAGGTTCAACGTCGTCAGGGACGAGTTGGTCTTGAGTGCGTCCGCCAGCGCCTTGGCACCGTCCACGCCGATGCTGTTCCCTGTACACACGAAAATTCAGTCCAGAAACGACAAACAAACGCACTCTGTATGTCCAACGTCGTCAGCGAAGAGTTGGTCTTGAGCGCGTCCGCCAACTGGACGACTTGCTGCCATGCCCATTTCGTTTTCAGTGCCACCGTTAACGTTGAATCCTTTCCGCCTCTCACGACTGCAACGGCCTCGTCTGCTGACTTGACTTCGATCATCTTTCCTGTCACAAATGTCCACGTGGCGTCTCGTGACTTTCTCGACCAATCAAAAGCGCCCCAAAAGACGAGTTCTGGCTTGGTTTCTTGTAATTTATGCAGGCTGTGTGTTCATGTTCGAAGAAAAGTTTATTAGATCAAAATATCCATCTGGTTGAATGGTGTCTAAATAACTACAGGCAGCTGCAATGATGATGTACTGCTAGTTTTTAGCTGTGCGTGGCAAGCCAGGCTAGTTAACGTACCAATCATCAAATTGTAGGATACATTTCGGAGATGGATGAGAATCTTCTCCTGAAGATATTGTTTAAGAGACTGCAAAAATGCTGTTGTGGCGCGATCATGGCATAGATTTTAAAACTCGCATTGCTTATAAGAAGAAAGTCATATTGAAGACAAGTTCGTAAGTTCAATGAATTACGGAGCCGTGAGCGTTATTCTATGAAGACACGGCTGGACTACCATAATTCTTCAGATGAGCACTCGGCGACTTTAATTCCAAATTGTTACGCACTTGGCCTCCGTAATTCCTAGAATTAACGCACTTGCCTTCCGTGACTCTGAAGAGAAATTATACGACCCCCGCAGCGAGCGTGTCCGAAGTCAACAATACGTTTTGTCGTCTGGCCGGGCCATCGTACATATAAGCATGCGGTTTCTGTAGATAAGTACCAAAGTACCGTAGTTTTTGGTAGGTACGCACTTTACCTCCTTAATTACTGAGAGATACGCACTTGGCCAGACGTTAGTTGGCCACTGTACACCCCATGATATAAAACCGTAAAACCGTTATTTTTTTACTGCATGGAATGGACAACACAAGGGTTACCGTTGATACGCTCCCCTTGGCTGGTCGGGCGCTGTCAAGGAAGTGTTCAACAACGTTTGCAGAGATCTGGGCTGGCAACGCGGCACCGACGACATCACCGTGTTGCGTGAGCGTCTTGCAGGCGAAAACGGCCGCCCCGCCGCTCGCGTCAGGGACTTCCGACAGCACAGCAGGCCGATGTACGATGCCCTTCTCGTACAGGCTGGTATGGCCCCTCAGACGCAGCAGCGTGCTGCCCAACCTTACCGGGCCCCTGCGCGCCCCGGCGTTCCCGGCGTCTTCCTAGATTGCCTCAATTTGCCAGCACTGCGCGACCTCTGCGAAGCGATGGGCCTCAACGTTGGCGGTAGAAAGGACGAAGTGGTCAACCGCCTCTCGCAGGACGGCGTCACGTACGACGACCTTCTGATTGACGACCTCAAGGACATCTTGTACCAGTTCGACCTCTTCACGACAGGCAACAAGCCCGTCCTCATCGCGCGCTTGCAAGACTTTGCTGCCCGCGTCGGACTCTCGACTTCGACGAGGCATGCGCCTATCGTGATGCCTGCACCTCTCGCCCGACCTATAACCAATCCCACAATGCACCCTGCGCCGGCGATTCCCCGTCGCCGTCCAACGATTGACAACAGTGCATTTATCGGCGGCCCGATGACCACAGCCCAGTACCGCGCCAGCATGGAGCGAGCCGGAGTTCCTCTACGTCATGATCAGCACGTATCTCACATCATCTCGGAGGCCAATGGTGGCGCGAACCACAGCGACAACTACTTTATTGCAAGCAACGCATTCAATCTTGGTACCGGCAATCGCCACGACGCCCTCATTGCGTACATTGCCGGCCTGGAGCGCGCTGATACGGCGGTCGAGATCAGCCGCAGGCTGCGTGGCTACAATGGCCCGACAGCAGTACAACTTTTCCGTCAGGGTGAAGAGGTGTTTCGTCAAGTTCGACGGATCAACCGCAATGCCGGAAATTGACCAGAGACACAACTATACGTCGGTTTTTGTGTTGAATCACTCCCAAATCCTTTGCTTTTAGCGTTTCTCTAATAACGTGGTCACAAAATACACAATGTCAGAAAAATGAAACAATTGCACGTTTTGAAAATTGATCTTCTTCTTCGCTTTCCCTTTTCGAATATTTTTTCTAGTTGATGATGCGCCCCAGTTGAGCCAGAACAAGCCATCGAGCGTGAAGTCTGGCAGTTGAGTCGGCCTTCCCAGAGTAAAGCGTCTGAGCCGGTTATTGCCGGGAATGTTGATGGTGCCGACGGACCAGTTTCGAACACATTCAAAGGCGCTCACTTTCATTGTCGTCGAGGCCCCAGACGGAGCAAGTAAACGATGGCGTATAGCATCGAGACCCTCCTTGCCATTGAGCCCGCACTCGCGAAAGTAGGCTGCCAGGATGCGGTTGTAGGCTTCGCAATATGCGCCACTGCTCATCTACCATTGCATCAACACATGTAGAAGTGACGGAAGCCGTTGTCCAGCGGTGAAAGTAGAAGGGCGCCTTTAGCAGGCATTGGCCGAACATCGACACCGGCATCGGCGAGCGTTTCGTTGACTTCGGCGTTGAGGTGTGCCCGAAGCTGATCCAGTACGAGAACCGAGTCTGCCGGAAGTCGTTCTTGCAGAGTTCGGCCCACTCGAGCATCTTAGCTGTTGACATGCCCTAGACTCCGTAATTTTCTAGAGGTACGTCCTTGGCCTCGGTAACTATTTGAAAATACGCACTTTCTCCGTAAATCTCCCGAGATACGCACTAGGTCTCCGTAATTTTTCTCAGATACGCACGTTTCCTCGTGATATTGCATGTCCAACTCGGTCGTCCCTACAAGCACTTGAATGACAGTGACTTGAAACTCCGGATGATCGTGAGCCGAATCCGACGACCGCCCTTCGAAGGAAATTCATCGATGTCCATTGACCTCCGTAACTCTTAGTAAATACGCACTAAGTCTCCGTAACTACTTATGATACGCACTTGGCCTCCGTAACTGAAAATAGTTACGCACTTGGCGCTGAAGTTCAAGGATGAGGTCCTTGGTCCTTTTGGAGAGCGGTGCCGATAAGCTATGCAAGCTTGCTAACGAAGTGTTGTATGAGACCCGACGATCGACGAGTCGGACGATCCTCAGAAGGCCACGGGTAAATGATGTTCCATGAGAAGGCCAATTGGTTTAATATGGTCGTCGGTGCTAAAACCAAGTTTGTACCCCTCCACGAAACATTTTTTAGAGAGAAAGGCTCAGCATAACCTAGTCGTTGTCGGTGAGGAGCAGCGCAAGCACTAGGCCAAATCTGTTGAGCACGACACAATCGTAGAGCGGGCCGCCCAGTTGCGTGCGCTTCCTATTTCCGAAGGGTAATGCGTAATTCTAAAGTTATACGGAAGGAAAGTGCGTATTTCTTATGAGCTGCGGAGGGCAAGTGCGTATTTCTGTTGAGTTGAGGCGGGCGAGTTCCTAGTTCAGAAGTCCGATATTTTTTGTGGGCTAGGTATAAATTCTTTACTTATGTTAGCACCCCCGAGGACGAAACAGTTGCACATTTTTCGAGCGAATGAAGTGTACATATTTCTGTGACTTCAATTATTTTCCCTGGGTAATACACTTGGTTAAGCTCAGCAGACTTCTGTCTTCCTCTTCTCTTCCTACCCTCTCTTTTCGCCCTCTTCTCTGCCCTCTTCTCCGTGCTCTTCTCCGTCTTCTTCTCCGTCCTCTTTCTACAACTACTTCGGTTTTGGGTCGACTAAGTTTTTGGCGACTGACGTTCACCTAGTGATGTGCGTGCATCAAGTCCAGGGCAAGCGTGGCGGCTACAACGCCGAGTACCACGAGCGTGTAGAGACCGAAGAAGACGTCGCGGAGACATGCGCGATTCTTGCGAGCGGCAATTTGGATGCGATGAACGGTACGCACAGATCTATGAAGGGTATCTAACGAACTTTTTATAGAACGTGCTGAGGAGGTGGCCACGGCGGGCTTTGCACGGTCGCTAGCGCTGCTGTTGGAGAACGAACAAGTGGACATTGAAAGGCTCCACCAACGTAAGTTAAGCAACTACAGCCTGCTGGTCATCGCCGCAAGCAAAGGCCACCGCCAAGCCGTCCAGGCGATCCTCAATCTCGACAAGCTCGGCATCCCTGGCGCAGAGTTGGACGCCGCCGTGCCAATCACAGCGTTGCACTGGGCCGCTGTCCGAGGCGACAATGACATGTTGGAAGATCTGCTGGACGTCGGTGCGGATCCGAAGGTTGCTGTGAATAGTACGTTTGTTGTTGTCCTCTCCAACACACAACTGAGCGCTTTTTGAACAGGCTACAAAGGCGGTCCCAAGTTCACCCCGTTGGAGTTGGCTGAGGTCAACAAGAAGTGGTCGACGGTGCGGCTGCTCAAGGCGTACCTCTATAATGACAAGCTCGAGGAGATCACCGCCCAGCTCCCACCCCAGGCGGAGCAAGAGGCCAAGCACCCGACGATGCACGATACGGTTCAGTGTGTGGCCTGCATGGATCAAGTGGGCACGTCAAACCTAGTTCTGCTGCCATGCTTCCATCCTTTGTGCCCGGCATGTGCAAACGCCGAGTCCGGTCGAAACGATGCCAAGTGTCCATCCGCTATCGGAAATGGAGATGGTGGGGAGGTGGACCCGATCGTCTGTGGCACGCCCTTCGGCACACCCATCTTAGTTTCAGACGCCAGTCACGCCACCGCGTATACTGCTACGGCCAGCGCTGCATCAGCCGAAAGAAAGCACCACCAATTCGTCGTTCGAGCTTCCCCAGTGGTACTGCCACGAGTGCGAACTGGGCTTTGTCTCCAGCGAGGCACCGGAGCACGTTGGTCACGTTCACAAAGGTATGACGCTACAGGCGGCTTTCGAGTCCCCCGAGATCCTTCCCAAGTGGTGTGGCGACGATGACAAGACGAAAGCGTACCTGCAGGTCAAAAGTGAACTTCTGGGCGACCTTCACAACGATCTGCTGCTGCGCATGACCGAGTCCACGAGGAAGCTGGAGGCGGTACCAACGCTTCCCGACGAAGAGATCAACGAGGAGAACGAGGACGAGTACGTGCCAACGTCAGACAAAGCATTCGTGGTCAAGATGGTCGCCACGAACCTCGCGGCCATCAAGAAGCTCCAGACGACTCGCGACGAGATGATCATGGATCGAGATCTTTATCTAGCTGCAGAATTGGTGGCAACGAACGAGACCTTTTCGCTTCAGATACACCTCCAGGCCTTCTTTGCTCCCCGAGCCGAAATCATGAGCAAATACGACACCGACAACAACTGGATCGACGTGAAAGCGTTTCGGATTTACAACGACTTCTGCGTGTCTCTGCATGCGATCCTCCCACCTTGTATTACCTGCCTGTTATTGTTCAGCCACTTTTTCACCTTCTTTTTTCATGGTGTCTTCAGTCACTTTCAGCTTTCCAAGCTGCCAAACTTCCTATGAAATCAATAAGAAAAAGTGCCAGACCGGTGCCACGCTGGTGGCCGCTTCACAACAGACCCAAATGAGGCAGGTGATGGAACTGACCAGTTGCCTAATGGGGGGCGGTCCCGTTCCGCACGTTCTGTGTCATGGCTGGTGAGAAAACGCCTGACACTCTCATTTTTATTTTCACCCCGATCGTCTCGTCGTTCCCCTCCGCTTAAAAGGTATTTCGCTTTCCCTTTTTTAAAAAACGCTGGTTTGGGTTTTGGGGCTTGCTCATTTTCCCTCTTGCTGTCAGAAAGAAAAGGGCGGTACCTCCGTGTTTCCTCTTTGGTTCCCTATCGGAAATGCGCTTTTTCTTTCTTATTTTCTTATCGTACTTTACCCTTTGCTTTTTTGGCTTCTACAATTGCACAACTTTTTTCTCCTCACCGAGACGAGCATGCTGCTGTAATTTTTGTTGGGGTTTGTCCGCTGCTGAACGGGTGCTTCTTAATTTTTACTCCTTATCACAGCACAGAAGTCGAAACCAATGGAGCATGCAGGTGTCCCACAGCGCAGAATTAGATATGACCCGTGGGGTCCTGCACAAATTCTTAATTTGCCTCTCTTCAATTTTTTTTTTATTGTATTTCTGTCTGTCTGCATCGCGCTTTGCTGGTTTCAGCCTAGACTTGCTGCTTGGGTCACTTTGGCAGCAGTTTTTACTCTCTATCTTTTTGCGGGTTTGTACCTAGTACATCACCTCCGAGAAAACCACAGGCGTGACGAGATCCTCACAATCAGTGAGCTCTGCCGCAAGACTAACACTGCCACTCACAAAGTACTGTTATTTTTATGCGTGAGTGCAAGTTTTTTCTGTGCTGGACTGCATGTGCATGACGCTCTCGACAGCAAGCCTCTTTCCAATTTCATGTTCATTTGTTCAATTTTACTTTCCTTGACTGGTATTTTCCCTACGTTTAACAAGTCAAGGGACGACACGGAACGAAGGGAGAACGCAGCAAGGCAAGCAGCCTCAGGAACCATAAATGATTCAATTCAGATTTTTGACTACAATGGAGAAACGGTCGCATGGGTTGAATCAAACCTTTCTCGCTATCTCCACAATTTGGGTGTACTTTTCTTTGTCCTTGGTTCCATTTTTTTCCATTTTACGAATGAAAGTCTCAGCCCAACCATGATTGGTTGTCTTACTACTTTGGTTGCAGCTTTTGTTTACGCATTGATTTTCAAAGATAACGCAAGCATTTTTTTTGAAGCCGCTATTGTGGGCATAATTTTGTGTGTGAACGTGTGGTATGCACTGCCCCATACTCACTGCGAAGTCTGTAGTCATGATCATAATCACCATGGTCATTGATGGTTTTTCACTAATTCTTTCAGTCGGCTTACTTTCTTCTTTTTTTCTTTTCTCTTCTCATTACTCCGTTTGCTTATTCCAATTGATTTATTAGTACTACTGGAGTATGCTGACGGTAAGTGGTTTTCCGAGGGGTGCGGAGCACATTCATCGGCAATCTGCTTGGTTTTACTCTGTTTCCCAACATGCCATGTGATTCTCTCCTCGTGTTACCTTCCTGT
>Ga0302230_10001259_pt1 | contig 16984 bp, 16 predicted proteins | sample II_Palsa_N2_1_FD_193523 | JGI IMG/M metagenome (GOLD analysis project Ga0302230, IMG submission 193523) | Peat permafrost microbial communities from Stordalen Mire near Abisko, Sweden - II_Palsa_N2_1 | ecosystem: Environmental > Terrestrial > Soil > Palsa > Peat permafrost | place: Sweden... | reverse complement strand
CTTTTGGAGATAGTGCTTTTAGGTCGATAGACATGTCTGCGCTCCTGACAATTTATTGGGGGTTTAGATCTTACTGGTTGAGCGGTTTGTTATGTAGAAATCTTCATATTAAGATTGCATCTTCCTAGGCTCTTGCAGACAAGGCTATGTCGTCATGGATTGATGGGCCGATACAAGCATAAGGCAGGCAGCTATCGGAGATCCTCTTGGGCGCGATCCTGCGCATTGGATCGCAGTCAGAATCAACCTTCATCTGGCTCGGCAGCACGAACGCATAGCTTCTATCTAATACAGTGTAGGACCGTAAGCGTCATAAGGTCGCAATAGCCGAGTTGCAGCGAACGCTGTGCTAAAAACGCTTCATAGCGTTGAGAGTTTCCTGCACAGACTGCCTCTAGGGCTAGCTTCGTACGATAATTTGCTGAAAATTCATCTGCTACAGCTTCGCGCATGGCCGTTGCTCCACGTGCTTGAACGGAACGGGGGCGTACATCCAAACCTGGCAACGCTGGCCGTGTTTGGCCGTGGTCATGGATCTCTTTTCACGCAGAATCGTCTGCTGGGCAGCCAAGCTGAGGATCCACAGAGATTTAGCTCTGGAAGCAGTTATGAAAGCCGTTGGAAGCCGCCGACCGTGCAAATAGTTGATCCACTCGAATCAAGGAAATCACTACGGAAGCAATGCCTGGCGACGCTTCTGCAAGAGCATCATCTCGAACCCAGCATGAGCAGACGAGGAAATTGCCGGGACAGCGCGGCAGAATCTTTCTTTAGAAGCCTGAAAAATGGAAACGCACTAAGAAGCGCATCTACGCCGATTGAGAGTTGTTCCTGACATAAACAAATACATCGAAGGCTTTTACAACCCGATACGTTCCATAGCTATCTCAGCGGCGTTGGAGCCATTGAGTTCGAAGCAGCACACCGAGGGCGCCGATCAAGTGTCCACCAAGCCCCTGGTCGCTCCAATATCGACTCTGGGCATGATCAACCTCTCCGGAGTTTCACGCCCCAGCACTCAAGACAGCACTTTGTTAGTGCCATCATTCACCTGTCCTGTTTAGACACCACCAATTAGGTACAGTCGCGTCGTTCAAGTGGAAAGATTCGCATCTCGATTTAGCAGTGCACAGCAGTCCGCGCAGATATTCAATGTTCGGAGTCCGACTTCCGAAGCGTTTCCTGCGATGAAACGGCTCGCCATCGTTCTTCAATCCGTGCAAAGGTGTCGGTGAAAGGCACCTCCACGGTCCAGCCCTTATCGTTCGAATGTATTTGATCGATACCGGTGGCGACGGCCGTGTCGCCCCAGACGCGCACGGTCAGATCCTTGATGGATTGGGTAACGTGCGCGGGCGTCGCGGAATGCGCTATCACATCGGCCTTGTCTCGAATTTCACCCTTGACGCTGACGTCGATGAAATCGTCCGCAAAGATCGACGCTAACGCATGGCGATCGTCACTTGTGGCCAAGTTGAGCCAGCGCTGTTCCAGCCTCACAATCTGCACCTTGTCGGCGACAACGTCCCGTGTGCCAGCTGACGCGATTACCGCGATTACCGCGAGTCCGGCAGCTAGGCATGCACTGGATAAACGATAGCGATATCTCACGACGAGATCCTCACTTTGCATGGGCTTATAGGTCTATGCAAGTTCCCGTTTTCGCTTCCATTTTGGGGAAAACCAATGCAGGAGCGCCATGAAAACGTGTCCGATCACGAAAGTCCAAATTGCGTAGCCCATGGCGATATGCCAAAGCGCCACCCAGTGAAGGACGCCGCGTGGAATCGGCGCGCCGGTGAAATAGCCGACATAGTTGATGACCCCGCCGATCGCGCCGCCGGTCACTCCACTTAGGCCCAAGCCATGAACGGTACCTGCCAACGGGCTAAAGTCACGCGAGGATGGCGCGTGTCCACGAAATAGATCTTTGAAATCCTGCAGAAGAATTGTTCGATTGCTGCGCTTTAACCAAGGAAATAACCGCGCAACGCCGGGTCGCGAAAATGGCAAGCAACTCCACAGCCAATGCAGCGCGATGACTGCAGTGAGGAACAATCCCACCCGCGCGTGAATCTCGAACGCTTCTCGGTGCCAGTCGCGGACACCCAAACCCGGGCCGGCAGGCACATGCATGACGGCGCTCAACACCAATTGAACGACTACTCCAGTGGCAAGCGCAGCGTGTAGCCAAACCGTGGCGCTGTCGTACTTGGGCGAAATACTTTGCATACTTAATCCCGGGCCGAGTGCATGGCAGTGAGAGAGGCGATAAATGCATCCAACTGCCGATCAAACTTATCTGGCTGATCGACAAACACTGCGTGGGCGGCATGCTCTATTACGTCAAACTGGGCCTGCGGCAACACACTCGCCATTTGCCGTTGCGCTTGCAGTAGCGGACTTTCGCCAGAGGCGATCACTAACACCGATGTATTAAATTTCTTCAAGTAAGGACGACGGTCAGTCGTAAACAAATCCTGCACCAGCATCGAGATGCCTGTATCCACTGGCGTCTTCATCGCCTCAGCTTCAAGCAATGCGTAAGAGGATGCCGGTGGAGGCACGTGCATGATCGCGTGCAACATGCCGGCGGAGTAGGCCTCTGGATTCCTGGCATACACACCAATGCCCGATTCGATCACCTTGATGAAGCCCGGATTTTGCGAAACGTCATCCGGACCTGCGCTCACCGGGCTATCGACCAAAACCGTTCCATCCAACGCACTGATCCCGAACTGATTTGCATAGGCGGCCACATCTTGTGCGCCTTGCGACCAACCGATCAGGATTACATGATCGAGTTGGAGCGAATGGATGACCTGGTTGATATCGGCAGCTCGGTTTTCCGGCGCATTTCCGGATGGCGCGATGCTTGACTCGCCTTGCGAGCGCGAGTCGATTGCCACCACGCGATCGCCGCGCGCAGCGAAGTGCCTGAGCTGTTCCGACCAGATCGAGGCACTTATCCGCCAACCGGGAATCAGCAGCAAGGTATATGGCGCGCGGCTTGGGCCAGATTTCAGATAGTGGATGCGCAAATGATCCGCGCCAATCGTAAAGCCAGTGCTTTCGCTCGCGCAGGAACACGATGCGATACCCAGTAACACGGCAAAAGCCCACAACCATGTTTTCATCAACCCGCCCCTCGTTAGCCGTACGGGGAAGGCTAGCCATCGAGACTTAAGCGAGACTTAAGTTATGCGAGGTGTGCTAACACGAGCGATAAGTCCGCTGGGCTCGCCGCGATTTTTTAATTCCACATTGATCCCGCTGCGCTCCGCGGCGGAGCGGACGATCGCGAGTCCTATGCCGCTGCCCTCGACTCCGCTGCCCGGGACGCGATAAAAACGGTCGAACACTAAGTCGAGCGATTCGGATGGAATGCCGGGACCGGTATCGATGATTTCGATGATGGACTCATCTTTCGCGGTGCCAAGCCATACATCTACGCACCCGCCCGACGGGGTGTAGCGCACTGCATTTTCCAGCAGATTGTCGAGGATGCTACGCAAATCGGCGGGATTGGTAGACGCGCGACACGGCTCAATCCCCGCGATGCCTAGATCGACGCCACGCTGCTCCGCCAGTGCGATTAGATTGCCAACGGATGATTTGAGCAGCTCTGGCACGTCGATCAATTCGATCGGGTAATCGGAATGTTCGGCGTCTTCGTGTGCAAGACGCAACAGTTGCTCAATCAGCCGCTGCATGCGGCGCAGACCCAACTGTAGCCGATCCAGATCATCGCTGAACGCAGCACCGAGGTTTCGCCGCACGCCTTCAGCTTGAAGCATGCATGCAGCCAGCGGCGTTCGCAGTTCGTGCGCGGCATCCTGAACGAAGCGACGCTGGGAAGCGAAGGCGTCTCGCAGCCGGACTATCAAATTGTTCATGGAAGTGATCAGCGGGAAGAGCTCGCGTGGGATATTTGCGGTCGGCAGTTCCTTCAGTGTGCGCGCGTTCTGTTCGGCGATAGCATTTATGACTTGGCCAACGGGACGTAGCGCTAGATAGACGGCAAACCAAAGCAACAGCGCAGAGAACGGGATTAGCACCGCAATCGGCGCCGCTGACTTCCATGCCGAATCCATAATTACCCGCCGGCGGAAATCGTTACTTTGCACGACTTGCAGTTCGAAACGCCCGGCACGCATCGTATACGTGCGCCAATTTCCTTCCGGTGTGTGAATGCTGTGGAATCCATTCGCTACTTGCAGCGATAACGCCGGGGTCGAGTAAGAGCTGTCAAACAATCGACCATCTGTTGTCCATATTTGCTCGATCGGACTGCCGTGATGTTGGATGTCTTGCCGTTCCAGCGGCCTGGAAAAAGCTCGGGCACCGAAAGACGCCAATTGCTGCGCGTAGCCCAGCGCCACAGCATGGATCTGCCCATCCATGAACGCGTTGACACTGACGGCGTATTGCCGGTAACTCACCCCCATCGCAACCGCTGCCGTCGCCAAATAGAGCGCCAGGAGCGAAACGAAGAGTTGCCATCTGAGTGAAATCACGTCTCGTCCTTTACAACCCTCCACCCGAGTCCACGCACGTTGCGGATGATGTCGTTGCCAAAGCGTTTTCTCAATCCATGGATGATCACCTCCACGACATTGCTGGTGACGGTGCCATCCCAGCCATACATGCGCTCTTCCAACTGCTCCCGCGAGAGAATGCCGCCGGGCCGCTCCAACAGCGCGTGCAGGAGGGCGAACTCGCGCGCGGAAAGTGCCGCGCGTTTACCCTCGCGCAGCATCTCGCGAGTGGCAAGGTCGAGCCGCAGTGACTCGGTTCCTATCAACGATTGCGCATGACCGTCACGGCGTCTGATTACGGCGCGAAGGCGTGCTTCCAGTTCGCGATACTCGAACGGCTTCACCAGGTAATCATCGGCACCAGCATCAAGACCTTCCACGCGTTCGTTTACCGCATCTCTGGCAGTCAAGATCAATACCGGGGTGTAATCCCCGCGCACGCGCGCGCGCCGTAATACCTTCAGGCCCGAGCAGCGCGGCAAGCCAAGATCAAGCAACACTGCGGTGTACGTGCCGTCCGTCATCGCCGCAATACCGGACAAGCCGTCGCGCAACCAATCCACAGAAAATCCGCTTTGACGGAAGCCGTCCACGAGGGCTCTTCCTATCATCTCGTCGTCTTCGATGAGCAACAGACGCATGCGGAGTTATGTGGCCATGATCGAGGGCGAATGACACATACACGTGATAGCGCGTCTGGCACCGATCATAGTGTGTCCTGTGACAGGTTGAGCAATGTATATGAGCGTTGCTCAGCCTCAAATGTTTCACCATCTTTGGAAACCAATGTCACGTGTCGCTGCACCATGATTTCGTCGCCGACGATGACGCCCTTGCAAATCGTCGTATAACCACTCCACGTGCTCTTGCCAGGGATCAACGAAACGCCGATCGTTTTTCCGTCCGCGACGGTGATCTGTATCGGTGCGCCACTCTGTTGGTCAGCCAGATCGTCGGACGACGGGCCGTCGCCACTGCCATTGCGGATCAGCGTTATAACATCGTTGAGCGGGTCGATGCGGACCACGCGGACCCGCTCGGTTCCTGCCGGCCCGATTTCCCAAGGCTTTGGGATTGTAACCGTCCAGGTTGTTCCCGCGCGGATGTCATTCGGTGTCTTGCCCCAAAGTAAGGGATTGAAGGTCACTCCACTGGTTTCGTCGTTTACGGAACACTTGCCCCTGTAGCAATCGGTTATACCGTCACGGAGTATCTCGACACCGTGGACCACACCACCGGTTGGATGTCCGTCATAGCGGCCGCTTTCATCGAAGACAATGGCTTTGGGCGTTACACCTGTAACTGTGTAGTCCCCGCTGCCGCCAACACGATGGACATACTCATCTAATCTTTCTCCTTTGATGGAAACCGTTTTGGAAAACACATCGGACAGGTGTTCACCCACCTTGAGGCTGGGATTGAAGTATGCATTCGCAGACTCAGCGTAAACGAGTGAAGTGGTCATGCAAGAGAGCGAAGCGAAAATCATGACAGTGACGGAGATGCGCAGGCTGGGTCTCATGACCGTTTCCAGAGAGAATCGCAACAAAAGCTGCGCTGACCTAAACCTCACCACAAGTGCCAGTCGACACCCTGACGACTGACCTATACAAATGCTCGTCATTGGATTTCTATCCATTGGCTTTTACCGATTGGAACTGTTTGTTTTCTAAAGATGTCCTCAATCTGCGCCGGATTCATGTCGAGCAACGCCACTCCGCAGTTTGTTGGTCTGTACTTGGCTCACAAACTTTTCAGTTCTATCCAGCCGCAACCGCTTCTAGCGAGCGCCCGTGTATCGCGGTGAGGACGGATGCGCGAAGCTGAGAGAGATCTTTGGCGCCATCAGTTCCTTCGCTGGTTACGGCAAGGAGTGGCTATGCTCGATCAGGTCATAGTGGCTATGTACTGACCGCTGCTTCGGGGCATAGAGTCCGATTTAGCGTCGTTGAGAGATATCTGCTAATGCACAGCCATGGTTAGCGAGCGAAGTGCAACTCTTGTTTTGCGTTCGAGCCACGTAAGAATGGTGACGTAGCATGTCTTAAGTTAAAGAGCCGAACGCACTTGTCGCATCGCTAGATTGCCTCGGCACATCAATTAACAAATGTGTCTAATTTGAACGCACATAGGACACAGTTGAATGTGTAAGACGGTGTTGCGCAGGCTGATCTTCGACGCAAATGCAAAGAGGGTATTTCGTGAATATGTATGCATTGACTGAACTAATGGCGATGAGTAGCGGTTCGGTATGTGATGGCGCTTCGCGCACGGACGAACAGATTGTTGCCGAGCTGGACAGCGCATTTCAGGCGGCCGTCAAGGTCAATGATGCAAAGACCATGGATCTCATTCTCGGTCAGGACATGGTTTTAGTGCTGGGCAACGGAACAATCAATACTCGAGATGAGCTGCTGCAGGAGGCACGCGATAAGAGAATTGTCTATGAGCTTCAGGACGAGGACGCGGGCACTCAGACCGTACGAATTTGGGGCGATACCGCAGCAGTCACAGCACGGCTACGGATTAAAGGGGTCAACAATGGCATCCCCTTTGACCGCCACATATGGTTTAGCGACACATACGCTCGAACGCCGGAGGGATGGCGCTACGTTTTCGGGCAGACATCGTTACATTTACCTGAAGAGATTTAATCCAGCCAGTTCCTTTCGCCCCGAACTGTTACAGATAAAAATAAGGGGGATTGCCATTAAATCGATACCTTTGCGTGAGCCTATACTATCGCTCCTGGGTCGACCGGTCGATGTCGCTAATACGAATTAACTGAGCGTCTTCTTGGCTATTGCCTGAGGCGGCTTAATGCTGCAAATGAACGCAAGTCGTAGCGAATGTCTGTAGATGAAATGCGTCCAAGGCCGACATTTTTTTGCCAAGTTCTGCGCTGCACAAGACGGTTTCGCCCTCCTAACTTACTATACATACAATCGAATCACAGACGATATTTGATGCTTTCTATGAAGAGCTGTCGAGACATCTGAAGAGACCTGCTTAAATGGAGACCACATTGAGTCGATGGCGTTGCTGGGTTGTAACAACTGCCTTCATTCTAAGTGTCGTGCTTTCCGCATCAGCGATGGCAGAAGGACAAAATACAGTCCGCGTTTTTGGCAATCAGGGGGTGTGGCAATGGGCGCCGAGCCGGACCTACCACGTCGAGAATTACAGGCTGGCTTTGCGTTTCGACGAATCAAAGGGCGAGGTATTTGGAAGTGAGGTAGTCACGCTCCGGCCATTCGAGGCGCATTTCCACAGGTTTTGCTTGAATAGTTCCGGGTTGACGATCGATTCTGTGGCCGTGCAGAAGCCACGTGAGGCCGTCAAGCTAACGTACCTGGCGCAAGATCGTTGCCTCTGGATCACGCTCGATCGCGATTACGACGCATCAAGCTCCTTGAACATAAGCATCGTGTACCACGGGTTTCCGCGGACGGGCCTGTTTTTTGTGAATCCGACGCCAAATTATCCCAACACGCCACATGAGGTGTACTCGCAGGGCGAACCCGAGCTCAATCAATATTGGTTTCCGTGCTGGGACTACCCCAACGACATGGCAACAAGCGAGACGATAACCACAGTTCCCGAGGGGCAAAGCGTGGTTTCGAATGGCCACCTCGTCAAGGTGACCCGCTCTGCTGGTCAGGTCATCTACGACTGGGTCGAAAGCACTCCACACAGCTCTTATTTGACGTCCGTTGCCGTAGGCCCTTGGCGCAAATTGACTGACAAGTATGAGAACAAGCCAGTCGACTACTACGTCTTGGATTCCGTCGACGAAGCAACTGCTCGACGCTCCTTTCGCTTGACGCCTGACATGATGGGATTTTTCTCGCGTGCAACTGGCGTGGAGTATCCCTACGAAAAATACGCGCAAGTGGCAGTGCGCAACTACATCTTCGGAGGGCAAGAAAATGTCAGTGCAACGACGCTGACCGACTTTACTCTGCATGATGCTCGCGCCGACGAGGACTACTCCAGTACAGCCTTGGTCGCGCACGAGTTGGGGCAGCATTGGTTCGGCGACTTTGTGCAGGGCCGCGACTGGGCCAACATCTGGTTGAACGAAGGCTTCGCGACGTACCTCGAGGCACTCTACGCGCAGCATCACGAAGGCAACGACGCTTACCGGCTCGAGATTTATAACGACCAGGCCATCGAACAGGCGGTCGACCGCAAAGCCTATCGTCGCCCCATCGTCGACCGCCACTACACCGATCCAATGCAAATGATTGATGAGATCACGCACGAAAAGGGAGCGGTCGTGCTGGACATGATGCGCTACGTTCTCGGTGGTACCGATGCAACCACGCGACCTGCTTCGCAGAGCGAGCCACTTTTCCGGGCGTTGCATTACTACTTGACCGTACATCACGCGCAGGCGGTGGATACCGCGGATCTGCTGAACGCCATTTGGACGACGACTGGACAGGATCTCACGTGGTTTTTCCACGAATGGGTTTACATGGCCGGTCACCCTGATTATCGAGTCAAGGCGAGCTACAACACCACGAGCAAAATTGAAACGTTGAAAGTAGCGCAAACGCAGGCAGAAGATGCTGTGACTCCCGTTTTCGATATGCCCATTGAGCTGGCGTTCTATGGTGCGAATGGGGAGAAGAAGGAGATTCAGGTGCGCGACAGTTTGCGGCAACAGGAATTCAATGTCCCCCTTGATTTCGAGCCGCAATGGGTGGATTTCGATCCGAACGACTTCATCGATAAGTCTATAGAGTTCGACAAATCTGCAGACGCGTTGATTGCCGAATCCGAAAAAGACCCATTCACCATGAGCCGCCTTTGGGCAGTGAAGAAACTTGGCGAAAAAACACAAGCCAGCCTAGATGCGCGTACTGGCGCACTGGTACATGTGCTCGGCAACGATGCATTCTACGCCGTGCGCGCAGCCGCTGCGGCTAGCCTTGGCAGCATCGGGACGGGTCCGGCGAAGGTTGCGTTGCTGTCCGCATTGCAACAGCCGGATAGTCGTGTACGGACTGCAGCCGTCGAGGCGCTGGGTCATTTCCCCGGGGATCACGCTGTCGTCGATGTATTTATCAATACGTTGCACAACGATGCCAGCTACGCTGTACAGGCTGCTGCGGCAGATGAGCTTGGCAGATCGGGTGCGCCACAGGCATTCGAAGTGCTGCAAGCCTTGGCTACGACAGGACCAGAGGTTCATGTCCTGAAGGCCACTTTGAACGGACTGGCCTCGACCAAGGATCCCAGAGCGGCAGCAATCCTGCTCGCGCAAGCGAAGCCAGGCGTTCCAGTACGAATCCGACTGAGCGCGCTCGCTGGACTTGCGAAATTGAAGGACATAGTCCAGGACGATCACGCGCAGGAACTAGTCGAAGTCGTCCGCGCAGCACTGGACGATACATTTTTCCCCATTCAGCAAGCCGGCGAGCAACTAGTTGATGCGTTTGATCTGGTCCAGCTTCAGCCAGAAATTCAAAGGGAGACGCAGAGCGCGCCTCTGGCCCAGGATCGCGAAGCTGCGCAACAGGTACTGGAAAAACTGCATCGCCGGCAATAATTACATCCGATCACCGAGCTTGCGGTATTTCAGTTACAGATGTGTTCGATTGATGGAGAAAACAATGACTAAGTCGGCTTTGATATGCACTGCGGTTGCAACAACTCTGGCCGTTGTGAGCTGCTCCCGCAGCGGCGCAACGATTACACAAGGCGAGTTGGTCCGAAGGGCTCAAGAAATCGCGGATGCCTTCGCCCCCGGAGATAAGAAACCTTTTGAAAAGTACTTTGCCGATGACGCCATGATCTTTGATGAAAAAGGGCGAAATATGGACAAGAAGGCCTTGGTCAACGATATATCCGGCTTGCCTGCTGGATATTCAGGTTCCATCAAGTTGGTAAATCCGCAGAGCCGCATTCTGGGAGACACCGCCATTTTGAGCTACGACGGGGACGAGACGGAAACGATTTTCGGACAGGTGATTAAAGCTAGGTATCACGAAACTGATACTTGGATGCAACGGAACGGCCAATGGCAAATCGTCGCAGAACAGGTGCTTCGATACTACGAAGATCCTGCGCCGGGGAAGGCGGATTCGAAAGAATATGTGGACTATGACGGCACATATGAGCTTGCGCCGGGAACGAAGCTGACTATAACTGCCGACGGCGCGAATCTGTTCTCACAGGAAACAGGGAGAGCAAAGAAAATGCTTGTTCCTGAGGCGCCGGACATATTTTTTATCAAAGGCGTGGAGGGACGGCGACTCTTTCGGCGTGACGAGAGCGGAAAAGTGGACGCGTTGATCGAGCGGCGGAACAACGAAGATCTTGTCTGGACAAAAGAGCAATAGTCTAGGAGCGAGGTGCTGATTGCTCCGCATGCTTCTCTGGAGCCGCGCACATCCATCCAAACATTACCGCGATAGGAAGTGCACGCACGGCTGGTTGGCTGCGCTGGTTAACATTGTCGAGTTGGTGGCTGAAGCTATTCGCCTCATAAGGTTGTTGTCAGTGAACCTGGATGGCCGCCTTTGCAAATCCAGGCGAACGTCCCAAAGCATAATTTGAACGGCGTCTCGGATGAGTTACCCGCACTTGCAGACACTGGCCGCATGTTCGCTATTGAAGGTGGAAAAGTCATGACCACAAAGAAAACGACAACGGCTTTCGGTTGGCGCGTCTACGGCCTGGGCATGATGGCGATGGCGATGCTCTGCCTGGCGTGGGGTGTTTTCGACCCGGGGCAGCCGGTACCCAAGAGCTTTCCCAGCTATACCGCCCTGGCGTATGTCGCCGCGGCGTTCATGCTCATCGCGGGTGCGGCTGTCGAGTGTCGTCGCACCACGGCCTGGGGCGCCGCAGCACTCACCATCTACTACGCGCTCATCGTCGTCATTCTGATGAACGGCCGTGTGGTGCTCGTGCATTACGCCGAATACGGTACGTACGAAGGCCTCGCCGAACAGGTTGCGATTACGGCTGGCGGGTTGATCGTCTATGCGGCCAACGCCCAGATCGATGCGGCCCTGGCCGCACGTTTCACGCGCCTGGGCCAACTGATGTTCGGAGTTTGTGCGCTGATATTCGGCGGAGCGCATTTTGCCTACATGAACTTCACCGCTCCGCTGGTCCCCAAATGGTTGCCACCATCGCAGGAGTTCTGGGCTTATGCGACCGGGCTTGGCCATATCGCGGCGGGCGTCGCGATCCTGATGGGCGTACAGGCCCGCCTCGCCGCGATTCTGCTGACCGCCATGTACGCATCGTTCACCCTGCTGGTGCACCTGCCGATGCTACTGGTGAATCCCGCCAGCCATTGGATATGGACCGAGAATGCTGTAAATCTCGCCCTGATCGGCGTCGCCTGGGTCGTGGCGGACTCGCTCGCGCGTGATCGGTCGAGGCGTGAGATCGGTTCCTAGGTCTGAAAGCGTGAAGGACAAGTCGAAGGTTTGCGTCCAGATGAAGTATCTGCGGTCATGGTCGCCGGACTTCAGTGATTTGCTCTACGACCCTATATGCACGTTGTCGATCATAGGAACCCGTGTATCAGATAGTTAGACCGCTTTGGCAATCACACCGCTGATTGATGTAGAGGACTTCGTTCGATGGTTAGTGTTTCTATGCTTGGGATTTCCCATGACAGCAACTCTTCCTATATGAGAGGGGCATCTGAAGCTCCCGCATACATTCGGCCTGAACTAAACTCTGACGCATCCGGCACCTGGTTCCCTTTCGGGGGTTGGCCTCTCAATCACCGAATGCGCATCCGTGATCTTCGCCGTGCTGCTGTTCGTGTTGCTCGTGCACCGCCTACGGTCCTACGCACGAAATGTCTCTATCGCATCTTTTAAGCCTCAGATTTGAATGGCTGATTTCATAGCGAAGTACGACGACTACTTGACTGTGAAATGCTATCTCGCGACGGTTCGAAATGATTTTTGAGTGACCGTTTGGCCTCGCTCCCGGCATGGGGTGCACGAGCTGTTGAAGGCGAAGATGATCGAAGCAGGCAGGTTGGTAAACGGCATGGAGACTTTCGTGCGGCGTTTTCATCCTACCAGCTGTCGGATTTCCGTGAGGCCAGCGTTAATATGATTATCGAGCGTGACATTCGTTTGCCCGCCTGCGATGGGGTTTTTCTCAGCGCAAATCTCTTCCGACCGACAACAAGCAGCAAGCCAGTACCGGTGATCATATCTGTGACACCGTACGGTAAGGACAAGGGACGGGATCGACTGATCAAATTTCTCATGCGTCTAACGGGTGTGCGATTCGACAATGTCCATGTCTCGCGCCTTACGGGGTTCGAGGCGCCGGATCCGCTCTATTGGGTTGCCAACGGATATGCCGTAATGCAAACGGATGTTCGCGGCATGCACAAATCGCAAGGTCATGCCGGTGTGCTCACGAATCAGGACGCCGAGGACTACTACGACATAATCGAGTGGGCCGCCACTCAACCTTGGTGTGATGGTCGCGTAGGGCTTTGCGGCGTTTCTTATCTCGCGATGTCACAATGGCGCGTCGCTGCGCTACGCCCCCCGCACCTCAAGGCTATTATCCCGTGGGAAGGCGCCAGTGATCTCTACCGCGAATTCGCCTTCCAAGGCGGTATTCCTGAGACCGGATTTATTCCCATCTGGTGGAGGAAGCGCATGCGCGCCGGGCGTAACAAGCGATTTGATTTTGCCGAGGATTTCCTGGTCGAGGTAGCTCGGCATCCACTTGAGGATCCGTATTGGCGAAGCAAGGAAACTGCGCTTGAGCGCATCGACGTTCCGGCGTTGGTATGCGCGAGTTGGTCGGATCAGGGCCTGCATACCCGTGGTTCAATCGAGGGCTTCTGCCGAATAGGATCAACCGAAAAGTGGCTGTATACCCACGGCCGCAAAAAGTGGGAGGTCTACTACGGACTCGATGCGGTGGAAATGCAAAAACGGTTTTTCGATTGCTACCTTAAAGGTCAAGATAATGGCTGGCGGGCCACGCCACGTGTGCGCGTTGAGGTGAGACAAGCCTATTACAAGCACACCGTTCGCCACGAGTCCCAATGGCCGTTGCCGGAAACACAGTTTACGCCGCTCTATCTCGATGCCGCGAAGTGCACGCTTTGCGACACTCCGCCCGCAAGTGAGGCGCACATTGCCTATGATGCGAACCACGGCCAAGCGGCGTTTTCGATTCGCTTTTCTGAATCCATTGAACTCACAGGCGAGGCGAAGTTGCGAGTCTGGGTAAGTACGTCAGTCGGTGACGATCTCGATCTTTTCGTGGTATTAAAAAAGTTCGATAACCGCGGCCGAGAAGTTTTTTTCTCCGGGTATAACGGCTATAAAAAGGACTCCGTCGCTAAAGGTTGGTTGCGGGTCTCGCACCGAGCCCTCGACCCGCTACTAAACAGACCATCGCGGCCTTATCACTTGCATGATCGCTTGGAAAAAGTGTCGGCTAACGAGATCGTGCCCGCGGAGGTCGAAATTCTATCCTCGAGCACTTGGTTCGAGACGGGCTCGCGCCTCATGGTCGTAATCCTGGGTCGAGACGCGGCAAGATACCCCGCGTTTAGGCATAGCCATCGTATCAACCGCGGCGAGCACACCATCCATTCCGGCGGCCGCTTCGATTCCTACCTCTTAGTGCCTCTCGTTCGCGGCGCGATAAGGCCTCTGTGACAACGCCTGTCGAAACCTCTCTTAGCACTGAACGGCCCCAATGCTCAACGAATCCATCTCCGAAAATTAGCAGGCGCCAGCCGCATGCGACGAAGTGAGCCCGGAACAGCAGATGACCGAGCTTGCCCTGCCGAACGACTCCAACGCCTCCTGCGCGGTCCTCATCTCGCCGAGAAGCAGCTCAATGATGCGTTCATTAAGGATCGCGAACGTGCCGAGCTGTGTGACCGCGTGAGCCAGGTGTATCACGACCTGTATGGCGTGGATTGCTCGTCGTCAGGTTCACGCTAGGTGGGCGGAAAAAACCGTGAGTGAATCCGTAGCGCAACGATGCGTCTGCACAACTCTGATGGAACGGCACGACTCTCGCTCAATGCGATGCGTCGATTTTCTCCGCTAGCTTGACGCTCCGGGGGGCGGCCAGTCCGCCATAGTGCGCGTCAACTTTGTCCAGCAACGTCCGTGCATCATCGCGTTTGCCGGCCGCCAGCAGATCGTCCACTTGGGTTAGTTGCGCAGCCCATTCGTTGTCGATGCGCTGGCGGCACGCGGCAAGGTTCCCTGGGTCGGACTTTAGCGGTTTCGATAGCTCATCCAGCGTACGATTCAAGGTCGCCGGGTCGGCCGAGTGGTGCCCGGCCCATGGCATAGCCACGACGACCAGATGAAGCACGCACCAAGCCAGCATCGAATCGCGGCTGTGAACATCCTTGTCGAGATTGCTATCGTCATGCTGGCCCGTCGTGTAGACGAGTTGCGTCGAGTACTGAAACTGATGAAACAGGTCGGCCGGTGGCAGTGGAATCGACGCATCGCCGATCGGATCGCTACCTGCATCGAGCAAGGCGCCACGAAACAGATCGGGATAACCGAGTGCGATGCGCATGGCCACCCGTGAGCCCCCGGAGAATCCACCGATGTAGATTCGGTTCGGATCCACACGGTAACGTCGCATGATGTTGTACGCCGCCAGAAGGGCGAGCGGCTCGCGACGATCGAGGACGTCAGTGGTGTTGCCGGAATTCGCCGCACTGACGAATATCATGCCATGGAGATCGAGCGCCGTCATCCAACGAGGCGGCACCGTCGCCTCCTGCCACGGAGGCACGAACACCAGTAATGCGTAGCCATTTGGCGGCGCATGAGAAGGAACATAGACCGCGAATTTCTCACGCGAAAGGTCGATCGACTGCTCGCGCGCAAGCTGCCCCGAACGAATCAGCATCTGGCTTACACGCATCGCGTTTAATGGGCTTAACAGACGCCGAGCCAGTTCCATGCTGCTTGTTAGTGGCGAGTAGTCGCTGAATACGACGTCACGCTGCAGACCCGCCCCAATGGCCTCCGTAGGTGCATCGACGGCAGCCGCAAACAACGGCATCGCCAAGGCAACGAGCAGCAGCAGGAAGCGCCCGATCACCGACGCAAAACAGCACTCTTGATGCTTGGAAGACGTGCGATTCGCATGTGACATTGCTGAGCGTGATCGGCTCATACGAACTCATCTCCTTCGCCTTCGCCTTCGCGACCCAACACCACTTCTCAACCCGTAGGATCCTTACGCTCTACCAACACAGATTGGCTCGCCTCTAGTTCCATTTCTTACGCCACCTTTCACGCTGCGAGCAGTATGAGTTCAGTACGAGGAGTCAAGCTTCGCACCAACCTTGGCGAGTCAATCAGACTTCTTGACACCTTTACCTTGAGCCATGGTGGTCCAATGTACGTTGTCGTCGGTTAGCTGAATGAGCACGCTAACTTGCGTTGCTGATGTGTAATGGTAGATGACACGATAGGTCTTTTTGTCAGACTTGCCATAGTTGGTCCACGTGTTGTTAGCAATGGTCATGCGTGAAATAAATGGATGGGCGCCGCTTCCATCGGAATCGAACATTTCGTAGTGCCAATAGCTTTTGTCTTTATAGTTGTAAGTGCTTACGGCCTGCGACTTAACGACCCCGTCGGGCCAGTTCATGGTGAAGCTACACGTCATGAACGCTCGGTTCGCTGACCACCCACACTCCTCAAGCCATGTCCATTTGCCTGCCTTCTGATCGGCAACCGAATTGGTCTCACCGTCATAAAGCCAGGTACCCGAAGCTATGTTCAAAGGTTCAAGCTCTGGACGAAGGGTCGGCGCGTTACCAGCCAATATAGGTGTCGTTAAGGCAAGCGCAGCGAGAGCTGTAAAGCAAGATAGTTGGCTCATGAATATCCTCCTCGAATGTCTCGGTTGCACTCATTGCCACGATCTATGGCACTTTTCGGATAGACGCAAACAGCCCGACGGCGCGAGATCACGAAGCCATGCAAATTTAAACGAGTGGCGGAGTATTGAAATAGCCACTTGGTTGACATTGAAAGTAACCACTAAAGGTTCGCGATGCCACACCCATGTCTATCGTGTGTTGGTTTCATTATTGGCGGTTGCTTTCGATAGCAAGAGTGGGGTTCTAATGTGCCAGCAAGCACCTGACATGTTTTAATGGGGCATTCTTGCGCTACATATTCGTCGCTTGGCGCACTTCCCGTTGCGCGTGGCTATGCCATGCCATGTGCGTTTCAATCATGCGACCTTTGAGGTGCGACGTCGTCAGGTCCCACGATGGTTACCGCGAAAAGTGGCTATTCCCGATCGGGCGGAGTGGCTACATAACCAGACCACCCCCGCGAAAAGCATAACAATGCAATGACACGGTGGCAGCGCTCGGACTACGTCGGCTCGCCGCCGATGAATTCGCGGCCGGCTATTTGTAGGGACCATTTAAATCA
>Ga0302230_10001255_pt1 | contig 16996 bp, 24 predicted proteins | sample II_Palsa_N2_1_FD_193523 | JGI IMG/M metagenome (GOLD analysis project Ga0302230, IMG submission 193523) | Peat permafrost microbial communities from Stordalen Mire near Abisko, Sweden - II_Palsa_N2_1 | ecosystem: Environmental > Terrestrial > Soil > Palsa > Peat permafrost | place: Sweden... | reverse complement strand
TTTAAAAATTTAAATTTTTTTTTTTTTTAAAAAAAAAAAAAAAAAAAAAGGAACACGATACGTAGATCATGTTCCAGACAACGCCAAAGGCCGCCTTCTCCTCGCCCTTGTAGAGCTGGGCCTCGCGGGCACCCCAAAAGTTGCAGCCGACCGACATGCCCGAGTTGAGCGCGAGCTGCAGGTTCTCCAGGCACTTGGTCTCATCAAGCCCGGAAACGTTGAGTGCGCGATCGTCCACCGTGCCAGGGCGGATCGTGTTGACCAGTTTGCTAGTAAGAAATGTAAACAAATAAACAAAATAAATAAATAAGCAAAGGCTCTGCTTACTTGAGAAGAACACCGTTGCTGACGGCCGAGGGGAGACTCGCGGTCGTCACAGGGACGAGCTTGAGTTGCTTGAGCTGTGCATCGAACCCGAGCTTGGAGTTGATCCAGTCGACTGATGCTGCCTGAAAAATATTTAATTTTCCATAGATATACCCTAAAGAAAGAGCAGATGGACTTACCTTGGTGTCCTTGAAGGCCTCGCTAAACTGGGGGCCACCCTTGGAGCCAGTAGCAGGCTTGGAGGTAACGACGATCGTTCGGCCGCCTGCCTTGGTCGCGAAGGCGCCGGCGTTGCCCTTGGTGCCGATCGTTTGCGGTTGGCTCTCAGCAGGCTTGGATGCAGACGAGTTGGCGGTGAGCTTGTCCAGCGCCGACGTCTCGTTCGTCTTGGCGTTCTTGAGTGACTCGCGCCAGTTGGCATCCGAAGAGGTCTTGTCGTTTACGACGTGTTAGAGTTATCTTTTTTTTTTTAAAAAAGAAAAATAACAATAGCGTACGGGGGCAGGGGCTGCCATCGTCTGGGGACGCGAACGAAGCTTGGCCTGGCCGACAAGTTCGGACGAGGAGGCACTGCCAGAGCTGGCAGTGTCAATCGAATCGGTCGATGCACCACCGTTGTTTGAGGCCACTCGGGCCTTTTGGACTGGTGCTGTTGAAGTTGTCTCGGCTGTCGCTACCTCCTCGTCTTCGCCTGCGTCGTCGTTGTCTTCCTCTTCCTCCTGAACCGGGTAATTTTAGAAGGATCAAAATAAAACAAAGCCAACCTTGGCACCGGCAGCGCCGACCCACTTTTTCTTGTGTTGCTCACGACCAAAGCCCTCGTCGTAGTTGCCCTTGAGCTTGAACAGTTGCTTGAAGTGAGGCTAGCGTGACGAGAATAATTGTTCTAAAATCGCTGAAAAAAAAAAAAGAATTACCTTGCAGTAATAGTTGCCAGAGAGGGCGGCATACGTGCCCAGGGAGAGGGTCTTCTGGCACTCGGCGCACTTGAAGCATTTCTTGTGGTAGACTTTGCTGTCGACGGGCGTGCGCTCGACAGGGTAGACAGTCTCATTGCACTTGAAGCACTTTTCGACAACAACGCTGAAGCGCGATGCCTAGCAACACGAAAGACATCATCAGATAAACTTGCATGATTATTCATACCTTGACATTCGAGGGGTTGCTGGAGGCATCGATGGCAGCAGAGACAGCAGCATCGGCGGCGTCCTTGGCCGAGATCGCGGCCTTCGCGTCGCCATGGGACTTCTCGCGAAGCTTGCGCTGTTGCTCACGGGCGGCCTCCTGTTCGGACTGCTTCCTGAGTGCCTCGCTTTCAGCAGCGGCCAGGTCGAGCTCGCGCTGCTTACGACGTTCCTCGCGGCGACGCTCACGCTCGGCAGTCTCCGGATCGACAGACTCGGTCGTGGCTGCAGATGTGGCCGCTGCAGTGGGCGCAGCAGATGCGGCCTCGCGTTGCTTGCGGCGTTCGTCACGCACGCGCTGTCGCTCCTTCTCCTCCTCCTCAAACTTGGCCTTGGCCAACGCGGCAGCCTTGGCAGACTCCTCGGCCTCCTGTTCGCGCTGTTTCCGGCGCTCCTCGCGGCGGCGTTCGCGCTCATCATCGACGGAAGAGGATGGGGCGGCGGTGGCGGCGGCAGCAGCAACAACGACAGGGGCAGCGATCGCGGCGGCCTCGGCCTCGCGTTGCTTGCGGCGTTCCTCGCGGGTACGCTGACGCTCCTTCTCCTCCTCATCGGCCTTGGCCCTGGCTTCGGCTGCAGCCTTGTTGGCCTCTTCGGCCTCCTTCTCGCGGCGCTTTTGGCGCTCCTCGCGTTGCTTGGCGTACTCCTCCTCGGACGACAGCTTGACGACGGCCGGCTGTTGGGCAGCGGCCTGAACAGGCTGTTGCTCGACGGCCTTGGTGGTGGTTGTCGTGACGGCGGCGGCGGCGGCAGACTTGACGTCAAGCTCCTTGGACGACGAGCCCTGGAGGAAGACGGACGCGCGCTTGCCGACCTTTTCCGACTTGAGGCGCTCGAGCTCGGCCTTCTCGTCGTCGATCAGTCGCTTGGGCGCCTCCTTCACGGGCTCGTCCTCCAGCAGCGCGTTCATCTCGTTCTCCTCGGTCGCAGACTCCTCCGGCTTCTTGACCTTGCTGCCCAGAAAGCTCGACCCGCGCTTGCTGAGCTTGGCGGCGCGCAGGGCCTCGAGCTCGGTGTGCTCGTCCTTGACCTTGCTGGCGTTCTCAGCGGCCTCGGCAGCGGCGGCAGCATCCGACTCCTCCTTGAACTTTTTGCGCTCGAGACGGAGCCGCTCGATGTCGTCCATCTCGCTCTTCTTGCCGCTCTCCACCTCCGCGGCCTCCTCGGTCACGTTCTCAGCCACAGATGCCTTGCGGTCCTCGCGAACCTTCTGCAGCTCGCCCTGGTTGCTGCTGCCGACAGAGGCGATCTTCTTGGCGGCACCGCCCTCGGCGGGTGCGGCCGTATTGGTCTTTTGCGCCGCGATCTTTTCCTCCCAGACCCTGATATTATTTAGTATATTTTCTTTCATTCGGTGCACATTACTTTGCACCGACGTTGGTGGCGGTCTGTCGGCTTGTGGCCTTCTTCTCGGTCTGTCGCTGCTTCTCCTCCTCGGCCTTGCGCTTCTCCTCCTCGGCACGGATGCGGACCATGTTCTCGCGCTTGCGGTCGGCCTCCTTGCGCAGGGCGTCCTTGTCCATCTCGTTGTCCTTGAGCGATGGCGAGGTCTTTGTCGCGACGGCATCCTTGAGGTTGTCTTGTGAGGTCGACTTGGTCAATGGGGCGGGGGCGGGGGCGGGGGCGGCGGCAGCAGGGGACGACGTGGTCACACCTTCGGCGGCAGCGCGACGGGCCTTGCGAGCAGCCGCACGAGCCTCGTACGAGTCGGGGTCCAGCGCAGCGACAGCAACATCGGGGGCGGCAGCGACAACAACTTTGGCTTCCTGATGGCCCCAACCCCCCCCACACACACACACAGCGTTTCACAGTGTTTAGTGTCAAAGTGTGTGTTTACAGGGACACGAGGCATAACAAATCCCCAATCCTTTCCCCACTCCTTCCTCCTCCCCGAAAAAGTATACGAACCATAGGCAGCAGCAGCAACAGCAGTACAGTCAGTCACAAGGCAGACAAGTACGAAAATGCCCATGAAAAGGGAAGTGGTGTAGGGAAGAGTAACACGGACTCAAGCCTCGAAAAAAGGGGATTGCGTTCGTTCACACCACTCGGGAAAAAGAAACGCGGAAAGGAGAGACACCAGGGCCTGTGAACACCCGCACTCACCCCCCCACCCTCCTTCCCTTTCCAGCAGACAGCTATTGTAGGTTACCTGGACTGGCGCGGCGACCGCGGACGCCGCTGGGGCCGCAGCAGCAATGGGCTCTGCAACCGTTTCACCGCGACGGGCGGCACGGCGCGCCTCGCGCTCTCGGCGTCGCTGCTCACGGGCTACCTCTTCTTCGTCCATGTTACGGCTCTCTCCTTTACTGCCTATTTTTTGGGAGGTCAGTCGCGCTGGTGGGGGATGGAGGAACAACAACAAAAGGTCCTGTGAAAAACGTTTTCTAAAATAAAGCAATCTTAGGCAGAGGAAACGAGGACCTGGCGCTTGCGCTGGAGAGCATCGATTGCCTTTTGAAGGAGGACGAGCTGGCCGTTGACCTCAGCCAGCTCGGCTGACCGGTTGTCCTCTGAAAAGGTCGATGTGGCGGCGTAGGTAGTGTCGTCCAGGCCCAGCTCGCGGCGCTGGAGGCGATCGCGTTTGGTCTTGCGGAAAAACGCATGCTTGGCCGTGTTAGTGGACTCGACGAGATTGGCAGTGTCGGCGGCCCACAAAAGCTCCTGCAAGAGGCCAAGGTCGCTATCGTCGTGCTTGCCCACTATTTATTATTCATTTACTTTTAAATTAAAAAAAAATCCACACGAATGATCGTACCGTCCACTGATGCCCAAGGGTACGTGCGCACCGAGTCTAACCCCGGCACCAGAGTCGGAACAAAGAGCGGCCACTAATATTTACTTGTATTTATAATAAAAAATTTTGATGAAATAGTTACCGACGGCGAGACCGACGGGGTGAACAGGGGGGCCTTGAGGTTTTGAAGAGACTCTTGCACGAGGTACGAGCGCAAGAGACGCTCACCGCTGCTGAGGCACTCGGCGCGAGCAACTACGGGGATCACGTTGACGAGGGGGGCCAGAGCAAGCAACGTGAGCGCCTCAGTGACCGGCGCAAAGCTGTGTTTTTGTCACCGTTCAGAAAAAAATTTTCATTTTATTGCAGAGTAGTTTATACGTGCGGCCATAGGGGGGCAGCAGAAACACGCACACGTGCGGGCGAAGATCGCTAAACGCGGCCGGCAAAGTCGGCGCCTCTACACCAAGGGTCTCGAGCACGTTGCGCTCAAAGTAAGCCTGGTGCTGCTGTTGCACAAAGTCGACAATGTCCTTGCCCCTGCGACGTTGCAGTTAGGGGTAGGAAATCCGGCCGTGGCATACCTTTGCTCATTTGTGAGATCGATTGCCGCAGCACGCAGATTCAATTTGCTCGACTGGTACTTGACCGTGACGACGGGCGAGTACGCCACCTCGTCCTCCTTGTTGCTGCTCTTGGCCGTCAGCGCCAGGATGTCCTCCTTGGACTGCACCAGAGGCGCAAGCAGCTGTTGCAAATACGCGTTTGCTCCGAGGCCAGGTGCTCCTGTAGTGGCCATTTCAGCCAAAAAAAAAAAGAAAAACGGCTACCAACGACGAGGATGTTAAACTGTGCCGACGACGTTGCCGCAGCCGTCCCAGCAACAGTAGGCAAGCCTTCCACGGCCGTGGCGCGGTTCTCGATCGACGCGGTCGCGGCGTTGTTGCTCGTCACAGTAGTCTTGCTTGCGGGAAGCTGGAAGGCCAGCTGCAGCGCCGCCAGCACGGGTGCCTCAAACGGCCCCAGGATGTTCTGAAGAGCCTTGAGATCCGGTTCGGCGGCCTTGAAGGCCGTGGGCTCGCCTCCGTCACGTTGGAGCTGTCTGATCTCAGTCTCCTCTGTTTTGAAGTGCAAGGTTGTTTGTTTCAGTTCACGAGCGTGGGCACGCCATATACTCTTCGACAAAAGCGCCATCTCCAGCTCTTTGGCACGCAGCAGCGCCAGCAGCTGCTCCCGCTTGTCCAGCAGCTGCTCACGCAGCGACGGGTCCTCGCTGAACGACTCGGTCGAAGGGGTGCTCGACATGGTATGGCAGCTGGACTAAAATGGGTTTAACCCTCGTGACTCGTATTTACCCGACGGATAATGCGCCGTTCGCTCGCTGCTGTGCTGCTGGCCGCCTTGGCCGTGGCCTCTGTCGCCGCCGCCGCTACTACCCAACGCCGTCTCGTCGCCCTGCGCAACGTCGCCGAGACCGAGGCCAACGTCCTCGCCGAGTCCTTTGACCTCCGCGGTACTGCGACTGTTTTTTATTTACCTTTTTTTATTATTTAATCCAAACCTTTTTTCCCCCCTTCTCACGCAGGAATCTTTGGCGACCTCGCCCTTGCCGTCCTGAGCGCGGACGAGCTGACGCAGCTGCGCACCAAGTACCCGACTGCCTATGATGTCATGCCGTACGACGGCGACCGACTGGTCGTTGTCTTTGAAAAGGTGGAGCTGGAGAAGGACACGCCCGCCTCCCTCGAGGCGTGGGCGCACGCCCTCCGCCGTGCCATCCAGGGCGATTCCAACCTCCGCGTGCTTCTGAGCCTCCCGCGCAAGATCGTCGTCCTCGTCCACAAGGGCGACATTGCGGCTCTCAAAAAGTTGTCCATCTCGGCCGACACCGAGGTCCTCCCCATGCTCTCGGAGCGCATGCACACCCACAAGCTCAGTGCCAACGAGAACCGCCTCAAGCACATGCGCAAGACCTTCCGCAACGCCCGCATGGCCGACATCCCCGCCCTTGTGGCCCAGGTCAACACGACCGTGCTCACCGACTTTGTCGAGTACCTCTCGGGCGAGAACCCCGCCTCGCCCATCCTCACCCGCAACGCGTACTCGGTCGGCACCGGCGTCACCCTCGCTGCCGACTGGATCGCCAGCGTCTACCGCAGCTACGGATTTTCGGTCACTGAGGAGATCTTCCGTGACGACATGGGCCCGAACGTCATCGCCATCTACCCCGGCATGTCGCAGCCCGACACCTACGTCGTCATCGGTGCCCACTATGACTCGCGCGCAACGAGCTCCAGCAGGTAATTTTTTTTTTTTTGTGTGTGTGTGTAGCAGCAACAAATAACAACCTTCACGTTCAGCACCACCCAGCGTGCGCCTGGTGCCAACGACGACGGCTCTGGAACCGCCGCCCTTCTCCAGCTTGCCAAGATCATTTCGGACAACCAGCTGCACTTTGAGTACTCGATCATCCTCGGCTCGTGGTGCGGCGAGGAGCAAGGCCTCGTCGGTTCGCGCGCCTATGCCCTCAAGAGCCGCAATGAAGACCTCGACATTATCGCCATGCTCCAGGCCGACATGATCGCCTTCCGCGAGTCCGGCGAGGGCTACCAGTGCGCCTTCCCCGACCGCAACGACGACAAGGACCTGACTGGCCTTGCCATTGAGGTCGTCAACTATTACGTCCCCGAGCTCGAGGTATTATTAAAACAGACAATGAGATTTTTATTTTATTTTATTTTATTTACTCTTTTATCCATAGACCTGCTACACGACCGCCTGCTGCTCCGACCACCAATCGTTCACCGAGCAGGGCTACTCTGCCACCCAGGTGTTTGAGCGCTGCGGCCCCATCGCCGACGACCAGTACCACCAGTCGGGCGATCTCCTCAACCGCGCTGGCTACGACGTCGACCAGCTTGCCCTCAACACGCAAGCCCTGCTGGCCAACCTGCTCGTCCTCGCCGAGGCGCATTAATGAGAAAGAAAGAACGAAAGAAAAAACACTCAGTGTGAAACACATTTTTGTCGACGCCCCCGCCCTCGGTAAATGCTCCCTGTTTCCACGAGGGACGTCTACAACAACGCCAAGCATAGAGACGAGGTCGGGGTCCGAGCCATGTTGATCCGCTCTGTCACACGCACTCTGGGACGCTTGACCGTGCGCCAGGTCGTCGTGGCCGTGGTCCTGCTCGTCGTCGTGAGCACGTTTGTGTTTGCACCATTTGATCAGGAATCAGCAGCGTCACAATCACAGGGAGGCGACCCCAAGGGCTCAGTCGCGCGCCGTCGCAACAAACAGGCACAAACAGAGCCCCTGCTGGCGAAAAAGGACCGCGACGAGCTGCGGCAACAGCTCGACCAACTCGAACAACAACTGCAGCAGCCCGGCAACACAGACTCGGAAGACGAGGACGAGGACGCGGACGACGAAGAGGGGCTGCAGCAGCAGCAGCAGCAGCAGCAGGACAACGAAGGCGACACCGCCGCCAATGACAACGAGCAGCAAGAGCAGCAGCTGGAGGAGAAGCAACAGCCACCCCTCGTTCAGCGGGCAAAACGGCCCGACCCCACCAGCGAGGACGGCGAGAAACGTGCGGCTGTGATTGCCGCCCTGCGCCATGCCTGGTCCGGGTACAAGAGGTACGCGTGGGGCCTGGACGAGCTCAAGCCCAACTCCAAGACGGGCGAGACGTGGTTCAACCTGGGCCTGACCATCACCGACTCGCTCGACACGCTGTGGCTGGCCGGGCTCAAGGAGGAGTTTGCAGAGGCCCGCGAGTGGGTCGCCAACTCGCTCACGTTTGAGTATGGACCCCTTCCCCCAACTTTTGAGTGTGCGGTGTTTTTTAAACATCGCATTCACTGTGCAGGATCTCCAACCCTGTCAATTTGTTTGAGGTGACCATCCGTGTTCTGGGTGGATTGCTTGCGGCGTTCCATCTCACCAACGACGACATGTTTCTCGACAAAGCCACGGATCTTGGCGCGCGACTGTGTGGCGCGTTTGGGTCGTCGTCGGCGATCCCGATGGCGTCCGTCAACCTCAAGACCAGGGAGGGCGTGGTCGCGCACTTTAACGCAGGCGCCAGCTCCACATCAGAGGCCACAACGATCCAGCTCGAGTTCAAATTCCTGTCTCATCTCACGGGCGACCCCACCTACTGGGACCTCGCCAACAACGTCATCTCCCACATCAACACGCTGCCCTCTGAGGATGGTCTCGTCCCCGTGTTCATTAGGTTTGCGGACAACGCTGCAGAACACTCTAAATTTTTTACAACCTGCTAGCCCTCACAATGGCCAGTTTTGGGGGAGCGAGATCAAGCTGGGCGCGCGCGGTGACAGCTACTATGAGTACTTGCTAAAGCAGTACCTCCACGACCGCGAGAACGAGCTCGCCCTGACAATGTACCGGCGAGCCGTGGGCGGGATCCGTCAGCATGTGCGTATTTCTCTCTCTCTCTCTCTCTCTCTCGCCCCTTACAAGTATTTGAAAACAGCTCGTCGGTCACTCTGAGCCAAACAAGCTGGTATTTATTGGTGAGAAGACGATTGGCTCGTCAACCATCAGCCCAAAGATGGACCACTTGGTACCAAAAAAAAAAAAAAACCTCGTTGAAATCCTAACCGGCTGAAAACAGGTGTGCTTTTTGCCCGGCTTGCTGGCCCTCGGTGTCACCGAGGGACGAACGCTGGAAGAGATCGGCATGGACATGCTCGATGTGGACCAGCTGGAAGAGTTCAAACTGGCTGAGGAGCTCTTGTACACTTGCTACATGATGTACAACACGACCGCCACCGGTCTCGCTCCCGAAATCGCCTATTTCAACCAGAATGCAAACTCCCAAGACGATATCATCATAAAACCGGCAGACACGCACAACCTGCTCCGACCAGAGACCCTTGAGAGGTATTTTTTTTTTTTATAAAAAAAAAAAAAAGTAGAGAGCTTTTGTTTTGCTGATGGAAATATCTCAGTATTTTCGTCCTGTGGCGCATCACCCACAATCCCAAGTACCGCGAATGGGGATGGCAGATCTTCCAGGTACGTGCTCAACAAGAGAATTAGAAAAAAGAGAATAAATATATGTTTGTTTGATAGGCATTTGAAAAGTACTCCAAGGTGGCGACGGGAGGCTACACCGATTTGAACGATGTCACGAAAATCCCGCCGCCGTCCCGTGACAAGCAGGAGAGCTTTTTCCTCGCAGAGACGCTCAAGTATCTTTTGCTGCTCTTTAGCGACGACTCGGTCGTCCCCCTGACAGACTATGTCTTCAACACGGAGGCGCACCCTTTGCCGATCCTCACATCCATGCCCAGCATGGGCAATCTGAACGAATAAACAGAGGTTGATTTTCGTGTACAAAATATAAGTGTTTAGTCCCATAGCTATGGAAATACTTCGAGGAGCCCTGCGCCGGCAAGTTCGGCAATGATGCCTTCAAAGTCGCGCTGGGCGAGCCCGGGAAGGTCACTGACACCCAGGGCCGCGGGGTAGCTGATGCAGAGAGTCGACAGAGCAGGCGCGTACGACTTTGGGAACTTGAAGAACGGGGGCAGCGAGGACGCGGCGGGATCGGCCGAGTCGGGATCGGGGGTGCCCATGTGGCCCTCCACCTGGTTGCCGGCCGAGAAGAAGAGCACAACCACATCAACGTCTGCTTTGACCACGAGGCGGACGTGGTTGGGGAAGCGCCATCGGACCTTGACACTGCTCTCTGCCTTGTCCTCAGAGTTGGTTTTTCGCTTCTTGCTGGATGTTGCGGTGGTCGTGGTGCTGCTGGCGCTGGGCAGGAGAGTGGGCACTCTGCGTGGCGCAGGCGGCAGCCGCGAGGCGAAAAAGTCCATCGCGTGCTCGTCGACGGCACTGTCAAAGTCAATATGGCTGGCGAGGTCGCCCACGAGCTCCTTGCCGACGCGGACAAACTCTTCGCGGCTGCTCGTGACCGAGGCGGGCGTGCTACTACATGCCACTCCCGTGCCCATGTAGCCCAGCGAGCCGACGGGGAGACCACGGCGATAGCGCTCGTCCTTGTTGAACGCGGACTCGAGGGCGCGCGGGATGGCGGCGCCGAGGAGGTCAAACCAGGCGTTGCGCTGGTACGTGGAGATGGTGACGTGGTGTGACGGCTGGCCGTCCTGCGTCCTGGCGTAGTGGATGGTTCCGCGGGGCATGTACAGGAGCGATCCGGGCTCGAGCGCGACCTCCATCAAGAGCCTTCCGAGCGTGCGCGGGTCCATGTCGTCGCTGTGGTCGCGCGGGAGCGTCATGACGGGCTCGTGCAGGCACCACGTCTTTGTGCCCTCGAGCTGGAGCACAAACACGTCGACGTCGTCGTGGTGCGGCGCCAGCCCCTGCGAGTTGGGCGGCGTCAGGTACGCGTTGGCGCCGACGAGGCAGCGCAGGTCCTCCTCGAGCTGTGCGCACAGCGTGGCCAGGGGTCGCCAGTGCTGCTGCGGCTGGAACACTTGCAGCGTGCACCCGCCGTTGTCGTGCAGATCCCACAGCGCGCTCGACGACGGCGGCTTCCCGCCCTTGCCCGCCTCGGGCGTGTAGTTGACGCGGTGGCCGTCCTCGTAGCGGCACACGTTGACGTTGGCGCGGAAGGGCCCGCTGCCGCGCAGCAACTGCTTGAGCGTCTCGGTCGAAAACACGGACCGCGCGTACTCGGTCGCGGCGCGCGCCTTGTCCTTGGCGTGCAGCACCAGCGGGCGCTGCTCCCAGTACGAGCCGAAGAACTCGTCCAGCGGCACGCCGCGCTCGCACACCAGCCGCAGCAGCGCCGACTGGACTCCCTCTTTGGTAAGGCCACGTGGCGCCAACTTTTCCGCCGCCATTTTCGAAACTGACCCGCCCGGAGATCCAAACTGTATGGACGCGTTTCAACGCTTTGCGGCGTACAACTTTGACGCGGACGCCGTGTTCCAGGTACAGGAAAGCGGGGGGGAGCGAGAGCGACCATCCGACTGAAGGATATCGCATCCCCTTTTTGTTTTGTTTCTTTTAGAATGGACTGCCTCGGCTGCTGGGCGCACTGCAGGCCAAGCACAAGGACCTGAAGGGACCCGAACTGGACAGGGAGGTCCTGCGCATGAAAGTCTTCTACTACTCCAAAAAGGTGGCGCCGATCGACTATGAAAAGTACGTCCAGTGGCACGCGGCGCAGCAAAAGGCCAAGGTGATGGGCAGTGGCGGTGCCGTCTGTCCCTACGTCCCGGCAGCGGCAATGTCACTGCAGCCACCACCACCACCACCACAGCAACAACAGGCGCAACAGGCCGTTTGCCCCGTCACAGGCGCCACGGGTCCTATGCCGAGTGATCATCCCAGGCCAGCAGTGACAGCAGCGGCGGCAGAGGCGACGTGCCCCGTCACGGGTGCCAAGGGGCCCATGCCGAGCAGCCATCCGCCGATCGCGAGCGTTAAAGCGGCGTTTGTTCTGGCACAGGAACCCAAGTGCCCCTTTATCTCATCAACAACCTCGTCGCTTGCTGGTACCGCGGCCGACATGCCCACGGCCTCGCTGGACGACCACCTGCAACTGACACGGAGCAAAACGGGCATGGCACAGGTGCGCGTGGTCCTGAACAGCAATTCAGCAGAGTATTTTGACGACGAAACCGTTGCGACGCTCGGCAATCATCTCGTCGAATGCCTCCTCGACAGATCGGTGACGGCCCTGACTCTGTGGTTTGGCGTGGCAGACGGCACGCAACCACCCTTTTTCACCCCCGAGATCGAGCCAGTTGACGAGCGCTTGGAGGCCTACTCGCTGCGCTGGGTGAGTCCAAATGAAAGGAATAAAACAGTTAAAAGCAATCTTTTTAACAGGGCAACCTTGAGTCTGCAGATGACAAACTGCGACTACGAAACGAGCTCAGGCTAGTGACGCTTATGCACAGAGTTAGCTCGGTCATCCCCACGATCGCCGTCATAGACTCGCCGATCTTTGGAGTAGCCATCCCGATGATCATGGCCTGCAAGTTCCGCGTGGGAAGCCAGCGCACCGAGTTCCGGATTGCTGGCATCTCTCAGCTCGGTGTATACTTGGGCTCGACCCTGTCAGAGCTGTCTCCCTCGTTGCGACACTATCTCACGTATATCATGGTTATTATTATTTTTTTTTTCTCACTCCTCAAAAATGTTCAGGCTAGCCACAAACGTGTTGTACGCGCAAGACTTGTTTGCGATCGGGCTTGTCACCGACTTTGTCCCGCGCCATCTGCACAAGACACTGGAGGTTCAGCTTGCCGCCGCGGCTGCCTGCCCTGCGCCGCACACCGAAAAAGCCCTGAAAAAGTCGGTCAACGACCTGATCGAGGCGGCTGGCCCCAGTCGGCTCAAGACCTTTGAAAGTGTAATCGCCGCTGTGTACGCGACACCAAAAGTCACCTCCATCATTGCCGCAATGCATGCGCTACCACAGACGGCCTGGGCAGAGACGTGTCTGCGGAATCTGAATGCGCGCGCAAGCCATCCGATGATCCAGGTGGCACCTGCTCTCTTTAATTCACATGACTTATTTTTTTTTTCTCTAGGAAATGGTCCACTTTGTCGATGAAGTATCGTTGCTACCATCGGTTGCGGACCAGGCCAGTGCACACTACAAAAGGGCAACGGGCGGCGACGTGCTGGCAGCAAAAGCCTTTGAAGACCGAGCGAGCGACTTTGAGTCTGTTGCCGTCGCGGCCGCGGCCGACAGGAAAATCGTCCCCCTGAGCGCCTGGTGGCACCCATCTGACCCGCAAGAGGTAGCGCCTGCCAACCTCTGGCAGCAGTATTTGGAAGCCCGAGAGGATTTCGGCCCACTGACCCTCCTAGAGCAACCATTCTACTACCTCGAGATGCTGTCGTCCTCGCTTGACGATCAGCCACAGCTCGAGGACGACAGCAATCCTCAGCTTCTCGCCACATATTTTTGAAAACAGAAAATTGTTGCTCACGTCACGTATGTTTTACTGACGCTTCCTGTACAACCTGTATCGCTGACGACACTCAGGGTGCCGCAACTCTTGCACCAGCTCCCACCCCATCGACTCGTTTATTTGTGGATTCTTGTGCGGCGTGACGACAATGAGATGTTGAGCACCAATGGCAGACGCAAAGTACTGCAGAAGACCATGGAGGTATGACGTGTCGACCAGATGTAGCGCGTAGCTACAGATAATAAGGGCTGCCTTGAGGTGCTCGGGCTGCTCTGTCGCCAGTTGCTCAAACGTGTACTCGAAGCAAGTGCAACTTGTCTTTGCCTGATACGATGCCGAGGTGTACGGGTCCACGCCAAAGATGGTGCATGCCTGGGACAACAGGGGGTGGCCTTGGAGAACCCGTGTGACCTCACCACTTCCACACGCGAGATCCATGACCGTCTCAGGCAAAGTCGGAATGCTCTTGTTCACAAGCCATGTGGTCAACGAGCGTTTCAATCCGATGCGCAGTTGGTCTTCGTGCGGATTCACATAATCGCCTCCGTGAGATGTGTAGAAGCGGTCAACGCCCAGGTCTTCGTACTGGTGTCGTATGCTTCGCTTGTTGCTGCTGCCCATCGAAGGAATCGGAAGCCGAAATAAAATAGTTCAACTAAAAGCGAAGGCGCTTGGGCCTCCATCAAGGCTAATTTTGGGCTCCTAATGACTGTCCTAACGATTGTAATCGGCGTTGATCGTCCGCCTCCTCTTGGGCCTACACATGGAAAACATAATTAGAACTTACTTAAAAAAAAGTTGTTTTGGTCTTACGAGAAGCTGGAGGTTGTAGGTGAACCAGGCGGGCAAGCTCTTGGGCAGGGTCACGAGATCCGTGTCAAAGAGCTCGATAAACTGCTCGTTCATGTAGCGGCTCTTGCTCCCCGCGAACGCACGATACTCGACGATGATGGCGTTGAAATTCCACCTTTGGAGCTTGCGCAGACACCCCACAAAGGTCCCTGTCTGGTGGATGCCCGATGTGCACATGACCAGAACCGGGTAATTGACGGGATCGAGCACGAGCTGCAAGCCTTCCTTGACGAGTTCTTCGCTCATCGGCACCCACGAGTTCATTGGCCGATTGACCTTGAGTCCCAGGTGGACCTAGTGTTTTGTTTTTCACAGTCTCAGTGCCGGGTGCAAGCAGGGGGCAATGCGTACGAGGTCGATCTTGTTCTCCTCAAAGAAGGATATGACCGACCGCGTGGGCATCTCGGGCGAGAGCAGCAGGACCTTGCGCAGGCGCAGCGTCTGCATAAACCCAAAGTTGCTCGACTGGATCATGTTGGATCTGTATACGCCGCTCTCGACGATCCCGTACTGTTCCTACAGTGGTGGGGCCGAAAACAGTGAGTGCGTTGAATCAGGAGAAGTGCGTACTGGTGGTTCCATCGTCTGAGCCAAACAAAAAAAAAAACAGTTTGGGTTTATCAGTCCAGAAATGGCAGAGCGTCGAGCGACGAACAAGTACTACCCGCCCGATTGGACGCCCAACCAGGTACCGACGGCCTTCCCCCTTCGAGGACTAACCAGCAAACGACCGTCGTGTAGGGCTCGATCAACAAGTTTGTGGGTCAGCACCCGCTGCGTGACCGTGCGCGCAAGCTGAGCGAAGGCATCCTGATTGTGCGCTTTGAGCTGCCCTACAACATCTGGTGCGAAGGCTGCAACAACCACATCGGCATGGGCGTGCGCTACAACGCACAGAAGAAGCAGATCGGCAAGTACTACAGCACGCCCATCCAGAGCTTCCGCATGAAGTGCCACCTGTGCGACAACTGGTTTGAGATACACACCGACCCCAAGGCGAGTGACTACGTCATTGTCTCGGGTGCCAAGCGCAAGGTCGAGACGTGGGACCCCGCGGAGAACGGCACGGCTGTGCTGCCCGATGACGTCGAGCAGGCCAAGCTCGCCAACAACGCGTTTTTCCGCGCAGAGCACGAGGCCAACGACCAGCAAAAGGCGAAAGAGACAACACCGTCTCTGGAAAAGCTGCTCGAGCTGCGCAAACAGGACTGGTCCGACCCGTTCACCCTCTCGCAAAAAATGCGCAAGACCTTTCGCGCAGAGCGCAAGACGATAGAGGCCGCCGATGCCGACGCGTCCAAGGTCGCGACCAAGAACGCACTCGCCTTGCCGATCCTACCCCGCGCACCCGAGGACGATCTCGAGGCATCGCACGTGCTCTTTCGCAACTCTGAGGAGCAGCTCAGGCTCAAGCGGGCCCAAGTGCAATCATCGTCCATATTTGACTGCAACAACAGCAGCAGCATAAACAAGCGCGCCCGATTATTAGCTTTGCCACCGCCATCAACTTTAGCATCCACAAAACAAAAGGAGCTGGTCAAGGGCCTCGTCAAAGTCAAATCCAGTGCCACCACCAGCCCACAACCCCCGAGTACAAGCGCGACCACCACCTTGGTTTGTGCCGATTATGGCGACGACGACGACTGACTTCTCTTTTTTTTTTATTTTATTGATTGTAACTTTTTTTGAACCGCCGGATGTACACCAAAATTTTTCTATTTGCCAAAGTACTTTGGCTTGTCAAAGACGTGGTAGCGGTGTCCGCGTGTGCCCTTGCCGTCAAACAGCGCGGGGAAGCGGATGTGCGCGGGCACCTCTTCTTTGGAGACCTGATCAACGCCGAGGTTACTTGGTATAATGCCAATCAGGTGAGTTTTACCTCCTTGACGTTGTCCGTGTTGGTGTTCATGCGGAAACGACCAACCTGGATCTCGGTGTCTGTGATGCCGCCGTGCGAAATGCGGGCGTATCCGACCTTTTCGAGGTTGCGGTAGACAATGTACTCGCACCAGCGGTCATAGTCGGTGGGGTCAATGTCCTTGGCGTTGCCGTCGCTAACGAGCCAGTTGTAGTTTGGCATGGAGGGCGTTGTGACGACGTAGCCAATAAAGACGATGGGGTTGGTCGCGTTCTTCAGAATCTCGCCCTCGAGCTTGGTCTGGAGCTCGCGGTCGAGCGGCGTCTCTTCCTGGCCGTTGTGGGCGACGAGGACGTCGAGGGCATCGCCGCCGACGTCGAGGGTGGCGTGGATGGCGCAGGCAAGCTCGCCTTCGGGCGACGGCATGAGGTAGTGCTTTGACTTGGTGATGGGGAACTTGGACAGAAGAGCACAGCCCCACGTGTGGTCGCGAGCGCGAGGCCCATAGTCGAGGTACCAGCCGAGCTCCTCGGCGATTTGAAGGGGCACGTCGCGATTGCCGATAAACATGCGCATCGTGTCGGACTCCAGGAGACCTTTTCGAGGTCAAAAGGTCATGCTTTTGTAAAAAAAAAGGGGGTGCACGTACCGATAAAGTCAAGTTCGGCGTCGCGGATCAGGTTGGCCATGCGAACGTTGGACGCCCACATCTCGTTGTCGTAGCCAAAGTGGACTGCCCAGATGCCGCCCGTGACGACCTTCTCAGTGGGGGCACCGCGGATAGGGTGGTTGATCTCAGGGTGGACGCGGGTGGACGCAGCAGCAGCAGCCAGGGCCACCAACACAAAGAGAGCGACGTAGACACGCTCGTGCTCGTGTGACTTTTTGTAGCCTGCCGCCTGATTTGATTGCTTCAGTTTTTTTTCTTTTCTTTTTTTTCTTTTTTTTAAATAAATAAAAAATAACCTTTTTGTTTTCGACTTCGGCGAAAAGAGCCTTGCCCTCGCCAAAGAGGATGCCGAGCAGGAGGAAGACTTGGACAGCAGCTACCGAGGGAAAAATATGAATGGAAATTATAATTAAAAAAAAAAAATTACCAAGAATGTA
>Ga0302230_10001254_pt1 | contig 17005 bp, 15 predicted proteins | sample II_Palsa_N2_1_FD_193523 | JGI IMG/M metagenome (GOLD analysis project Ga0302230, IMG submission 193523) | Peat permafrost microbial communities from Stordalen Mire near Abisko, Sweden - II_Palsa_N2_1 | ecosystem: Environmental > Terrestrial > Soil > Palsa > Peat permafrost | place: Sweden... | reverse complement strand
GTGTGCCGTCCGGGTCGATGCTGGACAGGCGTGTGCCGGCGAACTTGCCGCCGTGCTGATAGAAGTACCAGTAGGGGATGCCGTTGACGCCCGTCACGATTGCCGTGTGCTTGCCGAGCAGCGGTTGCATCGATTCGACCACGCCTGGCAGCGAGTGTGCCTTGAGCGTCACGATCACGAAGTCTTGTACGCCGAGTTCACGTGGATCGGACGTGCACTTGACGGGCGCGCTGAACTCCTCGCCACCCATCAGCAAACGCGCGCCGCGCTCGCGCATCGCGGCCAGATGCGGGCCGCGTGCAATGAAGCTCACGTCCGCGCCCGCTCGTGCCAACTGCACGCCCATCAGACCGCCGATCGCTCCCGCGCCGAAGATGCAGATCTTCATGTTTTTGTCCCAGTGGTAGTGAAAAACCGCTTGCCCTCAGCATGACACGCGCACCGAGGGTCACGGTTCAAGAATAGGGGGCGGCTACGATTATGGATAGTTAAAGTTTCTGCGCTGATCCATTCGGTATGGGTTATGCGCCATCTTGAATCCAACGTCGCGGTCGTACCTCGCATAGTCAGCCCATTTGAGAACTTATCTCAATGTCATTGAGAAATGTCTTATATCCCTGTTTGTCTGTGGCGGGCACAATTGCGCCCGCTCGACGAACGAAGATAGGGCGCTCGAGTTCACGCTAAATGGCGTGGGCATGGAGGGACGTAGTTTGGATCCTCGATCGTGATATCAAATTAGTTATCCTGATTTTGAGGTGATCAATTAATTTTTTGAGCGTATGAAGCTCTGTTTTTTAAGCGATTGTGTCTCAGGAGTGTCAAGTGCCGGAAAGTGTAGGAAGAGCACCACAGAATCATGGCAGACGGTACAGCGAGACCCGGTTGCGCAGCGGTTCTGCAATGCGGCGGGTGAAGACGCTGATCAAGCGCACCTTCGATATTGCCGCCGCGTCGTGCTTGCTCGTTGCGTTGTCTCCTGCGCTTCTGGTGGTGTCCTGGCTGGTGAGGCTCGACGGCGGAAAGGCCGTGTTCGGACACATTCGCGTGGGGCAGAACGGTCAAGCGTTCAAATGCCTGAAGTTCCGTTCTATGGTGATGAACGCCGACGCGGTGCTGAAGGACCTGCTGGATCGGGATCCACGGGCACGCATGGAATGGGAGCTTGAATTCAAGCTTAGAGACGACATCCGGATCACGCGCATAGGTCGTTTTCTGCGTCGCACGAGTCTGGACGAGCTACCGCAACTATTGAACGTGGTGCGAGGCGAGATGAGTCTTGTCGGACCGCGCCCAATAGTGGAAGAAGAACTGGTCCGCTACGGCGATGACGTGCGTTATTACCTGATGGCCAAGCCCGGCATGACCGGTCTCTGGCAGGTCAGCGGCAGGAACGATACGGACTACGCCACGCGCGTATCGCTTGACGTGTCGTATGTGAAGAGCTGGTCGCTTCGTCGCGACCTGGGAATCCTGATCAGGACGGTCAAGGTGGTCGTGACTGGGAGCGGTGCGTATTAAGAGCAAATTTGAGGTCGATATGGGTGTGTTGAGGGTAGTCTGCAATGGTGATTCGCCATCGCGTGGACGTGTCTCCGGAATTCGAAAGTTAGTGGTGTTGGCACCTTTGTGCGCGACCCTATGCGCGTGTGCGGTTGCACCCGGCATGCGCATGCAAGAGCCGGCACACATTCCGGCGGAGAGTGGCGATGCTCAGACCATAGAATCTCAATTGCCCGTTCCGGTCACGGATATCTCCATTGCGCTGGTCAGGAAATTGCGGGAGGAAACACGCAGCGTGGATTCGTCTGCCGCCATGGATCTTCCCGCCGCGTCACACCCCGCGTACGTGGTCGGGCCTGGTGACGTTCTGCAAATCATCGTTTGGGATCATCCCGAGCTGGCAGCTGCTCTTGGGGCCCAACCTGCGACCGCGGCGCGTCCGTCCGATGCGCCGGCCGGATTCGTTATCGATCAGGATGGTACTTTGCAGTTTCCCTACGTAGGTCGGCTGCATGTCGGCGGCCTACGGCCTGAGGAGATCCAGGCACAACTGGTGCGCGCGCTTGGCAATACGTTTCGTAATCCTCAGGTTACGGTACGCGTCGCTTCGTTCCGGTCTGGACAGGTATACATCGAAGGCGAGATCCACACCCCCGGGTCTCAACCGGTCAACGATATTCCGATGACGCTGTATGACGCGATCAGCCGCGCAGGCGGATTTATCGATAGTGCAGATCAGAGCCGCGTCATTCTCGTGCGTGACGGCGTGTCGAAGCAAATCAACCTGGCTGATGGTGCAGGACAGGTAGGCAATCCCGCACAAATCATCCTGAGGGGTGGCGACCTGGTTCATGTTTTGTCTCGCGAGGACAGCGGGGTGTTTGTGATGGGAGAGGTCAACAAGCCCATCACTGCGCTTCCGAAGAGAAACGGCAAGCTGACGCTTAGTGATGCGCTGTCGCAGGCGGGCAGCTTGAATGCGACGACGGCCGACGCCGCGCAAGTCTACGTGATTCGCGGGTCCCTCGAATCGACGCCGCAAGTGTTCCATCTCGACGCCAGCTCGCCGGTAGCGATGGTGCTGGCGAACCAGTTCGAACTGCAGCCTAAGGACATCGTCTACGTCGACGGTAACGGCCTCGTGCGCTTTAGCCGAGTGCTCAGTTTGTTGTTGCCGGCTATCAACGCCGGTTTGACAGCCGCTGTGGTGGCGAAGTGATCGAGACGATTCTCGTCGTCTGCGAGGGCAACGTATGCCGTAGCCCGATGGCCGAGGCATTGCTCGGCGCAGCGCTACCTGGCGTGAAAGTCGCGTCCTGCGGAGTCAACGCATTGACTGGCAAGCCTGCAACGGCGATTGCCCAGGACGTCATGCGCGAGCGCGGCATTGACATTGGAGAACATCGGGCTCAGCAGATCAGTAGAAGTCTGTGTGTGGAAGCCGATCTGATCCTGGTCATGGACCGAGATCAGCGAAGATTTCTGGAGGAGCGCTACCCGTTTGCACGCGGCAAGGTCTTTCGCCTTGGCGAGCATGACGATTTCGACATTCACGATCCCTACCGCCAACCACACTTTGTTTTTGAGCGTTGCGCGCGGCTGATCGAGGCGGGCATTGCTCGCTGGCTGACGCGCCTCCAGCTTGTTCGAGCGCGTGACTCGCTGAGTGCGGGCCAACCCGCCGGTACATGATTAACGAATATGAATCAATTCAGTCAAGATCCTCAGCCTCCCATCGATGCAAATGACGATGCCGACTTCGTCGCGATGCTCGACGTTCTCATTGGAAGCCGTTGGTTGATCGCCTCGGTGATGGTCGGCTTTCTTTTCCTCGGCGCAGCCTACGCGCTGCTGGCAAAGCCCGTCTATCAGGCGGACATTCTGGTCCAGGTCGAAGACAGTCCCGACACGTCGACTGCAAAGAGCCTGCTTGGCGACGTCTCGTCGATGTTCGACGTAAAGTCGTCTGCATCGGCTGAGACTCAGATTCTTGCGTCGCGTCTCGTCGTGGCGCGGGCAGTCGACAATCTGCATCTGTTCGTCATCGCGAGGCCTTTGCGTTTTCCTGTGATCGGAAACTGGATCGCGCATCGCAACGGTGGTTTGTCGAAGCCTGGGTTTATGGGCTTTGGGGGCTACATGTGGGGCGGTGAGAGTATCGACGTGCCCATCTTTAACGTGCCTGAGGCGTTAGAGGGTGACACATTCAAGGTGACCGCTCTTGGCAGCGGCCGTTACAGGCTTTCGGGAAGTGATCTCGAGGCAAGCGTTGAAGGCACAGTCAGCACGCTTGAGCGCTTCACGACAGGCCGTGGCGTGGTCGAACTGCGCATCGATACCCTCTCGGCGATGCCGGGCGCTAATTTCAAACTGGTGCGCAAGTCCAGGCTGCAGACGATCCTCGATCTCCAGGACAAGCTCAACGTCCAGGAAAAGATCAAGCAATCCGACGTAATGGTTGCGAGCTTGCAGGACACGGATCCACAACTGGTCAGCCGCGCGATGAACGAGATCGGCCGTCAATACATTCGCCAGAACGTCGAGAGAAAGTCGGCGGAGGCAGCGCAATCGCTGGAATTCCTCGGCGGTCAGTTGCCGCAGCTCAAGGATCAGTTGAACGAATCGGAAGCACGTCTGACAAAATTCCGGGCGCAACATGGAACGGTGGATCTCACCGAAGAGGCCAAGCTCTCATTGGCGCAGACGGCCGACGCCAAAACTCGCTTGCTGGAGTTGCAGCAGAAGCGGCAGGAACTGCTATCGCGTTTGATGGACCGGCATCCAGATGTCGTCGCGATTGACGAGCAGATTGCCGCGCTGGGCGCTTACCGCGATCAGGCAGAAAAGCAGATTCGTCAGCTTCCCGATTTGCAGCAGGATTCGCTACGTCTCATGCTCGACGTCAAGGTCAATACCGACCTTTACACGGCGTTGGTGAATAACATGCAGCAACTGCAACTGGTGCGTGCCGGCAAGGTGGGGAACGTGCGGCTAGTCGATACGGCGGCGGTTCCGGAAACTCCCATTAAACCGAAGAAGCCGTTGGTCATGGTCGCGTCTGCCATGCTTGGCCTGCTCATCGGCTGCGGCGCGGCACTTGTGCGCTCAATGCTGTTTCGCGGCATTTCCGACGCTAACGAGATTGAGCAGCGTCTTGGGCTGAATGTCTATGCAACGGTCCCGTTGAGCAATCGTCAGAAGGCGCTCTCTGAGCGGACAAAAAGGGGCAGCCCCGATGTGCTCCTCCTTTCGTATGCATTTCCGAATGATCCCGCCGTGGAAAGTCTGCGAAGCTTGCGTACCGCGTTGCAGTTCGCGATTGTCGAGGCGAAGAACAACGTCGCGGTGATCGCGGGGCCAGCGCCGGGGGCCGGCAAATCGTTTATTTCGTCGAACCTCGCCGCCGTACTGGCAATGGCAGGAAAACGGGTCCTGCTGGTGGACGGTGACATGCGCAAAGGCCGCTTGCACGAATACCTGGGACTCGTCCGTGGCCGTGGGTTATCCGAACTGATAGAGAGCAAGGCGCCGTTTGATGACGTGCTGCACTCCAACGTGATCGAAGGGCTGGATTTTCTCTCGACAGGCGCGCTGCCAAAGAATCCCGCAGAGCTGCTCTTAAATACTCGCCTGGCGAGACTGATTGAGGAGTTCTCGAAGCGCTATGACGTTGTCGTCATCGATTCGCCACCCGTTCTCGCGGTGTCCGACACGGGCACGTTGGCCTCGATGGCGGGTACGACTTTCCTGGTTGCGCGTGCTGATGCAACGAGACTTGGCGAATTGACCGAGTCTGCCAAGCGTTTGGCTCAGAACGGTGTTCGTCTAAACGGTATCGTGTTTAACGGGGCGAATCCCCGATTGGAGCAATCCCGATTCGGCTCGAAATATGGTGGCTACCGCTATGTCGCGTACGAGTACGGAGCTGACCAGGATGCTTGAGGTGAGCGCTCTGTGATGATCAAGGCGAAAGACTCCGTTGTGTCGCTGATTGGCGTGGTAAGCGCTCAGATCACGTTTTTTCTGTGCATCTCGCTGATCGGGCGTTTGAGTGGGCCGGAGGTGCTGGGGCATTTTAACTACACGCTCGCGCTCGGCATGTTTGCCGGGACGCTGCTTGCGTGCCGCTATGAGCTCGCTTGCGTCAGCGATAGCCCGCAGCAATCGTTCAATGCGCTTGTCAACGTCATTAGCCTCAGCGCTGGCGTCATTCTCGTTGCCGTGGCGATCAGCTTCGTTGCTGGGCGTTTCGACCTGTACATAGTTGAAGCTTTCGCGTTCGCTTACTTCATTCAGCAGGCCGCCGGCGCCTATCTCAACAGCTTGCGGCGCTATGGATGGATAGCGGCATGCCGGTTGGCGGTGAACCTGGCATTTCTGATGTGCCTCGCCGGAAGATGGGCGTCGCCTGCGACTGGAAGACTGGACGTTTTCGCTGCCTATGCCGTAGTCAATGTAGCCGTGGCAGTCCTGATGCTCGTCTGGATTCTTCTGCTCGGAAAACGGTGGGGATACGAGTTTCGCGTGTCGCGCGAGTTCTTTGTAGCGAACAGTCGATTTGCAAAATATATCCTGCCTTCAACGGTCTGCGGCTCGGTGCTGACTTACGCATTGGCGATTGTCATTCCTCATTGGTTTGGCGCCGATAGCGCCGGGTATTTCGCTGCAGCCTACCGGCTTGGAGGTTTTCCCGTCTCGTTGATTGGCCAGAGCCTCGGCGGCGTGTTCCGGCGCGATGCGGTTGCGGCCATCGCTCAGGATGACTTACCAGGTGCCTTACGGAATGTGTTTCTGGCTTATGCGCGATCGCTGGCGGTTCTTGCATTGCTCTATGCCTTCGGCGGCGCTCTGCTCTTCGGCCCACTTGTGAAGCTGGTGTTCGGCGACCGATGGGATGGGGCGATCGGTTTCTATTACGACCTGGTTCCTCTTTTTGCGTTTCAGATGATTTATGTGCCGCTGTCGCAGGTATTTCTGGCCGTCAGACAGCAGCGAACCGATTTCCTGTTTCAGTTGTCGTGTGGCGCGACGCTCATGAGTGTGCTGTTCGCGGCCCGGCTCATGAATTTGTCAGCGCAGGCGAGCATCCGGAGCTTTTCGCTGGCCGGCGCCGTGTTGATGATTTGCGGCATCACGCTGACGTTCAAGGTGATGAGCGGCAGCGTCTCGCGTGTTCGCGCTTCGACCTGATTCCCACAAATATAGTAGAAAAACGGACCATGATTGCTTTTGTTGTTGATTCGATGGAGCGCTATTACTTCGCGAGAAGGCTGGTGAACGCTGTCGGTAAAGAACTGGATTTCCTGTTTATAACGAGTGAGCCGGTTGCGCATGTCCGGCTCTCGTTGTCCGGTTTTCGCTCGATCTATCTGCGCAAGACGGGGTTGCTGCGCTCCCGTCCCGATGAATGTTTGGCTGAGACCCGGTATGACGCCGCCATTGAGGTATTGAATGGGCACGTGTCCATGGCACGGGCACGGTGCGATGCTGCAGCGATCAGCAGCAGCGTTTCCCGGGCTTTTCGCAAATTCGCGGTCTCACAATGCGTCATGTGGAATGGTCAACAGCTGCTCGGTCGAACCATTAGCAACGTCTGCGAACGGTATGGTGTGAAGCGAAAATTCCTCGAGATATCCAATCTCCCGGACAAGCTGTTCGTCGATAGCCTGGGGGTTAACGCTCTCTCGACGATCAGCGCAGATCCTGCGGTGATCGATGCGTTGCCGATGCCCGGCGAGGACGAACATCGTCGTTGGCTGGTGGCTTACGAACGATACAAATCCAGGCCGCTGCCTCAGTCGCAAACGCTCGTGAGTCGCAAGGCCGTTGCCGTGCTCAACTACGCCTTGAAGTTCGCCACGCGAGGTGTCGCGAGGACTTCGTTGCGCACCATCCGGATCAGAAGCAGCAAGGCAGCGCACCGGCAGGCACAGAACGTTTCGCTGAAGGACTTGTCCGCGCAGCCTTACGTGTTCTTGCCGCTGCAGGTTTCCGGCGATACGCAGATCAAGCTGCACTCCGATGTGAACAATGTTGGGGCGATTGAGATTGCGTCTGGGTTGGCAGCAAAGGAGGGGATTCGATTGCTGGTAAAGCTGCACCCGGCGGAGAACGATGCCGCGATGATCGCGGAAATTGTGCGTCTTCAGAACGCTTACTCATTCGATCTTGTCGCGGCGCCCACGACGGAACTGATCAGGCATGCGCAGATGGTTGTAACCATCAACTCGACGGTGGGTCTCGAAGCGCTGCTGTACGGGAAGAAGGTCGTATCCCTGGGGCGATGCTTCTACAAGGAGTTCGATCAGGCGAGACTCCTCAAATACATTCACTCGTTTTTGATTGACGGCATCGACTATTTTGGTTCCGGCGAGATTTCTACGCTATCGGCGCGAAATGTTTTTGCCCGGGCGGTATAGAAATGAACGATTTGTCGGCGTTGAATCGCGGCTTGCGTAGCCGCACTGAACCGATCACGGCTCGATGTGCTGTATTGATCCCTCACTACAACAACCCGGAGGGGCTGCTGAAATCGCTGTCCTCTATTGGAAAAGACGAAGCGGTGGATGTCTGGGTGGTGGACGACGGTAGCCAGCGAAAACCCGATGAGACTGCTGCGAAGAAAGCATTTAGCGGACTCATCAGGTTTGGCTATCTTCCACGAAATCAGGGTATTCAATTCGCGCTGAATGCGGGACTGCTCGAGATTGAACAACAGTATGAATATGTCGCGAGACTGGATTGCGGGGACACGTGTGCTCCCAATCGCTTCCGCGTGCAAATGGATTTTCTTGATAATAATCAGAAAATCATGCTGCTGGGGAGTGCAGTCACGTTTGTCGATACCGAAGGCGATCCCCAATACACGCTGACGCTGCCGGTGGGGGCCCAGAAAATCCGGCGTGCCATGCATCTGAATTGTGCCTTCGTACATCCCGCGGTGATGTGGCGATGCTCGGTCATAACCAGGCTGGGGAGCTATCCGACCGATTATCCGATGGCCGAGGATTACGCCTTCTTCTGGAAGTTCGTTAGCCGGTTTGAGACGGCCAACATGCAGGCTGCGTTGGTAAGTTGCGAAGTTAATCCAAATGGACTTTCAATTAGCAGGCGTAAGCAGCAATTGCAGTCGAGATTGCGTTTGCAATTGCGGTATGCCCGTGCTAATGCGGCAACCGTATATGGCGTGATCAAGACGCTGGCGTTGATGGCTATACCGTATTCATTGGTGCTCGGGTTGAAACGACGGTGGAAGAGATAAGTCCGGTGAGAAGTCGAGAATAGTCAATCGTCCGCATTAGGCGTGACAACTTCGGTTAATCAATTAATTCATCAACAACTGACGCGTCCTCGGTAATTCGGGGCTGCGGCGGTGCAACGCCTATGCGCCGACCGGGCATTGACGACCGCCCGTCCAAAACTGGAAATATATTCGAAATGTTGTGTCAGCCCACGCAAGGGAAAGCCCTGAAGATTGTTCAGCTACTGGAGTCGAGCGCAACCGGAACTTTGTCGATGGTTTGCATGATCGCAAACCGGCTCGCGCAAGAGGGCCACCACGTGCATGTGATCTACTCGGTTCGGAAAGATACGCCGGCCGACTTCAGAGCGTTGTTCCACAAGGACGTCGTGTTGCGGCATATCCAGATGAAAAACGCACGCGTGCTGTCGGTTCTCGCGGATGTGCGCGCCGCATTGAAAGAGGTTGAACCCGACATCGTGCACTTGCACTCATCCTTCGCGGGCTTCCTGGGTCGGATCGCGGCGATGTTTTCATTCCGCAAAACCGCGTTCTTTTATAGTCCGCACTGCATTTCCTTCATGCGCAGAGATGTTTCCATGCTCCGGAGACTGGCGTTCGCGGGCCTCGAATTGATTGCCTGTGTCAGGCGGTGCCTGTACATCGCCTGCTCCGAGAGCGAGCGCCTTGCAATACGGGCCTATCTGAGGCGGCCGGTCGTAGTGATCGAAAATGCGGTTGCTAGCGTGCCAGCTGCGAGTCTCGACAAAACGACGTACGGCACGATGGCCCGTGGGTGTATCGTTACTGTTGGTGGGATTCGGACGCAAAAGAATCCGCGCCTGTTTGCCGAGATCGCCCGCCGGTTTGAGGGGCGCGGCATGCGATTCCTCTGGATCGGCGATGGCGATCAGGCGCTCAAGGATGAACTGCGGGCCGCGGGCGTTGAGGTGAGTGGCTGGCTGGGTCGAACTGAAGTCATGGATTGTCTCCAGCGGGCTAGCCTGTATCTGTCTACAGCGTCGTGGGAAGGGATGCCGGTGTCGGTTATCGAAGCCATGCTACTGGGGCGGCCGGCAGTTGTCTTCGCCTGTGCGGGAAATGTAGACGTCGTGCGCCACCTGGATACGGGGGCGATTTTCAGAACCGCTGACGAGGCGGTGGAATTACTTGCCAGGCTCGCCGGCGATGACGCGCTTCGGGAGACTCTTGCGGCACGCGCTCATGCCGAGGCGCACGCACGATTTTGTGAGGACAGGTTCTTCAACGAACTGATACCGGTTTATATTGCGGGTCGAGAGGGGCGTTTGCGGAGGGGCGGTCCCACGCGTTTGCGTGCGTGGCTCGAATCGGCATTGCCGTGAATTACCCAACAATCTGGAGAAGAAAGTGAAAGTACATATTGGTTCAGGTATCAACATTGGGGACAATCTGCCGTTCGTGCTGTTCGGCGGACTTAACGTCCTCGAGAACCTTGATTTTACCCTCGACGTCTGTGGCCAATTTGTAGCGGCCACGCAGAAACTGAAGATCCCGTTTGTCTTTAAAGCATCCTTCGACAAGGCGAATCGATCGTCCATCCATTCTTATCGCGGCGTGGGCCTCGATGAGGGACTCACCATTCTCCGTGCCGTGAAGGAGCGCTTCGGCGTGCCCGTGATCACTGACGTTCACGAGGTCGACCAGGCGGCTTCGGTCGGCCAGGTTGCGGATGTTCTGCAGGTTCCGGCATTTCTGGCGCGCCAAACGGATCTCGTCGTGGCGATCGCGAAGACCGGTAAGCCGATCAACGTCAAAAAGCCGCAGTTCATGAGTCCCACGCAGTTGAAACATGTGGTGACGAAGTGCCGCGAGGTGGGCAATGAGCAGGTGATTCTTTGTGAGCGAGGCAGTTCGTTTGGCTACGACAATCTCGTGGTGGACATGCTGGGTTTTCGCCAGATGTCGGAGGCGACGGGGGGATGTCCGGTGATCTTCGACGTGACTCACAGCCTGCAGAATCGCGATCCGCTAGGCGAGGCGTCGGGAGGCCGTCGGCGTCAAGTGCTGGATCTGGCGAGAGCCGGCATGGCAGTGGGTCTGGGTGGCCTGTTTCTGGAGGCGCATCCTGATCCGGACAACGCGCGTTGCGATGGCCCTAGCGCGCTGCCGCTCCATTTGCTTGAGGCGTTCCTCGCGCAAATCAAGGCGATTGACGATCTGGTGAAGAGCATGCCTGTGTTGGATATCCGCTGAGCTTGCCAGGATAGGAAGTGGCGGGCGAAAGAGCCAGGCAAGTCTTTTAGAATGCCTGGCTGTCAGCCGGGGAGTGGCAGCGGCCGTTGCGCAAGTGCCTGCCTGAAATCCGGAAACCTCATAAAGGCAATGTAATTCGAGTTGTGCTGGCTCTGCGCTCCGCCTTGCGCGTCATCAAACGACATACGGATTACGGCGATTATGTCGTTTCCGTCGATTTGCCAGTCGACATACTGGAAGCCGTGTTTTTGGCGATCCGGGTGTTCCATCAGCACGCGCCGAATAGTCCAGTGGCGCAGGTCGGATGACGATATTAGCGCCAGCGTGTTTCGGACCCGCTCGAGGCTTTCATGTCCGTTGTTTTGCAGCACGGCATTGGTGAGTGACCAATATAGCTTTGTTCGCGCATCGAACCGGATCGTGAATTTCTTGCCACCTCCGGGCATATCGACAAAATCACGGGCTGGATCGAAGGAAAGCGAGCCTCCCCCGGCGGTCAGAGAAACCAGGGCGGCTTTTTCTAGTCCCTGCTTGCTGTTCACTCGCATTACCACGGACGGTAGGGCTTGCCCCGTCGACACCATATTGCCTTCTTCCCATGAAAGGAAGTCACCGTTCAGCCAACTCTTGTCCGATCGGAGATGGGTTGTGCTGATCCAGGCCGTCGTATCGAGTAGATCGGCGTCGACGGGCGCTGACATGACGACTTCCCTCAGGTCGCCGGCCTCGGCGATTTCGAAGCTTCTCCAGATGCGCCCATGATCAACCAGGACCGGGACTGGCGCCGTAACGTAACGGCCCGGGGTAGGGAAGCGGCCCGTCGACGCGTCGAGTGGTGTCGTCCACGTCGTCCCCCCATTGTCCGAGCGTCGAATCACGGGGGTGCCCATGGAACGGTCGGTGCCAAACAGATAGAGCGCGCCGTGTGCAACGAATATCGAAGACCAGTACTGACCCGAAACGTGTCCCATGCTCTTCCAGGTGAAACCTTTGTCACGGGAAGCGAAGAGCGAAACTTGATCTTCTTTCGAACCGGGGCCAAACGTGTCGTGAGACACGATGTAGGTGCCGTCCGCGAGCACCGCGAGAGAGGGGGATCCGAGAAAAATCTGTGTCGAAGCGGCGCTATGGGCAATGATCCGGCCAGGTGGCGAATCAGGGTTGACCTGAGCAACCGAGACGCTGATGGCCAATGCGGACAGCAAGAAAACTAGGATCCATCTTGTCATTGACGCCACCGAATCTGTCCCAAAGAACCGCGCGAACCGAGGTAGAACCGCTTGCGTCTCCCCGGATGCCCTTCCATCGGAATTTCGCGTGACATAACGAGGAACAGTAAGAGCGTGAGCCACAGCATTCCGTGGAGGAAGTGGTACTTGAATAGCAAGATCGGGAGTAAATAGAGCAGGTATCGTCTTCGTCCACGGCCTTTGAACAGAGCGAAGAGCGAGCCAAAGAACACAGTGGCACCCACCGCTCCTGCACTGAAGATCATGTAGATATAGAAGGAGCTGTCGCGAACTTCGTATCCGCGCAAATGGGTTTTCCCGACGTTGTTTCGTTCGTCCCAGAACAGACCGTTGCCGAACATGCCCGAAACGGAGTCGCGCACGGCCAACTCGTTGAAAACCAGCGTTCGGCTGGCGACTGCGTTGTAATCTTCCGATTGATTGACACGTCTGTCGTATACCGTGTAAAGCGGAGGGGTACATAAAACGGCGACTAGAATCGTCGCAATTTTCAATCGAACCGAGACACGCCCGAGGAATAAATGCACGATACAGAGCATCGCGCATACGATGATCGCGGCAACCGAGAAGCTCAGTAATGCAGTAAAAAACGCGAGGCATGTGGCGAAGGTCAGCTGGCGTTTCGCCAGCAACAGGACGATACCTGCCGGGACAACCGTCATGGCATAAAACGATGGCTCCGAAAACAATCCCAGCGCGCGGATTGGTATCAGGCTGTCACTTAGCGTTTTGGTTTCATAGAGCGCTTCGGAACTGCCTTCACGAACGTAGCTGTCGAAGTCAATAAAGTGGCCGGTGAGCAGATAGTACGTCAGCTGGAAAATGAAGAATGCAGCATGAACGTAGATCAGGATTTCGCATGCGCGCGTCAGCGACCCCAGTGTGAGGATCTTGCTGCGGAACATCCAGAATAGCAATGCGATATAGGTCTGGATGAAAATGAACTTGATGAAATAATTCGGATAGAAGTCGCCAAACGCAGACTGAATAAACGACAGGCAAAGAATGGTCGCCCAGTATGCAAGAACCTGCGCCAGGCCGATCTGCCGCGCCAGCAAGGTTGGCATCTTCAGAAACGCCAGAACGCCTATCAAGAAGTATGCGCATGCTGCTGCTCGAACACTGAACGCGCTAAGCGAAAAGAAAGAGATGCTCGCGGCAAATAGAAATGTAGATACGCTAGCGCGCCGCATAAAGATACCTCGCTTCGTTGCCCGTTCTGATAGCAGGGCGTTACCTAAAACAGCCGCTCACAAAGAACCGGCGAATATGATTCGATGGCCGTCTGAATCGGTGCATGGTGTCCATACGCGGCCGCGGACACTAAGAGCATCGAGCCGATCGCGAATGGCCGCAGGCGCGAGGGGAGTGCGGGTGTATCCTTCCAGCGCACAAAGATCACGGTCACCACTGCGCCCAAAGCCCAACCCGCGATAACTTCCGACGTCGTGTGCGCCTGATCGAAAACGCGGGCCGTGCCGATCAATGCAGCCAGCAGGAATCCCAACATCAACGCGGCGCGCGTGCCCGTGCGCGGCCCGCTGCGCAAGGCAAGCAGGAACGCCATCGGCCAGACTGCTGAGGCAAGCATGGTGTGCCCGCTTATGACGCGAAAGCCTATTGCGGGGATTTGCACGCCGCACCCGGCATAGAGAATCTTGGTTAATCCGACCATCAACATACCGGCACAAAGCGGTGTCAGCCACGCCAGAGCGGCTCGCCAGCCAGACAATGACATGGCCAGCCATGCGCAGCAGGCTACAGCAAGGGGTAGCGTCATGGCTGCGTCGCCGAGATCGCTAATGGCAGACCACATTTCAGATCCTCGAATACTTGAGAAGGCGTATTGGCGCCTGCGCATGACCGGTAACGGTGCTGCGCGGGGAAGAGCGAGATTTTGTGGCAGAAACAATTTGGGTGGAATGGGACGTGTCTTAAATGCCGTGATCAGGCATGGTGAAATGGCGGATAGGGGGAGGGGATGGATGGGCGGGCAGCATCGGAATCCTCGGGGCGCTGCTTGCTGTTGCTGCAGAAAACAGCGGCTGCTTGCCCGGCAACCGCTGCGTTGAATTGTCGTCAATTGTTCAACTGAGCGATTCAATGCTCGCTTGCACCGCCTTCACGATAGCGCAGTTTTTACGCGTTTCGAGACGAGTGTTTTACGGAGAGATTTCTTCTTTTATTGAAATTAAATCCGTAATTTTAGCACGTTGACTTTGATAGTTTATATTCTGATTATTTAAAATGATAATTTAATCCGACAGTAAAGCTATCGTTTCTGCGTTTAGTACCGTTCGAACGAGAAGTGTCGGCGGTCCATTCGCTGGCGAGTCCGAATTGACTGGATAGCTTATATTCAACTCCGAATCCACCATGCAATCGCGTGTCCGGCCAGGAGCCTGTAAAACCGAGCCGCGCATACGGCATCAGTTTGCCGACAGGAACACCCACTTTGGCATCGAGTCCGCCATCCTTCCCGGTGGCCGAACCATGATGAAAATCGGTGAACGCCTCGGCGCCGAGCACCAGGGGGCCGGCATCGAACGCGTAGCCTGCCACTAGCCCGGGGAACGTTGTGTCGTGCCTGGCGCTGGGGGTGACGCTCGAGGCGTTGGAGCGGTTCTCGCCGAGTTTGAAGCCGGCATACCCTCCGGAGAATTCGCTGCCTTGGGATTGGACCACTTCGGGAGCGGTCCCGGCATGGGCCTGCGTGAGGCCGGTCAGAATAATCGCGAGCGTGGTGGCGTAAAAAGTGTAAAAAATCTTCTTTGTCTTCATCAGTGAAGCGGAAATATAAATGTCAATTTAGGTGAATCCCGTTTCTTTTTATAAGTGTAATTTTTTTGCAAAATCAGGATTCGCGGTTTTCCCGCGAAATTCGCGGGCGTGTGAGAGGCTAATTGCGTGATGACGAGCGTAAAATCAGAGTAATCCGAAATGGAATTTGTGTTAATCAAGTGTAAATATTGACCTGCATTGAAGCGGCGTGACGAATCGCTTGACGTGATATTTGTCGAGGCGCGTGGATGAACGGTGGGTGTCTACGATCGCACGGCGTATCGGAGCGCGGACGCCGAGCAGATAGGATAAGTCGAGAATATTCCTATTTTTCGGATTGTCCTCCGTCAGTAGACTTTCGATTCCTGTTGCCGGGCTGTGTAGTCCGATGTCAGAGTTGCCCTCAACGGGATCTGCCATCTTTTCCGCGCGGCTACCAAGTGTCGTCACACCGTCGCCCATGCCCGCAGCCTTCTGTTTCGACTGCGAGAGTTCTCCATCATGTGGCTGTATCTACGTAACATTCTTGTTCCCGAGGCGGTTCTTTCCACCAATACGAACCCGTCGCCTGATCTCAAACGCACATCGCCAATGGGTGTTGCGGCCAGAGTGATCATGCTGAGCAGCGCGTTGGCTGCCACGCTCGGCGCGTCTGTCGAGTCGCGTGCGGTTCCAAAGCCGCCCGGGCAGGCGTCAGTGCCCGGCCCGAGCCAGCCTGCAGCGCAACGACTGTTGCCGGGTGCGCAATCCTCGGCGCCAGACGGTACAAGCCGACTGCCCGCCTTCGATCGGCCAGTCACATCCGTGATGCAAATGGCATTCGATGGTTTGCATAACCTGCCGCTCCTTCGCGACGATCTGCATTCACGCCCAACAGTTGTCCTGTCGCTCGACGAGCCGGTGCTGGTGAAGTTGTGCTGGCTCAGCCCATCCGTGTGCGCCCCGCCGGCTACCGCTGCGGGTGCCCACGAATGGACCGGGCGGGTTGCCGTCGGTACCAGCAAGACGGTCACCCTCGCCGATGGCTCCGGGACCCTCGTCGCCGATGCTGCTCATCCCACCACGCTCTCCGGTGTCGCCCCGTTGGAGATGCCACCAGCGCAAACGAACACCTACGCGGGGCAGATCAAGGGTGGTTTGCACGCCGCATGGACGCCGGTGGGTTTGCCGGCGGGTCTGGTCGCGCAACTCAGCCGTCTCTTTGCGGGACGTCTGGACGCCACTCAACCGGCGCAAGCAGGCGACTACTACCGTATCGCGTATGAACGGGTCGACGGCAAACCGGACGGCGCGGCCGGCACACGCATCACGGCGGTCGAGTTGCGGCTCGCGGGTCAGATTCACCGGGCCGTCTGGTTTGTTGCGCCAGGACGGGTAGGCGGCGACTACTATTCGTTCGACGGCGAGCGTCTGACCGCCGAGCCGTTCGCCATGCCATTGAACTACGTTCGCGTAAGTTCGCCATTCGGTTATCGCATTCATCCGGTGACCGGACAGCATCTTCTGCATACCGGCGTGGACCTCACAGCAGCGCCTGGGACGCCGGTCGCTGCCGCCTCCGCGGGCACGGTGCAGTTCGTCGGCTACGACAGTGGCTATGGCAATCATGTCGTGCTGCGTCACCCGCAGGGCTATACCTCCTACTATGCGCATCTGTCGGCTTTTGCCAAGGGACTGAGGGCGGGCATGCAGGTTAGCCAGGGACAGTCATTGGGTGCAGTCGGAGAGACGGGAGTCGCGACTGGTCCGCATCTGCACTTTGAGGTTCGCCTGAACAACCAGCCTACCGATCCGCTCAAGTTGACGAGCCGATCAAGCGCGGTGCCGCTGGCGGGTCGCCAGCGTGCCGCATTCGATCAATTGGCAACCATTGCACTTGCAGGGCTCCCCGCGTTGCCGGGCGATGTGCGTACCGCCGCGACTACGCCGTTTCCCGTGCATTGAGTTTTCCTGGCCACGTGAACATCGCCGTATTGACAGCGTTGGGGGGGCGGGC
>Ga0302230_10001252_pt1 | contig 17047 bp, 25 predicted proteins | sample II_Palsa_N2_1_FD_193523 | JGI IMG/M metagenome (GOLD analysis project Ga0302230, IMG submission 193523) | Peat permafrost microbial communities from Stordalen Mire near Abisko, Sweden - II_Palsa_N2_1 | ecosystem: Environmental > Terrestrial > Soil > Palsa > Peat permafrost | place: Sweden... | reverse complement strand
CCTTTTTATTTGTATATATTTTTTTGTTATTATTTTGTTATTATTTTTGTTGTTATTTTTGTTGTTGTTAAAAAGCAAACCTGGCAAGGTCACGGTAGGTCTTGATCGACATGAGGACGCTCTCGGTGCCACCCGACGTGAGCGACCCGACGACATTGGCGTCGCCGTTGAGCATGGCTGCGGTCATGCTCACCGTCTCGACCTCCATCTTGCGCAGCGACGGGAAGATGGACGGGTTGAGTGCGTTGCCGTGCATAAAGCTCTGGTACACCTGCTCCAGGAAGGCCGAGTGCTGCTGGTCGCCCAGCGTGGATCCTTCGCCAAAGACCTTGCTCGCCTCGATCATCAGCTTCTCGTGCGAGTGCGACGGCAGAGCATACACGTACGCAAAGATCGAGCCCTCCTCCACAAACTGCTCCCTGGCCTTGAACTCGAGCATCTCCTTTAGAAGATCGTCGGCGGGGATGCCCTTTGCGGGGATCGTCACCAATGCCTGTCGCTTCCCGCTGTTGGCCCCCGTCGTCGCATCGTCCGACGACAGCAGCTTGACCGCGTTCTTGACCTCGCCCTTGAGCACGGCCGCAATGAGCTCGTTCACGCCCGGTACCAGCCGAACCACGCCAAACACCGTCTTGATCACGCCCTTGCTGCCCTGTGCACGCCACACGCTCAGCAGGTGCAGCAGCGCCCCCAGCGCCAGCACGCCCTCGACCACCTCGACCGGCCCCGGCATTGGAAAGTTCAGCCGTCGTTTTTTTGAGCTGGGAGCGACACTCTCCAATCCTGGTCGTGTTGCATGTCGTCGTCGCTCTCGTCCCTCACGGTCGGATTGTCAAAGGTACACCTCCCCCATTCACTCCTTCCAGTGATAGTGACATCCTTTTTGCTTTGTCTACGAGGTCACGCCCAAGTGGGCTGCAGGAGCCCTCGTCAAGAAGGCGGCCGCCCGTCCGCTGGGAGCTGACGAGCTGCAACGTGTGGCGAGGTTAGCGTCCCTCAAGGTGGACACGGACAAGCAGGACGAGGCGCTGCAGGCCCTGGGCGACATGCTTGGCTTTGTGCAGCACGTGCAGCAGGTGGATGTGCGGGACGTTGAGCCGATGCGGTCGCCCGTGCAGGACAAGGCAATGACATTCAGCATCGCACCCAGCGCCGAGCAAGCAGGCGACCACCAGGCAGGTGACCGAACAGGCGCCGATGTCGTCTTTGCGGCCAGCAAGCTCAGGCTAGGCTCCTTCTTGGCAGTCCCAAAGAAAGCATGATGGGGGGGGACTGTCGACTGTGTGTGGTCAAAGTCACTTGCCCGGATTGCTCCACATCCCCACACAGTTTCCCCTCTTTCCTCTCCGACGAGCACCGACGAGTATGCTTTGCTTGCCTTTGCTCTGCCTTTGCCTTTGCTTTGTCTGTTTGCTTTGCACATGTGTATTATTCCTCCGGCCAGGGTCAGTGGCTATTTTTAGACGTGGTGGAGGACGGACAGTGTTCTCACCGCCAGCAATTATTCTCACGCAGACACCGACCCCAACGACAACATGAGCCTACTGGACATTCAGCCCGAAATACTACTGAGTATCGTCAACAGGCTCTCGGTGAGCGACCAGGCCGCCGTGGGTACGTCGACAGACGAAAAAAAGAGACATTGGCAAATAATAATAAGACTGCCTTCAAAAAAGCCCGGACGTGTACACAACTCAGGTCACTCATGTTTGACCCCACGCTCAAACGGCTACAAGTCGCGCGTTTCCAACAACGCCTGGCCCTCGGCCGCTCAGTTGAGCCGTTCCTCCTGCAGGTACGTTCCTGGTTTTCGTTTCGACACATTCCCCCACACTCGGCGCAATTATTAAGACGTCATTTGTCATCCGGGTATAGTTTGTGGAGGAGGTCACGTTTGACAACGCGCTTGACGCCTCGATGCTCATTGCTCAGTTTGCCGCGGCTGCAGCCGCCGCTCTCCCTATCGTAAGCCCTGAAAAGTAAAATTTTTTAACTTCGTTTTGACTATTGATGACATTAGGTCCGGTTGGGCAGGATCGTCTTCCAGTTTAGCCCGGGCACGGCGCCGTCGCAGATGGACTGGCAGATGATGCTGGGCAACATGGCGCGCATCCCGTCGCTGCGGTCCGTTGTGTTTCGCAACTGCCAGCTGCAGCCCGACTGCTACGGCCAATTTGAGGCCATGCACTCGATCGAATCGCTCTCGTTTGAAGGCAACCTGCCTGTGACAGACGCGATCGTGCCTTGCCTGGCCGCCACAAACATCAAAACGCTCAACGTCCACGACGCACGATCCTGGATGAGCACGGGCCTGGCCTCGCTCGGGGCGCTCAAGCACCTCGAGACCCTCACGCTAATCGGCTGCTGTGGCGTGGGTGACAACCTGATCGACACGGGGCTGCACAACCTGCGCGTGCTCCGCCTCGATGGATGCACGCAGATAACCGACCAGGGCCTGCAAGCAATCCACCAGCTCCAAGCCCTGGAAGAGCTGTCGCTGGTAAAGTGCTTTTACGTGAGCGACATCGGCCTGGCACGCATCGCTCTCCTGCCAAAGCTCTGGCGGCTGGACGTGAGCCAATGCTTCCGCATCACCGACATTGGCCTCGCACACCTGTCCAAAATGGCCAGCCTACGCGATCTTGCCATGCGCAACTGCAGCCGAATCACGTCTGCTGGGCTGTTTTGCCTCGGCTCAAATCGGCTCCGACTCGTCAGCATCGATATCAGCGGCTGCACAGAGCTCACCGAGGACAGCGTCGCCTGGCTTACACACCAACTGGCTCTACCCGACATGGAACGGCTCGACAGCGCAGAGCTCATCCCCGCCGAACTCCCGTCGCTCTTTGCAACAAGCACGACTACACCGCCGGCAACACCGCGCTTCGCCAACCCCGCATCCTTCTCCTCCTCGTCGCCCCTCCGTGTCATCCGCATGGACGGACTCAGGGTCGTCTCTGCGCGAACCCTCCAGGCCATCGCAAGCGTACGCACTCGTGTCTTCGAATGCACAATAAAAATAGAAATAAAATATTTTTTTTTTCAGGACGCACCCTACCTGACCGAGCTACGCCTATCACATTGTTCCCAGATTACGGACGAATGCCTGTGCATCATCTCCCAAATGCACTGCCTCGAGATTCTCGACCTGGGCTGCTGCGTACAAGTCACGGACGATGGGATCCAGACCGTCGTCGCCTCGTGCCCCAACCTCCAGCAGGTCGTCATCAGCTGGTGCGAACTTCTCTCGGACCGCTCGCTGAAAGCCATCTCGTCCCTGCGCAACCTCAAGCTGCTCGACATCTCTGGCTGCGTGCAGTAAGTCGTCGCAAAAATAAAAATAAAATAAAAAAAATGAATTCATCTGACAAGCGTTTTTTCCTGTTAGACTCACACTCGCCGGTCTCTGCTGCCTCTCCCCCTCCTCCCATTTTAATAAGCTACACATTGAGCGGTCCTCGCCGCGCCTGGTCATCGGCGATGGCCTTGGAAAGATCTAAATTGTAAAATGAGCCAGTTGCCAAGGAAACATAAAGAACCATGACGAAACAATCACGCGTCGTCGGACAGGTGCTTTTTCCTTTTTCAAACTGCTGTTCCCGCCCCTTTCAGTGCGCCCCATTTTACAGCAGCTGACCACCGAATGTCGTCGTCCTTCTCGTCGTCCAGCGTCAGGCCCACTGCCTCGACCGGCGTGCCTATTCTCTTTTGCGACGACTATGTCAAGCCGGTACGTCGAGGAAAAAAAAAAAAAACCACGCCACCACCGACCTTCTTCCTGTCTGTGCCGTGACTGACGCACACATAACATACCCACCGCAGAGCCGTGACTACAACGACAAGGAGAGGGAGGCGATGAAAAAGCTCAAGAGCAACCTCGGCGACCTCGACAGCGAGGCCCTCACGTTTGTCACCGACTCGACGCTGCACAGGTTTTTTCACAGCCCAATGTACCTTTCCCTCTTTTTTTTTTTAAAACGGCGCCCGAATGAACAAAGATACTTGCGCGCACGCAAGTGGGACCAGGACAAGGCCACAGAGATGCTCAAGGAGACGCTCAAGTGGCGCAAGACGTACAAGCCCTACGAGATTGACCCTGACGACGTTGCGATTGAGGTGGGTCGTCTCCGTTCCGATTGTCATCGATAGGTGCTAAAAGGGGTGGGCGCGATGACAATGACAGGCAGAGACAGGGAAGGCGTACGTCAACGGCTTTGACCGACACGGCAGACCCCTCCTCGTGCTCACGAGCGCACGTGAGAACACAAAGACCTATGATCGCCAAGGTATGCTGGATGGATTGCAGACCCCACCGGATCCTGACTCGCCCTTTCGTCACAATAGTCAAACACATTGTCTTCCTCTTTGAAAAGGTTGTGAAACTGCTACCGCCCGATGTCGAACAGGTTGTCGTCATCATCGATTTTCACAAGTACTTTCCTTCCTTTTCATTTTTGTTTTCTTTTTTTTTTAAATAAAAAAAAAAACCCTGATAGATTCAACCTCTTGACCTCGCCGCCTCTGCACGTTGCCCAGAGCTTTCTCAACATCCTCGGCAACCACTACCCCGAGCGACTGGGAATGGCCATCTTGCAGGACGCTCCCTTGATCTGGTGGCCCGTTTTCAACGTGATCAAACCGTTCATCGACCCCGTCACCGCCGCCAAGATCAAGTTTCTCGACAAGAAGCAAAGGGACAAGCTCGCAGAGCTCGTCGACCCCAAGATGATGGAGAAGCGCCTCGGCGGCGAGTTTGACTTTGAGTGGAACTTTGCGACCTACTGGAAGCATCTCCTGGCCTATCCTAGCACCCCTGCATAAAAGTGTGAATATTTGTGTCCTATCGTACAGTAAAAGAACAATTTTATTTTATTGTCAATAAGACTGGAGGGGAGAAGGGAGAAGAGAGAGAAGGAGGGAGAGAACAAAAACCCTTTTACAGCATAATCGAGTAATAGCAGCGCAGCTTTCGCAACTCATCCGAGAGGTTTTGCACAATGATCTCCCACTTCCGGTGCTGGTCGATCGACTCGGCCTCCGCCGCAGGGTTCGGGTTGGTCTTGTACTGATCCATCAGCTTTTTGATGCCGTCGCGATACGCCGTTTCCACCTTCATCTTCTTCTCCAAGACTTCAATCCGACCAGAGATTGCGGCAAGTTTGGCTTCCTTGGACTGGAAAAAAACATTGTTGTTGTTGTTGTTGTTTTAGGCGTGTCACAATTCTTGTTCAGCATACCATCTCTGTTTTGATGTCACCGCCAAAGACCGAGTGCTCGACTGCTGCCTTGTTGATCGTAGCGATCCTAAAAAGGCAGAAAATTTTAAATATGGATTTTTTTTTTCTTTGGGCATTGCGTACCATTCGTTCACGTCCTTTTGGGACACGCTTTGGAACAAATACGCTGCCTTCTTGGCCGTGACGAGGCGGAATACATATGGCCTGTCCTTGTGGCCAAACTCTAGAAAGGCAAAGGCGTGCTCGAGGTGAATTTCGCCGATGATGACGAGGTCGCTCGGAGGCGTGTGGTACGGCCCACTCGAGCCGTGACGTTGGGTGGACAAATGGCTCGTGTCGGTCTTGCAAAACACCAGGCGGTTGTCGCGGAGCTGGCAGTACAGAATCTTCCAAGATCTCCTGGTTGACCTCTTGCCCTCGTCGTCAAGGTCGTTCTTTTTGCACAATAGACCCTCGCGCGCCACGCCCGCAGTCTTGTTGGTGACGTAGGATGTGAAGGACGAGCGTCCAAGTGTTTCCAGGAAAAACTATCGCAAAAAAATAAAGCAACAGTTTAGACACATCGCATTAAAAACATGTAATGCCTTACATTATCGTTTGTGGATTCGGCAACAGAGATCGCGTCAGACATATCCAAAGGCTCGCTCGGTGGGGGCGTCCCAGTCAATAATACCTGCCGTAAGGTTTCCAGTTTTAGTACTATTTTTTCGATGAAAAAATAGGTGTTACCTGTCGCACGTCTGGAGCGGATCCGGCTCGCTTCAGACCACCTTCTGTCTTTGGCGATGCACTGACGCTGACGTTGGCAGTGTTCTCCGGAAGGGCGCTGTCGGAGGTCGTCGTCGTGACTTCCTTGTTGACCTTTTGGAAGCTTTTCTTTATGAACGAGGTGGTCCGACGCGTCGACACCGACTTTGACAATGCAGACGACTCGGACGAGGTCGAGACCGAGTTGAAGGCAGCTGATGCTGCGGCAGTGGCTGCTGCTGCTGAGGCGGCCGAGCTTGCTGCGGCTGCTGCAGCCGCCTGTGATGGATCCGGGGTGAGGGAGAGACGACGGCCAAAGCGGCCCAATCGCAACGTCGACGGCTGTGGCTGTGGAGCGACAACAATCTCAGAGCTCGCCGGTCGTTTGGACAATCTCCTCGTGAGCGTTGCCGCGACGCTGCCAACCTTGGCAATGACGCTGCGATACTCTTCCAGGGGGATCTCCTCGGAGCTGTCATCGGGGTAACGGATTTGCTCACGCTTGATCGAATCATACACCTTTTCGAGCATCTTCTCAGGTAGGTCCTTGCCCTGGTCGATCCCGCGGTTGTTTTTATAGAATTGTTGCTGTTGAAAAAGAAAAAAAGGAAAAAAAGCACACAACTTTAAGAAAAAGCGTGCTTTCTTAAGTGCCCACACAAACCTTGGTCATGCGATGTTTAACAGAAGGGTTGTGAAGGTCGGTATTTAGCATGATGATTGCAAACGAGAGCACATAGGCCGTGTCTAAATGAAAAATATATATATATATTTTTCTGTTTTTCTTTCTTTTTATTCGTACCGGCGTGCTGAAACATTGTCGGATTGGTGACGTGGTAGCGATTGGAAAACTTTTCCATGATGCGATCGATTTGTTGAGACTCGACGGGGAGCACGAACGCAGACAGGAACTGCCGCAGTGCATAGTCGATCGTGACGCCGACGAAATCGTACGTGTTGAGAAACTCTTGCAGCACCGAGGTGTAAAAATCGCCCCTGTTCGCAAAATAAAAAAAAGGATTAGCACATCTTTCAGCAGGACAGGGTCGCTTACTTTGAGCCGAGGTAGTCGCCCAAGAGTTTGAGGTTATTGGTTTTGAGGACTCGATCGAGGGCGTCCTTTGGTGTTTCGCCTGGAAGGATGTACACGCCCTTGGGCTCCTTTTTCACCACTGCAGGCTTGGCCAAGTCTTCTGATGTTGCTCGAGAGTCTACCGCCCCAAACAAATGAACGTTTATTTCTTAAGGAGACGACAAATACCGCTGTCACTTCCATCCTCTTCATCCTCTGTCGCAGGCGATGAGGCCTTGGGAGCCTGAAGCTGTTCGTCTGATGTGTCTGACGACTTGAGCGGTGGCGACGAGGCTGGGGACACATCTGCGGCTGGGGATAAAGCTGGTGACAGGGCAATGGTGAGAGGAGTGGAAGTTGTCGGCGATGACGACTTGAGCGTCTCGTTCGTGGGTGTCCGTGGCGATTTCGAGGTGGGCGATTTTGTTGTGGGCGACTTGGGCGTAGCCGACGATGTGGCTGACGCGTTGGACGGGGACGTTTCGGGGTCTTCCACGGTGATGGCGAGGTAACTGCGTCGTCGTAGGACCAGCATCGCAGTACGCTGCGCAGCCTCCGCGGGGCTCATGGGTTCGTCTTCCGCATCTACGATAAAGCCGGAAAAAAAAAGATTTTACACTATGAAAAAAATAAAAAGGGTGCACCCATACATTGAGAGGTGCGATCGCCCTTTGGGGTGCTCAGCTGGCCCTTGGCCTTTTTCTTGGACTTTCGTTTGGTGGGAGATGCGCTTGTGCCATCAAGACCAAGATCCTCCACAGAGGCGGATAGGGCCTCCGTCGACGGTGACGTGTTGAGAGACTTGAGGCTCTCCTCTGTCCACAACAATGGTTTCAGCACGAGTAAAAAATGGGGCCATACGGGTCGTCGAGTGCGAGATCGACACGGTGGACGAGCTGTTGCCTCCACTGATACTGGACATGTCAGTTTGGGACGACAGACTGGACGCCGAGGTCGTCGCAGGCGTCGGCAGCTGGGCGAGGGGAGTTGGAGCGCCGTCCCGTAAAGTTTCATTGGGCACGACTTCCTTTTGACGCTGCGGCGCTTCCTCCGCCCCGTCTTGGGCTGCAGCTGGCGATGACTCGGTAGCAACAGCCGCCTCTGCTGTCACGGCCTCGTGCATGGGCTCCGCAGGGTCGCCCGCGCCCAGCTCGGACGCACTGCCCGTCGTCTCGTCGCTCCCGCTTGACCCGGCAGATGTCAACGGAGACACCACGTCCGCCTTGCCCACCGGCGGGGGTGGTGGCAGCGGTTGCTCCTGCGGCAGCGGTTCCTCTAGCACGTGTGCGTCCTCTGCATGGGCAGCTGCGCAGCCTGGCGGCCCCCCGTTCACGTGCTGCGGTTCCAGTTGCAGCTCGCTGGTGGACATACTCGCGTAAAATGGCGATGCAATTTGTTCTGTCCGTAGGAAATGTCTCTGGTTGTTGTTGTGACCGGCTGCTCGGTGAGAAGGGAGGATGCACTGAGACATACTGACGCGAAGAGCTATCTTAGGACGGCGGCATCGGCAGCGAACTGTGCAAGAGCTTTGCCAAGGTATCGTCTCGTCTCGACCATTCTTATCATTTTTGAATTTGGTCTGTCGCAGAAAGGCGCCCGTGTGTTTGCGACTGCGCGCCGTCTCGAGGCCATGAAGGATCTCTCGGGTAACCGCGTTTTTTCTGCAATGGGTGGCTTGAACTGAAAGTGATAAAAGCACTTGGCTTGGAAACCATTGCGCTCGATGTGACAAACCCCAAGTCGATCAAGGCGGCCGCTGCCGAGGTCGAGAAGAAGGCTGGCCGAATTGGTACGCTCTTTTTGTTCTTAGAGTGGATCTTTTGCTTTCTTCAATAATTAGTGCATTAAAAAAAAAAAAGACATCCTCGTCAACAACGCCGGCATGAGCGTTTTTGGCCCCGTTGTCGAGATGTCCTACGAGGACATGAAAAAGATCTTTGACACCAACGTCTTTGGCGCTCTCCTCGTGGCCCAGGCCTTCACGCCGCTCATGGTCAAGCAGGGATCCGGCAAAATCGTAAACGTAGGCTCGATCTCTGGCATTGTTGCAACACCCTTTGCCGGCGGTTACTGCGCCTCCAAGTCGGCCATCCACGCCTTCTCAGACGCGATGCGCCTTGAGCTGAAGCCCTTTGGCATCGACGTTGTCGTCGTCACCCCTGGGTAATCAAGAACTCCATGAGAACGGTGTTTTTATTTTTTTTCTTCACAAACAAATGCCTTTGACATTAGCGCGATCAAGTCGCAGTTTACGGTCAACTCGGGCGTTGCAAATACCCAGGCGTCGCTGATTGACTCGTCGATCTTTGCCCCCGTCGCCGACCTCGTCACCCGCCGAGCAAACGAGTCGCAGAAGAATGCCACTCCGACCGCCGAGTTTGCCGAGCAAACGGTCAATGCCCTCGTCAAGGCTAATCCCCCCTCCTACTATGCCTACGGCCGCCTGTCGTTCATCCTGCCCTTTGCCAAGTGGCTCCTGCCCACTTGGATCTTGGTATCAATTATTCCCTTCACACTTATTAAATCTATTTGTTTTTTTGTTTTGTCCTCCCCCCCAGGATCTGATCCTGACCAAGAACGCGGGCCTCGAGAAGCTCTACGCCCTCGTTGCGGCGACAAAAAAGCGAGTGTAGAGCCTAGTGAGAACAGCCGGATTCGTTGTGCCAGATTTCTGGCGTGCGGAAGTTGTTGTTTTTTTCCCTCCTCAAATCAGAGTGGATGGAAACGCCACTGCTGACACCCTTGTCTCCGACGGCGGAAGACGATAAGCCTGTCGCAGCAGCGCCATCACCAGCAGCTGCTGCTGGGGAGGTGGCGAACGTGGTGCCGCCAACCCAGGACAAGCCGGCGCTGCCCCATATCGACACGAACGTAGCAACTGAAAAAGCGCGGCAATCCCCGCCCAGGTCTCCCGTCACCGAGGCCACTCCCACGGCCACGCCCCCAAAGCAGCAGCAGCAGCAGCAGCAGCAGTGGTCGCCGTCGTCCCTGACGCCCAGCAAGCGCAGCCCGGCCACGGCAACACCCCCGCCACTTCAACTGATCCCCGGTTCGCCTACAAAGGGCACACAGCAGCAACGCCTTATTGCCCACCTCGACGGGAACGGCCTGGGCGCGAACGTCGAGCCGGACCTCCAGAACCACGGCTTTGTTATTGCGCAGATCAGCAGCCGCTCGTCGCTGGCCCACAAGCTTGGCTTGACCGTGGGCGATGTCATTGTATGACACACACTTGCCCTTCCTCCGTTGCTTATCTTTTCCTACGTGCCCCTCCAACAGGTCCAGCTCAACAAGGAATCCGTCAACACGTGGACGATGGAGCACTTTTACGAGGAGGTCAAGAAGCACAAGACGGCCATATTCGACATTATCATGTGCCAGCGCCAGATCATCCGCATGCCCGCACCCACATCCGTCGCCCACTCGTACGGCCTGGGTCTGCGCGCCGCTAAGAAGACCCCGGGCTTTCGCGTGCACAAGTAAATTAATTGGTGTACTTTAGCACGTATTGATACATTTTTGTTAGCGTCGACGTCTCTTGTCCCGCCGACCTCGCCGGCCTTCAAGAGACCGATCTTTTGCTTGGTATGCCCGTTAATAGTTGTTGCAATGCGTGGTAGCCTGACAAAAAAAGAAAACCCCCCATGCATACGCAGCTATCAACGATGTGGACATTACAGGCTGGGCCCTTGACACGGTCTACACAGAGCTCTCCCAGCCGTCGCGCCATGTCCTCACCGTCGTCAAGGGCGATGCCTACGAACGCGGTCGATCCAAGTCGCTCCCGTCAAACGACCTACTGGGCTCGACGCACCAGCTGATCATGCGTGCCCGGTCGCGCAATGAGATGTCGAAATCCAACCCCGAGAACGTAAACGAAGTCGCAGGCGCCAACAACCCCCCCAATCGACGCGCCTCATCCAAGTGGCGGCTCGGCCGCAGCTCGTCGTCCAACATCCTGCGCTCCGATGTCAACAGCCCCCCTGCATCCACGGCATCGCTTGCTGCTGCGGCACTCGCAGTGCCGCAAAAGTCCAAGGGGGAGTCGCCAAGTGTGGGATCAAATACGACTGCAGTCGGGCCGATCGCAGCCGCGTCCGCGGGGGGTGCCGCTGCTGCAACTGCTGCGACCGGACTCGGCGAGGAGCATGCCGCCAATGAAGACGTAGCTGCGGCACCAGCCAACAATTCTACCCAGCCCCCCAACCGTGGTGGCATTCGCGGCTTTGTCCGCATGCTGAGTCGCGGCAAGCTTGTCTCTGCTCCCGCAGCAGCTAGTCCTGCCACAGCAGAGTCAGAAACAGCATCGTCGACGACGACCTCAACCACTTCCAAGTCGTTCTTCCCTCGATTTACCCGCGCAGCAGCCTCCACAGCGTCGTAGCCACAGATCAAAGACCTTCAATAGTGCCCCCCTCCTCCCCCTTTTATTATTAAGTCGGCCCCCCCAGCAGTGTCTTTTCAAATATTATTTATGTACTTGGTTCGCCGGTGAAGAAATCGGAAGAAAAAAAAACATGATTTTTTCTGAATTAGATCCTAAAGACTTGAAGAAAGGTTGCAAAGATTGCATATTGTGGTGAATGAGAATGGAAATGGCACATGGATGTTTATCGGACTATTGGTCGGCATCCTCAAACACGTCCTCATCATTTTCATCGCCAGACTCTGTCGATTTGCTTTCGCGGTACTCGCTGAACGTAGATGCGCTGTCGGTCGTCAAGGTTCGCGCCAAGCTGGAGCTGCTGCCATCGGCTTTCAGTCGCAATTTTTTCATGGCCTCCTCCACAGCCTCGGTGAGATGAGGTGCCTGCTTGCGACCGTATGGTCCCCAGTCTGTCAAGTACGAACCCCCCTCACCCCAGTGAGCCGGGATCTGGTCGGCGTCGATGAGATGCGCGACCTATTTGATTTATTTGTTTTTTTTTTAAAAAAAAAAAGTTTTGGGGTCTCGTTGTCGCACCTTATCGTGCCAGTCGGTGCCGAGTGGCATGAAGCGGTCGGCCGTGCGCTGGCCAATGAAGGGACGAATCATGGTAAAGCCCACACGGAAGAACGTAGCCGTGTTGACCATGATCAAGCTACGGATGATCTCCGGGAAATGCTGTCGCATGATGTTAAGGACGGGGCTCCACGCCTGTGTCGACGAGCTTGCCTGTTTTTATTATTTTTTATTTTTTTTAGCACGATTGCGTGTTGGGGCGAGGGCGGAACAAGCATACAGCCCAGGAAACGTTGGAGCAATTCATGATGGCGATAAAGCGCTCACCGTCGCCCATGCGCAGCATAGCCTCATCCATGATGCTCACGATAAACTTGCAGTGCTTGTCCGCGTCGATAATCGAGGGCTACTCTCATTTCCGATGAACCTACAAAATAAAATAAAAAGGTGAAATAAAACGTACGTTCATGATTGCGACCCAGCAGAAAAAGAGGCAGTCGCCCGTCTTGGACTTGAAGGGCGGGAGGTTGTACACTGGACACGTGGTCTCGTCCTGAAGCAGGTCAGTCCTGAAAAGGGGGAGGCAGTTGGGAGCGGTGGTCAAACACAGGCAAGGATTGTGGACAAAACCTGTCGATAGGTCCATTGTCGAGGCCAAATGACACGCGCCACTCAAACGTCGCAATGAGTCGTTTCTTGCACTTGACCAGGTCAAAGTGATCACGCGTGAGGTAACGCAGAAAGTAGCGTTCACGGAACGCCGTGTCCCTGGCCATGCGAGTGATAATCTAGCGTGGTTGTTGACGGTTCCGGTTTTTTTTTTTTGTGGTGTTTTCTCGCTTCACGCCTTACCTGGTCTTTGCTGTCTGGGCGGTTCCAGTACGTTGTTGTCTCAGCCGAGAGTGTGTCCAGCGCGCTCCGCTGTTCTGGCGTCAGCGCCGACGCCAGGAGGTCGGTCATGATGTCTGGGCTGAACAGTGACTAAAATGGTGGCCATAGTTGAAATAAGCTGCTATGTCGGAAGCAGAGGGAAAACGCCTCGTTGCCGAGGCCAACAAGAAGAAGGAGGGCGGCGTGTTCAAGTTCTTTGGCAACAACAGCTCGAGACTGGAGGAGGCGGCCGAGCTGTTTATCCAGGCTGCAAACAAGTTCAAGGGCGGAAAGAACTGTATTGGAAAGAAAAAACAAAAAACACAAGCGCCTCATGTTGACGTGTGTGTGGCTTCTCGTTCATAGACGGCGAGGCTGCCAGGGCGTTTGTCGAGTCGGGCAACTGCTACAATCAAATGGGGAGCGACAGCAAACACGACGCCGCCACACAGTGGGTCGCTGCGTCGCAAATGTTCAAGAAGGCCGAGCCACCGAGTACTGAGTGGAGCGCATTACCTGCACACTACTGGTTCCTTATCCTTGTGTGTGCAAAAACCAACAGGCATGGAGGACTCGGTCAAGTACATGAAGCTCGCCATCCAAAACTACATTGACCTCGGCCGATTCCACATTGCTGCCAAGCACGAAAAGGAGATTGCCGAATCCTACGAGGGGTGCGGTTTTTCGCGCTATCGCGCTAACTCTAAATCCCCAAATGCAGAAGCGGAAACCTCCCGTCCGCCATCGAGTCGTACAAGCAGGCAGCAGAGTGGTTTGAGGGCGAGGACTCGAAGACGTATGCAACTCCAAAAAAGAAACCTTGTTTTTTTTTTCTTCTCGTTCTAAGCGAAAGCGCAACATAGCAACGCGACAACGTGCAAGCTCAAGGTCGCGCATTTCCACGCTCAGCTCGAGCACTACCCCGAGGCCTGCTCCATTTTCGAGCAAATTGCCGCGGCCGGCATTGACAACAATCTCACACGGTACTCTGTCAAGGAATACTTTTTCAAGGCCGGCATTCTGTACCTTGCCAACACGGTACGCAAGCGGACTAGAGCCTCTGTAAACTTGTGTTTTCTGACCACATTTCGTAAAGGACGTCATTGGAGCCAGCAACGCTTACCAGCGCTTCCTCAGCATGGACGCCACGTTCGAGTCCACGCGCGAGTCCACGTTCCTCAAAAACATCATTGGCGCGGTGGAAGAGAACGACGTCGAGGCGTTCACCAACTTTGTCGTTGAGTACGACTCGTTCAAGAAGCTCGACAACTGGACCACCACCATTCTTTTGCGCATCAAGAAGAACGTCAACTCTGACGGCTCCCTGGCCTAATTCTTCATCTCGACCAAATTTGTTTTTGTTTTTTCCTTTTTTAGATTCACAAACACAAAACGGCCGTTGACAGATGTGAAAAATTGGGGAGGTCTGGGATCCTAGGGAAAACAATCAGTTTGAGGAAATACAGGATCCTATGGCGTACCAGCCAATTGGGGGCGGCAGCAGCGAGCCTGCCGCGTACACCGCACCTGTACGGGTTCAACCCCCATGAACAAATGGACAGCGTACTAATGGGTTAAAACAGTCGGAGGCCATCGCATCGTATTCGCCTGAAGGAACAAGCGGCCGTTCGCTCGAGGTACGGTAACTGGTGCATTGTCTTTTAAACACAAACAACACAAACAACACACACGCACGCACACAACACGAACGCACAAACAGGACCAGGCCGTCAAGGTCAACAAGTACGAGACGTCGCTGCCGATGCGCGCAGACATTGAGGCGGCGCTGACATACCTATTTGGGTGCATCACCGGTGTGCTCTTCCTCATCCTGGAGCAGAAGAACGACTATGTGCGCTTCAACGCGTGGCAGAGCACTCTGCTGTTCTTTGGCATGCTGGCGCTGCACATGTGCTTCATCTGGCAAAACATCATCTCTATCATCCTAATGGTCGTGGATATCCTCCTCATCGCCTTCCTCATGTTTACGGCCTACAAGAACGCCCAGGACTCGCTCGTCCGATTTGAACTGCCCATTATCGGAAAGCTTGCCTCCAAGTGGGTCGACTCTGAGTAGCCTCGAAAGATAATATTCGTGTTTTTAATTAATCAAGAAGAAAGAATCAAGGATCAAGAAAATAAATGTCCCAATAGCATGTCCAATTTGTCCCCTCCCAGTTCCCAACCTTTTTTTCCCCCAAAGCTGTTGTTTCCGACTTGGACGACGAGTTACAGCGCCCGTTTGGGCAGCAGCACGTCGTCGTCGACTTGAAAATGTGCAGGTTTCCCCCCTGGGTTTTTCCTACATGCAATTCCTACATGATGCCACCCAACAGGACCCCGCTGACGGTGCAAAGATGATACCCGAGGATGAGAGACAGCGCCATCTGGCACCCAAACGGCACGCCCTGGTCGCGCGGTGTGAGGACAATGGTCTCGGTCAGCTCGAGGATCTCCTGCCAGAGGCAGAGCGCGACAAACCGACCGCGATCGCCCTCGGTCAGGTTGCCGTTGCATCGCTGGAGCATTATGTGGGCGCGCAGGTCGGCCAGGCCGACGATCCGACGGGCATTCCAAAATACGAAAAAGGGCATGACGGCGTGGTTGGCCCAGCCAGCCACGTCGGTGGTGAGCAGGCGCAGAGAGAGCAGCGTCGAGAGGGCAGACTGGAAGGTCATTCCGTCAAAGAGCCTTTCGCCGGCGACACGTCTTTGGCACAGCCGCGCTGCGGCCAGCTGGTCTTCAGGAACGAGATGGTGCTGGTAGGGGGAGGACGACGGCGAGGTCGTCGGCAAGTGAAAGACCCAGGACGCAAAGGCCACGATCGCACTGGCCGCAATGACACTCGTGCCGAGGAGGGGAACGAGGAACACGGCATACAAATTGTAAACGGCCCACGCCAGCGCAGCCACCGACAGGGCGACGGCCGAAAGCAGCAAGGCGATAATCGACATGTGCAGCCCGACGATCCCCAAGAGAACCAAAAAGACCGAGTACGTCTGCTGCAGGGCAATGCTCCCCAAGAGGACAGCCCAGAAGGTCCACCGAAACCGCTGTCGGACCTGGTCGAGGCCCTGCTCGTACGCTCCAGATATTTGCACGAGCTGCGACGACTTGAGCACGTGCTGCTGCTGCTCGTGGCGATGCCGCATGGGCGACAGGGGCGCAGGCAGGGCCCCATCGACGGCGTCATCGGAGGACGCCTCCATCACGACATTGACGAATCGCCGCCGTGCGAGCACGCAAGGACGGTAGTAGCCGTTGAGAAAGTGCTTGGCCCGCGACGCGAGCTCAAACTGCGGCGCCGCCGCGTCCAGGATGGTTCCGCAGGTGACGCAAAAATCCGTGCGCGAGGTCGTGCTGCACTGGTGCCACACGTGAAAACAGCCGCCGTGCCTCTCGACGGGGACATTGCAGCCCGGACACAGGCGCATGTTGCTGCTGATTTGCTGCAGCTCCTCGTTGGAGAAGCTGTTGGTGGCACTGCATGAGCTGGTGCTGCTGGTGCTGCCTGCGCTGCAACGGGCCCACTCGACCACCCCAGTAACCACAAGCCGCGAGAGCATGTGTGCGTTGCGCTCGACGTCCTCCAGCGTCAGGTCGGCCTTGCACCCCGGCCGATAGCACCGCTCGAGTCCAGCGACCGCATGCGGGCCGGTCCGGCTAACCAGGTGCCGCTCAAAGCACTCGGCGCAAACGTCGGTGTGCTCGTGGACGCGCACAAATCCGTCCGAGTCCTTCTTGTCAAAGCAAATTAGGCACGTGCTGCTGCTGCTGCTGCTGCTCAGCCGTATCCCGAGGCTCCCGGTGCCCCTGGTGCTGGTCTCGCCGTCGCCTGCGATCACCGCCTCCATGCTGCGAAAGGGCGTGTGGCGTGGTCTGTTTGTGAAGAAAAAAGAATCCTTCCCTTTTTCCCGCATGTCAGGACAAATACTCCGCATTGGAGGTGCACCCCCTGGTTAAAAAAAGTAACAACCAGGGAAAACAACAAAGTATATAAAAGAAAAAAAGAGCCTGAGATTTTTTGGTAGCCGGGAAGAAAAACCATGGGTGTTTACTTCTTCTTCTTGGCGGCCTGCTGGGCAGCGCGCTTGGCATCGGCCTCGGCCTTGGCCTGTGCGTCCAGCTGCTTCTTGAGCTCGGGGGTGAGGTAGGTGACCGAGGTGATCTTGGCGACCG
>Ga0302230_10001250_pt1 | contig 17086 bp, 13 predicted proteins | sample II_Palsa_N2_1_FD_193523 | JGI IMG/M metagenome (GOLD analysis project Ga0302230, IMG submission 193523) | Peat permafrost microbial communities from Stordalen Mire near Abisko, Sweden - II_Palsa_N2_1 | ecosystem: Environmental > Terrestrial > Soil > Palsa > Peat permafrost | place: Sweden... | reverse complement strand
GGTGACGGAAGCGCCTCTGACGGCTGCTCCCTGGGGGTCTAGTGCCTGGCCGCTTATATTTGCACTCTGTGCGAACAATGGACTGGAGACGCAGACAAGCAACGAGAATACAGCTGGAAAATAGCGACGGAGCATCCCTGATTCCTCTCAACTTTCGTTAGTAGTCCTGTGCCGGGTGAGCATCTGACGATGTGTGTCTCGACGAGTGCACCGAATAAGCTCCTTGGCTCTTGCGCATGCGGGTTTGCGCACACGGACCATAAGCACGCGGAGTGCATGGCTGAAATCCAACGCAAACAGAGTCGTACAGTTCGCGCTCTTACCTGCTTTTTGTCAGGTCTCTCTACAACCGGAGATTACGGCGGAATCGTTTCAAAGGTGTGACTCGAATGTAAAAACTTCGTGCACGAACCATTTCTTGTTTACTGAGACTGGCCAAACATATTTAGACTGAAATTGAAAAGCATCGTTGCAAGAGTTCGCCTACGAACTAGTTAATTAAAAAGATCCGAGAGATAGATAGAGAGGACAGATGAGCCGGCTGTGTGTGGTGACCTCCAATGTGCGTCAGATGGATGGCGAAGACGGCCCGCAGTCCTGGGAGTTTCGAAAGGACATCCTGGTTGACGCGATTTGTCGACGCAGACCGGATCTTCTCGGGACACAGGAGATATTCCAGGAACAGGCCACCCATCTTCTCGCGGGAATGCCTGCGATGAAGTGCTTCGGCAAGGGCCGCTATGGGGATGACCGCGACAAGCACAACAGTATCTTTTATGACGCGAATCGCCTCTCGCTGAAACAATCCGGGGATCTCTGGATCTCTCGTACGCCGGATGTTCCGGGATCGTCTGACTGGAGTATCACGAGACCTCGGATGATTACCTGGGGACTTCTCGTAGATGAGAACGGGCGTGAAGTTTTTACTTTGAACACACACTTTCCTTATGGAAAGACCGCAGACGAAGCACGGTATCAAACGGCACGACTAATCATCGAAAAGTTGGCCACGCTGCCCAAAGATCAGCCGTTCGTGTTGACTGCGGACGCCAATGCGCCCGTAGGGGGAGACGTTTATCGATGCCTTACCGAACATCTCGAGGACGCCTGGGTTACGGCTGCAAAACGGGAAGGGCCGGAAGGCACAGTGCATGGCTTCGGCAGGTACGATGGTGGACGAATCGATTGGATCTTCTATCGCAACATGAAGCTTGTTCACTCGATTGAGACGGTAACAGACAAAGCGGGCGACACGTATCCGTCCGATCATTTTCCGGTTTGCGCGGAGCTTGAGTGGTGACTGGACGGTGTTCTCCCGCGCTATGGAACGAGGATTGGTCCAGTCCGAAGGAATCAGTTTAGTTCGCGTACGAATTAAAGAAAAAAACAGGCTTTCGTCGCCGAATTTCTGCTACATTTCTTGTTGATCGTTCTGCCTGGCTGCCACTTTGCATGGGATGGTGAGCTGCCGGGACCGATGGTCGACAGCGGATCCGATCAGGGAATGTGGTTCAGGATCTCTCCTGATAACATTTCATCTGCCCCGCCAATGCAAAGGGACAACAACTATTCATGGACCGTGAGATTATCGAGCCGCAATCCGCAACTGAGGCCCCGGCGCAGACACAATTGCATATTCCTCAACGCCTGAGACGGGCGTTTCTATCCATTGCGAGATTCGGAGACAGCCTTCTTAGTCCCTATGGAATTACCTCCGATCAATACAGTCTGCTGCTGACGGTCTATCGGGAACCCGGTATAAGACAGGCGGACCTGGGCGACGCAATGTTCGCTGAGGCCAACACCATTACCGCAATGGTGACCCTTCTCGAAAAGCGGGGCCTGCTTCGTAGAAAAGCCTCGACGACGGATGGAAGGGCAAAACTTATCCATCTGACAGCGCGCGGTGAGAGACTGACCCAGAAACTCGCGGCTGAAGCCCGATATCTGAGAAAACTGTTATACGACTGCTTCGAAGGTGAAGAAGGGCTGACAGCTCTAAGGATTCTGGATCGAGTGACTGAGGATATGCAGAGGGCGCGCGAGTCATTGGCTTCGCCGGGCCTGGAGTTCGACCGGGGCTTACCAGATACTTTGAGGGGAACATCAACCGAAGCACGTATTGTTCCATCCAGAGCGCTCAGAAAGAGGAAGGCGGGTCGAACTACCGTTGCACCACGCTGAAGGATTGTGACAGGGCTTTCGCGGTATCTGATGGAGATGAGCATTCAACGATAGCCTAGGAGAGCAGGAGCCTAGGCGAACTGCCCCAGAATGTCGGCACAATTCTCTCGGCCAACCATCAGGCGACCGCTCTGGAACCTGTAGGTTCAGCTGGCGCTTCGCCAATATGGTCAAGATTGACGCCCGTGGTCTCGATGCGGAAGAACCACGTTACCACTGCTCCAAGCAATGAGGCGATGATCAAGCCGTAAAGCAGCCAACGTGTGCCGATCGTGACCAGCAGGATGGGGAACAGGAATGCAGTCGCGACTGCACCGATCTTGGCGAAGGCGGCCGCAAACCCGGCGCCCTTTCCGCGGATTGCGGTCGGGAAGACCTCGCCGGCGAGAAGGTAGGTCTGCGCATTGGGGCCGAGATTGGTCATGAAATTGAACAGCATAAAGCCGGTGAAGATCAGTGGAATTTTGAGTCCGCCGGTCACATCAACTGAGAGCGAAGCGAGAAGGAGCCCGACCGCACAGCCGATGAAGCCGACGATTTGCAGCCGAATTCTTCCCAGCGTATCGGCGAGCATAACGGCAAAGACAATCCCGACAATCAGCAGCAGCGTGATCATAGCCGCTCCTCTGGCGGCCAGGATGTCGTTCGCGATGAGATCGCTCAGGCTGCGAACATGATCGGCCTCCTTGCCGAGCGCAGCGGCCAGGATCGTCGGCGTGAAGATGCCGATGCCGTATGTACTGAGGTCCTGCAGGAACCAAGGCACCGAGGCGAGGATCGTCGCGCGGAGGTATCGCCCGCTGAATAATGACAGGAAAGAACCGCCGCCATGCGCATTTCCGCCCGCTCCGGATTGTTGGGGCGTCAGTACGATGTTCTCCGGGTATTGCGGTTTGCGCATCAGCAGCCGTCTCGCCGCGAGGGTGGCGCGATCGGTAGCGCCGCGCGTGTGCAGCCAGTTCGCGCTTTCGGTGATGAAGAAGCGCCCGATGGTGACAAGAAGGGCGGGCACGACTGCGGTCGCAAACATCCAGCGCCAGGCATTGAGATTCGGCATAATAACCAGCACCGCATAGCCAACCGCAGTGCCGCATAAAGCGCCTACTGCCTGGAACGCGAACGCTCCAAGCACCAGCTTTCCGCGGCTGGTGCTCGGGATATTCTCGGAGATAATCATGTGCGCCGTCGGATAGTCGCAACCCAGGGCGAGCCCGAGCCCAAACAGACAGATCACCAGGGACGTGAAGCTGGTGCAGAACACGGCCGCGCCAAGGAATGCGGTGAAGATAATCATCTCCACGATGAACATCGACTTGCGTCCGAACTGATCCGATAAGCTGCCAAGCCCGACTGCGCCGATCAGGATGCCGCAGAGGCTCGCGGCGCTGATGAAGCCGTTCTGGGCTGGACTGATATCGAACTGGCGGGTGATCAGCGGCAGCGCGACACCCGTCATGAAAACGACATAGCCCTCGAAAAACTTACCGGCCGCGGCCAGCAACCAGATGAGCCGCTGCATGCTGGTCATCGGAGTGGAGAGAAGGCGGGTGCCATCCGGCCACATGGGCAACTCATCAATATAGTGCTGTACTGTGCGCGACTCCCCCGTCGTGGAATTGACATCATTCGGCATTATGTTACCCCTTATGAATAGCCCTGCAGCGGCACAACGTCCATACCCGACTACTGGATTTTGGCAATCTGTATCTCACTTCGCGCCCGGATCGGTGCTGGCAGCCCAATGAAATGCACGGGATCGAGGAAACTCGTCGCACTGCCGCCTTGGGGCGAGATACACCACTCCAGAAACTTACTGATCGCCGCCGCAACCTGAGGGTTTGGCTGCTTCTGCGAGACGATTGCGTATTCGTAGTTGATCAGAGGATAAGAGTTCGCTCCGGGAGCGAAGACGAGCGTCAGGCGCTCATCGGGCGGCGTGCGCGGCGTGAGCGCAGCTGCGGCAGCGGTGATCGTGGCGGCGGTTGGAAGCAGGAAGTTTCCGTCCTGGTTTTTGAGCATTGCGATTTCAAGGCTGGCCTTATCCACATCGGACTTTAAGCTTCCGCCAAGATAACCAAGCGCATATGGAGTGCCGGCGATTGTCTTCAGCATGCCCTGATTTCCGGTTGAGGTCTGGCCGCCTGCCACCGGCGGCCAGGTCACCGTCGTGCCGTAGCCGATTTTGGTTTCCCAATCGTAGAGAAGGTCGGAAGCCGCGCGAAGATGGACGTCGGGAGTGGAGAAAGTGAGGAACTGCGTGAAGATGAAGGTATCGCCCGAGCCATCGGCGCGATGGACCGGCACAATCGTGTGATGCGGCAGATGTACGCCGCTATTGAGCGCAGCAATGGGTGCCGCATCCCATTCCTGGATCTTGCCGGAATAAATGCCAGCCAGTACCGGACCGCTTAACTTCAGCGTGGAGCCCCGCAGCTCCGGCAGGTTGACCACGACCAACTGCGCGGAGATCGCCAGCGGGATGTTGAGGATGTTGGAATTGGCCATAATCTGCGTATCGGCCATGTATGCATCCGATGTGCCGATCTGCACCTGACCGGCAATGGCCTGACTGATACCTGACTCCGATCCCGTGGCACTCGCCGTCATATGCACTGCAGGATCGATCTTCGCGTAGGCGCCAGCCCAGCTCTGAAATACAGGATAGATCAGCGTGGAGCCTGTTTCAGCAATGTTCTGGGCCGCCGCACACCCCCCTGCCACCGACAATATCGCCAGTCCGACGATCGACGCTAAGGCCCGTCCCTTCCCAGGAACTCCGCTAATGCGGCTACGTCTCATGCGGCACTCCTCTTCTTTAAGGCCGGGCTCGGATTGCCCTCGCCAGGGTCTTCCCAAATGTTTCACCACGCTACCAGACGTCCTGTTACGGAATGATGACATTTTTTGGCGAATGCCGCACCGAGACCACCATCGGGAGGGAGACATTTATTAGATTCTATTTATAAATCCCAAATCGATGCGGTATCCCAATTGCTGGTATTGATGGTATGGACACGGTGCAAAGTTCGGCGGTAAAAGCGTGCAAGGTATGCGGTTGCCCGAGCCCTTTGTTCGGCGTAGTTGACTTTCACAAGAGTTGCATCGAGGCGCAAGGCAGGCGACTGTCGCTCTCCGGCATCCCCATTTACTACAGACGCTGCACAACTTGCCGATTTGTCTTTACGGATGCATTCGATACATGGTCGGAGCAGGCGTTTCTCGAGTACATCTACAACGAGAACTATGTCGTTGTGGATCCGGACTTTGTCGAAGTGCGGCCTTCGCTTAATGCAAAAGCTATCGGACTCGCATTCGCGGCTTCGCGATCAACAATACGCATCCTCGACTACGGTGGCGGCAACGGTCGCATGGCGGAATTGTTACGAGAGCAGGGATTTTCAGCCACCACATATGATCCGTTCTCTATCCACAACCAGCTACCGTCGTGCCGCTTCGACCTGGTCACCTGTCTCGAGGTGGCAGAGCATGCTCCATTTCCGACGCAGACGATTGCGTCCATTAACTCACTGCTTAATGAGGATGGTGCAATCCTGTTCTCGACGCTGCTGCAACCGGACAACTTTGACGTACTCGGTCTTAACTGGTGGTACGTCGGTCCGCGCAACGGGCACGTATCGCTGTACACATCAGAAACTCTGACACGATTATTCGCTGTGCATCGTATGCGCGTGACATCGCTCTCCGAAGGACTTCATTTCGCTTATCGTGAAGTGCCGGCTTTCGCAGCCCATCTCAACTTACCAGCCTGACCCGGCTTCCAACTAACCTCCAGACTATCGATGAACAAGAAAGTTACCGCGATGACCAGCGCACCGATTGCCCCACCCTATCAACTCAGTTCCACTCGTCATGGCACAATGCTGGCCAATTCCAACGACGTATACATGGGGCAAGCCTTCCTTCGATACGGAGAGTGTTGCGAAATCGAAATACGTCTATTGGTGTCCTTACTCAAGATACCTGGCATGGTGATAGAAGTGGGTGCCAACATGGGGGTTCACACTGTTCCGATGGCTATCGAATTGGCGCGACAAGGTCGCTCGATGCTAGCTCTCGAACCTCAACCCATCATCTTCCAGCAGCTCTGCGCAAATCTCGCTATCAACGGTCTGCTGAATGTGAACGCCTTGCCGTATGCTTGCGGCAAAGAGAGAGGAATAGTGTCATTTGAAGTTCCCGACTATCGCAGCCGCGGTAACTTTGGCGGAACTTCCATGTGTGCTCGTCCGACAAGGCCAACGCGCCATGAAACAGTTCCGTGTATTCGGCTCGATGACTTAGTCCCGACCGCTACGGTTGGACTTATTAAGATTGATGTAGAAGGCTACGAACTTCAGGTACTTGAGGGATCCAGCAATATCATCGAGCGTTCGCGTCCAGTGTTGTATGTAGAGAATGACAGAGTCAGTGAGTCCCCTCAACTGATCCAGTGGCTGTTCGACCACGATTATCAACTCTGGTGGCACCTTCCACCGCTCTTTAACCCCGACAATTTCTTTGAGGTACAGGAAAATATCTACCAAAACATACACTCGAGCAATATGTTATGTGTCCCTAAGCTAAGCAATCTGCTGATTGAAGGGTTGACGAGAGTAGCAGATCCCTTCTTCCATCCGTTTGCGCCGCAACCGTTTACCAATTTACAGAAATAACAGGGAGCGCGCGGGTACGCTTCTTTGATTGCTAAGCTCAAAAAGCGCTGTCATGGGCACACAACTCAATTCCTTTTTTACCGCCTTCAAACTTCGTTGAACTTGGCGCGGGACAATGCGCCCTCTTGCTATATATTTCTCTTTCTGAAGGTGCGGCGGTCGACACATCGACGGAGGAATTCATATCGGTAGCTCATTCAAGTAGCTAAAGCGATTGGACAGCACCCTGAATGTGAAGAATATTCAGATGAACAAGGTCGGCGAGGGAGATCTCCAGTTGAGCTCCTCATGAAACTGAGTGATCGTACGATTGCTTCTAACGTACGTATTAAGAGAGATAGCCGAAGATCCAGCGGTTCTGCCCCGAATAAGGGAAAGGCGACCGAAGCTCTCCGCTAATTAAACGACACCAGATCAAATGCACTATCCCGGCAAAAGACCAACGAGAGTTTGTGCATTGCCGCATCGCGATCGTGGCAACATTCGGACTTCTTCTCCTCTTCAGCTTCGGCTACGACAGGCAGGGGTTAGGCGCACCGGTGAAGGAGCATCACTATGCAATTCCATCAAGCGGATCGCTGCACCTTGTATTCGGGCCTGCACCGGTGCCGTATGAAGAACAGGGGAAAGACCTGCGGTATCTTCGAAACTTCGCGGAAGTGAAATTACCTATCCGTCTGGAGGCTCTGCCAGTGGTGAGACGATGTTCTCGCAAGTGCGAGGACATCGTTGCTTGTGGCTTACATCCAAGGTAAAAGTCGTAGTCAGGGCACTCTATTTTCTGTGGTGCTGGATGACCTTGTTCCAGCCGATTACATGTGCGGGGTGACTTCCCACTCAAGGGCATCCGTGTGCCTATAATCCGAAATATCGTTTGTACCGCGATCAATCCATTCCTGTCTTACCTGGAGGACGCTAGCAACGTATTATCAACTAGTTAGAAGGCATAGTCGATAGTTTCAAAGGCCGCTAAGCAGTTGAAAATACGTTTAGGGATTTCTTTCTATGGGTTGGGATTGGGTTGGAGAACCGAAAGGTCGTTGGACAACAGCTCTTATATAAGTGGATTCCCAAAGGGTCGTGGCGTCTTGTTTCCAAAGAGCGCGACACTGGATAGAACCCGAGCTGGGAGAAGAGGGTAGGGAAGCGGACCCGCCCGTTGACTGCCTTTGGTTGAGGCTCACATAACGAAGACCGCGATCAGCTTGATCTCCAACCTGCGAATCCAGGCGTCGACGTTTTAGGTACCTCGTCGCCATTTGAGCAGCGTGGAAACCGGACATGCCATGCACGCCACCTCCGGGAGGAGTCGAAGCGCCACAAAGATAAAGTCCATTCATAGGCGTCCGGTAGAGCGAGGCAGTGGGGCGAAAAAGCAGTTGGCGAAGATTCATGACTCCGGCAGATAAATCGCCACCTATCAGATTCGGGTTCCATCGCTCGAGGGCGAGGGGCGAGGAGGTAGAACGCGCGACGATGCAATCCCGGAAGCCGGGAGCGAAGCGTTCGATTTGGGACTCAATGGCTTCGCGACAATCGGTACTGCTGCCATTCGGGACGTGACAATAGGCCCAGGCAGTATGGTGGCCGGTCGGAGCGCGGGACGGGTCGAACAACGAGGGCTGGACGAGTAGAACGAATGGAGCTTCAGAGTTGAAATCTCGCTCGGATGCAATGACCTCTTCTAAAGTTCCTCCGAGGTGAACGGTAGCGGCACGGGAGCACTCCTTCGCCGTCCACGGATGGGCGATTTGAGAGCGTAATCGATCTTGAACGCACCAGCTCTATACTTAAACTCTTCGAGCTGTTGGCGGTATGCTGCTGGCAGTCGGGAACCGGCGATTCGGAGAAGTTGACGTGGAGTCAAGTCTGCAAGGATTAGAGCTGTTTCAGGAAGCTGTATCACTTCGTGACGGGTCTCAATGTGGCCACCTAGCGATTCGAAATGAAAAGCAAGAGCATCCGTCAACATCTGAGCGCCACCGCGCACGATGGGCCAGCCACTAGAATGTCCTGCAGCCATGAGAACCAGAGCCGTAGCGGCGGAGCCGGACGACTCCAGCGACAGGACCGAATGTGCGGCCATGCCCGCGAACAATGCGCGTGCCCGGACACCAGAGAATCGAGAGCGAGCGAGCGATGCCGCGGGTATGAGCGCGGACAAACCGAAGCGGCCGAGTAGAAGCGGTTGTTGCGGAAGGTGCAGAATTGGCCCGAGCAAGTCCATCGTGAGCTCGGAAAAATGCTCGGCGAGTGGTTCGAGCAGCGATCGATATTTGCGACGATCAGAGGAATCGAGGTTTTCTACGGTTTCGTCGATGGAGTGTTCGAGCAGGACAGCAGTGCCGTCGTCAAGTGGATGAGCGCACGGCGCAGAGGGCTCGATCCAGGGTATGTCCATCGGCAGTGACCGAAAGAAAGGACTTGCGATCCCTAGGGGATAAACCGAAGATCCAAGGTCATGTCGGTAGCCCGGAAGCGTGATCTCCGCCGTTGAGCATGCGCCACCAATCTGCTGGTTGCGTTCGATAACGGTAGTTGATATCCCTGCAGAGGCAAGCACGATTGCTGCCGAAAGGCCATTGGGGCCGGAGCCGATGACGGTAGCCGTTTTCATAGAACACCAGGCATATGCTTAGCAATTTCCAGATCGACAGCATCGATGCTAAATAGCATTGATTTAATCAGATGCAGATATCTCTACTGACCTCTTTTGACATCTCAACGCGGTGTGACCGGGATCGTTGGCATCCAACGCGAAAGTGCTGGCGAAGATTGTGATGAGAAAAATCAAAAGCACATATTGCTATCTCTTCGAACCCGCATACGGTTCAACGAATCACTTCCTCGCGCGCTGGCTCTTCCTGCGCGCGCTCGGCCTGATTTATTTCTCAGCCTTTTTCGCACTCCTCTTTCAGGTTAGCGGCCTGATTGGATCGCAAGGCATTCTTCCTGCGGTGGACTACCTGCAGAGCCTTCGCGACCTGGGCATGCTACGTTTCTGGTACGCCCCTACGCTACTCTGGTTCTCCTACAGCGACCACCTGCTTTTGGCACTCTGCTGGATTGGCCTCATCACTTCCCTTGTGCTTGTCGCCAATGTGTGGCCGCGCGCGATGCTGATCATTTGTTTTATATGCTTTCTTTCGTTTGTCAGTGTGGCGCAGGATTTCTCTGGGTATCAGTCGGACGGTATGTTGTTGGAGGCAGGCTTCCTCTCTCTGTTCCTTGCGCCGTCTGGCCTCTACCCTGGTTTAGGGAGAAAGCAGCCGCCTGTACGAGCCGCCATGTTTCTGCTGCTCTGGGAGTGGTTTCGGATCTACTTCCAATCGGGAGTCGTCAAACTCGAGAGCGGGGACCCGACGTGGCGGAACCTGACGGCACTGTACGAGTACTACCAGAATGGTCCACTGCCTACCTGGATCGGGTGGTACCTGCAACATCTTCCGCATTGGTTTCATATGGCGAGCGCGGGCATGACCCTCGTCATGGAACTTATCCTGGTATGGATGGCCTTTCTTCCAGGTCGCTGGAAGACTGTATGTTTCTTTATCGTCACGGTGTGGCAAGTTGTCGTGATCGCTACGGCAAACTATGCTTTTCTTAATTATCTTGTCCTTGCGCTGGCAATCCTGTTGCTGGATGACGCAGTTCTGCGGCGTTTCATCCCGTTGCGGTGGCAGACCAGACTGGATGGGGAGGGTCGACATATGGGCGCGAAACTCCGAGACCTGAATTCTTCAGATGCGGAAGCGAAGCCGCTGACAAGAATGAGTCCTGTTTCCATCTTTCGGTCCAGCTTGATCGCGATCGCACTCACGTGGATCTTTTACGCAACGATCGTCCCGCTCGCACGAATGTTCTGGCGCGATGTTCCGCTTCCCGTAAAGCCTGTTGCATTGTTTGAACCATTCCGCATCGCAAACCAATATGGTCTATTCGCCGTCATGACCCCACACCGCTATGAGATTGAATTTCAGGGCTCGAATGACGGCGAGCACTGGCTGGCATATCCCTTCCGCTACAAACCACAGGATTTGAAAGAGCGGCCCCGAATCTACGCGCCCTATCAACCCCGATTCGACTGGAATCTCTGGTTCGCATCTCTCGGTTCCTGGCAGCAGAATTCGATCGTTCCGAGAACCGAAGAACTTCTCCTCGAAAACGAGCAATCCGTACTAGGACTGTTTGCCGGTAACCCCTACCCTAACGTGCCGCCGCGTCTGGTTCGTGCCGTGCTCTGGCAGTATTGGTTTTCCTCTCCAGAACATAAACATATGGAAGGAGTTTGGTGGAGGCGCCAATTTCTTGGCACCTACGCACCGACACTGACCAGACTTCCCAATAGCCGTTTCGGCATTGTGAATGACGCAACCTTGAGTCCACCGATGCAACCTTAGTGCAGCAGGTCACACGAGGGTTCGAAAATATCACAGATGGCTGGGGGATAGGCGGGGATCAGTCTCCGCTATGCTTCCGGCACCGAGTCTCCTCTTCAAACGGGTTTCAGTAACTTTGCACGGAGACAGCAGTCCGTATGGTCTCAGTTACCGCAAAATTGCCATTGCATGAATTGTGTCGGCACTTGCAATCGAACTGCCTGAAAGTCCACCTCTCGGCAACTTCACTTCTCAGTTGGCGAGAACAGGTCAATGCGCTCATTGAGCCCTATGGCCTACCAGCCTGATCACTTCCGAGAAACGCGTTTAGCGGTACTAATACACATGCGAGGCCAAATTTGCACTCAGAAGGCGTCGATGAGTGAGCCTGCCTGTTTTGGCCAACTGACAGCCCGTTCGGATCGAAATACCAGGCGTTTCGGATGCAGCGATCTATGGAAATTGGGCGATCGACATTAGCGGGCAAACACGTTGCAAAAGTTTAGGGTTGTGAGAAGCTGCTGGCCGGTGCGGAAGTGTATAGACTGAAGTCGATGGCTTGGCTTCCAGGAACTCGTGTTGGGTCATACGAGATAGTCGATATGCTCGGTGACGGCGGTATGGGACAGGTGTTTCGCGTGCGGCACCTGATCTCAAACCGAACAGAGTCAATGAAAGTGCTGCTCGCGGCATCTTCGGCGAGCCAGGAGATGCTGGATCGGTTTACGCAGGAGATTCGGGTGCTTGCCACACTGAATCATCCAAATATTGCCGTGCTGCATACGGCATTTCATCACGAAGAGCAGCTCGTGATGATTATGGAGTATGTGGAAGGGATGGATCTAAGGCACGCACTGGCAGCGGGGATTACGCTGGATCAGGCGGTAGCCTATATAAAGCAGCTCCTCACGGCGTTGGAGTATGCGCACTCGCGCGGAGTGATTCATCGGGACATCAAGCCTTCGAATATCATGATTACCCCAGGGGGGCAGGTTAAGGTGCTTGATTTCGGGCTGGCGCTCGCAGCCCCCGAAGCGCGGTTAACGATGACCGGGGCACTCGTGGGATCGATGCACTACATAGCGCCGGAGCTGGTATCGGGCGAAGGTCACGATGCACGGTCGGATCTCTATGCAGTGGGTGTGACGCTGTACGAGATGATTACGGGCAAACTCCCCATTGAGGGCGCGAACTACGCGCAGGTAATCGGTGGGCTTCTGCAGCACCGTCCGGTATCGCCAAGCCAGATTAACCCGCTGATTCCGCCTGAGTTTTCCGCAATCGTGATGAAGGCGCTGGAGAAAGAGAAGCAAGAACGGTGGCAGAACGCGAGAGAGTTTCTTGTAGCGCTGGATGCGGCACATCTAGGCCGCGCTTCGGAGCTCAGAGTTGTTTCGCTTTCGACGTCTGTGTTGACGGGGGCCGCACAGCGAGGAGTGACTGGCGAGGCGTTGAAGTACGAACCAGATCAGTTGAATGAGATTGCGCTTAAGCTCGCCCACTATGTCGGTCCGATCGCGAGCGTGCTGGTAAAGCGTGCTTCAAGCGCTTCGAATGATCTCCAGGCACTCGTGGAGAAGGTCGCGCAGGAGATTGAGGGTGCAGAGGCGAGGCAGAGATTTCTCTCTTCGGTCGGTGGGCGGTTCCGCAAGAGCGGCGTGCTGTAACTAGCCGAGCATTCGCAAGGCCTTGACGACGGTGACTACCAGACGATTGAAGGAGGCGGTGAGCTGGGCCACTTCATCTTTGCCGCGAACAGGCAGTTCGGCCTGGTCAAGCTGGCCGAGGCTGACACGGTCGGCGACGATGGAAAGCTTGTGCAGGGGCAGAATGATGAGGTAATACAGCACGAGATCGATAGTGAGCATAATCGCAGCGAACGTCGTGACGAGAGACCACATGAGGGTATTGAAAGCCCTTGATGCAATCTGGATAGGCAGCGCCATGGGCACGGAGACGATCTGGGCACCGACGATTTCGTTGAGTTTCCAACCGAAGCCGTTGGTTGATCCGTACTTGTCGACCATGGTTTTTGGAGCCGCCGAAGGCTGTGAGTGGCACTCCAGACAGCTTGACTCAGTCTTGATGGGGTGAGCGAGATAGAGCGAGGGGCCGGTAGGGGTTTCGCGCTCGCCGACGAACTCCTTCAAGTCCGGCTTGTTGCGAAAAGCATCAATGACGTCGGTCTCCCAATCTACGGCGCGGTCCTGGAGGTTGGTAGGGTTGAGCGTGGCTTCCTTGTACATGTACTCGGGAAATTTTTGACGGAGACGAGCAAAGGTAACCGTCGCGCCGTAAAACGGAATCGCCTGCGGAAGAAAAGTGTGTTCCATCGCTGGAGCGGTGACGATGATCGGCGTGAGCTCTTCCGTGGTGTAGTCGCGTGTGGAGCTCGCGCTCTGGATCATAAGTTCGGCTTGCTGCAGGACCTGGGCTCGCGCATTGTCGACGAGGAAAGAGTGAGCGACCCACGAGACAATGGCGAGACCGATGGCGACGACGGCGATGACAATCAGGTTGAATTTCAGTAGAAGCTTCATTGTTTCTCCAACGGACGCATTGTTTCTTAAGGCATCAGGCTGTTCTGTCGATGATCAGGAGGGTGCAGTCGTCTTGCGTAGGCGCACCCTCGCAGAAGCGGAACATGGCAGCAAAGATGGCCTGAATGGGGTCTGTGGCAGAAAACTCACTCTGGCGCCCGATGGCGCCGAACTCCACACCTGCGGGGTTTTCGGCTTCGGTGACACCATCGCTCAGGAGCACAAGACGTGCATGGAGGGGCAGAGTAAAGGAGATGGGGTGGAAAGTAGCGTCATGGAGAAGGCCAACGGGAACGTCGCCGCCGAGAATCGGTGAAATTGTGCCGTCTGCAAGGATGAGGAGAGGAGAGATGTGGCCACCGTTGATTAATTCGACCTCGCCATTTTGTTTGTAGTGGAGGACCAGAAGGGTTACATACTTCTGGCCGTAGACACGAGAGCACAGAAAAGATTGGACAGTCGTCACGGTCTCGACTAGGGACACGTGGCTTCGGGCCTGAGCGTACATCATGCCTTGGATAATTGAAGCGAGCAAGGCAGCAGGCACGCCTTTGCCGGAGACATCGGCGACGATGGCGACGAAGCCGTCCTCCACAGGAATAACGTCGTAGAAATCGCCGCCGACCTCTGCACAGGGGAGGGTCTTCGCCATGACTTTGGCGTAAGGGAAGGTTGGAAGATCGCGGGCGATGATGCTCTGTTGGATAGAGGCAGCGATCTCCATCTCATTGCGGAGAAGTTCGGCAGCGCGCTCGGCCTGAACCAAGCGGGCATGCTCGACGAGGGTAGCTGCCTCGGACGCGATGGCAAGGAGGATGTCGCGGCCGACGCTGTTGAGCGTGCTGGTTCGAAGGCGGCTGTCGAGATAGAGGAGGCCGAGAAGGCGTCCGGAGTTGCGGCCACGCAGGGGGATGGCGATGACGCTGAGAAGCTCGTGGGCGATGACGCTCTCGCGGCCGACGGGCTGTCCTTCGCCATTGACGTCGCCGAGAATGTACTCCTGTCCAGACTCGGCTGCATCGCGGACGATTGAGCGCGAGATCTTTGTGTCGTCGAAGATTGGCTCGCCTTCGCAATTGAAGCCACACTGCAGGGAGAGGTTAGCAGGGCTATCGCCGAGGAAGACAAAGCCGCGCTCGGAATGGGTGAGTCGCAGTGTGTACTCGATCATCGTGCCGAGGATGTCTTCCAGCACGCTGGAGTTGTTGAAGCTCTGTGCGGCCTGAAGGAACAGTGAGAGCGTCTGAAGCTCGGAGCTGGAGGATTCCGATGCCACCTTATGGAAGAGAGCGACGGTGGATGTGTGGTCAGGAGAGGTGAGAAAGAGAAGGGTGATGCCGGATGGGCCGAGCTTGATGCGGTCTCCGGAGCGGAGGCGCGCAGTGTCCTTGCGGATGTCGTTGATAAAGGTTCCCTGGCGGCTGCTGAGGTCCCGAATGAAGAACCCTTCTGCGTCCTCGTGGATTATGGCGTGTTCGCGTGAGACCAGCGAGTTGGTGAGATAGAGATTGCGATCCGCCTGACGGCCGATTGTGAAAGGCAGGGAGTCGATGGTGACGGTGCGCGTCTGGTCTTTTTCACGAATTACCAGGCGGGCCGGATGTTTGGTGGTCTCCATAATGAAGTAACGTACCGATCGGACACTCTGATTTCAGTCAAAGTACGACGTTAGATAGCAATTGATGAAGTCTAACACCAGAGTCAAAGATGTTGATTGGAAGCCGTAGACGACCGGCGGCGAGTTGTCAATTGAGTGCCAGCAGCGAGCGTGATCAAGGCTCTCAAGTTCTGTTTACCAATAAACTCGTCAATGAGTGCATCGGCGATATTGCACTCGTTGAGCACCCTCGGAGTTGAACTACTCTGCTTTGGATAGGACGTGGACGCGCCTTTACCAGGCGGTTTATATTGAGGCTGTTGCCCGAACGAAGGTGAGCGTGCCTCGCAAGCAAGATCTTCCCACGAAGCCATTGTTGACACGTCCGAATCACATGCAGAAGTTCTACGGTGCCAATCTGGCCGAGGTTTTCCGGACACCGGCATATGATTGCTCCCTTAAGAATGAGTGTGGCGTGCCCGACTTCGCGCTCACCAGGCTCAAGGGTGGATCGATGGAGATGCAGCGGGCGCCGGCCTATCCTGAGGACCGCGCCATGCTCATCTGCGTGGCTTTAGCTCCAACCCCGGTTGACCGGTGGCGCGCGCGAATCGCCTGTCAAGAAGTCAGCGTCTCTCATTCGATCGCATTCGCAACAACGGTAATCGATCTTATGAAGCCGATGGAGATGTGGGCGGCAGGTCCGTTCGACTATCTACACTATTATGTGTCGCGCGATCTGCTGGACAGAGTTGCAGCAGATAACAGGATTACACCAGTTGATTCGTTTCGGATGGTCTTCTTTGAAAGGGACCTCGTCGTTGCTCAATTGACCAGGACCATCCTCAGTCAGGTGCGCAACCGTGAACCGCTCAACATGCTTGCATTAGAAGATGTCTCACTTCTTGTGAGCACACATCTTCTGCAACACTATGGAAACGGTAAGGGAATTCTCCGGGCACGGCCGAGCCTGGAGAATTGGCAAAAGATTCGCACCGAGGAGATGTTGCGTGCGCATCTTGAAGGCGAGATCAGAATTGCGGACCTTGCAACCGCCTGTCAGCTCTCCCCGAGTCACTTCTCTCGTTGCTTTCGCCAGAGCTTTGGCACTTCAGTTCATCAATGGCTTATCAAGCTTCGAATCGACACGGCGAAGAATCTGCTTCGCGAACCCGAACTGAGTCTGGCAGAGGTGGGATTTCGATCGGGATTCTGCGATCAGGCTGCATTCACACGCGCGTTTACCACGCGCGAAGGGACAACGCCGTTTCGCTGGCGCAAACTGAACGGTCGTGGCGCGGTTACTACTGAGCACCTTGTCTATGGTGAGCTGCGCTCTCGCTAGTTGCTTCTATAGAAGCAACGATCCCCTTCACCGAGAACTGTGCTTTTCTGTCCGCGTCCGGGGCCCGAAGAGAATGGCTGGAGACATGGTGGCTCAGATAGATCCCGAGCAAGTCCCACGCCAGTTGGGCGACATCGGTATCCTGCAATAAGTGTCGCTTGTCGACCGCATCACGGATCAACATCATGAGGGTTTGCCTCCAGACAGATTCCGCCGCAGCGGCAGCCTCTCGAACAGGCCCCGGCAAGAAACTCAACTCAATAATGGCTTGAGCGATCGGACAACTGCCCGGCAGTCCTGCCCTCCTCGTCCATCCAATCCATACATTGAGGTATCGGATCAGCGATGGTAACCCGCTTCCAACGTCA
>Ga0302230_10001246_pt1 | contig 17109 bp, 25 predicted proteins | sample II_Palsa_N2_1_FD_193523 | JGI IMG/M metagenome (GOLD analysis project Ga0302230, IMG submission 193523) | Peat permafrost microbial communities from Stordalen Mire near Abisko, Sweden - II_Palsa_N2_1 | ecosystem: Environmental > Terrestrial > Soil > Palsa > Peat permafrost | place: Sweden... | reverse complement strand
AAAACAAAAAAAAAAAAACTAGGGCCTTTGGAAACGGCATCCAAGACATCCAGGACTTCAACATGTTTATCCGCGACTGTTCCAACACGTTGTGGCGAGCCAAGCTGCCTGACGAGGCCGCGATCGAGGGTGACGAGGAGACATACTTGTTCAAGGACCTTTCCAAGTACATAAAGCAATAAAAAATACATATCACCTCTCTAATGCCTCCCTTTTTTGAAGGGACTTTGTGGGGGCCCTCAACGCCCGTCCGTTTGTGCTCTCGCTCATGCACTCGACCGCGTTTGCCGGCTTTGCCCGCTCCTTTGTCGACACGCTGGGCGGCACATCGGACGTGCTGCGCGACTCGCCCGAGCTGCTGCAGACCGGCCTCTTCAAGCCCCGCCAGCTGGGGCTCGCCGTGGCCAACTTTGCCGAGCTCAGGGTCAAGCTCATCGCATTCCTCAAGCAGCAGGGCATCGTCGGTGTCAACGAGTTTATGCACACGTTTATCCAATCGCTCGTCAAAATAGGAGGCGCAAACTGACAGCCATCACACTGTTCCCCAAAGATTAAAAAAAGTTGCCACAAAAACAGAATCAAAAAAAAAAACAAAAGAAAAATCAGAAAAAGGGACCCTGGGCTCACTGGGAAGCAGCAGTCACAGCGGCTGCAACGGGCTCCACCACCTGCGGCGCCACGGCAGGAGCCGGGAGAACAGGCTGCTGCTGCTGCTGCTGTGGCTGCTTCTTGTCCTTGATCTGGACCTGGAGAGGGACAAAGGGCGACGATCCTTGCGGCTTTGCGGGGCCAGCTGGGGGCGCGTACATGAGCGGGTACGGCTGCTGCGGTGGCGGCGGCATCATCATCATCGGCGGGTAGTACTGACCGGGTTGAGGTGGCAGAGGGCCATAGGGGCCGTAGGCGTACGGCATCATGGGCGGAATGGGCATGGCCATCGGCGGGTACGGCTGGTACTGTGCAGGAGGCGGCGGACGAACCCCACCGATGAAAGAAATGCCGGGAGCAGGAGTCGGCAGAGGCAGCACCGGGCGAGGCACAGGTACGGGCCGGACCTTGACTTCGGCGGCCGGCTGCACAGGCGCTGGCTTGGGGCCTCCTCCGTTGACGTCGGGACCGATCAGCGCGGCCAGGACGTTGTTGCCACCGTTCGTGGTCGGGGCTGTCACTGGAGGAGGCAAAAGGGGACGCGCCAGGACCTTCACGGGCGTCTTTGCCGGCTGCGCTTGCTTCTTTTCTGGCGAGCCGATGACCTTCTGGAGCTCAGCCAGGGGGATCGAGGTGACTGGGTGTGACTGAACAGTAGGAGCAGCGGCAGGCGCAGGAAGTGGGGTGCCAGTACCCAGCGTGAGGAACGAGGGAACAAAGTCTGGGGTGCGCGGGGCAACGATCACGGGCATGCCGATATCAGTATTTGTGGCATGCTGTTGCTGCTGCTGCTGCTGCTGCTGCTGCTGTTTCTTGGGGGTCTTGGCGGGCGAGGCCATCGCGGCAAACGAAGCCGTCAGGGGAGCGGGCGTCGCCGATGCAGCCTTTTTGCTGGGGCTGTTGGGAACCGCCGTGTTTTCCTTCTTGGGAGTCTGGCTTTCCTTCTTGGGCGTCTGCTTGGCCCCCGTCTTGGGCTGGGACGCCAGTGCGGGGGCACCGATGGGCGCAACCGGACGGCTCATGTTGAGGAGGCCAAAGTCGTCGACCTCGGCCCCGCGGCCCACGATGCACAGGCCATCGAGGGTGGTGCCGTGCGAGGTGGCGACGTCCAGGAGGACCTGGATCTTTGGCTTGTCGATGCCGATGACGGTGCCCCACGAGCCAAAGCCAATAGCGACCCACGTGCAGATGCGCACACGGTCGCCCAGGCTGAACGATTGGTTGCCCAGACGGAACAGCGACAGCTCGGGCGTGAGCAGGAGCGAGGGATCGACGCCCGTGATCATTTTAACAGGCTTGGCAGCGTCCGCGGCGGCAGTGGAGGCAGCAGCGGCGATGCGCCGGTCGACCTCTGCGGTCAGGGCAGCGACCTCGGAGGCAGAGTAGCCCGTGGCCGACACGGAAGAATGCTTGAGTTCGTGGATGCCAAACGACTTAATCCACGAGGCAACCGAGCGCATGCTCTTTTCCTTGGGCAGATTGCTCGAGAAGAGGTCGCGCTCGAGGAACTGGTTGTTTTCGGCGCTGGTGGTGGTCAGTGCCCTTTTTATTACAGTAAAAAAAAAAAAAAAAAGAAACAGCTTTTAGTATGAAAAAGAACACAAACAATTAAATACTTGTAGAGCTCGGGGAACTTTTGGCGGTACTCTTGGAGGAGGTCGATCGTGGCCTGTGAAAACTGCCACATCTTGTTGACAAAGCGAGAGTAGCCGACGACACGGAGGCCCTTGTGGTGGAACTTGAGGTTGAAGCCGAGGTTGACGCCGTTTGAGCCGTCAGAGGGCATGACCATGATGCTGCCGGTGAGGCGGAAGAGGGCGTCGACGTTGATGCCCAAGGAGGAGGCGATCTTGGCCGCGTCAAAGTAGTTTTCCTGCTTGTGCTCGACGGGGATGGCCTGGCTGAGCACGTCGATCGAGTGCGACTCGCTGCTGAGCGAGATGGACACCTGCTCCTTGACGTTGTCGACACCCTCGATTGTCGCAAAGCTGCCATACGACGGCTGCGAAAGGTAGAGCACAGAGGACGTGATCGGCAGCTCCTCGTCGAGGGAGGGCGCGAGGCGCTCGGTGAAGCGCTTGTCCTCGTTGGTGACGTGGTCGACGACGGCACAGGCTGGCACGACGTGCTCCACGTGGTCGTATTCCTTGACAACCTTGCCGTCGGGCAGGCGCTTCAGGCCCTTGAGCGGCTTGACGTGCACGAGGATGTCGATGGGCCCGGTGAAGATGCCGCGCTTGGAGAAGTCGACCTCGGTCTGTTCGGCCTGGCGTTCCCACGCCTGGACGGCCTGGTCGTTGGGGTGCTCGACGCGCTCGATCGAGAACTTTTCCTTCTTGCCGGAGGTGGACGGGTTGTGGTGCTTCTGGTACGAAAACAGCTGGTTGGTCACGCGCACGACGATGGCCTCGATCAGGAACGGCCAGCCGACGTAGCACTTTCTGTCTACAAACTTTTGGGCGACCGCGTCTGCCGTCTGCACCAAAATAAAATAAAAAATAGTTCGTGAGAAGAAAGAACCAGGATTAAAAAACGCTTTTTTTTACCGAGGGAGGCGTGAGGAGGGTCAGCACGTGGCTCTCGCTGCGGCTTTGCTGGTCAAAGATGACGACACCGTACATGGCCAGCTCCGACTTGAATTTCAGGGTGTACAGGGAGGGGAAACCGGCGAGAGCTACAATGAAAACAAAATAAATACTGACAAGAAACGAAGAAAAAGCCGCACCGTCGACACCAGTGATCGCGCCGGGCAGACGTCCTTGGCGGAAACCCTTGTCGTGAGGGACGTCGGGGTTGACGAAAATCTCTGCGGTCACGGGGCAGTGGACGACGTTGGGGAAGAGGGCGCCCAGCGTCGGCGAGGGGTAGGTGAAGTCCTTTTTGGCGTCGAAATAAAACAATAGCTCTTTTCCAAAGCCTGACACGATTTTTTTTATGAAGACTGCAAACGATCAATTCGAAGAGAACATACTGTTGCGGATCTTCTCCTCCTCGGTGAGATTGGTGTAGTAGGGCTGCATGGCCTCGAGCAGACGGGCTTGGTTGATGAAGGGAATGAGGACGACCGCCTCCCACTCGTTCTTTTTCCCGTTGAGGTCGGTTTCGAACGCGTGCGGGTAAAAGTCGCTGATAACCGAGTCACTCGAGACCATGAGAGGGCGCAGTGCGGGCGGCACCAATTTCTGTCGAGTTGCGCGTCATTTTAGATCGCACCCGAAACAACACGTACGTAGGACTGTGGGGGGAGAACGGCGAGGAGCTGCTCAAAGGGACGGAACGGTTGGCCCAGCTCAAAGTGGATCGGGACCTCGTGGAGGTCGACGAGGTCCGAGATCATGGGCGCGTAATGGTACGGGAAAAACCAGGACCACGAGGCCACGCCAGTGTAGTAGTAGTGGAGGACCCACTGGAGGCCTTCGATGTAACTGTTGCGCACAGCGTTGACCGCACCAGGCGTGTCGTAGTTGATCTTGAACTTGTTGCGGTAGTAGGCCTTTTTCCATTCGGCGAACGCAGCGTCGTATTGCTCTTTCTGCACGTCACCGTGAGCATCCTCACAAGAAAACGAAAAATAAATTACGCTTTTGTCGTCCACGGGCAAAAAGTCGTCGTTGCGGATGGGGGCATTGTCGTACTTTGCAATGGTCTCGGCAAAGTAGTTTTGTGGCTTGTACATGGCCAAATTTTCGATCTCGTCCTGCCAAATCTCGGTGAAGCGGTCGCGCCCAGAGCCCACCTGCTCGCAGTTGAGGCACAGTTCCACGGCGACCTGGGTGACGAACGCGCGGTCCTTGTTGCTTAGAGTGGGCGGGAAGCGGAGAGAGTCGAGCATGTCCTTATCAAAGTTGCGTTTCTTGAACGCGGCGAGTTCGGGGCTGAGTTCGGCCGGCGAAAAGTGAACAAAGAAACGCTTGATCTGCTCAAATACGACTTTTTGGGTGGCCGTCAGCACTGTGAGAAAAAAAAATAAATTTAATACTACTAGTTTGAATGGGGGAGACATTTTTACCTAATTGCTGCTGCTGCATCTGTTGTTGTTGCTGCTCGAGTCGGGCATCGGTGAACACGCGATTCCTGAGCCACGCCTTGTCGGCCATCTCAGTGTCAAAGACGGTCTTTTCGTTTTCTGCGAGTTCGCGTAGGAAGACCTCGACGCGCTTGACCTGGACGATGCCGCGATCGTTCAAGTAGCCATCTGACAAGTGGTATTTTAGAGGGGGGACGGAAAGAAGGGTGGACAAAGCAGGAGAAAAAATAGGGTTACCTAGTTTTGGCAAGACCTGCTTGTAGATCTGAAACATGACGGCGAGGGAGCCGTTGGGAATGTACAGGGATGGGAGCGAGGGCAAAAAATCGTTTCCCACAAAATACGCAATCAAAACAAAGTCGTCGATGATACGCTCGACGTCATAAGCAAACGTGAGCTCGGTCTTGACCGATCCAAACTCGAGGTCCAAAAATTCTCGAAGCAAGGAAAGGTGGAGCAGGTAGAATCGTGTTTGTCCCTTTGCCGCTCTAAGCCCCAGCCAAAATGAAAAAAAGGTCAGCTTGCAACGTGTGCCAAAAAAACAAAACCAAGGGCGCTTACTTTTTCTTGGGGCCAAAGGTGACCTCCTCACGAAGGAGCGCGAAATGGGTCTCGTGAGAGAGCAGGCCGAGCATGATCAAGTCGGCGTCGAGACCGTAAAGGCAGTGACGGGTATTGGGGTCCCAGTCGGGTTTTGATCGTTGGGAGCGGATAAACGACATGATTTTGTGCTCTCCCTCTCCCGGTGCCTAGCACCACGCACGAAATTAAGCCGCAAAAAACAGAAGAAGAACAAAAGAATACCTCATAGCCGGAGAAAATAATTTTGATGCTGCGCCACCGGACGTCCTCCTTGATGCGCAGGGCAATGTAGTACTTGAGGTGGGCCGATAACCGTGCCATCATCTCTGTGCCTGGCGTGATGCAGTTGCTGTCAAACGAGTTGTCGGCGACGATGGTCCCGGGCTGGTTGTGCTGCGCCCCCCTGCCCTTGCTGTTGTTGATCTGGAGAGCCTTCTCCTCGGCCTCGCGCTTGGACTTGAAACGGCGCGTGCGCTGCTGGTTCATCTTTGCGCGTGGTGCAACACCGTCCACGGCCATGTAAAAGATCTTGCGGGGCTGGATCACCTCAAACAGCTGGTCAATGTAGCGCATGATGCCGGTGAACATCTGCTCCTCGGTCAGGACCATCGTGGGGTCGTCGTCGTTGTGCGTGCAGTTGTGGATGATGCCGTTCATGTCCAGGTAGAGGTTGTCTGGGTGACGTTGTCAGTTCCCCCCGAAAAAAATGCACGACAAAAAAGCAGTACCAAACTCGGAGACGCGGTTGTCGGCCACGAGCTGCGAGATGAGCGGGTACCGCTCGCTAGACGACGGGGGGGCGGGGGGAGGGTCAGCAAGCACGACGACACACCAACACACAACAACACTGAGAAAGGTTACCTGATGTAGCGGAAGAACTGTCGGCAGAACAAAGACCATGGGTAAGCCAGGTGGCGAACGAAGGGTGGCAGTCACAAAAACAACAAGACACGGCGGTAAGTATCTCTCGTTGGCGTGCAAGTACCTTTGGTACGCCCATTGCGTCTGCTGTCGGTCACGTGCGTTGAAAGTGTCCATATTCTTCACTGTGCCGCCCAGAACTGGCTTGTCACAAACTCGCGACTTTGCTGACAGTCCATGGCCTACGCCTCCTCCGACGACGACCTTGACTTCATTCGCCCCGTCCGTGCCGGCGGGTCCATCGCCTCCAGCCAAGAAAGCAGGCAGAGCGCATTCCAAGGCAGCGAAAGGAGGAGGAAACCCCTGTCAGTTCTATTAATAGCTTCACATTCTTTTGTGCTTTCTCCCGCTGTCGCTCACGCTCTCGAATGGCCACCACCGCCGCCATGGTCGCCTCACTGGCTCCCGCGGACCCGACGTCCAACGAGATCGTGTTTAGCATCTGGGCCATGGCCACTGGCTTGTTCCTGCTCTTTGTGGGGTACAAGTACTTCAAGGTGCTGGCCGTGCTGCTGGGCTTCAACCTGGGCTACTGGCTCATGTACGCGACCATGACGTCCACCGTGAGCGCCAACGACCTGGGCGACGAGCCGCAGTGGGCCCTGCTGGCCATTTGCTTTGCTGTGGGGATCGTCATTGGCGTGATCACGTACCTGTTTCTCCAGTTTGGCGTGTTCTCGGCGGGCTTCATGGGCGGCTTCTTCTTCTGCGTGTGGATCCTCGTCCTGGTCGACAGCAGCGCGCCCGTCGTGTACAAGACCGCGGACAAGTGGGCCTTTTTGTCGATCATGGTAAACTAAACTAAATACAGCTTCATAATTGGATGTAATCATTCGGTGTTTCATCGTACAGGCCATTGTCGCGGGAATCGTCGCACTGCTGCCCAAGGGAGACATCTCCAAGATCGCCGTCATCGCGGGCTCGGCCATGGTCGGCTCGCTCAACCTCTTTTTCGGCATCGACCTGCTGGCCAAGACGGGCTTTGCGGGCTCGGTCATGCGCATCCTCTCGGGCGGCGCTGCGGGCTGGATTGGCTACAACCCGGTGCTGTGCCGCGTAAACGTCAGCAACTATGACGACTCAGAGTGCCTCGCCATCGCCAGCTTTTGTCTCATCGCAGCCGCACTCGGCATCCTCATCCAGATGCACCTCAACAAGCACGAGGACCACAACCGCCAGACAAAGTCGAGCAAGTACTATGTCCGCCTCAACTGATAGACAGGGGGCACGGCTCTGCACGAGCGTGTTTTGAAAAAAATTACTACATCAAATTGTAACGCCTTTTTTTTTAAAAAAAAAAAGTGAATAAAAGAAGAAATATATGATCGTCTATATTCGTGGCAGTCATTGTGTCAGTGTCTTTTTTTTTCCTTCTAGTGGTGCTTCTTGCCCGACTTTTTGCTGTGGTCCTTGAAAAATGACTCGAGGGCAATGCCGGTGAAGACGACGGCGACACTGAGCCACTGGAGCGGGAGGATGTTGTGGCCGTAGATCACGACCGACATGAGGATGGTGAAGAGCTTGCGCGTGACGGTGATGGTGACCAGGGTGAGCGAGTCAAAGAGCTCGATCGTGAGGAAGATGAAGAGCTGCCCCGTGGCGTTGCAAAACACAAACAGGAGGATGTCCTGGAGGGCCTGCGGATGGTTGGTGAGGAAGACAATGGCGTCGTACAGCTGCGACGTGGCCGGCGTGAGCAAAAAGGCCAGGACGAGAATCACCTGCGCAAAGTTGTAGAAAAACATGAGCTGGCCCGCCGAGACCTTTTTGTGGTCGCGGATCTCCTCCTCGGTCGAGTTGGTGAAGCCGTCGAGGAAGAGGTTAAACAGGACGAGCGCGACGCCGATCAGGCTGTTGCTGGACACGCCCTCGCCCTTGCTCGGCTTGACCAGCATAAACATGCTCACGCCGCCGGTGATGAGCGCGACGCTCAGGTACTGGTACCACTGGTAGCGCTTGCCGTACAGCACCATGTTGGTGGCCATCACCGGCAAGAGCTTGGACGACTTGAGCAGGACCACGAAGGGGAACGTGACAAACTCGAGGGCGCGATAGCCAGAGTAGGCGCCGACCGATGCTGACGGAATACATGGCATTAAATCAGTATTTTTAAAAAAAATAGTTTTTACCAGTGAGCGCAATCTGAAAGTACACGGGGTCAAACATGGCCAGGGCCACCTTCTGGCCACGCGCCACGACAAAGAAGTAGGCCAGGATGGTCGCACACAGGGACTGCAGCAGACTCAGCACCACAAACTCGTCAAAGATCTCCTCGTCGCCGTTGGCGTTGACATAGTGCTTGGTCGTGACACGCTCTAAACAACGGGCGCATAAATGCACACACGCGCACTCATGCACACCTACCTTGGAGCACACCCCACGTCAGGAACGACCCGTAGATGCCCGAGACCACAAACGCCAGCTGCGCCGTCTTGCTCGAAACCAGCCAGGACAGCCCGGTTCCGTCGTGTGCGTGCGAGTGCCCGTGCGCTCCGTGGTCGTGCGAGTGGCCGTGGTCGTGCAGGTGCTTCTTGTGGTGCGACTCGTCCACAGGCAAAACGGGGGCGCCCCCTTCGTCGTCCTCTTTCGCTGCTGCTGCTCGTTTGGTAGCCATCATATAACAACATGTGGCCCCTATCGATTTAAGGGGCTGGCAAAAAACACTGCCACTCCAAACACCTGGCACCCCGCGGCCCCCCTCTCCGCGATGAACACGACAGACAGCGATGGACACCCCACCTCTACACTTGCCGCATTGAACTGCCATTTTCGCTTTTTTCGTGCGCGGCTCTCTCTCTCTCTCTCGATCGACAAAAAAGAATGAAGCCAACGCTGTTCGCCTACCTCCTCCTGGCCGCCCTGGTGGCCTTTGCCAGCGCGCAAGAGTACGATGCCGCTGCTGAGCCGCACGAGTACCCCGACACGTACATCCGCCTGGAGCGGTCGCCCCTGCCGCTGTACACCCCGCCGGAAGGGGAGACGGACCTGCTGGACATCATGAACGGCATTGGCTGCAGCCGCTTTGCCGCGGGGATGGCCCGTGCTGGCTTTACCAAAGTCCTCGAAGGGATGAACAACGACAACATTACCGTGTTTTGCCCCACGGACGATGCCATCGGCTACCAGCTGGAGAACCTCGAGGGAGACACTCTGGTACGTGAACTGCTGAACTGGTTCCTTATTATTATGAAAAATAGTCGTTTGCCGTGGGCAACATGATCATTCCCAATCGGATCCTCCCGCTCTTTAGCGGCCAGCAGGGCTACACCACGACTGGATTCGGCCTGATGTATGCAAAACCCGATACAATAATAATCATTGAACTTATTTATTCGGTCTTGAAAGGATTTTCGATCAACTCAACGAAGGCACCTGGTACGCCTTCCTGACGGGGACTTCCGGTAAGGCATCCGTGCGATGGAATGCGCAAATAACCTGTTTTTTTTTTCTTTGTTTTGATTTGCAGCGATTTCACCCATCTCGATTTGGGCAAACGCGTCCAGCAACGGCAACGTCTACGTCCTCAGCAAGCGCCCCCTTGCTCTCTTTGAAGGTCCCCTTCAGCCCTACAGTTGAGCTTTCACTTTGAGCTCCTCCCTGAACTGTTGTTTCTTTGTGTGAATTTTTTTTTTTTTTTTTTTGTTGAAAAGAAGAATTTACAGTCCTACTACAACTACAGCTCGGGAAGGTGCACAACCAGGTCGCCCACATTCTTGATCTGCATCGCAGAGAGGGCGCCAGCCAGCGCCTCGGCCTGTTTTTGGACCTGCGCAGGAATAAGAAAAGGAATTATGTTTTGGCCGTACCAGGTCCTTGTTTTCACTCGTGAGGGTGGGGGCAGAGAGGATAGCAACGATGTTGGTCGCATCCGACGCCCCGGATGCCAGGTGAGGGTTCGGCAACCGGATCGTCTTGAACTTTTCTCTGCAATTGGCACCATACCCTCAAAATAAGCCCATTTTTTTCGTAGCGACGTACGTGTACTGCTTTCCCTTGTCAACGGCCGCTGCCGTGCTGATGTTCTGCGAGACGTCGATCAGGTTGCTTCAAACGAGGAGGTTAAGACCGCTGGGTTCAGTGTGAAAGAGGGGGGTGGGGATTACTTTGACGTCTTTGTGATGATCTGCTTGAAAAAGTCCTGTTCCAACAAGCGCTGGTCGCTGTACGACTGCGAGTAGCCCGGCTCAGTGGCAGCGCCCCCGCCGTCGCCTCCCCTGTTTTGCGCGGGATTAGTGTGGGTCATGTGTGCGCGCGAGAGAGTACGTACTTGACTGGCGTGCTCTGGGCCTTGGAGGGCGAGTTCAACGCGGCCGGTGCTGTCGTTCGTGGCGGTGCATTGGTCGGCTGGCGCTGTCGGCTGGCCTGCACGTCTGGTTACAAAGGGAGGGGGGCGTCAGTCAGGGCCAAAACGCGCGAACAACAGACGCACCAGCTTGGGTCGATTGACTGCAGCCCATTGAGTATGGTGGTCACTGTGTGGAAATATGGTACTCTTTTTTTTTTGCCACACGATTTTTATTACTTATTTTTTACAGTCTAGGAGGAGCCAGCCTGGACGCCGACCCACTTGTGACGCTGGTTATGCTGGAAGACGTAGTTTTTGGTGATGTCGAGGACCTTTTCGGCCGTGAGGACGGCGTTCATGCTGCCGTAGGCCGACGCCTGCCAGGCCACGACGAGCTTGGACAGCTCACGGCCAGAGAAGCCGTGCGTTTGGCTCGAGATCTTGTGCAAGAGCTCGTCGTCAATTCCTTTTTTTTTATTTTTATATAAGCAAGTGATCGATTTTTACGTATTCAATACCTTCGGCAGAGATGGTCTTGGCACCGGTGAGCTTGCTATGGTCCACAATGTGCTGGTTAAAGTACTGCTTGATGATGCGGAAGCGCTCGTCGAGGCCGGGGACGGGGAACTGGACGAGCTCGTCCACACGGTCGTTGATGGCCCAGTCGAGCTGCTCGGGCTGGTTGGACGCGAGGATAATCATAAAGCGCTTGTTGGATTCACCGGTGCGGTACAAAAAGGCGTTGAGGGCGTTGCGCATGTCCTCAGACATGTTGGTCTCGCTGCGTTTGCGGAGGAACGCTGCAACAAAGGCCCCTCTTTAATCACTTGTGTCTGACATTTGTTTTTTATTTTTACCGTCCGCCTCATCGATAAACAGCAAGAGACCGCGGCGGGACGTGCTGGCCCAGTCAAAGAGCTTGTGCAGCTCGGTGACGGCCGAGCGGCCGAGCGGAGCAATGTCACCGCCCGTGAGGATGGCGTAGTCCATGTTGGAGGATCGCGCGAGACTCTTGGCAAACATGGTCTTGCCCGTGCCGGGCGGGCCGTACAGGAGAATGTTGCGGTAGGGTGCGCGGTTCTGGCGGGCGTAGATGGTGGTCCATGCGACCGACCGGATGCGCTCCTCGACCGTGGGCGCGAGCACGATCGATTCGAGCGGGTCCGTGGGCGCCTTGGACCGCTTGTACGTTTCCATGACCGTCTGGAAAATCAAAGTAAGAACCGGGTCACCCTGCAAAAAATAAATCGTACCTTGATAGGGTGCTTGAGCCATGTGATGGGCGACTGGCGAGACGTCTCACGAATGAGCGACGGTTTGCCGATGCGCGACTCGACGACGCGAGCGATGACACCCGTGGACGCGCGCGCAGAGTAAATGCCCAGAGCGAGGAGGGACAGACCGCCGACCGTCGCCATCACCTTCTTCTCGTCCTTGATAAACTCGTTCACGCCGTTGCCGATGAGCTCGCCGGCCGCCTTGATCGACTGCAGCGTCGTCTCGCGGGCCTCGCGGGCTTTCTCTCGCAGCTGCTCCAGGTGAAGCTCGCGGTTCTCGCGCTCGTACTTGACCTTGCCCTCGTAGTCGGCCTTGACCTTGTCCTGCGACGAGAATTAAAACAAGAACAACAGCCAGCCGGCCAGCCAGCGTACCATCTCGAGCTGTCGTTTAAGGCCCATTTCGTACTCGATCGTGGCACGGCGCATCGCCTCCTGCTTTTGCAGTGACTCTTCCTGCTTGCGTAGCTGCTCCTGCTGCATTGCCTGCTGGGCAGCGATCTGCTCCTCCTGTCGCTTGCTGTGTTCTTTGCAGTAAGGAGTTGCTTCTTCACGCAGCATGCTACGTTACCGTGCAAGCTTGTCCTGCTCCTGGGCACGGTACTTCATGTGCGATGTCTCGAGCTCGAGCGTCTTGCGCCTCTCCTCCTCCTGGATGGCCACACGCTGCATCTCCAGCCGCTTGGCCTCCGACTCGTACGCGGCCATCTGCGCCTGCAGCTTGAGCTGCTCCGTCTTCTCCTGCTGCTGGATCACGTTGAAGGCATCCTGCGCGTGACGCGACTGGTCCAGCTCCCTGGCCACAACAAGCAAAAAAAACCATAAACAGTCGGTCCTCCTTTTTCTTAAAACCATTCACTACCTGGCCGCCTTGGCCGCTCGCTCCAGGCCCGACGGGTCAAAGTGGAACGCCTTGCCGGCATCCCCTTTGTCTCCTCCACCACTGCCACCACCGACCGAACGTGAAATCGACTCGGAAAAGGACACGGGCGCCGCAGGCTGCGGGGCCTGTTGCTGCTGTTGCCCGTCAGAGGGCGACTTGTTGATGCCAAACAGGCCGAGCATGACCAGAGGGGGGGCAAAAGAGGCAAATAAAAAGGACCACGCGTCACCCCACGTGGCAATTTGAAATGGGTCGGGCACACAGGAAAAGATGGGCGCATCTTTTTTTCATGGTTTCCTGAAGAGGGCAAGGAGAGTTGGGGATGTGAGGACTACTGTTCCTCTTGCGATTGCGCGGTCCGCATGGGATGGGGGGGGAGGGGGTGTTCGCTTGATATTATCGCCGCCAGGGGGATGGATACAACGCAGCGCTCATTAGGGACGCGGTTGTGCGCGCCAATATTCGAAACTGCTGCGACGCCAGATGCGAGGGTCGAGACAGCCTTCGCCACCAACTTTTGCCTGTTTTTGCTGCCTGTCAACTGTTTGTACTTTGCCGGGCAAGTTTACTTTCTTTTTTCTCCCTTTCACCGCGTTTGCTACCCCCGCACGAAATGGGCAATCCTCAACGCAACTCGAACGGCGCGAGGGAGCCGGTGGCGACCGAGGCACCCAAGTTTGACGTCGCCGCGTTCAAGAAGACCGCCGAGCATCATCTGGCGACAGAGATCAAACAGCGCGTGTTCAAGGACAAGGTCAAGGGCTCGCACCCGTCTGTGGGCAAGTGGTTCCTGGACTATGACGAGACCATTTCGCTGTCCCTCCACGTCGACGTCGAGTTTGTGCCCGAGGTACGCTCTTTTTGTTTTTTACTTCCTAAAAACACGGCAAATGGCAAATTGTCTACGCAGTCGATGGTCCTTTCGGTCGTGTTCACAAAGGCCGGCAAGCCTGACGAGGGCACCTCGCTTGCGTCGCTCTTCAAGGGCAGCAACAACCGCGAGTTCCACTTTGACACGAACGCCCACAACCGTGTCTTGGCTGCCCATTTTGCCTACAAGCCCCAGACGCTGCCGTTCCACATCCAGGAGACCTTTGAGCACGTCAACAGTCGCCCGCCGCTGCAAGTCTCGGCGATCCTGGGCGCGATGGACGCCGACCGCATGAAGAACGGCTTTGTCTTCACCGGCCGCTCGGATGCCGTGGCCATCCTCTTTGTCGACATCCCCAACTGCGACATTGCCAGCATCGCCGACGTCGTCGAGGACAGCCGCCTGCCGTCGTCCGTCGTCCTCTTCCGCCTCAAGACGACCCATGCCATCGTCGGCTTTGCTGTTTCCCAGGCCATCTACAACATTTCGATGCATGTCCGCAAGCCCCCGCCGCCGCCGCAGCAGCAGCAGCAGCAGCAGTCGCACAAGACGGCGCACAAGCAGCGCAACCAGACTACCGACAACGGCAATGCCTAGTTTAATGTAGCCTGATCACGGCATTGAAAAGCGCGAAAAAAAAAAAAGAACAAGTTCAAAAAAAAAACTTGAATTCACTTCCACAAATGGCGTCCTCCACAACAACGCAGCAGGTCCGCTGGCCGCCGCTGCTGTTCAGCAGGCCGCCGGGCTCGTCGGACAATGCCGCGTCCGATATCTGCTACCAGCTGGTGCAGCCCGACGGCATGGTGCGTGCAAAAACAAGCAGAACAAAAAAAAAACATGCACGTGCCCAACAATAACATCCACGTACTAGATGCGGTTGGGCGTGCGGTACAGTGGGCTCAAGTCGTTCGTCCCTGTGCGTCGACGGCGGGTGGCAGCGACGACCGACGGCACCGAGCAACAACAAGAGCAAGCGCAAGAGCAAGCGCAAGAGCAGCAGGCCGACGGGGCGACGACCAGCAACGTCAACGGGATTGAGCCGTGGTTGGCCGAAGACGTGGCTGACATGGCCGCCGCTGTCGCAATGTCGGGCGGTGCGAACGGTGCGGTGGGAGCAGGGGGCGCCGCTGGGGCCGCCGCCGGTGCAGGAGGAGGAGCGGGACATAACGACCACAACAACGACTCTGGCTGGCTCGCAAACAATGTCGTTGTCGTGAGCAAGCCCTATTCGGGGCCCATTTCGGAGCTGGCGATCCGGCTGGCCGTCGTGCCGCTGTTGCTGGTCGACCTGATCATGCTGGCCGTGAGCTTTCAGGAGCTGGTCCCTATCGATGTTTTCACCCTCATCCTTCGTTTGCTCGGTACACTTCCTTTTGTTTTGCTTTCGAAATACTCAATATCGTGTGGGCATAGTCATGTTTGTAGGCGTACTGGGCTTCCAGCTCAACTCGTGGACGCTCTTGGCCGTGTTCTCGTGCTCAAATGCATTTGAGATCTTTTACTACAGCTTTGCCTTCACCAGCCCCTTCCAGGTCGGCCGGCTGGTCGTCCAGCTGGCGTTGTGGATTCTGTCAGAGATCCGGCGTTCGCAGCTGCAGTTTTATTGGTTTGTACCGTATCGCTAGCTGTTTGTACTTTCTGTCTTCAGTTTTTTTTTGCGGGCCGAAATGAATAAAACCCATATCCAATTTACTTTTTCTTGTCTATGTTAATGACAGCGATAGGACAGACTGAGGCATCCGGTGGACAGTGGTGAACGAGGCCCTGCCGCCGTCGTTGCTGATGAACCCGCCTTCGCTGTAGACGTCGATCGACTCGGACTCGACCTCGACAGATGGCTGGTCACGGAAATCGCACGGCACATTGTCAGCTGGGTTGACAGTTCGAAACCGGAAGGCAGGCGAAGAGGCTGCCGAGCAGGCAGTAAATGTCGTTGGCGAGGGCGGGATCAAATACTATATATTTTTTTTAAAAAAATTAAATAATAAATAAAGAGCGATAGCAAAATTTACCTGGATAAACATGCCCTCACGTAATTCCTGCGTCGTGTCGACGGCAATGGGCCCGCGTTTGGGATCGCCGCTGGTGACTTGGAAGACGGCCTGGGGGATGCGATCGCACGAGGAAACGCCAAGGAACACGGCGTCGTCCTTGCTCAGCAGCTGCCCTGACGAGGAGAGCTCGAGCAGGATCTGGGACGGGTTGCGCCCTCGCGGGCTGTCGACCTCGACGACAATGTTGCCGCGGGCCTTTGTGACGCGCATGGGCTCGCCCAGGAGGGTGCCCGAGTGGGCCTGCGCCGATGCCATCCGCTGAAAGGGCAACGCGACGCCAACCAGCCCGTTCTCGACAACCTCGTCGTTATAAAAGAGCGTGTGCGCCTTGCCGTTGATGAACGGCGTCGGCTGTCCCACGACGCCCGCCTTCGCAGCCGTGGGGAACGCAGCGTCGAGGGCCTTGAGGTACGGCTCGCAGTGGCTGTCTCCCACGAGCAGAAACGACGCAGGCGACACCAAGCCGGCCAAGCCGACGGGAAGCGGCTCGATCGGCGCCGACGACACCGAGACAAACTTGGCCATGTCAAACGTGCCCTCTATCCTCGAGGCAATGTTGTACCGTCCCACACGCGCCCTGTCCCGCGCCTCCTTCTGGAACCTGAACGGCACCACCGCGCTGTCCCCACCGCTCACGATCGTCACAGCGATCGCACTGTCCCTTTGCGGCAGCCCCGCCGACGAGCGCCCCGCGAACGCCATCATTCCACCGACCACGGGGCATTGCAATAGCGAGTGCACCAGGCCGCCCGCACCGATCGCGTCCCTCTCGCGACAGTCCCCGTTGAGCGTGACAAAGGCAAAGCCGCCGCGGGGTCCCTGAAGCGGCAGGAGCGCCTCGCGCAGCGCAGCCAGGCTTTTGGCGCGCACAATGCGCCTTTGCAACGCCATCCTCAGGGGACCACACTTTTTTTAAAATGGCAGGTGTGTGAGTGTGTCGCCCTGAGCAAACTCAATCCCCCCTTTGCTCGCTTAGAACGACCCAACGAGGAGCAGCTGCTCGAGGTCGAGGCGCTCAAGTCGATCTACTATGAGGAGTATGAAGGTTCGTCGTGTTTGCTGCCCGCGGAAGTGCCCAACTGAGCGCAAAAAACAGAGAGGTCCGGTGAGGCGCCCATCTCGTTTGGCATTGCTCTCAAGGCGGACGAGAGCCTGCGGACAGACCCTGACGCAAGGGACATGGACCTGAGTATGTGTGCTTGTGTTGTGCTTGTGTTGTGCTTGCTCAACTGCTTGTTACCCATCCCCAGGCCAGCTCAAGCTCGTGTTTGTCTTTGGGCCAGAGTACCCCAATGCCGTGCCCGAGATCGACTGCGAGGACGTCGAGGGCGTGGAGGAGGAGGACGTGGAGGAGCTCAAGACGCAGCTGTTGGCCCAGGTAAGCGAGCAAGCGCTGCATCCCGTCTGGATCTAAGCGCAGCGTTCGTAGGCCGAGGAAAGCAAGGGCATGTCGATGGTGTTCACCCTCGCCTCGTTTGCAAAGGAGTGGCTGGACAAGATGTTTGTACAGTACATGGACGAGAACAAGCAGGCGGTGGAGAAGAAGGCCCTCGAGGAC
>Ga0302230_10001244_pt1 | contig 17135 bp, 30 predicted proteins | sample II_Palsa_N2_1_FD_193523 | JGI IMG/M metagenome (GOLD analysis project Ga0302230, IMG submission 193523) | Peat permafrost microbial communities from Stordalen Mire near Abisko, Sweden - II_Palsa_N2_1 | ecosystem: Environmental > Terrestrial > Soil > Palsa > Peat permafrost | place: Sweden... | reverse complement strand
AGGAAAAAAAAAGTAGAATGTTTTTTACCTTGTTGGTGCCATCGGCGTACTTGGCCTTGAGACCCTTTTCGACGTTGGCTCCGTTGATCGACGGCTGTGCCTTGTTCTCCTCTGCAGACAGCGCAAATTGTTTAACAAAATTTGGAAGAAAGAAAAAAAAAGGACAGTACCCGCTTTGGGAGCCTCAACAAAGACGAAAAAGACGAGGATGATGTTGAGGAAGCCGAGGATGGCGGAAAAGTAGCCAGGGGCGGTGTACTTGTCAAAATAGAATCCAGAGCCGATGGCGGCGTTGACGGTGGTGAAGATGAGCGAGAACGAGGGTCCACCAATCAGACCAATGGCCTGGGCAGCAGCGACCGCCGCCATGGCCCCCGTGCTCTCCGTCAGATCGGTCGACTCACCGACGTGTGCGCGGGCAACGACGGCAGTACCTGCACCGAGGCCGACGAGGAAGCGGGCAACGATGAGCATGTACTGCGGGGGCGGAAATAGATTGGGTACGCGCACGGTAAAAATAAAATAAAATAACAAACATACAATGTCGAGGCTGAGCGAGTACATGAGCGAGCCAATCATGAGGAAAATGAGACCGATAATGTAGGGCCACCGTCCGCCCTTCTTGTTGTACCAGTAGCCCATGATGGGGCTCATGACAGCCTAACAGAGACGTTACAAAAGGGGTTGCGGCGCGCGTCCATCACAGTACCTGGCCGACAGAGAACGAAGCGACGACGATCGTGTACAACCCGAGGCCCTCCGACTGCGGGGGGTCGGCTACTTGGGCGGCTTCGCTGAAGACCTTGCCCTCGAGGATTTCGTAGTAGAAGACCATGGTGGGGAGGGTGATCGAGAACATGACACCGCCCAAGAACATGGTGAAGATCGACACAAAGATTGAGCGCCTGCAAGGAGGGAAGACCGACCGACCAGGAGGTCAGTCTCCTTCAGGGCTATTGTTTTTTCAATCGTACCAGCGACGCTTGCGCTCTTCGGCCGTCTCCCATGTCCCGTTGGGGCCAGGCTGGCGGCCAAAGCTGTCAGTGACGAGCGGCTTGGTCAGCTCCTCCTGGTCCGCCTTGTTTCGGTTGAGCCACTTGCGCAGCATTTCGTTTCGTGGCAAGCCTGTCTTTTTTTTCCACGCCGTGAATTAAAAAAACCCGTATGATTTGTTATGACAGAGACAGCAGCAGCAGAAAAACCACACGGGCGCACAGGTGGCGCTGCGCAGCGGGCACACAGACAACGCACAGATAGCGCAAAGACTCGCCCCCCCCCCACCCGCGTGAAAACGACCAGCAAGTGCGGAGCCACATGACGTTTACTCAGGGCGATGCACAACGGAAGAACCTCCGAATTAAATGTGCCGGCGATGGGAATCTGCAACCTTTTGCCACACGTCAAAGAGGTACGCGGACGCATCCGACCCCCTCTCCCCAGGAGTGGTAGTAAAAAACATCGCGATTGCAGGCGGGGAGACAGGCGCACGTGTCGGAGTATGCTGGCAAAACAGTCGCGGTGGACGCGTATTTGTGGCTGCACAAGGGCGCGTACGGGTAACGATTGCCAATCCACCCCCTACCCACCCACCCAACCAACGAATGGAATCGCACACTAAAACACCCCCATCATCATCACCTAACACACGTCCGGTGAAATGCAGATGCGCCCTCGAGCTGGCCACAAAGCAGAAGACCGACGTGTACGCCAACACGAGAAAAATTGCGCGCGCAAACTGATCTTTTGGTTGAACAGGTATGTCAGGTACTGCATGTTTCTGGTCGAAATGCTGCGCTATCACAACGTCGAGCCGTTGGTCGTGTTTGACGGATCGCCCCTGCCCGCCAAGCGAGGCACCGAAGTCGAGCGACGCGAGTACTATAACGTCCAGTACAATTTATTTTTTTGAAATTCTTGTCCTGTTTATTACAGGAGCCGAAACATCCACATGCAAAAGGGCGAGGCGCTATTGGCTACGAGCACCCGCGAGCGGGCGATGGAGGAGTTTCAAAAGGCGATCGACATCACCCCCGATATCGCACACAAGTTTATGGTGAGTTTGCGCGAGAAAAACGTCCGGTACGTCGTCGCGCCCTACGAGGCCGATGCCCAGATGGCCTACCTGAGCAGGAAAGGCTACGTGGACGCCGTCATCACCGACGACTCGGATCTCCTCGCGTTTGGCTGCCAGCGCGTCTTCTTCAAAATGGACAAGACAGGCCAGGGCTACGAGATTTCTCGCGACAATTTTCCCAAGTGCACAAAGATTCGCCTGCGCAACTGGACGTCAGAGAGTACGTCCCGCCTCTACTGTTTTTGCTTGAGTTGGTATTTTAACTGTGTGCGAAAACAAAAACAAAAAAAAAAAAGAATTCACTCAGATGTGCGTTCTCGCTGGTTGCGACTACCTCGACTCGGTCGATGGCATCGGTGTGGTCAAGGCCAACAAGATCCTCAACCGCGGCGAGATCCGCACAGAGAAGGATGTATGTCGATTTCAATTGTCGACTTTAGTTGTCGACCCCGCAGAAATTAAAATAAAAGGCAAAAACAGATTGTCAATCACCTGAGGAGAAACATGGGAAAGCTCTCGGACAAGGTGCCCGCAGACTATCACGAGCGCCTGCACCTCGCCCTCATGGCCTTCAAGCACCAACGAGTCTTTGACCTTGACACGGAGATGATCGTCCCCCTGAACGACTTTGACCGCGAGCTCACAGTGCAGGAAGAGTCCTACATTGGAGGGTAACTATAATAGTCATGCCCACCTGTTTGAAGCGTTCTTTCAAAAAAAAGGCATATCGAGAAGGACGTTGCAATCCAGCTGGCCAAGGGCAATCTCAATCCAAACACGTTGCAGCGGATGGATTCATACGCCGCCAGACCCTACGAGGTAGTCCAGTCCATACATGTTTCTAGAGTTTTTGAAACAAATTTTTATGTTTTAATCGACAAGAAACCCAAGTCCAACGTCATCGTTGTCGCTCCCAAGCAAGCATCTATCAAGAACACTCTTTCGCCTGCGGGCCCCATCAAGCCAAAGACTGCTGATCTGTTTGCTCACTATTCTGCGCCACCATCGTCAAAGCAGAGCCCACTCGCGCCGAGTAAAGCTATAATTGTTTCTATGTTGATACTGACTGCCACCACAGCACGGACATCTCCAAGGAAGAAGGCCTCTCTCAGGGACATTGCGCAGGCAGCGGGCGTATCTACTTGTACGGATTTGACTTCTTCTTTTTTTTTCCCCCCTTCTTAAAGGTTTACAATAGGCAGTTCCGCTTCCGATTTGAAAAAGTCGGCCTCAACCTCAACCTTGACCATCAACAGGTTTGGCATCTCGCGGGGGTCACCGTCGTTTTCGGGAGCGAGCCAGTCATCGCAACCACTGGACATTGCTGATGAGGACCGGTTCCTTTTTGACCAGGCCGACCAATACAAGGAGGATCGTGACCTGGACGCACTCGACAACAATGCAGAGGCGAGACCGAGTGGAGATGGCAACGATATTGACTGGGGAGACGACGACGACGACAACGGCAGCAACAACAACGATTCGAGCTCGGCCGCAACCAAGTCGCTCTTTACGATCCAAGAAACACCCGAGAAAGACGCAGCCGCATCCAAGACCTCCCGATACAACCCGTCCATTTCTGCCGACGACATCAAGGCAAAGTTGTCCTTCCAGGACGACACCACCACTGGCTTTCTATCGCCGTTCTCCTCCTCCCCTGATGACGAGGGTCGTGGCTTGGCAGGCTCGCCTCCAAAGCGCGCGGCTGCCGTCGTAGCCAAGCGGAGACTGGAAGAGCAGACCAGTCCGAAAAAGCGCCATGTCGTTCCGCCCTCTGAAATCTCGCTGACGTCTGCCAAGCTCCCCAGCAAAGCCCAGCTGCTGCGCTCGCTCAACTCGTCCTCACCGTCGTCTGCAACGACTGTTTCGTCTTCTGTCCGCTCGCCTTTTTTCGCCTCATCGTCAGAACCTCCGGTGGTCTCGAAGCAAGAGCCATCACAGCCACAGCCACAAGCCTCTGCGTCCAAAAGGCTGCTCGAAGACGATAGCGACGATGACGACGGCGACGATGACGCTGCCAGGAGCCCCACTCTCGGACCCACCAGGCCGCCAAAGCACAGCAAGGAAGACAACGCTCTTCCTTTGCCCGTGACACCGCCTCCCTTAACAACGGTGTCTGCCACGCCGCCGCGCACCTCGCCGCGCAAGCAAACGCCGTCAAGTGCCAGCAGCGCCAGCCAGTCCAAGATCAACCTGCAAGCATGGCAGAAAAAGAACCCGTTTTCGCAGCAGGACGGCGGCGACGACGAAACTGCCGACAACCGGGGCGACGTGTGTGCCGACTCGATCGCCATCTCCAAACTCATCGCGATGGACTTTGATCGTGCAAGCAGCGAGGCCGCCGTCCGCGCAACGTCGGCAGCAGGGCTGTGCTCGATCCAGTGTGCCGTTGAATGGATCACGACCAAGAGCAACGACGAGAACACCTCCTCCTTGACGGCCTCCTCGGCTTCCTCAGCCTCAACATCTGCAAAGACAACCGCCGTCAAAGGCTGGAATTCGGCATTTGCGCACAATTCCTCAACGAAAACGGTAACGATTGTACTTGTCCTGGAGTATTAATGAGCATCTCGTTGCAGAAGCAGCAGACATCGTCTCCATACAACCTTGCCACGAAAAAGGCTGGTGGCAAGCAGTTGCCCATGACCCCCGCCAAGTCTCCCACGTCCCCGGGCAAAAAACAGAGCCAGCTCAAGCTCAATTTCAGCAGTCATCTTGCCAGCTTCATCAACGATCAGACCTAGGATCGATTTCTTGTAGACTTTTTATATGATACATGATGATGACTTTTTAAAAAATATAGACATTGCTCTAAAGGTGACTTGACACCGGTCTGCGTTTCAGCTGGGGAAGCGCAGCAGACGTAATCTTGAAATGCCATTGAATCAGGTGCTCGCGCGTGGTGTAGTCAGAGTTGTTTGCAATAGCCTTGAACAGGTCCTATGTCGACAGCAGGTTAATAATCAAATAATAATATTATTATTAGAGCTGTTTAAGTGTATACCGACGACAGAGCTTGCACTGGAACGTCGAGACGTTCGCTGTTGATCAGGAGCTCTTCGATGATAGGGAGGAGCCACCCGAGCACGGGGAGACTCACCAAACGAACCGACAGCACGATCGACGACAGGATCTGTCCAGCCACGACCATCTAATAAAAGGGAAAAAATTATTCAAGCTCATTCTTGGCTGGCGCAATCAATACCTTTGTGACTTGTTCAGGCAATACGATCGACTCGTTGAGCTTGCGGAGCGGATTGGCACTGCCGTCGCTTTCGTACTGGAGGTCCGACGTGGCGTCTTCTCGTGGAATGGCCGGTACCGCTGCTTGCTCGCCAATATCGTGCGGTGAGGGGGGCAACACTACATCAGATGAAGACGACGCCTCCGTTTGGGTTCCGCTGTCGGCGATAACGACGGGCAGCAACTTGGGGTTCCACATGGCAGCCTTGGAGAGGGCTTGTCGCAACGCCCACACCACCGCGGCATCATGCTCACCATACAGGCCCTCGATCGTAGCCAGAAAAGCAGCCTTGAAAAACTGAAAGTCGAACCGCCGGGGGAAATTCTACAAGAGAACTCGTTTTAATATATTGCACGTATTTTTGTCGCGTTACGGCGAGGAGGGTAGTGACGAAAAAGGGTGCTATGTCGACGGCGACGGGTAGGCGATTGGTGAAGACTGAGAGCATGACGGCGTAGGAGATGGTGTGCAGGTTGGGCGTGTGGCTGTGGCTGTGGCTGCTGTGGTCATGGAGATGATCGTGATCGCAATTCTCGTCGGGGCTCTGGTGCAACTGGGGCAAAAGGGCAGGGATGAGCCGGTCGCTGACAAAGGCTGGCGAGAGTGCCGTGATGACTCGTTCGCACACGTCCAAAGCGAAATGCAGCCTAGTCGCCGAGGTCGCGCGGGTGAGCAGTCGCTCGGCCACAGTGGTGATGTCGATGCGCCCCGTTGCCTGCACAAACGCAACCGTGTCGTCCAGCAGTGTCTGGAACGACGAGAAATTGTCCATCTCGAAGTGCGCAAATATAAAGCTCAGCGACGACATTGCCATCAGCGTGTCTTGCAGCAGTCCGTCTATGAGATCGTTGTCGGCTCGTTTCTGATTTGCTTCATTTATTTTCTGGTACGAAAGATACATATATATTAAAAAAATACCAGTCTCCAGGGTGCTGCAAGCACCAGCTTGTGGATGACGGCATCGACGATGGCGGTGAGCGAGAGGAAAGCGGGGAGCCAGAATCGCTTGGTGAAATCCTTATCTTCCGCCGGGACAGCAGCCCTGTGCCGAGCCCAGTCCTCCTCGAGTCCATGCGCATGATACTCAACAATCTGCACCATGTTGGCGGCCTCTTGCAAGCTCACGTGCTCCATTGCCAGCACCACGCACTGAGCCATCGGAGCCAGGAGGGGGAATATCCAGTTGTTGTTGAGACGATCCTGCGCGGAGCTCCTCGTTGCAGATGCTGACAGGAGAAAGTCGCGAGAAAGCAGGAAAGGGCTTGAGACCATGGCCAGCAGGACAGGCATCGCCGCACTCACCTGGGTCTCCCGAGAACAGTCTTGCTTGTGCGCCTAATAAAATATTAGCGTTGAGAAAACAATGCGATTATGTACCTTGAAGAGAGACCAGTTGCCCTTCATGCTGGCTGCGACGATGGCAATATGCTCACAGGAATATATGTCATAGGGACCGGCTGTGGCCGTACGTAGGACGAAATGCTCCAGCTTGGAGGCGAGTGCGGCCAGGGTCGGCCTGAGAGGTCGGAGCGCTCTCCAGGTATCTATGGATTTCGACCGCACTTGGGCGAGTGCAGTCAGCAGTCCCGTCGCGGCCATCGCCATCGCCGCCGCCACCGCTGTGGGTATTGAGGGCTCTGGACTATTGAAGAGCGTTGCAATAACCGGAGTGAGCCACGCGCTCGTCTTCTGCTGTGCTGCCAGCTGCACGGCTCCCAGCAGATCGATGGCAGCGGTTGCCGCTGGAACCATACGAGTTAGTACACATCCAAAGGAAAAGAAAGGCGTAGTACGCAAGTGGTCTGGCCATAACGTCGTCAAGGCAGACATGAACTCGCCCGGGGACATGGCACTCTGCAGCGCAAGGGCGGATGCGCCCGCAACACGAGGGAACTCCGAGGCGATGATGTTGGCAACGGCTGGGTCGGCGAGCAGCTTTAAAACGGCTGCTTCGATCAGCGCTGCACGATCGAGTTTTGCCATTGCAAAACAGAGCATTGTGAACAGTTCGAGCGGATCGGCAGCATCGGGGCCCATCGCTGCAAACAACATGACCAAGTCCCGATGGCGAGCGAGTTCTGACGGAATAAATATAAGACAATAAAAAAAGTAACTAAACGCACGGTCGCGGCTTGCTCGCTGGCAAAAAGACGAGAGAATGGCGAGGCATTGCGACCGCATCGTGGCATCGTCGGTTGACTCTGAGCTGATGCGGTGGACGGCACGCAGGAGATCGTCCACAAACCACTGCGCAGGAATTTTCTTGGCATTTTCTGCGACGACTTGCAGGTTTTTGCGTGCCTACGAAAGGGGAATGAGCCCAACGAAATTATAAAAAAAAAATAACATACGGTCTCTGGAGAGAGCTGGATAAAATCGACTACGGCAAAGATGCTCGCAGCCAGCCTTCTCTCAAAGTCGACCGCTGACTCGCCGGGTGCCTGCAAAAAGCTACCGGCAATGTGCCGTTGCCTTGCGAGCCGCTCGCGCTCGATGGCCACGTTGAACGCGACATAGTTGGTCAGGAGCACGCCCTTGCTGTTGAACGAGGGCATGATGCGAACACTCGCCATCGTGGCCGCACGCCTCCAGTCGCCCCAGGTCACACTCCTGTCGCCAAACAGCCCATCGAGCATGCGGTTGCGCACGCCCTCGTACACCTCCAGCACCCTGACAAAGCGGGTCAGCGCAGCACTCAGTGGCCGCTGCCCGCCCAGCACGATTCGCAGCACGAGGATCGTGAGGATGGTCGTCACGGCCTTGTCGTTCAGCAGCGCCATCGGCTTGACGCTCTCTGGTCGTTCGATCACGTCCACCATCCGATGCTGCTCGTCCTCCGTCCAAGCGGGATCGCCACTAGCAGGAGCGCCGTTGGTGGTGGCAGCACTGGCAGCAGCAGCAACAGCGTTCACAGCCCTCAAAGCGGCCACCAGCCGCTCGTCACTCGCAAAGCAATCGGGCAGCACCAGCAGCATCCCACTGACGCTAGCCGCCCCATCGCCCCTGCTGCTGTCGCTGCCACCCTCCCTGTGCCGTGACACCATCGCCACACGCACGAGCCCCCGCAGCCCACAGAACGCAAACGCGCCGCTGGTCGTGTCCGAGAAGCACGTGACCAGCTCTGGTGGCGCCATTTTCAAGTGTTCACCACCCAGGAATACGCGAGTTTTTCTTTCAAAACACAACAAAAACAAAACAAAAAAAAAAAACGGATTGTGCTGCTTAGTGACCCTTGCGAGACGACTCGTAGTTTTCGACAAACCACTTGACCGACTGGTTGATGCCCTCCTGAAGCGGCGTAAACTTGAAGTCGGGCAGGTACTTGCGCAGCTTGGCGTTGCTGGCAGTCTTCTTGTACTGGCCGTCGGCCTTGGTCGTGTCAAACTTGAGCTCTCCGGTGAACTCCATGGCCTTGGCGATGGCCTCGGCAACCTCCTTGATCGAGACCTCGTCCTCCTCGCCGACTGCGATTTTTTTTTTTTATTAATCAACCATTTGCTGCCACCAGGTACGTTACCCGAGAGAATGATGGGGTCAACCTCGTTGTAGTTGCGCAGGGTCCAGATGAAGAGCTTGGCAAGGTCTTGCGAGAAGATGAACTGGCGCAGGGGCTTGCCCGTGCCCATGACGGTGAAGTCCTCTCCCTTCTCTGCAGGGAGGGCCAAGTCAGCATGCAAATTATTCACAAAACATACGCTTGGCAAGGTAAAGCTTGTGGATGAGACCGGGAATGACGTGGCTGTCCTGCAGGTCGTAGTTGTCGTAAGGGCCGTAGATGTTGGTCGGGATGACGCTCGTAAAGCTGTCGCCGTACTGGGCGCGGTATCCCCTTCAAACACATACAGCAACAAGCAGTCAGTCAGTCATGCGAGGCCTGCAATTTTTGGGGGTGGAAAAAAATGGAAAAGGCAAAATACTTGTTGAGGATGTCGATCATGCGCTTGGCGTGCGAGTAGCCAAAGTTGGAGTCGTGCGGTACTCCGTTGTGGATCATGGTCTCGTCGATCGGGTACGACGTCTTGTCGGGGAAGATGCACGTGGACAGGCACGACACGACCTTTTGGACGTGGTGGTCGTGGGCGGCCGCGAGCACGTTGGTGTTGATGGCCATGTTGACTGTGAAAAAGTCGAGGTTGAGACGCATGTTGCGGAAGAGGCCGCCGACCATCGCCGCCAAGTGGATGACGTGCGTGGGCTTGTACTTGTCAAAGATCTTCTGTGTCTCCTCGGCATTGCTACAACAACGAAGCAAAAGGGTAGGTGGTTGGTGGTACAAGGGAGGCGACGTACCTCAGGTTGCCGTCCTTGGACGACAGGAACACCCAGGTCTCGTTCTCCTTCTTCTTGAACTCGCCCTGGTCATTCTCAATGACGTGCTGGATCGCCTTGCCGACAAGGCCGGAGCCTCCGGTGACGAGGATAACAGCGGGCTTCTGCTAAAGGCGAGCGAGGTGAACATTCGGTGAACATTAGGTGATCACAGTGATAGGGCGAGCGGGAGAGCGAGAGACAGGCCCAGAGAAGACAAAGAAAGGGTAAAGCAGGCAAGCGGGGCGGAGTGGCGGGGGAGCGGCGGCGGGGGGGCGGCGGCGGGGGGACAGCGGGGGGACGAGGATAGAAGGAGGAAACGAGGAAGAACGCTCGATTACCTCGGCCATCTTTTTGGTTCGGTGAACGAAAAATGTAGCGTCTCCAGGGAGTTGCGCGACCCCGCCAAACTTTCGATCGGGAAAAAGATGGACGGACTCGCCGGAGCGGTTGAGCTCGCGGCCCGTGTTCGTGCCCTGCTCGGTGGCGGTGCCAACGTGGTGGGCAGCAGCAGCGACAGCCAAGAGCGCGAGGTGCGGTCGGCGATCGAGACGCTGGTGGGCGACGTGGACCGGCTGGCCGAGACGCTGGACGTGAAGGACCTCAAGGGCGCCAACAGCCTTGCCAGCATCCAGGCGGCCGTGAGCGCCCTGCCGTGCGTCGTCGCAATGATGCTCGTGTGCCGGGATGGCCTGGGCCCTGCACTGCCGGCGGCGGCGGCCGGGCAGACGGTCGTGCTGGAGAGGCGGGCGCTGTTGCAGGTGCTGCACAAGCCGTTGCTGGCCCTGTCGGTGCGCATGCTCGGTGGCATTGCCCTGTTTTACGAGGCGACGCCGGCCGCAAGCACCAGCATCAGGGCGGCCGCGCAACAGACGGTCACGGCCGTGCTGCCGCTAGGCGACTGCGCCGTGGGCGTCGACTTTTCCGCAATCAAGGCCGTTTGGGGCTGCGTCGTCAAGGTGGTCGCGTGGCTGCGGGCGACCTCAGCGGCACCGGCTGTTGACGTGTCGGTCCCGGTCGCCAACGAGACGATCCAGTGCCTCGTCCGCGCCGCTCGGCACTCGTTCGAGCGGCTGCAGCGCGCCCAGGACGCGAAAGCCGCCAACAAAGCCCTGGGCCTGCTGCGGTTCGTCCTCGGCCACGTCGCGTCGATCATGAAGTGCCACGGCGGGGTGCCGCTCTCCAACGAGACTCTGCAGCAGCTCCTGCCGTGCATCGTCGCCGTGCGTTCGTACCTGCCGCCCTGTCCCGAGTCGCTGCACCTGTTCACGAGCGAGTGCGAAACCCTCCAGCGCCAGGTCAGCACCGGCCTGGACTTTGTGCTCTCTGTGCTCCTCTCCAAGTCGACCGGACAGACGGACGACACGCGGCGGCGCACCTTTGAGTACCTCCTCCTGGCCGGGCCCACCAACCACCTCGGCCGCCTGCAGTTTCTCGTCGTCGTCCTCCACAATTGGCACAACCTCAAGATTGACGAGGCTGTTTTGGGGGCCGGCAGCAGCAGCGGCGGCACCAAGTCCGCCCTCGACTGCCTCAACGTCATGCACGATCTCGTGGCCGCCGTCGACCCGACCGTGTGGATCCCGCCACCGACCAATGCGGCCGCCCTCGCACCAGGGGGTGCGACTACGACCAGCGGTTCATCGCCCGACCAGGCCTCGTCGGCTTCGGGCGCGCTCTCACACGACCACATGCACTGGCACGTCTGCACGACCCTCGCCACGGCCGCCCTCCTCCTGCTCACGCCTGCCCAGGTGGCCGCGTACGAGGCACGTCTGCTGCAGGAGGCTCTCGCAGCATCCCTTCCTGCTGCGTCGCTCGCGATCGACGTCTACGTCTCGTTGGCATCCGCCCTCGGGGAGCGGGCCGCGCGCGACATGGCCGCCCTTGTTTTCGATGTCGCAGCGGCTCTCCAGATCGGCAACCCGTCCGCGGTCGACGCCGCCGGCGACAGGATGAAGCGTCTGCGGCGTCCGATGCTGCTCGCCGCCACGCACCAACTGCTCGCTCTGCTCAAGCCCGAAGAGGCCGCCTCGCTCTGCCAGCAGTGGGTCCAGTCCGTCGAGCAGCACAGGCCCGAGCACAGGCCCCTCCTTGCCGCCACAGCGATATCCCTGATCATCAGACGGCCTGCGCCCCTCACCCCCGCTCTCTCCAGCGCGCTCAAATCGGCGCACGACCTCGTCCTGTCCAGGCTACTGCTCTCGCTTGAGAGTGGGCCCGCTGAAGCCAGCGGACTCTGCTGGGAACTGGCTGCCACCATCAACGTCCCCATCCTCGGCCACGCGCTCGTCCTGCTCGCCCAGGGCCGTCTCCTGGCCGTTTTCCGCCGCCTCGTCTCGTTGCTACGGTCAAGCTCATCCTCGGCGGCCGCGGCGGCGGCGGCATCTGCAACTGCTGCCGACTGGGCAGGGCCGTGGCTTGCGTGGGCAGCAACATTTATGCCGCTGCTGGGCGATTATCCTGACGTGGTGGTCGCGGTCCTGACGCACGCCTCCTCCCTCTGCTCGTCATCAACGGCAGCGTCGCTGCGTGTTTGCCTGGGCAAGCTCGTCACTGCCTGCGCCCAGCTCAACCCTTCCGATGGACGGCTACGGCAATCGATCATCCCGCCTCTTCGAAACATTGTCACGCTCGCCATCGGGCAGCCAAACTGGTACGGGCGGGTCGATGCCATCCGCCGGTTTGTCCTGTTCAGCGATCGCTTTGCCACAGACCCCTCCTTTGTCGAGAGCCTTTTGCACGAGGGTACCAAGAATGCAACTGTAATTTATTAATTCTCGCTGCTTTAGACCACCACATCTCGGTCGTGCGGTTCATCCAAGGCCTGCCCGCGGACGAGCTGGCTGGTACGGCCACAACGTCAGAGGGGCAGTTATGGAGGTCGGCCGTGCAGGTGACTCCTTTGGTCAGCACGACAAAGCCAACCCAGAGCCTGAAACGGCGACCTCCATCGTCCGACACAACTGCAACCGACGTCAAACGGTCAAAAACAGCAAGCAGCAGCGGCGGCACTGGCAGCGGTTGGCAGGCGGCCGTAACGTCCATCCAGGCAGCAGTGGCCACAGCAGACGCCCCAACCCTCCGTGCAATGGACTCTGCCATCGTCAGCCTTCTCGAGCAAATCCGCAGGAAAGGATCGTCATAAAAGAAATTGACTGTTTTGTACAAAAGTCACTAGACAAGCAAATTAAAAGGATTACAGGATTGTTGTCTAGCTGCTGGGCGAAATCGGGGATGCGGGCCCTGCTGCTGCGCCGCCCGTGCTCGGTGCTTGGAGCAGCGAGAACTTTTGCTTGAAGGCGCACTCACCGCCCTTTTCTGGATCAAACGTGTACTCAAAGAGGAGGCCCGCGGACGTCGCCACCTGGACAACACCCGCCGATCTGGTCGCGGAAAGAACAGACATAATTTAATAATTATTAAGCTAATTGAATGGTTGTTCAAATACGGATGGACGGCACTGATGCACTCAGAGCCCGGCTCAAGGACCTTTGCGTGGGCAAAGTTGCGCACGGGCTCCATGAGGTCGCTCACGACAGAGGGCAGTATGCTCATAGGCAGATAGGACGACCAGCCGCCTGCGCTACTTATGGGGCCCGACGAGCCCGAGTCCAGCTTGAACACGTGCAGCGTTTCCGATGTGGATGCGGTCGAGATGAACTTTCCGTTGGCGGAGAAGGCAATGTCTGTGATAGTTGCGGGCATGGTCCCCCGACGGAAAAAGTGCACTCGCTGTGCCGTGCTGACGTTGACGACACGGATGAGGGTGCCCTTGTCGGATGCTGTCGCAACCACGTCGCCGTGAGGTCCAAAGGTGATGCACTCGATCGGCCCGGCGTGGATCGGCAGTGTTTTCATGTGCTTTGAGTTTTCCACTAGAATACATGATTTCTTACTATTATTTCATGATGGAGAGGAGACAGACTCTATACCATCGTGAATCACAACCTCGCCGTCGACCTTGGTGGGGAACGCCATCAGGCACGTCATGGGCGCAGTGCTGGGGGACAGCGCGCAGATGCCTGACCATGAGCATGCAAATTAAAGACCGAATGTTCTATGCCGCGAAAAAACCTGTTGGATTTGGCGCGGTCTGTACCGACTCGACCAGCTTCATGTTTGTCAGGTCAAACACGTCGATGCGGTCGCTGAGGACGACGACAAGCCGCTTTCGGTTCATCTTGACGTTGAGGATGGGCGTGGGGAACTTGAGCTCGCACACGGTCGTCTTGCGCTTGGTGTTGACCAGGCGCATCCAGTGCTGCGAGAACGCAGGCCTGTCGCTGCTGCCGCCCACGAGCGCCACGAGCGACACCGAGCTGAACAGCATCTCGACGATGCCGATGCCTCCGCAGTCTGCACATATCAGCATCAAAAACAGGCGACTGACCGAAAGCAAACGCTCACCTTCATGGTACACTGGCGCAAATGGCACGGCAGAGTACAGCGTGAACCCGGTCGTCGATCCAACGCACAGACAGCTAAGCACCGTGGTCAGATCCATCCCGATTAAGCACACGAGCACAGCTACCTGTTGTCCTGGCTGAAGGCAAAGTAGAGCAGGTCTGACGTCGTCGTCGTCTTGACCTTCATCTTGGGGGTGTCACTTTAGTAAATATGGCCGCTGTTGTCTTGCTGCGCCGGTCGCGAACGGTTGCCCGCCCTGTGTCGCTCGTGCTGTGGCACCGCGCCATGTCGTCGCCGGCGCCCTCCACGGCCACACAGGCCTCGACAAAGTGGAGCGACCACCAGGTACGCAGAGCAACGAGAGCGCGGGTTTGGCTAAAACACACCGCCAGGCTGAACGCGAGAAGCAGATGAAGGGGTTCCGCTTTGTCTCCACCGACCTGACTGCCCAGGTACGACTTGCTGTCCGCATAGGTGTGAGTGTGGATGAGAAGAACTAACGTGCCCGCCGAATAGCCTCTGCCGACTCCCGCGATCGACCTCATTAGCAACATTAAGATCATCGAGGTCGCAAGCCGGGAAGCCGTCTGCGATGGAGGTTTCGCACACGCACACGAGTGTTCTGAATTGGGAGTCTAACTGAATGTGTGTGTGCACAGGAGGCGGTCCCCTCGGCCATCCCAAGGTGTACATCAACCTCGACCACGAGACGGGCGTGTGCAAGTACTGCGGCCTCCAGTTCCGCCAGGCGCACAGCCACGACGATGTGGACCCTGCGTCGCTCCAACACACCATCCACAAGCACTAGTGTAGCCCTAGTTTGTCTCGTTCTCTCTAAGAAAGAAATTTTTTTTTTGGACAAGCTAAGTACAAAAACAAAGCAAAAGAAAAAAAAGAGGAGAAGATGGGTTCTTGTTGGACGGAAAGCCTTCGCCAACAGCAGATACGCAGTTCGCAATTTATTTTTTAGGGGGTGGAGGAGAGGGTGGATGCTTTTCGTTCTGTAAACAGGTGTGGGGGGCTTCACTTGGCATGCGGAAGGGCCAGAGGTCCAGTGACATGGAGCCATGGATGACGGAGCATGTCGTCAGCGGTGTATCGTTGCTTGGGATCGACAACGAGGAGATTGCAGCAGAAATCGATAGCTGGTAGAAAAATGTTTAGGCCGCCTTTTTATTTTTATTTTTTTTAATGCACAGGTTACCTAAATCGCTGACATTGCCAAAATATTCGTCGGGGAAGTTGAACTTGCCAGCAAGGATTTGCTCTTCCACATCGCCGTCTTCAAAGGGGAAGACACCACCGAGGCAGGCGTACAGCATTACACCGATACTCCACAGGTCAGCCGCCTTGGTGTAGCCCGTGCTGCTTCGGTTGAGGACCTCGGGTGCTTTTTATTGAGCGGTCAGTTTGGAACTATTTCTTCCTGTCGATCGTACCAACATAGGCAGGCGTGCCAACAACCGACTTGAAAAACTGCTTTCCTCCTAGAATGTTTGCAAATCCAAAGTCGGCAATCTTCAATCGCACTGCCTGGTCCTCTACGTTGAGCAGAAGGTTTTCGGGCTGAACAGATCGTTGGCGCGCTTAGATTTAAAAAGAAGCGAAAGAAAAAAAAAAGGCTCACCTTGAGATCACGGTGAACGACACCTCGGTCGTGCAAGTACTTTACACCAACCGCAAGCTGGTGGAAGAAGAATTTGCCCTCGTCCTCTGAAATCCTGCCGCGCTGTTCAACATAGTTGAGAAGATCGCCGCCCTCGACCCTGTCGTTCCACCAAAAAAAAAAAAAAAAAGTTAAAATGAGAACATGCACTCGGACAGAGTACGTACAACTCCATAAACATCAGCAGTGCGCTCTGTTCGTCAAAGACACCGTACAGACGAATGACGTTTGGCTGTGAAAAAGAGAAGGAAAAAAAAACAGAGCAAGGTCAATGAAACGTGGAGAGCAAAACAAACGAAGGGCGTACATGCTTGAGCTGGCTAAGGATGGCAATTTCGCGTTTCATATGCCGTGCGGTCTCGGGTTTCCTGCCCCAGAACTTTTTCTTGTCAATAACCTTGACAGCCATCTTCAGGTTTGTCTTGCGGTTGACAGCGACCTTGACCACGCCAAACTGTCCCCGGCCGAGCTCCTGGTTGGTGATTTCATAATCGTTTATGCTGTCCTCGACCTGGGGAGGTACGTAGTCCTCCTGTTATTTTTTGTTGTTGTTTGTAAGGAAACACAGACAGGAATTTTTTTTTTTTTTGGGGGGGTCATACCAGAACTTTGACCTCTTGCTGCCAAGCGTCGCCCTCGCTGGATACGACCGAGTCGGTTTCAGCCTCGTGCTCGTGCTCGTGTTCGTGTTCGGGCTGGACCTCGGGAGCCTTGGCAGTAATGGACGCACCCGTAACAACTGCAGTGGTCGTAATTGTGCTAGAAGAGGCACTATCACTCAGCTGGTCGCTTGAGGTAGTCACCGTCGAAATCGAGGAGAGTGTTGAGCTGGAAGTCGATGTCAGGTTCTACGAGGAGGAATAGCAAAAAAAAAAAAAAAAAAAAAAGGGTAAGAACGATTTTGGTACTTTGCAATTCAAAAAAAAAAAAAACGTGCATCTTCCGACTTGATCGTGCTCATGACTTGGCTGCCAATGGCGATCAGGGACGCCCTGGCGAACTGTTGCACGAGCGGATTATTGCGCGATTTGATTTTGAACTGCTCTGCACGGCTAAAGGTGGCATAGGTGGCCTTGCCTGCTTGGGTACGACGAGCAGTAATGTCCTTTTTAATGATGGGTTCTGACTTGAGCTGTTTGAGCAGTGCCATGCCTCCGCCTAGTTGTTATTAAAAGCAGTGAGTTTTGTTTTTTCTCGCTCGCTCCAAACGCAGGGTGCTCCATACTGGTTAGGAACAGGCAGTTGATGTTTTTCGACTCGGCCAAGCAGCCCTTGTGTGCGTCCAGCGCGCAGACTATGTCCCCCCCAAAAAAAAAATCAGTTTAGCCTTTTTGCTGTTGACTTGAACCAGGCATTCATACGTTTGCATTGGTAGCCCTGACGAGCAAAGCCCCAGACAAACTTGTTGCAGACATTGCACCAAGTTGGATGGC
>Ga0302230_10001240_pt1 | contig 17193 bp, 21 predicted proteins | sample II_Palsa_N2_1_FD_193523 | JGI IMG/M metagenome (GOLD analysis project Ga0302230, IMG submission 193523) | Peat permafrost microbial communities from Stordalen Mire near Abisko, Sweden - II_Palsa_N2_1 | ecosystem: Environmental > Terrestrial > Soil > Palsa > Peat permafrost | place: Sweden... | reverse complement strand
TTTCTGGGCCCCCCCCCCCCCTCCCCGACACCGGCAGTTCTTCATCACCTGCGCCAAGACCGACTTCCTCGACGGCAAACACGTCGTCTTTGGCAAACTCCTCGACGGCCTCCTCACCCTTCGCAAGATCGAAAACGTCTCCACCGGCGCCGAGAACCGTCCCAAGATGCCCGTTATTATCACAGAGTGTGGTGAGATGTAGAAAAATATACGGGCCAGACAGTTCCAAAATGGCTTCCGTGCTGAGAAGATTTGCTGCTGCTCAGTTGTCGGGGGCCGTGCGCACGCACATGACGCACGCCGGAGGATGCTGCAGCAGCACTGCGACGCCTGTCGCGATTGGTGTCGCCAGAACAGCTCTCGGCGCGCCCAAAACGGCAGTGTCTGTAAAACGAATCCCTCGTGCTCTTTCCGTCCTTTTTATTTCTTTACTCATGTCTGTAGACCCGCCCTGTGCTTGCCCGTCCCGTGCTGCCCATGGTCGCCAGCTCTGCGCTGGTGCGGTCGATGAAGGTGCGCTCGTCGGTGCGTCTTATTTGTGACAGCTGTCGTTTTGGTATCGAACGAGTGCAAAGCTGTGTTTTGGTGGTACTGACCTTGCTTCTTTCTGCAAAACAGTCAAACGGAAGCGCGTCCTCTTTGTCCTTTGCACCCGCGAGCAAAGACATAAGCAGCGTCAGGGATGACTGCTTGTCATTGTACAAAAGCATAAAAATGTCGTTTTATAATATTCGTTTTTGTACAATGTTGGAAAGAGGGAGGGCGCCAAAAGCGAAAGGGACGAGGAGGAGGAGGAGGAGGAGGAGGAGGAGGAGGAGGAAGAAGCAAAACAAAAGGAAACTGGCTACAGGATCACACTACGTATTCGAGGCTACAGATATGACAAGAAAAAAAAAACAAAAATTCGAACCACTCGATTTCACTTTGGTGGCAGCGGGGACGACGCCGACGTCAGCTGCATCACACGCGCCGCAGCTGAAACCAGTGATGGATCGGCCAGGTCGCCTTCGTAAGCAGAGTAGTCTTCCCCATAGTCCTGCCAAATGCAAGTCAAGTTAGTTTTTTTTTTTTCTTTATGTCTGATACATCTTCCTCCTCCTCCTCCGAGTCGCCTGTGCTCTGTTGATGCGAGAGTGAAGACCGCCGGCCTACCCCGAGCTGCTGAATCTTCATCCGAAGCTCGTCGTTTTCTTGCCGCAGCTGTTTTTTGTCGTTGTTACTTTGTGTCTCTGATGTCGGTCTACGACGTACCTGTTCCTTTTGCGCACTTCGAGGATCCACTGGCTCTGTGGTTGCTGCCGCCTAATGGTCAAATGCAGATTAGCAGACAAGCACACCGGGACGAAACGGTTACAATGTGCTTCTTGGCCTTGCCCCTTAGCGTGGCCAGTTGCGCCTCTTGCTCCTTTGCCTTGTTCTCGAGCATGCTGATATACTCGTGAGCTGGGTGCAGGTCGTCAGAACGCGTCGTGCTTCACGGGGGAGTTGTGCGTACCTTTGGTCAGCGTGAGCACTGTTGACGGTTTGTCCGACTGCAGGATTGGGATCGCGTCCCGCAAGTCCTGCATCACGTTCTTCTGCTGGTTGCGCCGCTTACGCTCCAGCTCGTTGTGGTTGGCACGCTTCTTTCTGCTCAGGAGGAAGGGGGAAGGAGGGAAAAAGAGAGACCGTTACATCCCAGTCCTTGATGCGGAAAAAAAAAAAAACGACGTACATCTTGAACACGGGTGGCGACGAGATGCCGTGCACAAACTGCTGTGTTGACGGTGCCTTGATAGTCGTCACGGTGGGCCCAGCGCTGTTGCCCTGCGTAGCCACAGGGGATCCACTGGGGACGAGCCCGTGCCCTGTGCCGACGACCTTCTGGACGGTTGCAGCCATAGAGGCCGACGCGCCGGGAGGCGACGCCGACGTTGCCCCCGCTGTGTGCACCACTGTTGTTCCTCCGCTTATCCCTCCTGTTGTCCCAGCAGGTGAGCCAGGAGAGTGGGCGGTGACGGCTGGGCGATTAGCCGCACCCCGGGTGCTCATCTTTGCTGCGGACATGTAACCTCGAGTGAGAAACTTTTTCTTCTTGGTGTTTGCTCTTTGATGCGAAAAACAATCCGATCGCAGAAGACTGATGATAGGAACACTCGGGGCAGTATCAATAGCGGAAGCCCGTGTTGTACTGGAAATCGAGCACGAGGAGATACTTGACGTTGATCTGGGCAGTGTCGTAGACGATAAACTCGTTGTAGAGCAGGCTCGTCGTCTTGGAATCGGTCTGACCACTCGGGCCGTTGGGCACGATGATGTTGCCCTCGAGCAGCTCGTGCTATACAACACCAAAAAGAAGAGTTAAAATTTTATTATTATTATTAAAAAAAACGAACCGACAGCGGGGCCGTTTTGCCGCAGCCTTTCGTGCTGTGGAAGCCGTTGGGCGCCTTGTCCATGTACATGGACTGAGTAAGCTTGTACATGTCGCCGAGTGCGACGTCCGAGAGCATCATGATGCCCGTGGGCTTGGTCGAGTTGGTGAAGCAGTAGTTGGCCGACTTGCTGACCATGTCTGCAAAGTAAACACCCTTGCCAAACATGTAGCCCGTGACGGGCGCTTCGGGCGGCGCGATGCGCAGGCCCTGCGACAGGATACCCACCCAGTTGGACAGACGCGAGCCGTGCCAGAGCAGCTGATGATTGTGGAGCCTTTAAGTTAAGCGAGAGAGAAATTTTAAATTAAAAATATTATTCAACCCAAAAAATAACTTTTACTTTTTGTAGGTCTCGAAGCGAGAGTCCTCTCCTTCGCGTGAAATCTTGAAGATTGTCCTGATCTTGAGCTTGTACTGGGAGTGGGTCGCAGCGTGTGTGTTCTTGATGTACTTGTCGATCATCTTGAACTCGCTCGAGTCCTCCTCCAGTGGGGTCATGCTCGTCTTGAGCTTCTTGTAGTGGACGTCCAGTGGGTCCTCCTCCATATCGTCCCCATCCGTCTCCATGAGCTTGGTGGCAATCTCAATGTCGAGAAGGGTCTGCACAAGCTCGATCTTTTTCTTGAGGATCTATAGGAAACAGCAACAAATGCATTAATATTTCAAACATGGATTGTTCCCACTCACGTCTTCATTGTCGATCAGCGGCGGCTTCTGCATGCCAAAGTTGTGGGGCACGATGGTGAAGAATTTGTTGGTCGACTGCATCAAACGGGCCTGCTTGGCCGTGCTCTCCGGCTGGACGATGATGTCCTGCAGCTCTGTGAGCATCTTGTACGCCTCGGTGAGCTGGCGTTTGGAGAGCTTGCCGAGGGGCATCTTGTCGAGGTCGATCTCCATCTCGAGCATGGTCTGAACATGACAAAAAACTGGTGGTAAGGGAAAAGTATTTGACGCATATGTGATCGTACGGCCTTGTAGTTGTCAATGTCAAAGATGAGGTTGAGAAGCTCTTGGGTTTGCTGCGGCAGCTTTGTCTTGGAGCCCGAGGAAACGAGCGACTGCTTCTGGAGTTCATCGCCACCATAGTCGATGTCCTGCATTTGCATCGAGCCGGGCATCTTGACAAAGGACTTGCGGTTGGCCCAGTGGTTTTTCGTTTTCTCAAGGAAGAGACGCTCGAATTCTGTTTTTTTTCGTATCAGGTCCAGGTTCTAACCGGCGATGTGCCTTGTTTTACCTCGAATGGCACCGTCCTTGCTCGTGCCAAAATCCTCCAGCTTGTTGCCACCCTTGTCGGTGCCAACGCGGCCCCACGAGCGGAACACCCAGACCTTGCTCTTGTCGTTGCTCTCGATGATCTGGAGCTTGTAGTACGAGTTGGTTCCCTTTTTGGTAGGACCAGAAGGAATTACACAACAATAAACTGCTGTAAAGACATGATTTTACCATGGAGATGTCGGACTGTGCAAGGACCGCGTTCCATACTGCACCAGCATGCTCGAGGACGTGAGCACGATTCTCCAGACCCGAATCAGGATCGACTGCGGCCTTCCCCTGCACTTGGATCTTGGCAATGTTGGGCGCCCTCTTCTCCTCCTTGAGGACTTTTGCGGCAGATGACGATGAGGACGACGACGACGACGACGACGACGAGGATGCGGCTCCACCACTGGAAGAGCTCGATCCTTCGTCGTCACCAGTCTCGGCGCCCTTGATGAGCAGGTAGTCGTTGAGTTTGCGATCGCGCTTGGCAACATCGGTGATGAACGCATAGTCGAGCACGCTCACGCCAGCCTTGACGGCATTCTTGATGCGGGTGTCCGCCTCGTCAAACTCATCCTTCTTGACCACGACAAAGTCAATCTTGTTGTTGATCGTCCTGAGCAATTGCGACTTGAACACGACGAGTTTTCTGTTGGACTTTGATGAGGAGCTGGCAGAGAAAAACAGCAGCTAAAAATTTATATATTTACTCTTGGAGCTCAGAGTACAGTGCTGCATCCGAGTGAAGGGAACCGGCCGCCGCCAGTCGCTTGCCAGTGATAAACGCCTCGGGGGCCTTGGTAGCGGCCGCGCCCGTGGCAGCCACCAGCTGGAACACGCGATTGGTGGGCTTCACGTACTTGTACGAGCCGATGAGCTCCTTGAGCGACTCGGGGAGCTTGGGCGCCGAAAACGTGGGCTTGTCGGTTGCAAACATGCAACGGCCCCATTCGGTCTTTGTCGCGCACTGGTACTGCGTCGAGTGGGCGATCAGGCGCGACTTGTTGCAGTCAGTGCACTGAAAATAATAATTTAATATTTTTTTTAAATAAAAAAAAGGATTTCTACCATCTCTGTCACGCCAAAGGTGAGGATGTCGGCAGCGACGTCCACCATGTACGACTCGGTGGAGCTTGTGAACGCGATCCTATTATTGCAAGAAATATTTCAGTAGGCACAAAAAGTTTTTTTTTCGAGTTCCATTTACTGGTTCAAATCAAAGAGCTCTTGCAGCACGCCCTTGCGTCGAGGACCCGTAAGTCCCGCAAGCGCGTTAGTGAGTTTGTCCTAGTAGTAGTCTTTGATTAGCCATAGGTTTCTGTGGACAGGACGTACCCTCTGCTGCCAGACCTTCTCGGATTGCGTCTTCAGGCTCTCGCGGTGTTGCACAATGAACTTTTGCTCTGCGGTGAGATTGCCAAACGCATCCGCTTGCGCCTCGGCAGCGCCCTTTCCCTTTGTCTTGCGCTTCTTGGACGCGGGCTCAGCAGCCACGGGAGCCGCAGCGGCGGCAGGTGCATCGTCTTGGTCACCAGCCTTGCGTTTCTTGCCCTTTGCCGCCGCTGGCGCAGTCGATGACGCCGATGAAGCAGCGGCGGGGATGGGGATCGGAATGGACAAGGCACCACCGAGCTTTCCGCGGATCTTCTCTTGGTCTTGCCATCTGTTGCAAGCACAACGACAGGGTAAGGAGTGGTCCTGTTTTTGTGTTGTTCATTACCGCAGCGACGAAAAGCCCTTGATGCTGCTCTCGGGCTCGGCGAGTCCCTTCCACTTCCTCTTGAAGAAACAGTCAAAGTGGTGCCACTGTTGCCCGTGTTCAGCTCTCAGAGACATTGTCAGCACAGCAGCAACGAACGCACCAGAGGCATTTTGCCGTCAAAGTGGGGCGAGTCCACCAGCTGCGCCACTCGCACCTCGTCCTTCTCGATGTTGTCCTTGCATGTCCGGCATCCGGCGCGCCCGGACTGGGAGACCCAGCGTCAAATTCACGGACGCTATTCACGATGTTACCTTGCTGTACTCGACTTGGTACCCGAAATCGGTGGTGCTCATCACTGCTGTTCGTTGGCAAAAATAATGTAAACGCTCCGTGCAAGAATTTCGCTGAGAACCTTTGCATTCATCGTTCACAATCGACATTAACTCGACGAAGAAAGGGAAAAGGAACCCTAGCACTGCGACGGCGGACACATCTCACAGACAACAACTCGAATTAGTATGCCTTGTCCGACAATATGAAAAGGAGAGAAGAAAACATGCGGTTGAATGTGCATGAATAGAGATGTAAATTCTCATCAATTGTGCACTCGGGTGTACTTTTCATGTTTTTTCCATTCTCCTCGCCCAACTACGGTAGGATCCTACAAGGAAACATCTACCACTTGACTTTATGCGATTTCACAAATGCGAGCTGGTCTTTTGAGGTTTGGATGGCCTAAGCAAAATTGTTATTATTATTTCACGGCTCCGTGCATACCTGCTGGAGTTGGATGTACTTGTCGATGCTCAGTCCGTGCCTTTTGTACTCGCGCTGCTGGCGGCGAGTGACGGTTACACCTCCGAGGTTTTCAAACGTATAGTCGCGGCGCGTGGCGACGTAAAACATATAGCCGAGGATGCCCGTGGCAAAGGAGAGAAAGTAGGCGATCGGCTCCATTACGTCCCACGAATACTCGTACCAGGTCAACCGCATCATCAGACCCCACTCTGCACACAGGCCGGCGAGGCCCGCCCACATCAAGCGATTTCCGTGTCTCTCGGCATTTGTGTCGCACAGGGTCTTGAGTTGATCGAGCCTGGTATACTCTGCTGTCAATTGGCTAAGATGCTCCTGGATGGGCCTTGTAAGCTCTGCGATCACGTTAGATGCACCGGAGATTGATGACAATCACCTTCCACCGTCGGCAGCTGCAAGGCGACCTTCTTGTCGTTGACGACGAGCGAGTGGTCCGGACGTAGTGCGTCAGCCAGCAGCGTGGTCCGTGCCAGACGGTAGCCGTCCTTGTCCAGAAAGGCTACCAATAATTTGTGGTAAGAAAACAGGGCCACATGTCATGGCACGGCAAAAAAAGTACCGACAGACTTTACGTCCTTGTCCTCGTCCTCGATCTGCAGCAGCAGAAAGTTCACGTCGCGCGACGGATTCACCGCAAACGAGCGCGCCCCTGTGCTTGGCAGCACGAGCTGCAGCTTGGGCCTTTCCGCGTTCTCCTCAAACGAGACCTTGGCTGTTTACGCGGTTACTTTTTTAAATAAATAAAAAAAAAAAAATAAAAAAAGACACGAACCAAGCGTGGCTGAGACGCCACCCGCCGAGGCCGCGGCAGCAGCGTTCTGCAAGCGCAGCGTGCTCGTGGAGAAGCAGGCGCGACGCGCAGCAGCAACACGCAGTCCAAGCAACATTGGCGAAATGCTATGGGACGCGCACACACTTTCGCATAAAGATGGCAGCGTTGATCGGCGTTTTTGGCGCGGACGGTTCCCTCGTGGCAGCTCTCAAGCAGTTTGTTGTCGAAGAGGCTGGTACGTATTGACTGCCGCAGGCGGTGGTGTTGAGTGGGGAGGGCGAGGTGGGGAGGGCGCGCGAGCGATAAGGACTATCTCTCAAAGCTGGAAGAGCCTGCACGCGCTTGCGCTGTTGTTTTTTCACGCGTATGTTTTTTTTTCTTTCTTGCAGGCTCCACTGCGTTCAAGAGCAAAGGGCTGACGGACGAGCTGAAGGGCAGGGTGATCCAGGCCATTGTCGATGAACTGGCCCTTGGCACCAGCCTGAGCGAGTCTGGTAGGACGTCCCGGAGATATATTGCACAGTGTTTAACAACTTACTTTTTTTTATGTGTGTGTGTTTTTGCAGAGACAGACGCAGCCCTAGTCACGCTGCGCATTCTGGCGCGTGAACGCACGGGCCTTGAAAACATGCAGACGCCCAAGGTAAACGTTCGCCTACCGGGCCCCGTTGTGGGGGTGTAGACCACCCGGACCTTATCGCGCTCTTTGGTGCTGACCCCTTTTGTTTGTGTGCAGGCTCTCGGAGTGTTCTGGTCGTATGCGGCGCCCATCCCAGGCGCAGAAGGCGCCCTCAAGCCACGCGAGGAGGCGATGCGCGTGATCATCAATGCCATCCACTCGACGACGGGTGCGCAGCAGGCCTTTGACGAGGCTGCTGGCATCACCGTGCTCTTCCGTCGGCTAATTAACGTGCGTCGGCACACGCCTTTTCGCTCCTGCGTAATTGTAATATACATTCACAAACACAGCGCAAGCTCGATGGCGAGGAAGGGTTCCTGCTCAGTCGCATCCTCTTCCTCCTCACCGTCACCAACAGCAAGCTTACAAACAAGCTCGTCAAGGAGTCCCAGGCACAAGAGTATTTGCCTCAGGTTTGAGTGGATCGCGTCAATCGGTCTTTGGCTGAGAATTTCTCTTTGGTAAAGTTTATCGAAAAGCTGCTCAAGCTGGACAGTAATGAGCCTATCGAGGCGATCGCAAAGACCTGGACAGCGCAGCAGACGCAGCCAGCTCTGGAGCTACAGCGCGTACTCTACGGCCTTTGGACGTATGCTATCCAGCTGTTTGTCGTTGCGGAGCAAAAGCAGGAGGACAACGCAGACGCGCTCAAGGCGAGCCTGGACGCTGCGTACGCCAAGGCGAGCAACTTTGCTGTCAAGTTGCTTGAGTCGACAAAGACATCAACCGGCACCCTGGCCGAGATCCAGGTCCTGGCTGCCAACTGGTTCATCCGTGCTCCCCACCACCTGCTCCAGCCCATCCTTGCAAAGGACAAGTACGTTGTGCAGCGTTGCAACCTGGAATCAATAATCTCTCTCTCTCTCTCTCTCTCTCTCTCTCTCTCTCTCTCGTGTACAGGGACATGGCCTTCAAGCTTTTGTGGATCCTGCATAATCAGTGGAAACATAGCTCGCCAGACACGTATGCCGGGATTGGCTTGGGGGCAAAACACTGATATACGTCTTTGGTTGCAGTTTGGAGGAGGACACTGCGCCCGTCTTGATGGCACTTCGCAACGTCGCAGCAGCAGACAACGCCTCCCGCAAAGTGCTTCGGCAAGAACTTCTCCCGTTCAAGAGCGAGCAGCGGAAGTTCCCCCAGGAGATGAAGTGGTTGAAGGATCAGCTGACAGACCACCTCACGTCGTCCAAGATCACACTGAAGAGTGCCATTGGTGAATTCTTCCTTCAGCTTTGCCGGCGGTCGGCACATCTCATGTTTAAGCACATTGGAGTCGGTGCCTCGGCGGGCATCCTTGCCGCAAACAGTCTCCTGGGTGGTCACGCCAATCCCATCGATCGCAGCGAGAACCCAGAATTTAGTGACGATGAACCGCTCGAGCCTCCGCCAGCGACCAACGGCACGTCGTCTGGTACGCACTCCCCCCTTCCTTTCCTGAAAGGGGTCACTAACCAGGATGCGTATCGTAGCCGAGATGACCGAAGAAGAAAAGGAACAAGAGACCGAGCGACTCCTTGTGCTCTTTGAGAAGCTCGAACGCACGGGCCTCGTCAAGTTTGAGCTCCAAGGGTCCGTGCCCCCACCAAACGGCTCCTCCTCCTCCTCCTCTAATTGAAATGACCATGGACTTTGCAAATAATCGATACAATCTGTGCTGTTGTTGTTGTCGGTGACCGTTCTGCACAGTTTGCTCATCGAAAAGTAGCCTCATTTTTATTTTTTGCGTGAATGGATAGACTGATGACTTTCGCATTGGTTGCGTACATTGGTATACGTTGCATGCCTTGTTTGTATGCCTTGTTTGTATGCCTACATTCAGTGAACGTGCACCATATCGATTATGTCGGTCCACATCTCGACCATGAGCCACCGCAAAAAGTCGAAGGCCGGTCGACGCAAGTTGAGGTGCTCGTTGAAATGGATACCCTCGTGAAAGTGTGCCCACGATTTAAACGATTCTGTTGGGCCGTTTGGTTTAGTACTTTGTAACTTGTTTGTTAATGCAATTTGATCGAATGTACCTCGGTTGTCGTCCGTCACCCACACAACACCATCCAGGACGAGTTTCTCGCCAAAGGTATCGCGATAGTCCACATACACTGTCGGACCACAAGCTTGACCGTGGAGGTACTGGACTGTGGCGATAAAGTTGTCGCGGCCCTCGCCTGATGCCCACGAGTAGCTGCTGTGCGGCCTCAGCCAGACTTCCTTGAGGGTGTCCATAGTGATGAGCTTGTCGGGATGGTCAAACTCGACGCCGTCGAGCATGAGGACCTCTAGTTGCGGGCACACTGCGACGTAGGGCCAGATCGGAGTCATCGGCAAAAAGTCCTCCAGCACGCAGTACAGGCGACGTCCCTGGCCAGCCGCGGGCGCCCACTTTTTCGCCTTCATCCGCCATGCCGGTTGTGTAGTTGCGGCCTCGGTTGTTGCTGCCGCTGAGTCAAGGCACTTTGTTTAGTAAACTGCAATCCAAACAAGGAGTACCATCGACTGGGGGCTGCGCGGCCGGGTTCAAGAGCATCTTGGCCTTGGAGATGATCCGCTGAAAGCCGCGCTGCAACGGGGTGGTCACGGTTTGGAGTTCGGTCTCGATCTTTTGAAACATTTCAACGAGGCTGTATTGAAAAAAAGCATTAAAGGAGCGATAACCTTTTTCCAACCACCATCGTACTTATCTTGCCCTTCATAGGGCAGCCAGTGGTCCTTGTACGCGCTGTCAAGCATCGTTGTGAGCTTTTTGATGCACGCAAGCAATGATCCGTGAACGACAGAATAGTCGCCCTTTTTTGGCTTGGCGGTGAGCAAAAAAAAAAAAAAAAAAAAAACAGCATACCACGCAACGCTCGTATGTCGCTGTGTCAAATCGGACAAAGTATTCTGTCGAGTCCCAGTCCAGCGAACTCAGGCCGACGGTGTTCATGGCATTCTACGCATCAGTGTGAAAGTTCAATAAGATTGGAAAAAATCCAATGCAAGCGCACGTGAGAGATGTAGGCGCTGGAGAGCTTTTCACCAAACGGATGCTGCACAATGTCGACAGGGAACTCTTGTTGCGGCGAAGGATACAGTCGAATGTTTTTAAGCTGTTTCCCGGCAGTGATGCACAGAGGCGCTGCTGCTTCGTCGTCACTGCCAATGGTTACAGGGCTGAACGAAGTCTGCAGAGGCAGTATCAGTCAAACTTGTTGTGGGCGAGTTTTGCACAAACCTTGGTTTCGATAAATCCAAACTCGTGCAGGTTGGGCATAGTCCATGTGTGCGTGCTGTTGACAATCCGGCGCACGGTGCCCTGTTCAAACACGAGCGACTGAACATGATCCCATCGGATGCTCCGCTCCGCGAGGATAACAACACAGTCCATCAACTTGACGTGCATAATCGGTGCGGTCACATTGTCAAGGAGGAGTACGGTGCATTTTGTCTACAAAAAAAATTTTATTTATTTATTTATTTCGAGGTAAAGAACTGGAACAGATGCATACCAGAGTCAGTGAAGCCAACGTCGGTATGGAATTGAGAAGAGTTTCGCGGATGGTGTCGTCGATCGCCTCGATATGGATTGATTGCAAATTTCCCAAGAGCGGAGGCAGGAGGACCGAGTTCATCCTTCCGATCGTCCGCGCGTTTGTGTTGGTCTGCGCAAGTGCGTCAGATTTTGAAATTAGATTGTGTAGTACCAATGATATCGACGTTGGACGAACGTGACGACCGAGCCACGACCACGACACATCTGTGCCTTGCTGATTAGCGAGAAACGAACAAATTAGAACCGTGACTCGTTTTCCACACTGTGAAGAAAACCTTGTCTTTGCTGAGGTTGATCGACAAAGCCATCGGCAATTGCTCATAGTACTTGCGTCCCCGGTCGCCATGCGAGGGCTTGAGCTTGCTGTGCGAGACCATGAGCGAGCCCTACAAGATTTTATTTTTTTATTTTTATTTTTTAGTTTGCGACATTATGAAAGACAACAAGCCTCTTCAATACAGTCAGATTGTCCCAGGTCGGCGCCATGGAAAGATGAACCGCCGTTCGCGCGTTCTGGCAGATCATGCGGATGCTGAGCAAGTCGTCAATCTGTTGACGTTTGCAGCAATGTTGTAAGGAAATCCTGCGGAATCGTGGGGATACACACGCATACGTCGTTAATGTGCTCAAGCAGGGCGCACCAGAGCTCGACCGACAAATGCCTTGGCTCCTGGCATTGTTGCTGGGTATTGGACGACGACGAAGAAGAAACAGCCAAAGTCGAGAAAGTGGAAGTATCGGTCCGGCTGCGTTTCCTGGACTTCTTGGCGCCGCTGCTGTTACTACCATCATCGTCCTCGGCTTCCGTTTCTGTCCCGTCGTCGTGGTCGCGCTGCTGCTGGCGGCGGCTATGCTGTAGATGTTCCAGTTGGATAGCCTCCATGTCGTCGTCGGGGTCCAGCTCGTACACATGCAGACTGTTTGTTCTACTGGTGGTAGCGGCGGTACTGCTGCTGCTGCTGCTGCTGCTGCTGCTGCTGGTGGCCTGGTTGCTTCGTCTTTGGCGCTATTCAATCACGGTTTGTTATTGTGTTGTCGTAATGGAAAGTTATAGGGAGTCGAGCAGTACCCTGCCAGGCCTGCCTTGCCCCCTGCTGCTGCTGCTGCTCGAGGAGGAGGAGGAGGAGGAGGAGGACGTTGCGCCTCTGGCACTGGTACCGGTGACGGCTGCGGGGGCGCTCCGACGGCGTTTTCGGGCCTGCTGCCCCTGGTGGGCTTGGTTCACAAACGAGTCCATCCCAGTTTTGAAGCAGAGTGAAAAATTCGGCGCGAAGAGCGCAACCCGCAGTCAGTGCGTTTGGCAAAACAGAAAATGGGCGACTCGTTCAAGGGCGGAGGCAGCAGCAGTAGCAACGACGGCCCGGCAGCAGCCAGCCGCACGACGACGACAGCAGAGCACGGCACGGCTGCAACAACGCTACACGGACTGCTTCACCAAAGGTGTGTGCCCAACAAACAATGACTGTCGTGGCCAACGCCAAATGATAGAGAGCTGGGGTCGTCGGCAAGGACGTTCAAACGACAGGTGATTGGCGATCGGGACATGGTGCGGCGGCTCAAGATTGCGTACCAGTAACGTGCTGCCAATCTCGCCTTTTGTGCTCATGGGAAATTGTTCGTGAATAAGGCTCGATGGACACCAAGGCTGCGTCAACACGGTGCACTTTAACGCAGCCGGCGACCTGCTCGTGAGCGGCAGCGATGACACAATGGTACTGCATGCATTGCGTTTCAGCAGCAGCTTTTCGCCAACTATGTGTGCTCTAGATCAACCTGTGGGACTGGCAGAACCGCAAACTGCTGCTCAAGTATGACTCTGGGCACCACGGCAACGTCTTCCAGGCCAAAACCCTGCCCAACACAGTGCGTTCTTGTTCATTGTTTGCTGCTCGTTTGAGCACCTGACCACACATGAGGGGGGTAGAATGATCGAACAATCGTCTCTTGTGCGGCAGATGGAGCCGTGCGGTATGGCGTCATCTCTGAAAGCCAGCAGATGACCAAGCTCCTCAAGAAGCACGACAACCGCGCGCACAAGTTGTCGATTGAGCCAGGGTCGCCGTTTTGTTTTGTGACGTGCGGCGAGGACGGACGAGTATGCTTGCTGACTTGTCTTATTTGTGCAATTCACTCTTGTTTTAATTTACTTTAGGTATTCCACTTTGACCTACGCGAAGACAAACCTGGATCCTTGCTCGTGAATCCGCTACATTCTGCAATCACAATGTAGGAACATGTTTTGAAAATTAAAAATAAATGTTTTTTGTTTTTGTTTTTGTTTTTGTTTTTGTTTTGTTTTTGCCGCCAGGCGCGAAAAGGTCCTTTACTCGATCCAGCACCATCCGCTGAAAACCAACCTGTTTGCCGTGGGCGGCACAAACTCGAGCGCGCGCGTGTACGACCAGCGCTTCATGGCCTTTGGCAAGAACAAGAGCACTGAGCTTCTGCCTCTCACCACAACCAAGTACGGCACGAGCCAAGTCCCCAAATCGGCACACATTTCATGTACAATCCAAAAAGCTTTTAAATGAAAATCGTTTTAATTGCGCCAAAAATGTTACAGCCCTGTCCTGGTCACCCACTGGCGATGAACTTCTTGTGTCATACAATGGCTACGACATTTACCGATTTGACGCGACGATCCCCGGCGAGCTCGAGCAGGGTCGTGGTTTCAACCCGCAGAGCTTCCTGACCAAGTACGAGGGACACCGCAATGTCCAGACTGTAAAGGTGTGTCTGTGTGTGCGCTTTCTTTGTGTTAAATATTGAATTATTTTTTATTTTATTTCAATGGTTCTAGTCGGTTGCATACTATGGCCCCAACGGCGAGTACGTACTGACTGGCTCTGACTGCGGCAACCTCTTCATCTACGACAAACTCACGGCCCAGGTCGAGCTCATCCGAAAAGGAGATCGTAACGTGGTCAACTGCCTCGAGCCGCATCCGCACACGAGCGTCCTGGCCACCTCTGGCATCGATAGCACGATCAAGCTGTGGGAGCCAATGGCAGACGGCCCCGTCGAGAAGGAGACGATGACCAAGATTGTCCAGCGGAACCTGACCATGCTCCGGAACAACGAGGATGACGATGATTTGGACCTTGACCTGGGTGATGATGAGGACGACAATGACGGCACACGACGTCGAGCGGGCAGAGAAATAAACGCCTTTGCGTACTTGTTCATGCTGCTGCGCGATCCAAGTCGTCGAGGTAGTTTATGTTTTCTTAATTATTTTTTCTCATGAGGTAAAAAAGATGCGGTTCTGACCGCGTTGACCGGAAGACAAACTGACGAGCCACGCGCAAATGCGGCCGACGAGGATGATCCGTACATGGAAACGGTGGTGGAGGCCGACGACGATGACAGCCAGAGCGACAACGAAGACGACAACGAAGATGACAACGATCTGCGCCACCTCAGGGCAATATTTGCATCCTCTGACGGGATGGAAGGCGAAGACGAGGACGAGGACGAGGATCGTGACGAGGACGAGGATCGTGACGAGGACGAGAACGACAGTGGAAGTAACGAGGATGCTGTCGACGGCGGCGACAATGGCGACAACGACGACGACGACGACGACGACGACCGAAAACGCCAACGAACTGAGCCCTCCTCCTCATTCACTTTTTGATGAAATGCGATTTTGTTTTACGTAATGCTGTTCATGTTGCACATAACAAGTCCAGATCTGCCCTCACATGATCACGCATCCCTTGCCAGTGTGTGGTCTGTACGTCTCCAGGTATCGCAACTGCTTATTGTTGAGGGCTCCTCGTCTCTTCTTGCGGATGAACTCGACGGCATCGAGGGGGGCCATGCCCTTTTCGATCAGCGCGATCGCCACGAGCACAGGTGCCCTGTTATATGTTATTGACATCAATAAAAACCACGGTGAAGGCAGTACTACCTTCCAAGTCCAGCGACGCAATGCACGCCGATCGTGGACTTCTTCTCCTTTCGAGGCGAGGAATCAGTGTTGTTGTTGGCCTCTTCCTTCTTCTGCACGCAAGGGTTAATACCAGTATTCGAACCGCGCAACCATACATAGAATCGGCCCTCGTACAGCTTGATCCAGCTCTCCACGATGGTCTCTGGTGGCGGCTCGCCGTCCGCAAAGGGCATTTCCTGTGCGTGGGGGACAGCAGGGTGGTTTTTTTTTTTTTTGGTTTTTTTTTTTTTTTGTAAAGCAATACGACGTACGTGCACTTTGATGCCGTACTTTTCCAGCGACTGCGCATCGTACGTAGGCGCCGAGAGCCTTGCGATGTCGGTCACGTTGTACTTGTCAAACTCCTAATGTAGCGCACGGTCTCATGTCAGCCTGCAAACAAAAAAAACAACCATCATCGGCTTGCCTTGACGTAGACGTGCAGGTTGGAGTCGCTCGGCGCGTCAAAGATAAGGAACCTCATTTGGTCAAACTCGACCAGGGAGGGGGGGCTTGAGAGCGACATGGTCCGTTTGCTCTGGCGTGTGCTCGGATAAGGACGGCGGCGGCAGTGTGGGTGAAGGTAATAATAATTAGGCGCTCGTCGCAGCGGTGGCGGCAGCGAAACCTGAATGGGCGAGAGTGTTCAGAACTGGAAACAACAGCAGTGGAGGTAGCACTCGCACATCGGACAGAAGAAAGAAAGGAGGCCGAGTTTTTTTTTCGACAACAAAGGCCGCATGGCCACAAAACAGAATTTTCAGTTTTTTTGTTTTTTTTTTCACATGCAGTCGGCGAGCCCGCAATTCCATCCGGTACGCTGCCACTTTACATCCGTGCCCTAGTGCAAGCACTCATGCTGACTGCAGGATACACTCGCGGCGGTATGCAAGGCGTCCTGGAAGGACAGCAGCACAAAAGGTACTCGTCTGCCTTGTGTGTTTTTGTGTAGCTGATTATGTGCTACCCGCCGCGCCACCCTGCCACCTGCCACCTGCGCTGCCACGCTGAACGAACGACAGCTAGCAAAGATGCGATCAAGCTCACGAGCGAGCTGCTGCGTCTGTTTGTGCTCGGTAAGTGTTTGGGTGGCGCTCCCAAGGCCGAGGTTTTAAATCAACGAGCAGAGGCAATTCAAAGGGCAACGACACTCGCCAAGAGCGAGGGCAGCACCGAATCTGTCGACGTCGTCCATCTCGAGCGGATATTGCCCCAACTGTTGCTAGATTTTTAACTGAATTTTATTGATACCCCGGAGTGCACAATCGACGAGAATCTACACGATGAGAATCTACATTTTACATTCACATTCACACGGGTAAATATGCGAATTGGATTTTGCTGAGAGCATGTGGTTGATTCGTTGTGAGAAGATCAAAGAAAATTACATTTATGAAGTGGTAAGAAAATCAGAAAACTTCTCCCTCTCTCCCTCTCTCCCTCTCTCTCTCTCTCGCGTAAAAGTAGTGCAAGGTCGCAGCAAGGAGCAGAAAGGACCGAGTAAAAGTGAAAACACAGGGCAGCACGTGCAAGGGTTGGCAGAACGTGCAAACTTCCTTTTTCGGGTAATAAGTGTCTCGCCGTCAGACAGCCTTGCTCTGCATATGTCTTCTCCTCGTTCTTCTCTACGTTCTGCCGCGTGTCTAGAGACATTGCGCGCACTTGTGCGTGGAAACAGCCAACTTCAGCGTCTTTCGTCGTTTGCTTTTTCAGAGCGGTTTTTTATTGCTGTAGCTTGCGGGGAACAAGAGTGCCATTTTCCGCCACGTCGACATGCCAAAACAATCGCACTGGCGACGTGCGTGGCGATAAGCGGCGTTGTCGGGGAAGACCCCGACGCCTTTGGCTCATTGATGGCAAGGGCCACTCTTGTATCATTTCAAGGGTCGTGTTCTGAGTACCTATCGCGAGTGGTGGCTTTCGCTCGCGCTCAACAGAAGCAGCAGTCTGTGTCTGCTTCTGTATCAGAACCGTCTTCCTCTCCCTCCTCTCCTTCACGCTATCCTGTCTCGTCGGTCAAGGCTGTCCAAGACGTCGTGGACAAAGCCTTAGTCGACACGGGCAATGGGAAGTGG
>Ga0302230_10001239_pt1 | contig 17208 bp, 19 predicted proteins | sample II_Palsa_N2_1_FD_193523 | JGI IMG/M metagenome (GOLD analysis project Ga0302230, IMG submission 193523) | Peat permafrost microbial communities from Stordalen Mire near Abisko, Sweden - II_Palsa_N2_1 | ecosystem: Environmental > Terrestrial > Soil > Palsa > Peat permafrost | place: Sweden... | reverse complement strand
GGTCCCCCAGCAATAACAAGAGTGTCAATCGAGCTGGACACATTTGTGGGTGAGACTGCACCGGATAGGGTGATTCCTCGATTCGTCCTGAGTTGCCCCGTTCCATCCAAGGAGACGATTTCCACTTGATAGTCAGGAACATTCGAGAACACTTCGAGTGGACCCGTCACGTCGAGGACCTGGACCGGCGGCGGGCCACTGATGACGACCTTGCGCATGAATTCATAGTATTCCCGTGCGGCAATCTCAGACTTATTCGTTTCCGCCAAAGTAACTGCAGGAAAAGGGCGGAATAGTTGACGATAGGTGCCAGTCAACATAACCAGCTTTACGCAAAATGCAACGGTCGTTTGCACTCTTTCGGGCTTCTCCAAGTATCCAGCGAAAGATAATCTCGACTCAGTCGTTGAGAGCAGATCAGTCGGGGGAACAAATATGAAGCTATTGTTCGGATTTCTCGTGGCCTTCGGGATCGGCGCCTTTTGCCGGCTCACACGGATACCGTCGCCGGCCCCACAAGCGATTGTAGGCTCGATCCTTGTCGTCACGATGAGCATCGGCTATGTGGTTACGGGACGGGTGATTGATCGCCTGAAAGCACAAGCCATTGATCCATCGACATCGTCCTCACACTCTCAGGAGAGCAAACATGCGAGCTATCCAGTTCAACCAGTTCGGTGAACCTTCTCAGCTTCATCTAGTGGAGCGGCCAGATCTAACCGCGGACCAATCGACTGCCATTGTGCAGGTTGTGGCCGCGTCCGTGAACCCAAGCGATGTTAAAAACGTTGCCGGAAGGATGGAGCAAACAACTCTTCCACGAATTCCAGGGCGCGACTATTCGGGATTTGTCGTTGACGGTCCGGCGGATTGGGTCGGCAAGGAGGTTTGGGGAACCGGAGGCGATGTCGGCTTCAGACGGGATGGCACGCATGCCGAGTACATCTCGGTTCCGCGAGCCAGTCTGGTGCGCAAGCCACAGAGTCTCAGCCATGAACAGGCAGGGAGTGCCGGGGTTACGTTCGTGACCGCATGGTGCGCCGTGTCCGAGTATGCGGCACTGAAAGCTGGAGAAACTATCGCCGTCATTGGCAGTAAGGGAGGGGTGGGACGCGCGGCCGTCCAGATCGCCAAACATCTTGGTGCTTTCGTAATTGGAATTAACCGTTCACGAGACGACGAAGCGATACTCGAGGATCTGGTTCTCGATTCGAGCGATCCGAAGCTACCCGAGTTACTGCGCTCGATGAATGCAGGCAAGGGTGCAGATGTCGTACTCAACGCCGCAGGTGGGCCGATGTTCGAGATTGGCCTGACACTTCTCGCCCATCGAGGACGGCAGGTCGAGATCACTTCGCCCACGGAGCGCAGAGCTAACTTCGATCTGGTGGACTTCTACCATAACGAGTCGCGCCTCTTCGGCCTCGATACCCTCAAGAGGGCCCTCGTTGCCTCCGCGCGCATCCTTGAGACGGTTGCTGATGGCTTTGCAACTGGAGCCTACCAGCCTCACAAGATCGATCAGATATTGCCGCTCGAAGAGGCCCGGCAAGCGTATGAACGTGTCTCAATGGGACACGGCGGCCGGGTGGTCCTGAGTATGATACCGGCCCGATCCGGCGCAACACACTAACCTCTCGGGGCCGAAGTTTATGCAACCAACAAAGTCACAATTCGTGGCGTGGGGATATCGCGTCTTGTTCGGGTTGTTATGCCTGCTCATTGCAAGCTTGGCAGTCGCACAGACGCCGGAACCGGCCCCGCCTGGCCCTCCGCCGGTGGCGAATCGCCCGCATCTAGACCCCCTTCCCTGCGGAGCAGGACTGGAGTTTCCTCGCCGACCCGCCAGCCAGAACGGATGCTCTGGATCGATGCAAGTATCTGCCCTGGGGAGCTGACGCGCAGCATTATGCCTCGTTCGGTCTCGAATATCGAACGGAGTACGAATATTTCGGTAACTGGATGTTTGGAGCGGGCCCGCAGGATCACAACGGCTATGTGATGAGCCGTGTGATGCCACATGTCGATCTGCATGCTGGACCGAACCTGCGCTAGTTCACGGAGCTGCAATTCGACTACAGTACCGGCAGAAATGGTGGTCCGCGCCCTGGCATCGATGAAGATCGAGGAGATTTTCATCAGGCCTTTCTCGAGGTCGGTGCGCATGTCAGCAGCGAACAAGGCACAAGCCTGCGCATCGGGCGGCAGGAAGTGGTTCTTGGCACGGGCCGCCTCTTCGTCAACAACGAAGGGCCGAACGTAAAACTCAGTTTCGATGGTGCGCGGCTGATTATGCAAACAGTACACATCCGCTGGGATAACTTTGTTCTAAAACCCGTGGAAGACAATCCCGGCTTCTTTGACGATGCCCCGAATCATGGCCAGACGGCATGGGGAGCTATCTTACTGCTCCTCTTCCGATAACCAGTCGAGGCCAGATCGACGTCTATTACTTGGGTCTGGCTACAGCATCTGCCGCATACAATCGCGGCTCCGGGAACGAAGTTCGACACACCATAGGAGCTCGATTCTTTCGGATTCCTGGCTCGGGCCTGGACTACAACTGGGAGTTGAATGATCAATAGGGTTCTTTTGAGGAAGACCGGATTCGAGCGTGGAGCGTCTCAACCGACACCGGATACACGTTCTCGCACACTCGCTTTCGCCCGCGTCCTCTGCTGCGGTTCGACGCTTATAGCGGAGACTGTGACGCCACGGGGCGCACACTCGGGACATATAACCCCTACTTCCCGCGTGGTGCTTATTTCACGCCGAAGACGGTCCCATCACTTGGACCTCAAAATCTGGTAGACCTTCATCCCGTGCTTCAGTTCGCGCCAGGCAGAATGTAAGGGGAGAAATCAGCTGGAACTGGTACTGGCGGGAATCGCCATAGGATGGAGTCTATGCCTTTGGCAGCGCCGCTTTGGTTGACCTATCCAACGGGAGCCGCGTGAGATATCTGGGTAATCAGGGAGACATAGAAATTCGGTGGTCTCCGGCAAAGCACATTGTTACCGCCTGGAACGTGGCGGGGTTCACCCCTCTGGATTTCTTACTCAGTTCCCGAACCATCGATCGCCCATCGCCGCCAACGTTGGACTCACCTATCGCTTTTAAGGTGAAACTATGAACCAGTTCAGATCGTTTGTCATTGTCCTCGCACGCGTTCTCGTTGCCCTCATCTTTCTTTAATGGATTCGGTATCATCGACCAGTTCTTCGCTGTCCACGAAATGATTGCGAGAGGAATTCCTGCCAATCTTGCACCTGCGTTTAGCATGAGCGGCAGGCTTGTGGAGATCCTCGCCGGAGTCGGGCTGGTCTTTGGTTTCTATCCAGAGATCTGCGCGCTTGCGCTCATCGTCTTCATGATTCCTGCAACACTGGTGGCACACTCCTTCTGGCTTTAGTCAGGTAAGCTGTTCCAGCTTGAACTGGTCAACTTCCTCAAGAACCTTGCGATGATAGGCGGTTTGCTATTCATCGCATCCTTGAGTTCACACTCAAAGACTGGAAGAGCCAAGCGCATCGGCCGATAGTTGCCAGACAACGATCTTGATATCGATAAAATGGTGAAGCTGAATCACGGATTTCGAGGACTTGCTTTGGCTGACGAGATCACAGAGCTCCGACTGTTCGTCGCAATCGTGCAGGCAGGCAATCTTTCGGCTGCGTCTCGCGCGCTCAATGCCTCGACGGCAGCTATGAGCCGGGGTCTCAGCAATCTCGAATCCCGGCTTGGAGTACGCCTGGTTACGCGAACAACGCGCAGTTTTGAGTTGACCGAAGAGGGCCGGGCCTTCTATGAACGATGCGAGCGAATCATCGTCGATATTGACGAAGCGGAGGCGGAGGCATCTTCGAAGGGTAACTCGGTCAGAGGCAATCTCCGCATCGGCGCTCCAATGGAGATTGGAAGAAGGCTGATTGGTCCGCTGATCGCTAGATTTTCGGCGACCTACCCTGGCACGAAGGTCCACCTCACGCTGTCCGATTCAGGCTTGGATGTCATCGACGACGCCCTTGATGTCGCTTTGCGCGTTGGGTTGCCGTCGGACACCAGCGTCGTTGCAAAGAAGTTGCAATCGACAAAGCGGATTGTCTGCGCGTCACCTGAGTACTTTGCACGCCACGGCAAGCCGCAGACACCACACGATTTGAGAATGCATAACTGCATTCGTCTTGTGCGGGGCAGGCGAATCTTGAACGACTGGTTGTTTCAGCAGAACGGCGAGAAATTTACTGTGACTGTGAACGGCACACTTTCCACAACCAGCGGGGAAGTGGTCCACGATTGGGTCCGAACTGGCAACGGGATCGCGCTCAAGGCAACCTGGGACCTGCAGAAAGAGCTGACCAGCGGCGTTATTGTCCAATGTCTCGAAGAGTATTGGTGCGACACAATTGACTTGTTTGCCATCTGCGCCAGCAGACAGAATCTTCCACCGCGTATCCGGGTATTTCTCGATTTCATCGCACGACAGTTACCTGAGATCGTGAAATCGGAAGGATTGATGTAGCCTGACGTGCGGATGTTGAAGTGGTGGAGGCGGTGGGAGTCGAACCGGGAAGACTCTAATGGAATCAATAAGTTACATATTCTAAAAGGCGATGATTTCGCCCATTCCGCTGCTCCCGACGATCCGTGACACAAAATTGACACAAAATGCAGGGAGTTCTCGAACCTCACCGACACCGCAGCACGTATTCCGTAGCTGTGCAAAGCAGACTTCTACGTACGCGCCGGAAGTGAAATTTGGGAAGATCTTTCGACAACAACACAGCAAATCCAGAAAGTAGGCAAGCAAAAAGGTCGCTTTAGGCCTGATAAGATCCTACTTCAATCACCAAAGTTTTCAGCCAGCATGGAACACTCGACCGGAAAGCGTTCGTCAACCCTCGGTATCGACGCGGCGACCGTTGTGTCTATTTCTTTTTAAGCGTTTTCCCCTGTCGATCTTTCAGTTTGCTTTTTTGAGGGTTGCGTTTATCTGACTCAGCTTTCGATTCCGGTGCTACCGGAGCCTTCGAACTACTCGGTTTGATGCTCATCTTCCGTACCTCCAAACTGCTGCGACCGCGATAACGACGATTAGTAGCATTCCACAGATCAGCAACCTGCTTGCCCAGATAAGCAAGATGGCGGTTTCGCCGTTTAGATCCCGGTTTCTTGATGACGCGACAGCGTAATCTGCGATCCTGTCTCCAAAAAACTCAGCTTCAGTCGGCCAGTCCTCATAGTCATTGATTAAGGCCTCTCCATCATTCACAGCCTCCGCAGCTCTCATACGTAAGGCAGCCATGATCAGTACTAAAGCGATGCTCAAGAATAGTCCCAAAACCAAAAGGAGAGGAAACCAAATCTTAAGTTTCGCAGCACTTGATATCACCTCATCAGTCTTTAGAAACAGCGCGACTAGAAATGCTGAGACTATTCCGAGATAGACTTTAGCGCGACCTTCAAGTTCTGTAGCGGTCCGCTCCTCTTCTTCATAGAGTCTTTGGAAGAACTCATATTCGTCCTTCGTCGCTGGATTGGCGCTTGCATCATTCTCTCGCATTAGGTTGTCCTGCCTTTTCCGTGAGGTGAAATCCTACTGGACGCCCTGCGCTCACACAAGTATTCCTTCTGCTGCTTACGAATCTTGTTCGGCCCGAGACCGGGGAGAAGCATCTGTCTTGCGGTAGCGGAACTAAATTGGCAACACAGACTCTGACGTCGGACAGTAAACATCTTTAGGCCTTTGTCGCTGAAGGGTTCTAGTGAGCAGAAGCCCCATTGACCCGTGAGAGCCCATGGGGTTAGATGCGTATCGAAACGGCCCTTATCAAGCAGCCGCCTCATGGCGACTGTTTCCGAAAGGTTATCCCTTTAGGGAGTCGCGGGGCACGGATACGATGCCGACATCGACATCTGAATGACGCCATAGCCAGCCCAATTCAGCTTGTCAGGATGATCGCTCAACCACTTCACCAGCACGCGGACTATCTGGGGCCATGTCACGTCCTTAGGTACGCAATACGAGAGCAGTTTCTGCGCCTTCGGTCCGTACGCCTTGGCCTCAGCAATGCCCCAGATGCTGTCTGCATCCATGGCGCCCTGAACGAATCCCAGGCAGTAGAAACCGGCGGACCACTCTTGGTCAGATAGCGTAGGCTTCACGTCGTCCATGTGGATCGTGGCCTGGCATTTTGTGATGAGCGTACTGCCCGTGACGGAGCTAAGGTTTCGCTGCTGGCTATGAGCGATCAAGGTTGTGAAGAATGCGAACGAGAGAGCGGCAAGGATCTTCATACCCGAAAGTGTAAGGGAGATCGTCGCTTTCGGCGGCTATACTCTTCCGATGTCCTTGAAGAGTTGTATTACATGGCTGGCATCGTTACGGCAGCAACCTCCGTACTTGGACTCATCGGTCTAGTCGTTTACGCCAGGGAAACATGGAAGATGCGGAAGGCGGCGGAGGATCAGGTCGAGAACATGATCAAGCCTTGCGTTCTGTTTATGGAGAACCCTCCGGGAGAGGGTCAGGTCGGCGGCTTCGACGATAAGGGTCTGTTCGTGAGGAATGTTGGAAAGGGACCGGCGATCAATATTCGCTGGCGAACGGTTGGAAACACGAAGTGGATTGAGGGCCCTGCGCTCGATGTGGGAGCCTCTTACGTGTCAACAATACGCTTGGCCAACGTGATTAATAAGGGCGTGATCGAGTGCGTGTTCGAAAGCATTAATGGAGTGGGGTACATGACGCAGACGGGTTTTAGTGGCGAGGCATCGGAACTAGACCTTCGCCATACGTTCAAGAAGCTGGATCACAATCCATAGAAGCGTGCGGGACTTCATTCCTATACCGAGACCGACTTTTGCCGAACGGTTTTGCAGAACCGTTTTAACTGCCCATTTGGATGAGTTAGCTAATATGGACCGGGAGCTACTAATGACCGACGCGATCCAGGCTGATCTCGAACGCGCCCAGCAGATGCATCAGATGATTTCGGATACTTTGGCTGGGAGCTATGACGGTGAACTTCGAAGCACTTTATTTGCCGGCTTCATGTCGGTCTGTCTCTGCCACCACGAAGCAATCTTGTCCTTAGTGAAAAATGATCGACTAACAGCGTCTGCATTAGCTCTGATGCGACCCTTGGTAGAGTCGGGGTGTCGTGGATTGTTTGCCGGTTTTGAGGCAACGCCAGAACAACTGGAGACGATAAGGACCGGTGGCGAACCCTATCTTCCATTCCGTTCCCTAATCGCGCTTTTGGATAAACGCTTCAACACCCGCAAGCTCTTCGGTCAGTACGGCGATATGTGGAAGCTCCTAAACGATTTCACACATACTGGAATAGATCAGCTCTCAAATCGCTTCGACGAGAACGGCACTATAGGGTCTCACCATAGTGAAGGTACTATTTGTGAGTTGATGCGGAGCTCTACATCCACTTTGACACGGGTTGCAATCCCTTTCCTTGGTTCGCTAAAGAGCCAGGATGCCGCGACCTCGATCAATGATGTATATATCGCGCTCTATCCACTACCCACCTCCACTACCGCAGAACCCGCTCAAGAATCATCTTCGCCAGACCAATCGAATCCGCAATAATGTTCACCAGCCTCGGCGATGACGGGTTTATCTCCTGGTCCCGGGCCACCCGTATTCCGACGATGATCGCGGAATCACGATGCTTAGAGATACCAGCACCTAGCTCGCCAATTTCTGGATTAGTCTTGATTCGGGCTCAGTTGAGGAGTCTCACTGATCCACTGGCTGACCAAAACGCGTCTTAGATCGACACTTGTCACTATGGCGTTCTTTATCGTCTTCCTTGTCTCGGGACCGCTCTATCTAGCGACCGCAACCCGCAAAGCACCTGCGGCGCACAGCTCTCCTCCGCCGTATGCTGAGAATGGTGGGCCCACGCACCATAGGCCCCCGGAAGACCCATTACCTTATGCACCTTCTGAACACATAAAGCCTGCGAGTAGTAGCCCGGTCCCGCTAATCTCCCTCGCCACCATGCTTATAAGTTTCATGGGAACCGTCTCGACGATGTACTTCTCATGGCGAACCGATCGGCGCACTGCCCGTGAATCCGATCTCAAGGTCATCCAGATGCAGCAGCAGATTGTAGAGCTACAGACCAAGCTGATCAGTGGGCAGAATGCTGTATCGTCCAGTGATCCGAGTTAAGATCTGTCGCGTCTTCCCATATACGGCATCAAGCCGAGGTGGAAGCGACTAACAAAACAGCGGAGTCATGCTGTGGACCGGGTTGCTGTTCGTAGGAGGCGAAATGCTCAAAGTAATCTTTGCGTGTGCACAACCCGGGGGCGGTCGCAGAACACTAGAATCAAAAGGCAGGGAAAGAGTATGTGGACAGCTTCATTGGGAGGCATCTAAGCGCACTAGTGTCTACTAAGAAGAAAGCTCCGGTGATGACCGAGTGCGAGGTGAAGGTGCGTGGCCGCTGGCTCCCATGCACCCTCTACGAAGCGCTTACAGAACGCGGCGAGATCATGCGTTGCAAATATTGCCACGGCCCCGTGCAGGCACTCAAAGAGTCCAGCACCGGAGCCAGAGCCCACATCGAACATCTTCAAAGACATACTGGCTGCCGGTTCCCAGTTAGCAAGTTCAGTGGAGTCGAATCGGAACATCCCCTCGCATTGAAGTAGGCGAACCGCCGCAGAGATAGATGCTACAGATGAACAATGCTGAGCGTTCTTGTCGTCGCAGTGGACTGACGACAATGTATGGTCCGCCGCGTGACTGCAATGTATGGTCCGCCGCGTGACTGCAAGGATTAGTTTGGTCGAGAGACAAGTCTGCGGCAATGTATTCGGCCTTTGGTGGAGCCGCGTGCTCCTGGCCAGGATGAGTTCCGCTGCGCATCTGTCCTAACAAGCCGATCGGTCGTTGAGGCCCTTATCGTCAACAGGTTTCAGATACGCCGTTGTGACTGTTCTTTCGTCCTTGCTGTTCCTATGCAGACCTTGGTGGGAAAGCCGTCGTCGTAGAGCGGGAAAGTGGGAGCGCGTCAGCGCTTCCAAGCCGCAGGCATCTTTTCCGCTCTATTTCATGCCGCTGCGAGACTCGCTACAGGCCTGTAGTCTTCTCCGCTGGAGAGCACGGCCCATGCGATGCGGGCAAGCTTGTTCGCCATGGCGACCACCAGTACGTTGCGTGGGGCTCTGGCTTCGAGTGCGTTCATCCATGCCCCGATCGAGTAGCGATCGCGCTTTATTCGCATCGCGGCAGCGCGTGCTCCGTGAATCAGAATTTTGCGAAGGTAGGTGTTGCCCCGCTTGCTGATGCCCAACAACCTAGCCTTGCCGCCAGTCGAGTACTGCCGCGGCACCAGGCCGAGCCATGCTGCGAAGTCTCGGCCCTTGCGAAACGCAGCGCCGTTGCCTATCGCGGCGACGATGGCCGTAGCAACAACGGGGCCGATGCCCGGGATCTTCCGTATGCGGCAGCACCCCGCATCGTTGGCAGCGATCTGTTCGAGGCTGTCGGTGAGCTCATCAATCTGCTCTTCAACGGCCTTCCACTCCTCATACAGGCGACCGATCAGGTTGCGCATCATCGGCGTCAGCGCGTTTTCCGCGTTCTCGAGAACGTCGGCCATCCCGGCCTTCAGCTTCGCAGGCTTCTGCGCAAACACCATGCCACGTTCCAGCAGGAAAGCTCGGATCTGGTTAATGACGGCTGTGCGTCGCGACACCAGCCGATCACGAATCCGGTGCATCGCCTGCAGATCGAGCTGGTCGTCCGTCTTGATCGGCACGAAGCGCATGTTCTTGCGCTCGACGGCTTCAGCTATGGCTTCGGCGTCAACGAAGTCGTTCTTGTTGGACTTCACAAACGGCTTCACGAACTGCGCTGGAATCAATCGCACGTCGTGGCCCTGTTGCCTAAAAGCTCGTCCGAGGAAATGCGCTCCTGAGCAAGCTTCGAGACCGATCAACGAAGTCTGCATGTTCGCCGTGAACGCCAGAAGCTGCTTCTGTGAGAACTTCTTCTTCATCAGAACCTTGCTAGCTGCTCCCAGCGCCACAAGGTGAAACGTCGTCTTGCCCAAATCGATGCCTACCGAATGTATCTGCATGTCGATGATCCTCCTCTAAAACCGCTGCTACCATCCTCCACCTCAGCGGAGGTTTACAGCGGCGGACCATCTCATTAGCCGACTTATGAGGACTAATCCGGTTGAGAGATTCTTTCGCCACGGCTAGGAGGCCGTCTACATGGCGAAAAGAGCAAAGAAACCCAATAGCATCCTCAAACTGCCAGACCTCGATTATTCGAAGTCAGCGGTTCTCAACAGCCTTCCATCCCTGAACTCGCGACGGTCGTACGAACATGCCATCCGCGACTTCATCGGGTGGTATTGCTCCGAGCCACGGCTCGCGTTCAGCAAAACGGTAGTGACCCGCTATCGGATTGCATTGGAACAGCGAAGATATGCACCTTCAACCATCAATCTCAGACTCGCTGCGGTTCGCAGACTTGCATATGAGGCTTCTGACTGCGGCTTACTTAGCCCCGATCTAGCCGCTGGTATTCGCAGAGTAAAAGGTGCAAAGCGACTTGGTGTTCGCGTCGGAAACTGGCTATCTGCTGAACAGAGTAAAACACTCATCGCCGCGCCATCTGGTTCGCAACTTCGAGATTTGCGCAATCGTGCAGTGCTAGCCATGCTCATTGGTTGTGGACTGCGGAGAGCCGAGATCGTGACTGTCAAGGTTGAAGACTTCGAGCTTCGAGAAGATCATTGGATCCTGGCAGACCTCATTGGCAAGGGTGGTCACATGCGAACTGTGCCAGTGCCGAACTGGGTCAAATCAACAGTCGATGCCTGGACAAGAGGTGCCGAACTGCGGAGCGGGATACTGTTCCGCGCCATCGGAAAAACTGGCAAGGTTTATGGTGATGGATTCACCGCCAAGGTAATCTGGTCTATCGTTCGCGGAACAGCTTCGAACTGCGGCTTTGGTGTAATCGCTCCGCACGATCTCCGCCGGACCTGCGCCCGTCTTTGCCATCAGGCTGGTGGTGAACTGGAACAAATTCAATTCCTACTGGGACACGTCTCAGTGCAAACGACTGAGCGCTACTTGGGGTGCAAACAGAGATTCCGCAACGCAGTAAATGATCGGATTGGGCTGGAACCAGATCAGCCGGAATCTTCATAGATTCCCCCTCGCTGACACTGGCGCGACGGAGGGCCCGGCGGCGCTTGCCTGGTTTGGCGAACGCTGATGCCGGACTGGCCCGTCTCTTCCGCAGAAGCTTTCGATCTCCGTAGCTCAGTGTCTGTCGTCGGGGTCCCTGACCGGCTTCGCCAGGTAAGTGTGAGATTCACTGGGGTTGCTCTTCAAAGCCGCAAACCCGATGATCTCGCCTTTGTCGTTGATGGAACATGCGGACTCCAAGAATAAAGCTGTGTCTTGAGGAACGAGAGTATTCAGATCGATTGCTAGTCCGTTGCGCCACAGGACGGCCGTCGTGCTAAAGCTGTCGGTTATGGAGAGTCCAAGCACCATGCCCTGGTTGCTAACAGTGACGGCGTAGCTGAACGCATCGCTTGGCAGTGGTAGTAGATCGGCGATGTGGCCTCCCTGCCAAAGAAAGGCATGGAAACTCTGGTCATCGGTGGTGTCTGAGACTCCCACAACCTGCCCGTAATCATTGAGGCCGGTCGCGAAGATTCCGAAAAACATTCCGTCTCCACCTAGATTGCCAAGGTTGATCGCTTTGTTGTTTTGCCACAGAACAGCATGAGTCTGTGTGAGATTGTTCTGCGCAAGCGGATTGAATGGTCCGCAGGGTCCGGTGGCACCTACGGCCTGGCCGCGATCGTTGATCGCGTACGCAATGCCGTCGGGATCGCCATCAAGCGTCGGAAGTTCCTGGAGGTCAACTTGCGACAACGGGAAGGCTTTTGTCCAGATGACCGGCTTGAACTGGATGGTCTGCGGCGAAACTGACGCGCCCGGACACGTCGCGTCGACTTCGGCGTTTTCCGCAGTTCCGACTATCATGCCGAAGTTGTTGTTCTGGCTCGCTACGCCGTTACTGCCCTCCTTGCCCGCTTTGTTGCGCAGTCTCGGCAGCTCGACCATGGCGCCGTTTTGCCAGAGAAACGGCGCGCAGGTGTTGCCGCTATGGGTGAGACCGAGCGCCGTGGATCCGCAGAAGTCTTCGCCATTCGGATCCCGAGTATCGGTGTCGGCCTGCCCCACCGCCTGCTCCCAGATGTTCACGCCGTAGGCAACGCTGTTTGGCCCTCCGAGTCCGGGGCTGCTGATGACCTTCAGGTTCGTTCCTTCCCACAGGACAGCCTGGGATATGGATTCGCTGGAGTCACGGGGGTTGGGGACGACGATTTCCCCGCTGATCAGCCCATTGTTGGTGATCTTATATGGCTGGCCTGGCGATGACGCCGGCCCTACAGGTCCGAGATCGACGACGGTATAGTGCGCGGGAAACTGTGCAAATGCGTGAACCGACCCGACAAACGCAACCAGGGCCAGACTTAGCCGCGCGGAACGCGACCGTTGAGCTGCACATCGTGTGGATTTCATTGTTCGTCTCCTGTTTTCGAGTCAGTTTTGGGGTTACCGAACCTGGGAATGGCTTCGGCTTCGAAGCACTGCAGCAGCGACGGAAGGCAGATTTGAGCTGAACCTTCGGCGGGACGCCAGAGATGCAGCTTGCCGGTTCTGAGCCAGTGCCTTACGTAGTTGGAAGGAATGTCTTTGCCCAGGCTGTCGCCCTCAAGCGTCATCGCTTCCACGTTGGCGCAACAGGCGGGACACCAGGTCACGATGGTTTTGCCTCTGCGCACGACCAGCAGGTTTTCGGTTTCAATGGTGATCCTTGTCGTTTTCACCACCACGGCACGCTCCTATCGTCCTTTTCGCTTCTGCAGCGGCTTCGATTGGGTGCATCCTGAGCGAAGTTGCGGAGGAAAGTCTTCAAAGCGCGGTTCAATATTTCTCAGAGAGTTTCAATAGAGCGCTTTGAGATAACAAATGAAGGGACTTATGACAGAATGCGCAGGGGGCCCGGTGCGGTGTTCAAGGGGAGTCCAGGGACTTTTGTGGTAGATTCGGTTACGCTCAATTTCCCTGCGCAGCGGCTTTTCACCCCTCTGGTTATCAACCTATGACCACGGACCCCAGAATTGTTTACGAATTTGGGCCGTTCCGCATGGATCCGGACAAGCAGGTCCTGCTGCGTGAAGACCAGCCCATTCCGGTTACTCCGAAGGCGTTCGAGACGCTGCTCGCACTGGTTCGCCGCAGCCGCGAAGTGGTCACAAAGGAAGAGCTCCTGAAGGAGGTCTGGCCAGACTCGTTTGTCGAGGAGTCGAACCTGAGCCAAAACATCTTCATGCTGCGCAAGGCGCTGGGAGACACCGCGGAGAACCGCCAATATATTGTGACGTTGCCAGGAAAGGGCTATCGATTCGCGGCGTCGGTTCGCACCGTTACGCAGCAAGACGAAGTCCTCGTGGCCCACGCACGGGCACGCACGCAGATCGTGATTGAAGAGAACGAACCGGAGACGGAGCAGGCGTTGAAGACTGTTCCAAAGGCCGCTCTGCCGCCAAAAACGAAGCCGCGAAGGGCTTTCTATTATTACGTTGCGGCTGTAGTTGTTCTTTCTGCCGCTCTAGCCGGAGCGCTTTTCCTCCGTCGCTCGCATCCCGCTAACTCCCCTGCCAACAAAGAGTGGGAGCAGCTGACCTTTTTCACCGATTCCGCCGTCTATCCGGCGCTGTCGCCGGATGGGCGCATGCTGGCGTTCATCCGGGGAAGCGACTCGTTTTTAGGTCCCGGACAGATCTATGTCAAGCTGCTTTCGGGAGGCGAGCCGGTCCAGCTTACCAACGACCCCAGAACGAAACTAGCCCCGACGTTCTCCCCCGACAGCTCCAGCATCGCGTATAGCGTCACTGAGCCCTGGGACACCTGGGAGGTCCCGGTTCTTGGCGGCGAACCTCATATGCTGATGCCCAACTCTTCCTCGTTGACCTGGATTGAGCAAGGGAAGCGTCTGCTCTTCTCTGAGTTCAGAGAAGGCCTGCATCTGGTAGTTGTGACCACGGATGAAGGCCGAGGGAGTAGCCGCGGCGATGTCTACGTGCCCTCTGGAATGCGCAGCATGGCGCATCATTCCTATCTTTCGCCGGATGGCCGCTGGGTACTCATTGTGGAGATGGATAGTCAAACCAAGATTGGGCCATGTCGCGTTGTTCCGTTTCCAGCCGCAGGCGTTGCGCCCACAAACGAGGTCAAGCTGGTTGGCCGTCCGCATCGCACATGCATCGCAGGTGCGTGGTCGCCGGACGGTAAGTGGATCTACCTCACCGCAAGCGAGGAGCCTGGAGGGCTAGGGCGTGCCGGTTGGCTGCTCGCGTCCGGTTCTCACATTTGGCGGCAGCGCTTTCCGGACGGAGAGCCCGAGCAAGTGACCTTTGGCCCCACGTCGCAGGAAGGAATCGCAATGGCGCCTGACGGCAAGTCGCTGATCACCTCCGTTGGCACGCAGGATCGCACCGTGTGGATGCACGACAAGGACGGAGACCACCAGATCTCCTCCGAAGGGAGTGCTTCTGCGCCATCGTTCTCTTCCGACGGTCGCAGTCTCTATTTCCTAATGTCCAACGGCCAGACGCACGGCGAGGAGCTGTGGATCAAGGATCTTGGCAGCGGAAAGGTGGAGAGGGTCCTGCCGGGTTACCCGATGCAGGACTACTCGGTTTCGCGAGACGGGAAAGAGTTTGCCTTTACCATGAACGACCAGGGCGGCCGTTCGAACATATGGGTTGCCCCGGCCAGCCGTCGGTCATCCCCAGTACGCATCTCCTCTCCTGTCGCCGAAGACGCCCCATTGTTGCTGCCCGACGGCGACCTGGTCTTCCGTGCAACCGAAGGCGGCGCGAACTTCCTCTATCGCATGAAAGCCGATGGCAGCGCCCGTCAGAAGATCTCTCCGGAACGCATCCTTGATATCTATGCCATCTCCCCCGACGGTCGGTGGGTTATTGCCGACACGCCAGGCTCCGGCGACGAAGAGCATATTACGCTGGGCATAACCAAGGCGTTTGCAGTGGATGGAACTGCGACGGTACCCTTGTGCATCGGATACTGCCTGGTGAGTTGGGACACGAGTGGAGGATTCGTCTACTTCCGCTTCCCAGATGTGAAGGAAGGCTCTTTCGCGTTGCCAGTCATGCGTGACTCCGGGCTTCCCAGGATTCCACCTGCAGCCACACGCATCGACATTACGAACCTGAAGGAGATCATCGCAATCCCCTGGGAGGTGGAGTCAGCCGTGAATCCTTCCGTCTACGCCTACACCCGACTGAATACGCGCCGCAACCTATACCGAATCAGTCTTGGCGATTGACTTCAAGGTCACTGAGACTAAATGATTTATCGGTTCGATCAATTCGAAGCCGATGATCGGGAGTTTCGCCGCCGATGCCGAAATGCGGATGCACGTGGAGCCGAAGGTGCTGCGGCTGCTCGTCTACAGCTCGATCTACATGAATTGCGCTTATTCAGCTTCACTTGCGGTATGGCGACGCAGCCATGGTCAGATAAGTACTGAGAAACGCATATTGCGTCAGGTTCGGATTGCTTCCGCCAAGCCGACTAATGAGATGGTCCGCCGCTGTCACCCCCCGCTGAGGCGGAGGATATTAGCAGCGGTTTCAGAGGAGGATCATCGACATGCAGATTCGTTCGGTAGGCATCGACCTGGGCAAGACGACATTTCACCTTGTTGCGCTGGGAACATCGGGCAAGGTACTGGTGAAGAAGAAGTTCTCACAGAAGCAGCTGCTGGCGTTCACGGCGAACATGCAGACCTCGCTGATCGGATTGGAAGCCTGCTCCGGAGCGCATTTTCTCGGGCGAGCGTTGCGGCAGCAAGGCCATGACGTGCGGCTGATCGCAGCTCAGTTCGTGAAGCCGTTTGTGAAGTCCAACAAGAACGACTACGTCGACGCAGAGGCTATCGCCGAAGCGGTCGAGCGCAAGAACATGCGCTTCGTCCCGATCAAGACGGACGACCAGCTGGACCTGCAAGCGATCCACCGGGTTCGAGACCGGCTCGTCTCGCGGCGCACGGCGGTCATCAACCAGATACGGGCATTCCTGCTGGAACGTGGCATGGTGTTTGCGCAGAAGCCGGCGAAGCTAAAGGCAGCCATGGCAGATGTTCTCGAGAACGCAGAGAACGCGTTGACGCCGATGATGCGCAACCTGATAGGTATGCTGTGGGACGAGTGGAAGACCGTCGAACAGCAGATCGACGAGCTGACCGACAGACTCGAACAGATCGCCGCCAGCGATGCGGGTTGCTGCCGCATCCGCCAGATCCCAGGCATCGGACCTATCGTCGCGACGGCCATCGTTGCCGCCATCGGCAACGGCGCAGCGTTCCGCAAGGGACGAGACTTCGCAGCGTGGCTCGGCCTCGTTCCGCGACAGTACTCTACGGGCGGTAAGGCCAAGCTGCTGGGCATCAGCAAGCGCGGCAACATCTACCTGCGTAAGGTACTGATCCACGGCGCACGAGCCGCGGCCATGCGCATAAAACGAGATCGCTTCACGATTGGAGCCTGGATGAACGCACTGGAAGCCAGAGCGCCGCGCAACGTGCTGGTGGTCGCTATGGCGAATAAGCTCGCCCGCATCGCCTGGGCTGTGCTCTCCACCGGCGAAGACTACAGGCCCGCGGCGAGCGCAACAGCGGCATGAGATAGAGCGGAAAAGACGCCTGCGGCTTGGAAGCGCTTCACGCTCCCACTTTCCCGCTCTACGACGACGACTTTCCCACCAAGGTCTGCACAGGAACAGCAAAGACGAAAGAACAGTCACAACGGCGCATCTGCAACCTGATCCCGATAAGGGTCCTCAACGACCGACCGACTTGTAAGGACAGATGCGCAGCGGAACTCATCCTGGCCAGGAGCACGCGGCTCCATCAAAGGCCGAATACATTGCCGCAGACTTGTCTTCTCGACCAAACTAATCCTTGCAGTCACGCGGCGGACCATACATTGTAGGGATCAATCCGAGGCATGCGGATCGGTTCTAGGCTTGTTTCGTTGTTCGGTGGTCATGGGCCTGCAACCAAGCCAGGCGATCTCGATCAATCCCTTTGAGCGGAAGCCAAACAGCAACGCC